>Ga0316191_10000332_pt1 | contig 29925 bp, 26 predicted proteins | sample Eddworburr2cm_MG_FD_204928 | JGI IMG/M metagenome (GOLD analysis project Ga0316191, IMG submission 204928) | Coastal sediment microbial communities from Maine, United States - Eddy worm burrow 2 cm | ecosystem: Environmental > Aquatic > Marine > Coastal > Sediment | place: USA: Maine...
CGACTGGACGACGCCGGAACTGCCGTCCAACACCCGTCACCGAAGGGTATTTACCTTCTGAGAAGCTGCCGACCGTGCTCGGCCGGCCCATGGACCCTTCAACGCAACAATCTGCGCACCACCATGGGTGCTATCCTCGGGTTCTTCCCCGTCCGGGCCCGTTTCGGAACGAGGTAACATCGAGGAGAAGCTCAATGCGAGGACACTCGTCGCTCACCCTCGCCGCCGTCCTGGCGGCCTTTGCTCTTGCAACACCGATCCTCGCTGACGACACCGGCGTCGCCGTCACCGAGTGGCTGGCGCTCGGACCGGTCGCGTCACCGCTGCCGGCCCTCGCCGGCGAGAAGCCCGGGGGCTTTGACATCGTGGATCTTCTCGACTATCGCTTGTTCCCGCGCGACGCGGTTAGACCGCGCGCCGACTCGAAGGAGACCTGGTTCACCCAGACCGAGCTGGTCTGGACGCGTCCCGAGGTCGGAACCGACGGCAAGGTGGCGTTCGCTCGCCCCGATGCCGCCGGGCCCGCCACCGCGTGGCTCGCCTCCTACGTTCGGACCGACCGCTTCGTGGACCTGAAGATCGATCTGGAGGGCAGTCATCCTCGAGGCGTGTGGCTTGACGGCGAGAAGGTCGCGAGCAGCGACGCGGAATCGACCGGGATCATCGAGGGCAAGCTCGAGCTCATCCCGGGCAAGCACACGCTGGTGGTGAAGACGGTCTTCGACCCTTCCGTGGGCGGCGACTGGTGGGTCGCGGCGAAGCTCGGGGCGGGTGACGAGAATGCCGCGGCGGGGTTCGAGCTGAGCACCGACCCGGACCGCAACCTGGACATCTTCGACATCATCGATCCGCCGGTGGTCCAATCGATCGCCGTCTCACCGGACGGCAAATCGGTGGCTGCCGCGCTCTCGAGGGTGATCCCGGGCACCGACGACTCCGAGAGCTGGGTCGAGGTGCGCTCGACCGAAAGCGGCCAACTCGACTTCACCTGGCGAGGCTTCGAGATGAGCAGCGTCGCGTGGGCTCCCGACGGGGACAAGCTCACCTACATGACGAAGACCGAGGATGACGACAAGACGCTCGGCAACCTGTGGCGGGTGAGCTTCAAGTCGGGAAGGGTCACCCCCGTGCTCGAGCGGGTGGAGGGTCTGGCAGGCTACCTGTGGTCGCCCACCGGGGACGCGATCGTCTACTGGGTCAAGGCCGAGGCCGATCCCGACGAGCGCGGAGTCAAGCGCCTCGAGGGGCTGCTCGACCGCCAGGCCGACCACCGGAACAAGATCCACCTGTATACGGTCACGGTGCCCGACGGCAAGCGACGCAGGTTGACCGCGGGTTCCCACTCCACCACGGCGCAGGACATCTCTCCTGACGGCCGGCGACTGCTGTTCACGCGCAGCTTCGACGATCCCGGCGAGCGCCCGTACGCCAAGACCGAGGTGTGGGAGATGGACCTCGAGACGCTCGAGGCCGCCAAGCTCCGGGATGCCCGCTGGCTCCGATCGGCAAGCTATTCTCCCGACGGCACGCGCATCCTGGTGCTGGCGGGGCCGTCCGAGTTCGGAGCGGTCGGCGTCAACGTTCCCGATGGTAAGACACCCAACGAGTACGACGGACAGCTCTACCTGTGGGATCCGGCGTCCGACGAGGTCGACGCGCTGAGCGTCGATTTCGACCCGGCGGTGGATCAGGCCGAGTGGAACCGCAAGGACGGCAACATCTACCTCCGGGCCGAGCAGGGAGACTTCGTGCGGTTGTTCCGCTGTGAGCCCAAGAAGAAGGAGTTCACCCGCATTCCTGCGCGGTTCGCGGTGATCCGGTACCTCGATGTCGCCGCCGAGGCCGCCGTCGCCGTCGTCGGCGGGAGCGCGGACTGGCTCCCTCCGGGCGTGGCGCGGGTCGACCTGAAGCACGACCAGTCGAAGCTCGTCTTCTGGCCGGCAGGAGGTTGGTATGCCGGGGTCCGGGACGGCACAACGGAGGTGTGGAACTTCACCTCCTCAGGTGGCACGGAGATCGAGGGACGCGTCTACCTCCCGCCGGAGTTCGACTCGTCACGCAAGTACCCGCTGATCGTTTACTACTACGGCGGGACCAGCCCGACGAACCGCACCTTCGGGGGGCGATATCCCAAGGAGTACTGGGCGTCGCGAGGTTACGTCGTCTACGTCCTGCAGCCGTCAGGCGCCACGGGTTACGGCCAGGCGTTCTCGGCGGTGCACGTCAACGACTGGGGCAAGACGGTCTCGGACGAGATCATCGAGGGCGTCACGAAGTTCCTGGAGGCGCACCCGTACGTCGATCCGGAGCGGGTGGGCTGCATCGGCGCGTCCTACGGCGGTTTCATGACCATGCTCCTGGTCACCAAGACCGACCTCTTCTCGGCCGCCGTCTCGCACGCGGGAATCTCGTCGCTGACCGGGTACTGGGGAGAGGGCTACTGGGGCTACTCGTACAGTGCCGTTGCCACCGCCGGGTCGTTCCCGTGGAACCGGTCGGACATCTACCACGATTACAGCCCGCTGTCGCACGCCGACAAGGTCACGACTCCGATCCTGCTGACCCACGGCCGCTCCGACACCAACGTGCCGGTGGGCGAGAGCGACTCGTTCTACATCGCGCTGAAACTGACCGGCGCCCCGGTGGAGTACATTCAGGTCGAGGGCCAGGACCACTTCATCATGGACCACGACAAGCGCGTGCTGTGGTCGCGGTCGATCATGGCGTGGTTCGACCGCTGGCTGAAAGATCAGCCGGAGTGGTGGAACTACCTGTGGCCCGAGCCGAAGTAGCCGCCGCTCCGGCATTCACGGAGGAGCGGGTGTTTCGGATCATCGAGCGGGTCGTTCTAGCCGCATGGCTGCCGGCCGTGATGATCTTTGCGGCCGTGGGCTGCGGCCCGGCCGAGGAAAGCGCCGGGACGGCCTCTCGCGATGACGCGCCCCTTGCGACCGCCAGGGTTCCCGAGCGGAATCTCATCCTGATCGGCCTCGACGGCGCCGACTGGGAGATCATCGACCCGCTCGTTGCGCAGGGCGATCTCCCGAACATCGCTCGCCTGTCCGAGGAGGGGGCGCGAGCACGCCTGAGGACGATCGCGCCGATACTCTCGCCGGTGGTGTGGACGTCCGTCGCGACCGGGAAGGGTCCCGCGAAGCACGGGATCGTGGACTTCCTGGCCCGGTCCTCGGACGGATCGATGGTCCCGGTGACCAGCAGCCTGCGCCGGGCCCGAGCGCTGTGGAACCTCCTGGGAGAAGGCGGCGTACCGGTCTCGGTGACCGCCTGGTGGGCCACGTGGCCCGCCGAGTCGGTCAAGGGATACATGGCCACCGACCGGATCGCCTACCAGCTATTCAAGGAGGTGATCGCGGAGCCCGCCTCGGACGATCCCGTGGCCGAGAAGCGCGGCAAGACCTGGCCCCCTGAGCTGTTCGACGAGCTCGCGCCGATGATCGCGCCGCCATCCTCGGTGGACGACGCCGATCTCGCACCGCTCGTCGACCTGACCTCCCTCGGCACGCCCGATGAAGACGACCGCGAACGCCTGGACGAGCTGCGCACCATCGTCGCGTCGACCCGCACCTACGAGGCGATCGCGGCGGAGCTGCTGCGGCGCCAGCCCCGGGGCTTCCACTCGCTCTACAACGAGTCCACCGACACCGTCGCCCACCTGTTCATGCCGTTTCGGCCCCCGCGCCGCGCGGAGGTAGACGATCGCAGGGCGGCCGCCTTCGGCGACGTCGTCGATGCCACCTACCGCGAGGCCGACGCGATGATCGGTCGGATCCTGGAGCGCGCGGGGCCGGGCTGGAACGTGCTGGTGGTTTCCGACCACGGCTTCAAGCACGGCGACAACCGACCGTCCACCGACCCCAGGATCGATCGCGGTCCGGGGGCCGACTGGCACGATCGCTTCGGCGTCCTGATCCTGTGGGGACCGGACGTTCGGCGCGGTGTGCGCGTCGCCGACGCAAGCATCCTGGACGTCGCGCCGACGATCCTCGCGCTCTACGGCCTGCCCGTGGGCGACGACATGGACGGCCGCGTCCTCGACGAGGCCCTCGAGCCGGACTTTCTCGCGACCCACCCCATCGAGAGGATTCCCACCTGGGAGCGAGACGAGCACGGGGATCGAGGCGGGGAGGAAGTCGCCCCGTCGGCCCAGGATCCCGAGCTCATCGCCAAGCTCCGGGCGCTCGGCTATCTGGCGTCGGAGCCGGAGACGTCCGGCTCGAGCAACGATCTCGCGGAGGGGCTGAGCCAGGACTCCGCGCGGGCCTTCAATAACCAGGGTGTGGTCCTGTTGGGGCAGCACGATCTCGACGGCGCGCTCGTGGAGTTCGAAAAGGGGCTCGAAGCGGGTGGCGGCATCCAGTCTCTGGTCAACATCGCCAACGTCCACCTGCGGTTCCAGGACCCGGACCGGGCCGAGGCCGCCCTCGAGAAGATCGAGCGCATCGACCCGAACGCCCGCCTGCTCCCCGGTTTGAAAGGCGCGGTGGCCGATCTACGTGGCGACGATGTCGAGGCCGAGCGGCTCCTGCGCCAGGCGCTCCGGATTGACCCGGCCGACTCCCGCGCCCACGCCCGGCTCGGCCACGTGTTCGAGAAGCGGGGGAGGCTCGACGAGGCGCTGGCCGAGTTCGAAGCGGCCGTACGTGCCGACCCGGACAACGCCGAGGCGCACAACTATGCCGGCAACGTCCTTCGGCAGCGAGGCGATCTCGAAAGAGCCGAAGCCTTCTTCCGCAAGGCCATCGCCGCGGATCCGCGCTACCCGGGCGCCTACAACAACCTCGGACTGCTCCTCCAGCAGACCGGCCGAGGACTCGAGGCCGTGAAGACCTACCAGGAGGGCCTCGAGCAAGCGCCTCGTTCGCCCCTCCTGCACAACAGCCTCGGAAGCCTCTTGCTTCTTCAGGGCGAGCTGGAGCCCGCCGAGCGCGAGGTCCGCGAGGCCCTCGACCTCAACCCGGAGATGCCCGAAGCACTGAACAACCTGGGCATCCTGCTGGCCGAGCAAGGCAAGACCCCGGAATCCATCGACGCCTTCGAGCGCTCTCTCGAGGCCGCTCCGGACCAGGTAGACGCACACTTCAACCTGGCAAAGACCTCACTGGTCGCCGGCAATCCCGAGCGCGCGCTGCGCGAGTTCGCCAGGACCCTTGACCTGTCGCCCGGCCACGTTCAGGCCGCGATAGGAGCCGGAGAAACCGCCTACCGCCTGGGTCGCAACAGCGAGTCGATCCGTTTCTTCGAGACAGCCAGGTCCATCCACCCCGACAGTCCGAGAGTCCTGGGTCGATTGGGCGAGCTCTATCTGGCCCGCGGCGACCGCGCCGCCGCCGCCGACCAGTGGCGTCGCTCTCTGGAGCTGGCCCCGGACCAACCCGACCTCGAGCGCCGCCTCAAAGAGATCGCCCCCTCCAGTCCACCCTCGGACTAGCCCGAAGCGTCACAGGAGGGGATTCGGCGAAAGGGCTCCCGGGTCAGAACAGGAAGCCCACACCTATCTTGAACCCGGAGAAGGCAATGCTGTCCCGGGTCGCGAAGGCTGCCTGTCTGCCGGGCGCGATCAGGGTCGGGTCACTCTCGGGCACCGCGACCACACCGCCCGTCTGCTGCCGGGCGAGATCCACCGGCACGCCGTTCCACTGGGAATGCTGGTAGCCGAGCCAGACCCTATAGCGGTCGTCGTACAGGTGCCAGACGACGTTGAGGTCGAAGTCGAGGATCGTCCCCGAGCGATCGCTGTCCTTGGCGTAGAACGAGGACGACGGCAGAGTGCCGGCATTGGCGGCCCCGGAGGGGACGAGACTGGAGGTCGACTCGATCTTGCCCTCGAGAAACGAAAAGCCCAGGCTGGAGTTGAGCGACACGTGCTTGTTGAAGGCGTAGTCACCTCGAACGCCGATCTCCAGGCCCGCCATCGAGCTCTCGTTGGTCTTGCTCGCGGCGTATCGGTAGTAGCCGAAGTAGTCGTACGTACTCTCGGCGAAGTCGTAGAATCCGGAGAGGTCCTCGCTGAAGTCGGTCCAGCGCAGGCCCACCGACCACTCGAGGTTGAAATTCTCCGACAGATCGTGCTGGTGTCCGGCTTCGATCTCGAGGCTCTTGGCCTCGATCGTCGCGACGATGTCGTGGTGGCCGTAGTACCCGTAGACGCCGTAGTTGGTGCCGTCGAAGTAGATCGACGGGCCGATCCCGAAGTACATCGTGTTTCCGCCGGGGCCGTCGCCTGTGGTGCGCTGGTCGGCCTCGTAGCCCCAGTAGGTGAGACTCACCATGCTTCCGCCCGCCCAGCGATACCCGAACTCCAGCTGCCCGGCCGGATCGGAGCCCCAGTCGGTGCGGATGACCTCTTGGGTCTGGACCTGACCGGCGCCCGCGCCGGTGTTGACGTTGATCGCGATCACCTCATCGGTGTCCCGAGGTGTCGTGAAGATCGTATCCAGGAAGAGAAAGAACCCTTCCTCTTCGGAGAACTGAGCCTGCGCCGTTCCGCTTGCCGCCAAGCCCAGCACCATGACGGCCAGGATGCCGAATCGTCTGAGAGACATGAACAACCCCTAATTTCTTTCCGCCACGACGAGCATAATCGAACCCCCAGGAAAAGAAAAGCCGCCGGCCGGCGCCTACTCAAGCCGAAGAATGGCCAGAAAGGCCTCCTGGGGAATGTCGACGCGCCCGACCCGCTTCATCCGCCTCTTGCCTTCCTTCTGTTTCTCGAGCAGCTTCCGCTTCCGGGTGACGTCCCCGCCGTAGCACTTGGCCAGCACGTTCTTCCCGATGGCCCGGACGCTTTCGCGGCACAGAATCTTCCCGCCCACCGCCGCCTGGATCACCACCTCGAACAGCTGCCGCGGGATGAGCTCTTTCATCTTGGCGGCCAGGGCCCGCCCCTTCTGGGCGGACGTGTCGCGGTGACAGATCAGGGACAGCGCGTCCACCGGCTCGCCGTTGACCAGCAGATCGAGCTTGACCATCTTGTTCTCGCTGTAGCCGGCCAGGTGATAATCGAGCGAGGCATATCCGCGGGTGCCGGACTTCAGCTTGTCGTAGAAATCCAGCACGACCTCGGCCAGCGGCATGTCGTACTCCAGCAGGACGCGGGTCTTGGAGAGGTACGACATCTTCTTCTGCACGCCCCGGCGGTCCTCGCACAGCTTGAGGATGTTCCCGAGGTACTCGGGCGGGGTGAGGATCATCGCGTTGATGATCGGCTCCTCGATCGAGGCGATCTCCTGCTGCTTCGGGAGCTTCGTGGGGTTCTGAACCTCGATGACATCGCCTTTCACCGTGGTGATCCGGTAGGAGACGTTGGGGGCCGTGGTGATCAGGTCGAGGTTGAACTCGCGCTCGAGGCGCTCCTGGACGATTTCCATGTGGAGCAGCCCCAGGAAACCGCACCGGAAGCCGAAGCCCAGTGCGGTGGAGCTCTCCGGCTCGAAGTTGAACGACGCGTCGTTGAGACGAAGCTTCTCGACGGCATCCCGGAGGTCTTCGTACTGCCCGGCGTCGGTGGGGTAGAGCCCGGCGAAGACCATCGGCTTCACCTCCCGGAATCCCGGGAACGGTGTCGAGGTCCGGTTGCGTTCCTCGGTCAGCGTGTCACCGATCTGGCAGTCGCTGACCTTCTTGATGTTGGCGATGACGAACCCGACCTCGCCCACCGAGAGCTCGTCGCGCGCCACCGGCTTGGGCGAGAAGATGCCCATGTCCTCGATCTCGTAGCTCCCGCCGGTATTCATCAGCCGGATGCGCATGCCGTCGCGCAACGTTCCGTCGATGACCCGCACCAGCATGACCACGCCGCGGTAGGCGTCGTACCACGAGTCGAAGATGAGAGCCTTCGGCGGCGCATCCAGCGACCCGGCGGGCGGTGGAACCAGGGCGACGATCGCCTCCAGGATCTCCTCGATGCCGACGCCTTCCTTCGCCGACGCGGCGATGGTGTGCTCGGTGTCGATCCCGATGATGTTCTCGATCTGCTCGCGGGCGCGGTCGGGGTCGGCCCCGGGCAGATCGATCTTGTTGAGCACCGGAATCACCTCGAGATCGTTCTCCACGGCAAGGTAGGTGTTCGCCAGGGTCTGGGCCTCGACACCCTGGCTCGCGTCCACGATCAGCAGCGCACCCTCGCACGCGGCCAGAGAGCGCGAGACCTCGTAGGAGAAGTCCACGTGCCCGGGCGTATCGATGAGATTGAGGATGTACTCCTCACCGTCTCGAGCCCGGTAAAGGAGGGAAACCGCGTGGGACTTGATGGTGATCCCGCGCTCGCGCTCCAGGTCCATGGAATCCAGCAGCTGGTCCTGCCTCTCACGATCGGAGATCGCCCCGGTCCTCTCCAGCAACCGGTCGGACAGGGTCGTCTTCCCATGATCGATATGGGCAATAATGCTGAAATTCCGGATCCGCCGAGACTTCAAAGGGAATTCTCCAGAACGAACCCCCCAGTATAGCAACCGCTGCGTAGCGGTCCGTCGGCGAGGTCCGGGTGGGTGGTCCCGGCGCGGACGGCGGCACAGTCCCTCTAAGAACGTCCTCTAGGATGGAGGCACTGTCACGAACCGATCAGAAGCCCCCAACGCACTCCAGCCCCTGGCAGCAAGTAAGGATCCGGTAAGGGCCTAGCCGAACGTCCGCCGGCGTTCGTGAGGGACTGTGCCGCCGTCCGCGCCGGGACCACCCACCCGGACCTCGCCGACGGACCGCGGGCCACGAGCCACGACCGCGACCGCGACCGGGTCAGAGCCCCATGATGTGGTAACCACCGTCAACGTAGACGTTGGTCCCGGTGATCCCCGAGGCCATCGGGCTGCAAAGGAACAGCGCGGTATCGCCGACCTCGCGCGCCTCGATCGTCCGACGAAGCGGCGCCTTGCGGCGATGGTGAGCAGCCATGTTCGTGAAGCCGGTGATGCCCCGGGCCGAGAGCGTCGATACAGGCCCGGCCGAGATCGTGTTGACGCGAATGTTGAAGGGTCCCAGCTCGGAAGCCAGCTGCCGCGCCGCGTGCTCCAACGCCGCCTTGGCGCTACCCATCACGTTGTAGTTGGGGAAGACTTTCTCGCTGGCCTGGAAGCTGAGCGCAAGGATGCTCCCGCCCTCGCGCTCCATCATCTTCGCTGCGCGTCTCGAGAGCGCCACCAGCGAGTAGGCGCTGATCTCCATGGCGATGCGCCACCCCTCGAGGCTCAGGTCGCGGTACTCCCCCTCGAGGTCTTCGCGCCGAGCGTAGGCGATCGAGTGGATCAGGATGTCGAGCCTGCCGAACTGTCGGCCGATCTGCGCGAAGACACCGTCGATCTGCTCTTCGCTGGTGACGTCGCACGCCATGACCAGCGCGTCGTCGTGTTTCTCGGCCAGCTTGGTGACGTTGTGGTGGAGTCGCTCACCCTGGTAGGTGAACGCGAGCCTGCAACCGGCCTCGCCCAGCGCCTCGGCGATGGCCCAGGCCAGTGAGCGCTGGTTCGCGACGCCAAGAACGAGGGCGGTCTTCCCCGACAGATCGATGCTTCGCACTTTTTGGCTCCGTTGCGTGTCTCGTACTCGTGGCGATAGATAAACGGTTGGAAGGGGGAAGTCAAATCGCGGGTGGGATACGAGGGATGGGGGACAGTCCACGGGGGGACAGTCCCCCGCATCCTGGCTCTTGCCGCGCATCGGTTGTGGCCGGGAGGGCTACAGGCGGAGGTTGGGGTCGGCGTTGACGTGGGGGTCGGCGAACAGGCCCCGATCGAGGTGCAGGAAGCCGGCGGCGGCGATCATCGCGGCGTTGTCGGTGGTGTACTCGGGAGAGGGAATGTGGACTTCGATGCCGTGCTCGCCTGCGGCGTTTCGGAACTCTGCGCGGAGCCTCCGGTTGCACGCCACACCGCCGGAGAGCAGAACCGTCCGAATCCCTTCCTTGCGAACGGCCTCGAGGGTCGTCGTGAGCAGCGCATCTACCACGGCCTTCTGGAAAGAAGCCACCAGGTTGCGCACCGGCGCCGAGACCTCTCCACCGGTGGACCCGGGATGGGCCAGCCCCTCCGTTTGGGCGACCCGTCGCACCGCCGACTTCAGCCCGCTGAACGAGAAGTCCAGCGACTGGTCCTTCATCACGGCCTTCTTGAAGGTGTGTGCGGTGTCGTCGGCGCCCTCGGCGACGCGGTCGATCACGGGGCCCCCCGGATAGCCGAGCCCCACAAGCTTGGCGACCTTGTCGAACGCTTCTCCTGCGGCGTCGTCCCGGGTGCGTGCGATCGACCGGTAGCGGTTTTCCTCGGGGCACAGGTAGAGCGAGGTGTGCCCCCCCGAGACGACCAGGGCGATCGCCGGGAACTCGATCTCGGGATGCTCGATGAAGACGGACCGGATGTGACCCTCGAGATGGTTGACGGCCAGCAGCGGAAGGTCGCGTTGCCACGCCATCGCCTTGGCGGCGCAAACGCCGACCAGAAGCGAGCCGACCAGACCGGGGCCGCAGGTCACGGCGATGGCGTCGATGTCGTCGAGAGTGACGTCGGCCTGCTCCAGGGCGCGCTCCACCACCGGCCCGATCGCCTCGACGTGGTGGCGCGAGGCGATCTCGGGAACCACGCCGCCGTACTCGCGATGGAACTCGACCTGCGACGCGACGACGCTCGAGAGCACACGGGTGCGGTCCGAGACCACCGCGGCCGCGGTCTCGTCGCAGGACGACTCGATACCCAGAATGCGAGCCATGACGGCCCCGTCAGGAATCGGAGGGCTTCCGGAACAGCATCGGAAGGGAGATCTCGAAGGGTGCGCGCGCCACGCCCCGTTCCGTGATGATCGCCTCGACGTACGCCGCCGGCGTGACATCGAAGGCGTAGTTCCTCACGCCGACCTCCTCGGGTGCCACCGGCGTGCCGAACACCTCGGTCACTTCCCGTGGATCGCGCTCTTCGATGGGGATGTAATCGCCGCTGGGGCAGCTCAGGTCGACGGTGGACAGGGGCGCGGCGACGTAGAACGGGATCCGGTTTTCCTTGGCGAGGACCGCCACGGTGTAGGTGCCGATCTTGTTGGCCACGTCTCCGTTGGCCGCGATGCGGTCGGATCCGACGACGACCAGATCGACCTCGCCACGGCGCATGAGCTGCCCGGCGGAGCTGTCGGTGATCAGGATGGTCTCGATGCCGTCCTTCATGAGCTCCCATGCCGTCAGGCGCGCGCCCTGAAGGAGCGGGCGCGTCTCATCCGCCACCACGCGGACCTTCTTGCCCGCCTCTACCGCCCCTCGGATGACCCCGAGCGCCGTGCCGTACCCCGCGGTGGCGAGGCCGCCGGCGTTGCAGTGGGTCAGGACGGTCGCCTCGTTGGGAACCATCTCGGCGCCGTAGCGTCCGATGGCGCGGCAAGAGGCGAGATCTTCGTCGCGGATCGCGCGGGCCTCGTTCTCGAGCCGCTCGGCGATGGCGCTCGGCCCCAGCCCCTCTTCCCTGGCGCGAAGGGCGGTCCTCTTCATGCGCTCGATGGCCCAGAACAGGTTGACCGCCGTGGGGCGCGCGGCAGCCATCCGCGCGTAGACCTCGTTCATTCGCTCGTTGAACGCGCCGGCGTCGAGGTCGGCGGCCTGAGTGGCGCCGAGAGCCAGCCCGAAAGCTGCCGAGACGCCGATGGCCGGGGCGCCTCGAACGACCATGTCGCGTATGGCATCGGACACGGCCTCGGGCGTCTCGAGAACGACGTAGGTCTCCTCCCTGGGGAGCTTGCGCTGGTCGATCATGCGCACGCCTTCGGGCGTGCGGTCTACGGTCGTGAACATGCCCGGCATTATAGACATCCGCTCCAAACTCTCTATGCTAAGCTCGAAACTCCGCACCGGAGGCACGAGTTTCGGCATGTCACGCCCCGACGATCGAGCTCGACGCGATTGGGAAAAGAAGGTCGTCGACCCGGCGATCGAGAAGGCTCCCGAGCGCCGCGAGCGATTCGAGACCACCTCCGGAATCCCCGTCGAGCGCGCCTACACCTCCGCCGACACGCAAGACCTCGACCCCGAGCGGGACCTGGGGCTTCCCGGAACGGCACCCTTCACCCGCGGCGTCCAGCCGACCATGTATCGCAGCCGCTTCTGGACGATGCGCCAGTACTCCGGGTTCGGCACGGCCGCCGAGACCAACCGGAGGTTCCGGTATCTCCTGGACCAGGGCCAGACCGGTTTGTCGGTTGCCTTCGACCTTCCCACCCAGATGGGCTACGACTCGGACAACACAATCGCGGCAGGCGAGGTCGGGAAGGCGGGCGTGGCGATCTCCTCCCTCGAGGACATGGAAGAGCTGCTCCGGGAGATTCCCCTCGACCGCGTCTCGACCTCGATGACGATCAACTCGACCGCGTCGATCCTCCTGGCCATGTATGTCGCCGTGGCGAAGAAACAGGGTGCCGGCACCGACAGGCTGTCCGGCACGGTGCAAAACGATCTCCTGAAGGAGTACATCGCTCGCGGAACGTACATCTATCCTCCGGCGGCGTCCCTCAGGATCACCACCGACATCTTCGCGTGGTGCAAAGACCACGTTCCCCGATGGAACACGATTTCGATCTCGGGCTACCACATGCGCGAGGCCGGTGCGACCGCGGTCCAGGAGGTCGCCTTCACCCTGGCCAACGCCATCGCGTATTGCGACGCGGCACTCGAGCGTGGGCTCGCGTTCGAGGACTTCGGCCGACGCCTGTCGTTCTTCTTCAACGGACACTCGAACCTCTTCGAGGAGATCGCGAAGTTTCGCGCGGCGCGACGCCTTTGGGCCCGGATCGTTCGCGAGCGGTTCGGCGTCGACAAGCCCGAGCTGGCGAGGCTGCGATTCCACACCCAGACGGCCGGCTCGACGCTCACCGCCCAGCAACCGGAAGTCAACGTCGTGCGCACCGCGCTCCAGGCCCTTGCCGCCGTCCTGGGCGGGACCCAGTCGCTCCACACCAACGCCATGGACGAAGCCCTCGCGCTCCCTACCGAGCACTCCGCCCTGCTGGCCCTTCGCACGCAGCAGGTCATCGCCCACGAGACCGGCGTCTGCGACACGATCGACCCGCTGGCCGGCTCCTACTTCGTCGAGTCCCTCACCGACGCCATCGAGGCCCGCGCGCGCGACTACATCGGGCGCATCGACGACATGGGTGGCGCGGTTCGCTCCATCGAAAAAGGATTCCAGCAGCGCGAGATCCACGAAGCGGCTTTCCGCTGGCAGAAACGGGTCGAGTCCGGCGACGCCACCGTGGTTGGGGTCAACCGCTACACCGAGTCCGAGGAAACGACCACCCCTCTCTTCCGTGTCGACGAATCTCTCCAGACCGAGAGAACCGAGAGAATCCGCGCCCTGAAACAACGCCGCGACAATGCGACCGTCCAGAGCGCCCTGTCCGACGTCGAGACCGCCGCGCGCGGCGACTCGAATCTCCTGCCTCCCATCCTCGCGGCCGTCGAGGCCCTCGCCACCCTCGGCGAGATCTCCGACCGTCTCCGGGGCGTCTTCGATACCTACCACGAGTCCTTCTAGTCGTCGGCGTTTCCAGTTTGCGACCGCGTCCGCCCCGGGGCGCACGGCTCTCCACCCCCCGACGCCCGCTGAAATCGCCGGGCGGTACGGGCCCGGTCGCGCCGCGGCCCGGTGCCTGCGAACGCTCGGTCCCCCGTGATCCGGACCGTCGATTTCAAAGGTTGTCGGGGGGTGGAGAGCCGCGCGCCCCGGGACGGACGCTGGCCCGAGAGTGACTCCACGCCGCACCTGGGTCTTGATCCCTGTCGGTTGAAGCGTAGCGGGCGATCGGGACGCGAAGCACCCTCCCCTCCGGCCGGCCTTTGAAACCGACGGTCCGGGTCGCGGCGGTTTAAGGGCTCCCGGGCGGTCGGTTCGAGCGAGGCGCGGGTGGGGGCCGCCCGGCGGTTTCAGCGGTCGGCGGGAGGGGAGGGTGCTTCGCGTCCCGATCGCCCGCGGTCCCACGACCTCGCAGCACAAGTCCGAGTAGAATCCGACGAGAGTGAGAAGGAATTGAGCCACCTGCTGGAGATCGAAGATCTGGAGGTTCACTACGAGGGGCCGAGGGGCCCTGTGCGTGCTGTGGACAAGTTGACGTTGCAGATCGAGAAGGGGGAGACCTACGCGCTGGTGGGGGAGTCGGGCTGCGGCAAGACGGCTACGGGCTTGGCGATCTTGCGGCTGGTGGAGCCCGGGTGGATCGCGGCAGGGCGGATTCTCCTGGAAGGACGCGATCTGACCCGGTTGAACGAACGGGCGATGCGGAAGGTGCGTGGTGGGCGGGTAGGGATGGTGTTTCAGGAGGCGGCCGCAGCGCTGAACCCCGTCATGCGCGTCGGCTCCCAGATCGCCGAGGCCCTCAGGATCCACCGCGGGATGACCCGCCGGGAGGCCCGGCTCGAGGCGGTCAGGCTGCTCGGCCTGGTGGCCCTGGCCGATCCCGAGCGCCAGGCCCGCGCCTATCCGCACGAGCTCTCCGGGGGCATGAAGCAGCGAGTCATGCTGGCCATCGCGTTGTCGTGCTCGCCGTCGCTCCTGATCGCCGACGAGCCGACCACCGCGCTCGACGTCACCATCCAGGCCCAGATCCTCGCGCTCTTGAGACGGCTCAAGGCCGACCTGGGCCTGACCGTCCTTCTGATCACTCACGATCTCGGCGTCGTTGCCGAGAACGCCGACCGGGTCGGCGTGATGTACACCGGTCGCCTGGTCGAGGAGTCACCGGTCCAGGGTCTGTTCGACGACCCGAAGCATCCGTACACCCGCGGCCTGCTGCGCTCGATGCCGCAGGCCGATCCCGGGTCCCGCGCCGGGACGCAGGGCGGGAGGCTCCGGCTGCACACGTTGCCCGGCTCGGTGCCCGACGCCTCCGACCCACCGCCGGGCTGCCGATTCCATCCCCGCTGCTCGGAGGTCTTCGAGCCTTGCTCGTTTTCCGAGCCCGACGACTTCGTCGTAGGGCCCGGCCGAAGGGTGGCGTGCTTTCTCCACGACCCGAAGATCGCGACGGGCGTGGCCTCGCGCAACGGGTCGTCCAAATGAGCGCCGACCGGAAGCCTCTGGTCGAGGCCACGGGGTTGGTCAAGAGCTTCACGCCCCGGGCCGGCCTGGTGGGATCGAAGCGACCGGAGGTCCGCGCCGTCGACGGCGTCGATCTCGTCGTGCGGGAAGGCGAGACGCTCGGGCTGGTAGGGGAGTCGGGCTCCGGCAAGTCCACGACAGGGCGCATGCTGATCCGGCTGATCGACCCCGACGCCGGCTCGTTGACCTTCGACGGCGTCGATCTGCTCTCGCTTCCCGCCGGGCGGCTTCGAAAGACGAGGCGGCAGTTCCAGATGATCTTCCAGGACCCCTACGGGTCGCTCAACCCGCGCATGCGCGTTGGCGCGATCGTGGCCGAGCCCCTGGCGATCCACGGCATCGGGGCGAGCCGCGCCGAGCGGAAGCGGCTGGGGGCCGAGCTTCTCCACAAGGTCGGCCTGAGCCCCGCCGATGCCGACAAGTACCCGCACGAGTTCTCGGGAGGGCAGCGACAGAGGGTCGGGATCGCGCGGGCGATCGCCTGCGCCCCGAGGTTCATCGTTGCCGACGAGCCGGTCTCGGCCCTCGACCCACCGGTCCAGGCCCAGATCATCAACCTGATGGTCGACCTTCAGGAGAAGATGGGCCTCGCCTACCTGTTCATCGCCCACGACCTTCGCGTGGTGGAGCACATCAGCGACCGCGTGGCCGTGATGTACCTGGGGCGAATCGTGGAGGAGGCCCCGTCGGCGATGCTCTACCGCGAGCCTCTCCACCCGTACACCCGTGCGCTGCTGGCCTCGACGCCCTCGACGAGGCCGGGAAACCCGACCCCGCCGGCCCTGTCCGGGGAGGCCCCGTCCCCGACCCACCCGCCGCCGGGGTGCAGTTTTCATCCGCGGTGCCCGGTGGCGGAGGCGGTTTGCTCCACCGCGGATCCGCGGCTGCTCCCCGTTGAGAACCGGAGGCGCGTGGCGTGCCATCTCGTCCATCCACAGCCGTGAATCGACCGCTCGACCGGCTCGGGGTGACCCGTCGTGAAACCGGTGGTAGTGTGGCCGCGTAGTACATGCCGAGCCCACAACAGGTGCGTTTTCGGCGGGTATGAGCGTCTCGAACGCGGGCTCACGGGAGGAACGATGTTCAAACGAAGATCCGTCATGCTGCTGTGGGGTGTCGTCGCCATGTCGCTCGCGGCATCCGCGACGCCGGCTCAGGAGGGACCCGGCGAGTCCTTCAGCCTGAGCCTCGACCAGGCGCTGCGGATCGCCTTGAAGAACAACCTCGATCTCGTCTCGGCGCGGTTCGCGCCGGAGCTTGCCGAGCAGGACATCGAAGTCCAGCGCAGCAACTTCGACGGTGGGTTCCAGGCGACGGCAAATCACAACGAGTCGGAGCGAGTCCCGCAACAGGCTTCGGACCCGACCAGCACCGACAGCTCGCGTCTGAACATGGGATTCCAGAAGAACATGAGGATGGGCGCCGATTACACCGTGGGCTTCGGTGTCGTTCGAAGCGATATCAGCGCCATCAACATCGTCTTGCCGGCAACCTACAACAGCGGTTTGTCCTTCGATTTCAACCTCCCGATTCTCAAGGGCTTCGGCACGGAAACGACCACCGAACAGCTCGTGCTGGCCGAGAACGCCTACGACATCAGCCTCAGCGAGCTGGAAGGTCAGGCCGAGGCCATCCTGCAGACGGTCGAGGGCGCCTACTGGGACGTGATCGCGGGCGCCGAAGCGCTGCGAGTGGCAAGGGAATCGCTCGACCGAGCGAAGGATCTGCTCGAGCTCAATCGCAAAAAGGTCGAGGTGGGAACCCTGGCGCCCATCGAGATCACCCAGGCCGAGGCCGGCGTGGCCTCCGATGAGGAAGGGGTCATCGTCGCGGAAGAGAATCTGGCAAACGCGGAGGACGAGCTGCGCCGCCTGCTGGCGATTCCCGACAGCGATCCGCGATGGGCCATGAGTGTCGCGCCGACCGATCGGCCCGACCTCACGCGCAAAGCGGTTGACCTGGATGCTGCCATCGAGACCGCCCTGGTGCAGCGTCCCGAGATGCTCAGTGCCCAGCAGACCGTCAGGAATCGCGAGCTCAGCGAGCGTGTCGCTCGCCGCGAGACCCGCCATCAGCTGGACCTCAACGCCAACTACGGACCGTCAGGCACCAGCGTGGTGGGCGTGAACGAATCGATCTCGCGAGCCCTCCAGAGATTCGAGTTCACCTGGAGCACTCAGCTGCTCTACCGCATTCCCATCGGCAACCGCGCGGCCAAGGCCGGTTTTGCCCAGGCCCGTCTCTCCCGCGAGCAGTCCGAGGTGGACCTCCAGAATCAGGAGCAGACCGTTCGGGTCGAGGTCCGCAGGGCCGCCCGCGCGGTGGACTCGGGATTCAAGCGCTTCGAGGCCGCCCGGTCCAACGTCGTGTTGCAGCGCAAGAAGCTCGAGTCCGAGCAGAAGAAGTTCGAGAACGGCATGAGCACCACATTTCAGGTCCGGGAGTTCCAGAACGACCTCTCGGAGGCCGAACTGTCCACCATTCGCGCAGGCCTCGGCTACGCCAAGGCGCTGGCCGCCCTCGAGGCGGCAAAGGGCACTCTCCTGGAGTCCCGCGGTCTCGAGCTGTCCGAATAGGCCGCGAACGCCGGGCGCGAGACACGGGAGGCCGGATGTCCGAGCTAATTGCCCTCGACAATGTCCGCAAGGTCTACGAGATGGGAGGGGATCAGGTCCGGGCCCTCGACGGGGTGACCCTTCGGATCGAGACGGGTGCCTACCTGGCGATCATGGGACCCTCGGGATCCGGAAAGTCCACTCTCATGAACCTCGTTGGCTGCCTCGACACGCCCAGCTCCGGCTCCTACACATTGAAGGGGCGGGAGATCTCCAAGATGGACGACGACGAGCTCGCCCGGATCCGCAACCGTGAGATCGGCTTCGTTTTCCAGACCTTCAATCTCCTGCCACGCTCCACGGCACTCCAGAACGTGGAGCTGCCGCTGGTCTACTCGGGCCTGACGCGGCGCGAGCGTCGTGAGCGCGCCGAGGGTGCCATGGAGGCGGTCGGGCTCACCGATCGTATGCATCACCGTCCCAACGAGCTTTCCGGGGGGCAGCGGCAGCGGGTGGCCATCGCGCGATCGCTGGTCAACGGGCCGTCGCTCCTGCTCGCGGACGAGCCCACCGGAAACCTGGACTCGAAGACCGGCGAGGAGATCATGACGCTGTTCGAGCGGCTGCACGCCGAGGGTAATGCCGTCATCCTCGTGACCCACGATCCGGAGCTGGCCATGCACGCCGACAGGACGGTGGCGCTGCGCGACGGACGGGTCATCACCGACTCCAGTCACTAGTGCCCGGGTTGCGGGGCATACACCACAACGTTCTTCCCGTTTGCTTGACAGCCCTTATGGGCTGGCGTACCATCCGACGTACCTGGGTTGCCGGGTTGTAGCCGCAACACTCGGGCTAATAACGACTTAGCTGGGGCGAGTTCGGCGGCTGCAAGGGGTCCGCCGGGCCGGGTTCGGGCTCGGGGAAATGGGGCCTCTGCGTGGTTCGAGAAAGCAGAGCGAGTAGCTCGTCGGGCGGGGCATTCACGGGACGCCCCGCTCATTGCGTCAGGAGCGAGTTGGGCGAGTTCGTGCGATAAAGACGCGGGGGCTACGCCGAGGCACTGGAGGAACGATCGTGGACAGCATACTGAATCTTCCCGGAAGCCTGCTGAAGTACTACAACGACGGCGGGTTCGTGATGCACTTCATCTCGGTCTGCTCGGTGGTCTCGGTAACGGCGATCCTTTACAAGCTCGTGGTCTTCACCAAGGTAAAGATCGACACCAACGAGTTCATCGCAAAGGTCCGGGCCGCCCTGTTGAAGGGCAATGTCCAGCACGCCATCAAGGTTTGCGAGGAGTACAAGGGCCCGATCGCCTCCATCGTCAAGGTCGGCCTCTTGAAGCACGGGTCGTCTCGGGAAGAGATCGAGAAGACCATGGAAAACGCCGCCATCCACGAGGTGGCCTACCTCGAGAAGTTCCTCATGGTCCTGGCGACGGTCACCAATATCGCGCCGCTGATCGGATTCTTCGGCACCGTGGTCGGCATGATCCTCTCCTTCGACATCATCGCTACCCAGGGCCTCAACAACCCCGGCCTGGTGGCGAAAGGTATCTCGGTAGCCCTGCTGACGACGGCCTATGGCCTGATTGTCGCGTTCGTGACCCAGCCGTTCTACAATTTCTTTACGGCCCGGGTCGCCGCCTACTCGAGAGAGATCGAGACGGCCTCGAACATCTTGTTCGAGACCCTCGACGAGATGGAGCGCATGGGCGCCTCGAAGGCCTGAGGATCGAGCCGTGAAGCTAGTTCGCTCACGACCGATGGACGCGATCATCCCGACGGCCTCCATGGCCGACATCGCGTTCCTTCTGATCATCTTCTTCATGGTGACGACCGTCCACGATGTTGACCGCACCAACGTGGCGCTGCCGTCCTCGCAGACCCGTGAGGAGACCCAGAAGGGAGCGTGCTACGTCGTTGTCCACAAGGAAAACGGCAACGTCATCTACAAGTTCTCGGACGGTAAAGAGGTCAGTCGAACCGTCAGCGGCCCCAACGACATCTTCCTGGAGGCGTCGAGGGTCGCCCACTCGAACCCCGAGAGGCAGTTCGTCGTCAAGGCCGACAAGGACATCCGGTACTTCCTGATCGATGAGCTCCTCGACAACCTCCGAAGAGGGGGTGTGCAGGAAGTGCTCCTCTTGACCCACGGCAAATCCGCGGGAGGCGAGTCATGAAGCTCAAGAGGGACAAGGACCCGGTCGTCATTCCGACCTCGTCCATGGCCGACATCGCGTTCCTGCTGATCATCTTCTTCATGGTCACCACCGTGTTCTCGGCGACCAAGGGCCTCGAGTTCAAGCTCCCGAAAGACGACGACTCGACGCCGCCCGAATCCGAAGAGGCCGTGTTCATCAAGGTCTACCCCGACTCCTCGATCACCGTCGATTGCAAGCCCATGCGCCCCGAGCAGATCCTGGACTACCTCGAGCCCAAGCTGACACGGAATCCGGAGAAGCCGGTGATCCTGTACACCGATGCCGACGCGCCGTACAGCGGCATGATCGCGGTCTACGACGCGCTCGCCCTGGCGAACGACACCCGCGGCTTCAAGGTCAAGAACATCTCCGTGCCCACGCAGAGTGAGGTTCAGGACTACATCGAGTTGTTCGGGGTCAATCCCTTCGAGCAGACCTGTCAGTAGGAGAGGACCGACCGATGGCCGAGCAATCCTCAGAATTCAGACTCAATGACAAGGTCAAGGCCGAGGATCTGCTCTATGCCTCGATGTTCCACACCGAGGACAAGAAATACATCTGGTGGGGTTTCGTCGTTGCCATCGTCATTCACCTGGTCTTGCTGGTGGTCCCGCTTCCCAAGTTCGACAGGACGGTCGCGCCGAAGAAAGAGGCGAACGTCGTCGTCGTCCGCAAGTACGTGCCCCCGCCGCCGAAGATCGAGCGCAAGCAGATCGTCAGGAAAAAGCTGACGCGAAAGGTGCCGGTCCCCGATCCGACTCCCGACGAGCCGGAACCGATCCGCGAGCCGGAGCCGGAGATCGAGCCCGAGATCCTGCCGCCCGACGCCGAGTTCATCATCGGTGATCCGGAGCCGCCGCCCCCGCAGGGTCCCCTGCTGGCCGGCGTCGGTGGCGTGACCAACCCGACCCGGATTGCAGAGTCCTACATTCAGCCTGTCTACCCGGAGCTGGCCCGCAAGGCCAAGATCGAGGGCAAGGTATTCCTCCAGGCCGTCGTCGAGAAGGACGGTGACGTCGGGGAGGTGGCGCTGCTGCGCTGTAACCGGCCGGGGCTGGGGTTCGAAGAGTCGGCCATCGAGGCGGTGGAGCAGTGGCAGTACGAGCCGGCGACCCAGGCCGGGAGGCCGGTGGACGTGTTCATCACCGTCATCGTGGACTTCACGCTGCAATAGAGCGGGTTGTCCTCCGGCGAGGACGGCCCCGGTTTGCCCGGGCAGCAATTCTGAGGGTATTTGGGACAAATTGAGGCAATTGCCCGGGATCCGGGTGGTGGCCTGCCGCTTGCACTATTGAATGCACAGTCCGGCTCATCGCCGGGCGGGGGCCGACAGGAAGGGTGAGGCGATGAGAATCGCGAAGTACAAGTCGACGATCGTAGGGATCGTGGCGATCGCACTGCTGGGGGTCTCGCTGGCCGGCGCCGAGCTCGACCAGGCCTTGGCCGACTACAAATCCGGCAGGTACGCCGAGGCGGCCGCGGGCTTTCAGGCGCTGGTGGACCGAGCGCCAAGCTACGACTATGGCTTTTTCATGCTGGGCCTGAGCTACTTCAAGCTCGGCAAAAACGATGCCGCCATCGAGAACATCAACAAGGCGATCGAGCTGAACGGCGACAAGTTCAACTACTACCACGCTCTTGCCAGCGTCCAGCGCGCCAAGAAGGCGAACCGCGAAGCGCTCAAGGTGCTCAACGACGCCGAGGGACTGCTGGATGACAACAGCAAGTTCGCGTTCTACTCGGTCCGCGGTTTCGTCAACGCGGACCTCGAGAAGTGGAGCGACGCCGTCGACGACCTCGAGAAAGCCCGCGCCCTGAAGCAGTCGGCAGCGATCCTCGAGTACCTCGGCAAGGCCTACTACCGGCTAGGGTACGCCGACAAGGCGGTGCCGGTGCTCCGTGAGGCGACCAATCTCAACCCCAACAACGCCAACAGTCAGCTTTTCCTGGCCGATTCGCTGATCAACCTGGCGCGAGAGACGACCGACTCCGCCAAGAAGAAGAGCCTCTTCAACGAGGCCATGCAGGTCGCGACCAAGTACCGCAATCTCAAGCCCGACGACTTCTACGCCGTCAACCTCGTGGGCAAGGCCGCCCTGGGCGCCCAGGCGTTCAACGAGGCCGAGCAGGCGTTCACCACGGTCCTGGAGCTCAAGCCGGACTACTGCTACGCCATGGTGAACCTCTCCAAGACCTACATCGCCGGAGAGAAATGGGCCGCGGCCGAGAAGATCTCCCGGGAAGCCATCAAGTGCGCCCCAAGGCTGAACGCCGGCTACGAGTCCCTGGGGTACTCGCTTCAGAAACAGAAAAAACTCGACGAGGCCCTGGAGGTCTACAAGCAGGCCCAGTCGATCAAGCAGTCGGCCTCCATCCAGAAGCTGATCGACGTCGTCGCCGAGAACATCCGGCGCCGTGACGAGAACCTCACGATGGACGAGGCCGAGCGGGCGCAACAGGAGGCCGCGGAAGCGGAGGCGCTCCGAATCGCCGAAGAGGAAGCACTGCGCGAGGAGTGGGAGAAGAAGCAGGACGACTAGCGGAATGCTCCCATGGATCGGCCGTTTCGGAAGGGGAGGTTTTGCCTCCCCTTTTTCGTGACCGCCCCATGGCCTCTTACCGCCCTAAAATCCCCAAAATCGAGCGTTTCAGGTGACCGCGACGGTTTGACACCTCCCCGGCCGAAATGTTAGATTCCACGGCCCGTTACGAACCCGGAAACTCCATGGAAACACCTGGCGACAGCCTGTTGCCCGCTGTCCTGACCGTGGTCGTCGCGACCGGCGTGGCGGCCTCGATGTTGGTGATGAGCTGGCTGCTGGGAAGGCCCAAGAGGTCCCGGGTCGACACCACGCCCTACGAGTGCGGGATCGTTCCCATCGAGCCGGTCGAGCGACGCCGTTTCTCGGTGAAGTTCTACCTGGTCGCGATGTTGTTCATCCTGTTCGACATCGAGGTCGCCTTTCTCTACCCCTGGGCGGTGACGTTCGGGGACTTCGCGGCCGACAGGGTTTTCGTCCTGGTCGAGATGGCGGTCTTCATGGGGATTCTCGTCGCGGGCTTCCTCTACCTCTGGTGGCGCGGCGCGCTGGACTGGGAGTAGGAGCCCATGGTCGACGGCGAGAAGACGATCGAGCTTCTCCAGGAGAAGTTCCCCGACGCCGCGGTCGCGAGCGGATCTTACCGCGATCAGCATTGGGTCCAGGTTCGCCTGGACCGCCTTCCGGAGATCGCCCGCTGGCTTCGCGACGCCCCCGAGACCTCGTACGATTTCCTGATGGACGTCACCGCCGTGCACTGGCCGGACGATCCCGAGCCCATCGAGCTCGTCTATCACTTCTACAGCTTGTCGAGTAACGACCGGCTCCGTCTCAAAGCTCGTGCCTCCGATCGCGGTCCCGCACCGACTCTGTGCGACCTGTGGGCCTCCGCCGACTGGAACGAGCGCGAGGCCTACGACATGTTCGGGATCGTCTTCGAAGGCCATCCTGACCTGCGCCGGATCCTGATGCCCGACGATTACACCGATTTCCCGCTCCGCAAGGAGCTCCCGCTCTTCCGGGGGTAGGTGACGATGGATCACCGCATCGACCGATCGGACGAGCATCCCGACGTCATCACGATCAACATGGGGCCTTCTCACCCCGCGACCCATGGCGTCCTGCGCGTCGTGCTGCAGCTCGACGGCGAGACCGTCGTCAAGGCCGTGCCTCACCTCGGCTACCTTCACCGCGGCATGGAGAAGCTGGCCGAGAACCGCACCTACCTGCAGTTCATCCCGTACACCGACCGCATGGATTACCTAAGCCCGCTGTGCGCCAACGTCGGGTTCACCCTGGCGGTGGAAGAGCTGCTGGGCGTCCGCGTTCCGCCTCGCTGTGAGGTCATCCGGGTGCTGGCCAGCGAGCTGGCCCGGATCGGCTCCCACCTGGTGTGGCTCGGCACCCACGCCCTCGACATCGGAGCGGCCACCGTCTTCTTCCACACCTTCAAGGACCGCGAGTGGCACTACGACCTCGTCGAGGACCTGTGCGGCGCCCGACTGACGACCTCCTACACCCGGGTCGGCGGCGTCGCCTACGACGTCACCAGGGAATGGCTCGCCAAGCTTCGGGAGTTCGTGGATGCCGTCCCCGGCCGGGTGGACGAGTACGAGTCGCTTCTCACCCACAACGCCATCTGGCTGGAGAGAACCCAGGGCGTCGGGTCGCTGACCGCCGAGCAGGCAACCTCGCACGGCATGACCGGTCCCAGCCTGCGGGCCACCGGCGTCGAATACGACGTTCGCAAGGCCCGTCCGTACTCGGGCTACGAGAACTACGACTTCGAGGTCCCGACCGGGACCCAGGGTGACGTCTACGACCGCTACCTGGTTCGCATCGAGGAGATGCGCCAGGCGGCCCGCATCCTCGACCAGGCCCTGCGCAATCTCCCCGACGGTCCGGTCAACATCGACGACCCGAAGATCTTCCTGCCGCCCAAGAAACGCGTCCTCACCAGCATGGAAGAGCTGATCCAGCAGTTCATGATCGTGACCGAGGGCTTCGACTGCCCCGAGGGAGAGATCTACCACTCCACCGAGGTTCCCAAGGGAGAGCTGGGGTTCTACATCATCTCCACGGGAGGCAAGTCGCCGTACCGGTTGCGGATCCGCTCTCCCAGCTTCAACAACGTCTCGACGTTGCCGGTGCTGGTGGAGGGGGGCCTGATAGCGGACGTCATCGCCAACATCGCCAGCCTCGACCCGGTCATGGGCGAGGTGGACAGGTAAGCGAATGCTGGGGCAGGAGTTTGAAGCCAAGGTTGACGAGATCGTCTCCCGCTACCCGGAGCCGAAGGCTGCACTGCTGATGTTGCTCTGGGAGGTGCAGGAGCGAAAAGGATGGGTTGATCTCGAGTCGGAGGTGTGGATCGCCGAGCGGCTCGGTGTCAGCCCCGCCCACGTCCACGGCACCGTGACCTTCTACACCATGTACAAGCAGAAGCCCTCGGGGAAGTACCACATCCAGGTCTGCACCGGCTTGTCCTGCATGCTGCGGGGCTCCGACAACCTGATGGACCACCTCGAGAAGCGTCTCGGCATCAAGGAGGGTGAGACCACGCCCGACGGGAAGTTCTCGCTGATCCGGGTCGAGTGCCTCGGATCGTGCGGCACCGCCCCGATGTTTCAGCTCAATGACGACTACCACGAAGACCTGACCCTCGAAAAAGTCGACCGGCTGCTCGACGGCCTCGACTGAGGAACCGATGGAACGGATCCTGACCCGCAACATCCACAAGGACGACTCGCAGAGCGTATCGGTCTACGAGGCCGGCGGGGGGTATCAGTCGCTTCGCAAGGCGCTGAAGATGGATCCGGACAACATCCAGGAAGAGGTCAAGCGGTCGGGACTGCGAGGCCGCGGCGGCGCCGGCTTCCCCATGGGCGTGAAGTTTTCCTTCATGCCCAAGGACGGCGACAAGCCGATGTACCTGATCTGCAACGCCGACGAGTCCGAGCCGGGGACGTTCAAGGACCGCGTGATCATCGAGAAGGACCCGCACCTCATGCTCGAGGGCTGCCTGATCTCGTCCTTCGCGATCCGCGCCCGGGCGTGCTTCATCTACATTCGCGGCGAGTACGTCCACGGCGCCCGCGTCCTCGAGAAGGCCATCCAGGAGGCCTACGACAAGGGCTACGCCGGCAAGAACATCCTGGGAAGCGGGTACGACTGCGAGCTGGTCCTCCATCGGGGCGCCGGCGCCTACATCTGCGGCGAGGAGACATCGCTGATGACCTCGCTGGAGGGCAACCGCGGCTACCCGAGGCTGAAGCCCCCGTTCCCGGCGCAGGCCGGCCTGTGGGGCCGCCCGACCACCATCAACAACGTCGAGACGCTGGCCAACGTGCCGTTCATCATCGATCGCGGGGCCGACTGGTACCTGACCCTCGGGAAGCCGCCGAACAACACCGGCCCGAAGCTGTACTGCCTCAGCGGTCACGTCAAGCGGCCCGGTGTCTACGAAGCTCCCATGGGCCTGCCTCTCAAGGAGCTGATCTACGACCTCGGCGGCGGCATGCTGCACGACGATCGCCCCCTCAAGGCCGTCATCCCGGGCGGGTCTTCCGTTCCGGTTCTGCGGGCGGAACAGTGCGACGTCGATCTCGACTATGACTCCTTGGCGGCCATCGGCACCATGCTGGGCTCGGCGGGCGTCATGGTCATGGACAGCTCGACCTGCATGGTGAAGGCGATCGAGCGCATCACGCGCTTTTACGCCCACGAGTCCTGCGGACAGTGCACGCCCTGTCGGGAGGGCTGCGGTTGGCTGGAAAAGATCCTGACCCGCATCGAGGCGGGACAGGGACGACAGGAGGACATGGGTCTCCTCGAGAATATCGCCGACAATATCCAGGGGCAGACGATCTGCCCGCTGGGCGATGCCGCGGCGATGCCGGTTCGATCGTTCGTCCAGCAGTTCCGATCCGAGTTCCAGGAACACGTCGACAGCAAGACGTGCACGGTGGCGCATGCCCAAGCTCACGATTGACGGCCGGGAGGTCGAGGTCGAGGCCGGGAAGACCATCCTTCAGGCCGCTTTGACCCTGGGCCGCGAGATCCCGCACTACTGCTACCACCCGGGTCTCAGCATCGCGGGCAACTGCCGGATGTGTCTGGTCGAGGTCGAGAAGGCTCCCAAGCTGTTGATCGCCTGCGACACCCGGGTCCAGGACGGGATGGTCGTCAACACCGACAACCAACGGGTTCGCGACGCCCGCGCCTCGATGATGGAGTTCTTCCTGATCAACCACCCCCTCGACTGCCCGATCTGCGATCAGGCGGGGGAGTGCAGGCTCCAGGAGTACGCCACGGAGCACGGCCGCGGCACGAGCCGTTTCGTCGAGGTCAAGAACATCTCCGAGAAAGCCGTGGACATCGGCCCCCACGTGATGCTCGACCAGGAGCGCTGCATCCAGTGCAGTCGCTGCATCCGATTCTGCGAAGAGGTCACCGGCACCGGCGAGCTGAACTTCTTCAGGCGGGGGCAGCGCACGGTGATCGGCGTCTTTCCCGAAAGGCCGCTCGACAACGGCTACTCGGGCAATGTCGTCGATATCTGCCCGGTGGGCGCGCTGACCCTCAAGGAGTTCCGATTCCAGACGCGTGTGTGGTATCTCGATAACACGCCGTCGATCTGCGCCGGTTGCGCCCGGGGCTGCAACATCATCGTGAGCGTCGGCACGCAGCGCGAGCTCATGGGCACTCAGGGTCAGCTCGACGAGAGCGTCAAGCGGCTGGTGCCGAGGTTTAACGAAGAGGTCAACGGTCATTGGATGTGCGACGAGGGTCGCCTGTCGTATCAACGACTCTACTCGGCGCCACGGATCGAGCGTGCCCAGCACCCGGCGGGTACCGTTGTCCCGTGGGCCGACGCCGTTTCCGCTGCCGCGTCGGCTCTGAAGTCCGCCGCGGGGAAGGTGGCCGTGCTGCTCTCGTCGAGGACCACCTCCGAGGACATGCTCGCCTGGCGGATGCTGCTCGAGAAGCTCGGAGGCGATACTATCGGAGTTCGCGCGAATCACCGCGGCGACGACGACGATCTGCTGATCCGCGCCGACAAGGGCGCCAACTCCAGGGGCGCGGCGTGGATCTTCGGCGAAGGCGCCACCGAGGACGCCGTGCTCGACGCCCTTCTCCTCGGAAGGGTCGAGGCCCTGGTCGTCGTCGGTGACCCGCTGGACCCCGTCGACACCGCCAACTTGGAGGCGCGGGTTCGCGAGAAGATCGCGAACGTCATCCACGTCGGTCCGTTCGTAGCCGGCACGGCCGAATCGGCGGCGGTGGTGCTTCCCGCTGCCGCGTGGTCGGAGCAGGACGGGACGATGGCGAACTTCGAGGGCCGCATCCAGAGGGTTCGGCGCTGCCATCTCCCGCAGGGGGAAGGCCGGCCGGGCTGGCGAGTGGTGCGCGATCTGGCGGAGGCCGCGGGAATCGAGATGCCGCCGTGGACCTCGTACGTCGAGGTCCTCGACAGCCTGGCCGAGCAGGTCGAGGAGTATCGAGGACTGGACGCAGAGAGCATCGGACTGCTGGGCGCCAAGGTCGGCGCAGGGACCGCGACGTGAGTGACTTCACCTTCTTGATCGTTTCCACCCTGGTCAAGATGGGGGTGGCGGTCGGTGCGCTGATGGGCTCCGTGGCCATCATGACCTGGGTAGAGCGAAGGCTCTCGGCCGTCATCCAGTTCCGGTGGGGACCCAACCGGGTCGGGCCCTTCGGGCTGTTCCAGCCGGTGGCCGACGGCGTCAAGTTCATCATGAAGGAAGACATCATTCCGGCGAGCGCCCACAAGCCGCTCTTCGTCCTGGCGCCGGCGGTGGCGTTGACCACGTCGTTGACCGCCTTCTCGGTCATTCCGTTCGGGCCCGTCATCGAGCTGTTCGGCAAGAAGATCCCGCTGGTCGTGGTGAACATGGACGGCGGCATCCTGCTGGCGTTCGCGGCCACGGCGCTCGGTGTCTACGGCATCGTGCTGGGAGGCTGGTCGTCTCGCAACAAGTTCTCCCTGATGGGGGGCTTGCGCTCGTCGGCCCAGATGGTCTCGTACGAGCTGTCCATGGGATTGTCGATCATGGGCGTGATCCTGGTCAGCGGAACGCTGCGGCCGTTCACGATCGTCGAGCAGCAAGCCGGGTGGTTCTGGAACTGGAACGCCTTCCTGGGCGGCTGGCAATTCCTGGGGTTCATCCTGTTCGTCATCGCGATCTTCGCCGAGACCAACCGCCTGCCCTTCGACCTTCCGGAGGCCGAGCAGGAGCTGGTCGCCGGGTACCACACCGAGTACTCCTCGATGAAGTTCTCGATGTTCTTCATGGCCGAGTACGCCGCCATGACGACTGCGTCCGCCATGGTCGTGACCCTCTTCCTGGGCGGCTGGCAGATCGGCGTTCCCGTTCCCTTCGAAGGCTGGCTGCTGTGGATCCTCCAGATCGGGGCCTTCGTGGCCAAGGTCGGTTTTTTCCTGTTCCTGTTCGTGTGGGTGCGATGGACCCTTCCGAGGTTCCGTTACGATCAGCTCATGAACATCGGCTGGAAGGGCCTGCTGCCGTTGACGTTGCTCAACGTCATGGTGACGGCGCTGTTGGTCGCCTTCGGCGTGGTGGGGAGATAGGACCTGGCCATGGAGATGCTCGCCTTCTTCGTGCTCGCGGTCCTGGCGGTTGCCTCGGCACTCGTCGTCTTGACCCGTCGTAACGAGGTGGTCTGCGCCCTGGCGCTGGCCTCCAACCTGGTCTCGATCGCGGGGTTCTATTTCCTGCTTGGCGCGCAGTTCATCGGCTTCCTGCAGATCATCGTCTACGCCGGCGCCATCATGGTGCTGATCGTCTTCGTGGTCATGCTCCTGAACCTCGGCGAAGAGCGCTACCCGGAGCGGGGCAGGGCGCAGAAGTGGCTGGCGCCCATCCTCTCCCTGATCTTCGCGGTCATTCTGGCCGCGGTCCTGTGGAAGACCGAGCCGCTCGGCCTCGGCGAGCCCCCTCCCGACTTCGGCACCGTCGCCGTGCTGGGCCGAGAGCTGTTCACCCGCTTCTTCTACCCCTTCGAGGTCATCTCGCTACTGCTGGTAGCCGCCATGATCGGCGCGGTACTGCTCGCCAAGAGGAGGATCTAGGTTGAACCCGAACCTCTTCCTCCTCGTCTCCGTCATCTTGTTCGCCCTGGGTGTGCTCGTAGTCCTCACCCGCCGGGGCGCCATCGTCATCCTGATGGGCGTAGAGCTGATGCTAAACGGCGCCAACCTGGCCTTCATCACCTTCGCGAGACAGTACGGCACCCCCGAAGCCCAGATCTACGTCTTCTTCGTGATGACCCTGGCCGCCGCCGAAGCCGCAGTAGGTCTCGCCATAGTCCTGGCCCTGTTCCGCCTGAAAGAAACCACCGACGTAGACGAAATAAGCTTGATGAAATGGTAATGAACCGCCCAGCCACAACCTCGAGCGATCCGGCGAGGCAGACACCCCCCCTCCCAGAAAAACTGGAAAAACTGGGGACAGTACACCCATTTCCGGGTTTTCCGGATTCGTGGGTCGGTGGCTGGTCGTCGC
>Ga0316191_10000334_pt1 | contig 29859 bp, 28 predicted proteins | sample Eddworburr2cm_MG_FD_204928 | JGI IMG/M metagenome (GOLD analysis project Ga0316191, IMG submission 204928) | Coastal sediment microbial communities from Maine, United States - Eddy worm burrow 2 cm | ecosystem: Environmental > Aquatic > Marine > Coastal > Sediment | place: USA: Maine...
AACCCTCATTTGCTCAACCACATCCGAAGCCGCGTGAGTTGCCATGCGGCAGATTTTCGTCAGGTCACAATTCTGGGGGGCAACGACAACCAACTGACCGATACCCATGTTGCAGATGGCCCGGGCGGCAGCCCCGATATTTTCAGGGAACCGCGTGCCGACTAAAACGATGGATATGTTTTCGAGGTTGATTCTGGCGGGCATCAACGAATAATTTCAAAACAATTGAAAAAGTATGATATTTCAAATGAGGCCGTCTCGGGTGCGTCGGAACCGTGAACCACATTTTTTTCGATGTCGGTGGCAAACTGCCTTCGAATCGTACCATCGGCAGCTTCCTTATAATTGGTGGCGCCCATCAAATCCCGATATCTGGCAATTACATTTTCTCCTTCCAGAACCATGACAACGGCCGGACCGGAACTCATGAAATCGGTCAGGCTCTCAAAAAAAGGCCTTTCACGGTGTACGGCATAAAAGCCTTCGGCCTGGGCCTTGGTCATGTGCACCATCTTCATGGCCACGATATTCAGATCATTTTGTTCCAGCAGCTTGACAACGTCGCCGATCAGACCGCGTTTGACGCCGTCGGGTTTAATAATTGAAAGTGATCTTTCCATGATATAAATGTCCTTTTTTAACTTTTTAGGTATGTAGAACGTTTAACCCCGGGTGGCATAACAGATGCGGCTCGGCAAGTCAACATATGTCAATTCGGTTGACAAAGATTTTTTCAGTATTTAAAATTCTGTCAAAGCTTTATGGATTTGAAAAACCGACATGATGACGGGAGGGATATTCGATGCCGATTTATGAGTTCTACTGTGAGGATTGCAATACGATTTTTAATTTTTTCTCAAGGACGATCAATACGACCAAAAGACCCAAGTGCCCAAAATGTAAGACCAAAAAGCTATCGAGGCAAATGTCGGCGTTTTCGTTTACCGGTAAAGCCAAAGAAGACGGTGATATGGATGATTTGCCCTTTGACGAGAACAAAATGGAAAAAGCCATGCAAATGCTGGCCGGCGAAGCCGAAAATATCAACGAAGATGATCCCCGTCAGGCCGCCAATCTGATGCGCAAACTTACAGATATGACCGGGCTTGAACTTGGCGACGGCATGCAGGAGGCTTTGAAACGAATGGAAGCCGGTGAGGACCCCGATGCAATAGAAGCCGAAATGGGAGATCTTTTGGAAGGGGAAGATCCATTCACGTTGCCCGAAAAAAAAGGCGGCGTAGCCGCCAGGAAGCGACCGGCGCCGCAAAAGGATGAGACGCTGTATGATCTTTAATCCGTTATTTATAATTTTCTAAGAATTCATCATGCAAAATCCCATTACCAAGTATTTAGCTTTTAAGCACCAAATTTCAATATCCAAATAACAAATAAATTCCAAAATACAATGACCAATACGGAACCTTCTTGGAAGGTCCACTAAAATATTCAATACCACAGTTTGGGATTTCGAATATTCGTTATTGTGATTTGTTTGTGATTTGTGACTTGTGATTTGTGATTTAATGGGGGGGGTATAAGAATGGATAAAAAAATTTTAGATAAATTAGAAGTTACCCAGGGAGATATCACCAAACTGGCAGTGGATGCCATTGTCAATGCAGCCAACTCATCGCTGCTGGGTGGCGGAGGTGTCGACGGCGCCATTCATCGAGTCGCCGGTCCTGAACTCTTAAAAGAATGCCGGACCCTGGATGGATGTCCGACCGGCGAAGCCAGAATTACCAAAGGCTACGCCCTTGCCGCCCGTCATGTCATTCACACGGTGGGACCGGTTTACAGCGGGAAAACGCAGGAAATAATGCTTCTGACCGGATGTTACCAAAACAGCCTGAAGCTTGCCGTTGAAAATAATATTCATTCTCTGGCCTTTCCGGCAATTAGCTGCGGGGTTTACGGATATCCCATCGAAGAAGCATCCAAAATCGCCGTGGATACCACCTGCAGCTTTCTCGAATCCAACCAAACCATTGGAGCAGTGATATTTATCCTTTTTTCACCGGAGGATTTAAAGGTCTACGAAAAATATCTGCAATCGCTTCGATAAACGCCGGATAACACACGATTGATTCATCGTTGACAAAACCGGACCTCGTAATTATTATTAGACTCAATTTGGAGATCAGGCAGATCTTGATGCTCGAATAAAACTGATCATATTCATGTCTAAGGAGGACGTTATGGTTGAAATTTCCGAAGCAGCTAGCCAGCAAATCGCAGAGTATTTTAAGGATCGAGACATCGTTCCCATCCGCATCTTTCTCAACGAAGGGGGCTGAGGCGGCCCCTCATTGGCAATGGCTCTGGATGAGCCCAAAGATACCGATAATTCATATGATGTAAACGGCTTTAAATTTATTTTGGACAAAGAGTTTGATGAAAAAGCCAAGCCCGTATCCATTGATTTCATGGGCTATGGATTCAAAATTAACTCCAGCATTGAATTCAATCAGGGATCGTCATGCTCAAGCTGCGGCAGTGCCAGCGGCGGCTGTGGATGATGATTTAAAAGTTGGTGGCAATAAAAAGGCAACGCCCGGTGGCGTTGCCTTTTTTTATGACGGAGGTGGTCGCAGGTTCAGAAGTTCAGCGTTCAAAGGTTTTCTGGTTCAGCGCCGCCGCTGAACTGAAAAGCGGCCAATTTGATTGGAAAAGATACGAATGAACGTCCAACATCGAACGTTCAACGTTCATCTTTTTGTCGATCTCATATATGAATCTTCATTAAGTTTATTCTAATATCAGGCTGGTCGCTCGCGGCCAGCGGCGGCGCTCGTGTGACTCGCCGCACACCTTGCTTAACCCCCCTTAAAGAAATCGCTAAATTATTGCCCCATTGCGAAGGGCCCTCTTCGTGTCTATATTCCCTTGAGTTCCACAATCCTTGAACGCTTGTCAAAGGTCAGTCACTTTGACACGAAGGCACAAAAAAAAAGAATATGAAGTTTTCAGGTGTCTGGCGTCAGCCCATCTGCTGGCATGAAAAGCGGCCAGTTTAATCGAAAAAGAAACTAAGATATTAAAAATGCCAAATTCCAAGATCCAATTTCCAGATCATTGGATTGTTCTTTCTACAAGATTATAGATTGGTTTGGAATTTTAAATTTTCGATATTGCAATTTGACTTGCTCGACCTTGAGGCTCTCGACAGGTTGGCTCAGGGTGGCGAGTCCTTCGACTTTGCTCAGGACCGTGAGCATGTCGAACGGCTGTTAGAACCGTTTCCAGTTTCAACGTCTAAACGCGGAGGACAAGATGTCAGCCAACCATCTCATCAATGAAAAAAGCCCTTATCTGATTCAGCATGCCCATAATCCTGTTGATTGGCATCCCTGGTCCGATGAAACCTTTGCGTGGGCTAAAGGGAAAAACAAGCCTATTTTTCTTTCCATCGGATACGCCACCTGCCATTGGTGTCACGTCATGGAAAAAGAATCTTTTGAAGACGAGGAAGCCGCCGGACATCTGAATGATACCTTTGTCTGTATAAAAGTGGATCGCGAAGAACGCCCCGACATAGACGCGGTATATATGGCGGCCTGCCAGATGCTGACCGGCAGCGGCGGCTGGCCGTTGAGTATTTTTATGACCCCGGAAAAAAAGCCTTTTTTTGCCGCCACCTATCTCCCCAAGAACAGCCGTGCCGGCCGGGCTGGTCTGATCGATATCTGCCGCCAGGTCAAAAAACTCTGGACGGACGATAAAGAAAAGATCGAAAAATCGTCGGTCAGCATCGCCGCCCAACTGGATAGGGCTTTTGCCTTTGCGGCCGCAGATGAACCCGATGCGTCCCTGCTGGACCAGGCCTATCAGAAAATAAAACCTGGGTTTGATCCACGGCACGGCGGATTTGATCCTGCGCCCAAGTTTCCGTCACCGCACCGGCTGCTCTTCTTGTTGCGCTGCTACCATCGCAGCGAAGACGCCAATGCACTGGAAATGGTAACAAAAACATTGACCGCCATGCGATTAGGAGGTATCTGGGACCATGTCGGTTTCGGCTTTCACCGCTATTCCACAGATACCAGGTGGCTTCTGCCTCATTTCGAAAAAATGCTTTACGACCAAGCCCTGATCGCCACTGCCTACCTTGAAGCCTATCAAATTACCAAAGACCCCCTGTTTGCAGCAACGGCCGAGGACATCTTCACCTACATACTGCGGGACATGACCGCTGAGGAAGGCGCTTTCTACTCGGCCGAAGATGCCGACAGCGAAGGAGAAGAAGGCAAATTTTATGTGTGGTCGACGGAAGAATTCCGCCGCGTCCTGGGAGATGAAACCGACAACAGGTGGGAGACGATTTTACGGTTGAGCCCGGAGGGAAATTTCACGGACGAAGCCACCCGTCAAAAAACCGGTGCCAACATTCTGCATCTAACGGCACCTTTGAAGAATTGGGCGGAAAAGTTCGATTTAACGGAAGATCAACTTGGACAGGAATGGGTAAATATCCGCAACCAACTATTTCGCGACCGGGAAAAGCGAATTCATCCTCTAAAGGACGATAAAATCCTCACAGATTGGAATGGACTGATGATTGCTGCTCTGGCCATGGGTGCGCGGATTCTAAACAAATCCAAATATGAGAACGCCGCCCGCAAGGCCGCCGACTTCATCCTGTCAAAAATGCGGGATCAAAACGGCCGGCTCTACCACCGGTTCAGAGACGGTGAACTGGCAGTGGAGGCCCACGCCGGTGACTATGCTTTTTTAATCCACGGCCTTTTAAGCCTCTACCAGACGACCTATGATCTGGCCTTTGCCGAAGAAGCCAAAGCGTTACAGGAAATAATGATGGAACGCTTCTGGGATGAGGAAAATGGCGGTTTCTTTTCCACCCCCAAGGATAGTGACGAATTGCCCGTACGGCCCAAAGAGTTATATGACGGGGCCATACCATCGGCCAACTCGATTGCACTATCCAATCTTGTGTTTTTATTCAGGTTAACCGGTGACCCCCAATGGGAGAAGCGGGCCCAAGCCCAGATTCGCGCCTTTGCCGGTACGGTGAAATCTCAGCCCCAGGCCTTTACTTATTTTCTGTGCGCCCTTGATTTTGCGTTGCGCCCGGGCCAGGATATTATTATCGCCGGCGAGTTACAGGCAACCAACACCCGTCAACTACTGTCGGCATTGAATCTTAATTTTACCCCCAACAAGGTAGCCATTGTAAAATCAGGAACCAACGCCGAACGTCTGGCCGAGTTCGCCGGCTATACAGATGGTTTGCAAGTCATAGAAGGCCAGGCCACCGCCCATGTGTGCCGCAACGGTTCCTGTACTGACTCGACCACCGACACCCAAACCATGGTCGATAAAATCATGGGGAAACAAGGTGTGTGAATTGGGAATGGGAATTTGGAATTGAGAAGTCGGAATGCAGAGGTCGGAATAGAGAGTAGGAATTGAAGATTGAAGATTTAAGATTTAAGATTTAATGTATCGTTAGGCTCTGTCTTTTTTTAAATTGACAGCATTCCACAAATCTTCAATCTTCAATCGACAATATTCATTCATCTACAGATAGTGCAAATAATCCAGTATAATTTATTTAGCGTAAAATACGCTCAAAAAAATAAATAGTTGAAGCAATGGATAACCTGGAATTTGAAACACTTACATCCGATGAATTCACAGACTACATGCAGGAGCACAAAGAAAAAAATTATCTTGTCATCGATGTGCGTCAGGCTTCGGAATACGAAGAGGGACATATCCCGGGGGCCAAACTCATGCCCCTTACCGAGGTTGAAACTAGGCTGTTTACTCTGCCCGCCGATCAGGACCTGATTTTCTATTGCGCCAATGGCGGACGCTCCACCTGGGCGGCCTCTCTGGCCGGTGAAGGTGAGGTTTCCAATAAAACCGTTTATCATCTGATGGGTGGTATGATGGCATGGCAAGGCAAAACCTTGTCGGGTTATCCGAAAGTAAAAATCTTCGAAAAAGATCAGACCATTGAAGAACTGCTGGCCACTGCCATGGACCTGGAAAAGGGTGCCTGGCGTTTTTATCAATATGCCAAGGAGAAGTACAGCGAAGATCCCATTCGTCTGACTCTGGAACAGGTCTCCATCGCAGAAAAGGCCCATGCGACGCTAATCTATCGGTTCTGGCAGAAATTCCAAGACAACCCGCCGCCTTTTGACCGGGTATATCAGGATCTAAGCGGCGAGATTCTGGAAGGCGGCCACAATTTTGAAGAAACCTGCCACCATCTGGATTCAGTTCAAAAACACGGTTGCACGGCTGTCATCGACCTTGCCATGACCATTGAATATTCGGCATTTGAGCTGTACCGGACAATGGCGGAACGCTCAGAAAATTCCGAGGCCCAATCCATATTTCTGTCCATCGCCCAGGCGGAAAAAGCCCACATGCGCGCCCTGACCCGCGCCATAAACCAGTGCCCGCAAAACGATATGTCATCATCGCACGCAACCCCCCATGCATAAATAACAGGACAAAAAATCATCAATGATCGAAATCCAATCTTTGCGCAAATTGCTGATTAACTGGTATTTGGCCGACCATCGCGACCTGCCCTGGAGAAAGACCACCAATCCCTACCACATCTGGGTTTCCGAGGTAATGCTGCAACAGACCCAAGTCGCCACTGTTTTGCCCTACTACCGCAGGTTTTTAAAACGCTTCACAAGTCTCGAGCATTTGGCCCGCGCTGATCTGCAGGATGTATTAAAGGTCTGGGAAGGCCTGGGATACTATGCCCGCGCCCGCAATCTGCACCGGGCCGCCGGCTTCATTTTAAATCATCACCGTGGCATTATACCCGATGGGTGGGAGGACTTTCGCAAATTGCCCGGCGTTGGAGATTACATTGCCGCCGCCGTATTGAGTATTGCCTTTGAAAAACCCTACGCGGTTGTGGACGGCAATGTCAAACGTGTGCTGGCTCGACTGCTTTTGGTGGAAGCGCCCGTCAATAAATCGACATCGATTAAAACTTTTAAAGAAGCGGCGGACCGGCTGCTGACTCCTCGAGATCCGGGAACCTTTAACCAGGCCCTGATGGAACTCGGCGCCATGGTATGCAAACCGCAACAACCGATTTGCAGCGCATGCCCGATTCAAGGGCTGTGTCTGGCCTATGAAACCGGCCGGGTTGATGAGTATCCCAAAAAGCTAAAGAAACCTCCAACGCCTCAGTTTAATATCGCGGTCGGGGTGGTATTTAAAAACAGCAGCGTATTAATCACCCGGCGAAAACCGGACGGGTTGTTGGGGGGCTTGTGGGAATTTCCCGGAGGAAAGATTCAAAACGATGAAAAAGCCAAAGACGCTTGCATCCGGGAAATTAAGGAAGAAACCAATCTTTCAGTCGGTATTGATTCGCATTTAGGCCGGATAAAACACGCCTACACCCATTTTAAAATCATCATGGATGTTTTTTGCTGTTCGCATCTTTCCGGAAGAGTGAAGCTAAACGGCCCCGTCGATCATCGCTGGATAAAGCTTGAAAATCTCGATGATTATCCGTTTCCCAAGGCCAATCATAAATTCTTTCCGGCGCTCAAAGAATTTGTAGGAAATCCGGCCAAAGGGGAAAATTGAAGATTGAAGATTGAAGATCAGAGGTATGCTATCATTTTATATTCACCGTTTTGGTAGTGAATTCAAGAACATGATTGACGGATCACCTGTCAGCCCTTAGAATTGTATCGTTAATCCATTTTGACAATCACTTTTAAAATTAGAGCCGCAGAAAGCGGGCCTTAAATCTTCAATTTTCAATCGACAATTTTCAATCCCCATATTATGCCTGACATACTTCTCATCCAGCCGCCGATTAGAGATTTTTATCTCACAGCCAAGCGGACCATTCCGTATGGCCTGGCCTGTATCGCATCGACATTAATAAAAAACGGTTTTTCGGTGGAGATCCTGGATGCGCTGGCCACCTCCAAATCGCGAGCTTGCGAGCTTCCCCCGGAAATGGATTATTTGCGAAAATATTATCCACGGCCGGACAGGTCTGCTTTTGCACTATTTCACCAATACCGACATTTTGGCTACAGTTTTGAGCACATCGGCAAATTGGCCAAAGAGTCCGAGGCTTTTCTGGTCGGGATCTCGTCTTTATTCACGCCCTACCTGCAGGAGGCGCTCCAAACAGCCGAGATTGTCAAAGCCTGCCACCCGGAAGGCAAGATTGTTATCGGCGGCCATCATCCCAGCTGTCTGCCGCAGTCGGTCATGGAATCCAAGGCAGTGGATTTTGTTATTCGGGGAGAGGGTGAGGTATCTCTGCACCTGCTGGCGGAAGCGGTGAAGAAAGGCGGCGCCTATGATTCAATCCCCGGGCTTGTTTTCAGGCGCAAAGACGGCACCCTCCACATCAACCCGCCGGCAGGGATGAAACATTCCGACGACCATCCATTGCCGGCCACCGATCTTCTCCATCAGCGCTTCTACCGCCGCAATAAACGCGCCGCCATGGTCATCGTTGCCGGTCGCGGCTGCCCGATGACATGCAGCTATTGCAGTGTGGGGGCAAGCTCCTATCTAAAAAAATACTATAAAAGAAGCGTTACGTCCGTAATCGATGAAATCCAATGCAATGTGAATCAATATGACGTCGGTTTTATCGACTTCGAGGATGAAAACCTCTCCCTGGATCGCCGGTGGTTTTTAAAACTGCTTGCTGAAATCAATCGCCGTTTCAGCACGAACGAACCGGAGCTCAGGGCCATGAACGGACTTTATCCGCCGTCCCTGGACGAGGAAGTGATCCAGGCCATGAAAGCCGCCGGATTCAGGACCCTGAACCTTTCACTGGGCTCAACCTCAACCGAACAGCTCAAACGGTTTGGCCGGTCCGATGTCCGCGCGGCGTTTGACCAGGCATTGAAACTGGCCGCAGATTACGGCCTCAATGCCGTGGGATATGTGATCTGCGCCGCGCCTTTTCAGCGTGCTGAAGATTCAATTTCAGATCTTCTTTATCTGGCCCAACGGAGAGTTCTGGCCGCCGTCTCGATCTTTTATCCGGCGCCGGGCAGCCAAGATTATGATCTGTGTAAGAATCTGGGTATTCTGCCCGATCATTTTTCTTGCATGCGGTCCAGCGCGTTACCCTTGGTCCACACAACCGGCAGGAAAGAGGCTGCCACCGTGCTCAGATTGGCTCGAATCCTCAATTTCATGAAATCCCTTATCGACCAGGGAATCGGCATTACGAAGGATGAATCCACCGCAGACATCCGGATAACCGATCCCGCTGATCGCATGGAGACAAGCATGCGGCTTCTGTCAAAATTTCTATATGACGGCAAAATAAGAGGCGTGACACCGGAAGGCAAGGTTTTTGAACATCTCATATCGAGGAAGCTGTCCCATTCATTTCTGACCGGCTTGGCCGCCATCGATCTGCGGGGCTCACAATAGGACACCGATCCAATCAGTACCGATTCACTAAAGTTGCATCTACTTTGTAAAGGATTTGTTTAACAAAATATTTTCGCCGCCAAGGTTTCAAGACACAAAGTTAAATTATTGTAAGAAGTTTTGCTTTGTGTCTTTGAGCCTTTGTGGCTGACGAATACGACAAATGAGAGGATACCATGAAAAAAAGCATAAACCCGTGCATGCATTCGGCCGAACATATTCTCAATCAGACCATGGACAGAATGTTCAATTGCGGTCGATGCTTCAATGCTCATATCGAAAAGAAAAAGTCCAAATGCGATTATCGCTTCGACAGAGCCTTATCTCAAACGGAAGTTCAAGAAATTCAGACCCAGGTCAACCAGATCATCGAAGCGGATCTGCCGGTAACCGAAAAATATATATCCAGATCAGAAGCTCTGGCGAACTATAACACCGATAAATTGCCCCGCGATACTGATGACACCATCCGAATCGTTCAAATAGGGGATTATGATGCCTGCCCCTGTATCGGCCCCCACGTCAGTTCTTCCAGTGAAATCTCAGGTTTTCAGATCACTTCCACCAGTTTTGATAAAGGTGTTTTAAGAATCCGATTCAAACTCATACCAATCAGCGATTCCTAATGGGAAATGCTCTTGAAAAATCCGATTTAGTAATCATCTTTAAATGCGAATCAAGTCTGTCACAAAAATGGACGGGAACCCTATTTAAGAAAGGAATATTACAATGAGCGTATTAGTGGCTAAAGAAGCACCGGAATTTATCGCCCCGGCCGTTATGCCGGACGGCATCATCAAAGAAGATTTTAAACTTTCGGATTTGAGAGGAAAATATGTGGTGTTATTTTTCTGGCCGTTGGATTTCACCTTCGTGTGCCCAACCGAGATTATTGCCCATAATAAACGCATGGAGCAGTTCAAAAGTCGCAGCGTTGAGGTCGTCGGCGTATCCATTGACTCCCAATTTACGCATTTTGCCTGGCGCAGCACCGCCATCAATGACGGGGGGATCGGGGCGGTGGATTTCCCAATGGTAGCCGATGTGAAACACGAGATTACAAAAGCTTATGGGATTGAACATCCGGATGGAGTGGCGATGAGGGCGTCTTTCCTTATCGACAAACAAGGTGTCGTACAACATCAGGTGGTTAATAATCTGCCGATAGGGCGCAACGTCGACGAGATGGTTCGTGTTGTCGATGCCTTGCAGTTTACGGAGCAGTACGGTGAAGTCTGCCCCGCCGGATGGAATAAAGATGAAGCCGGGATGAAGCCTTCTGCCGAAGGGGTGGCGGAGTTTTTGTCGAAGCATGCTGACAAGCTTTGATTTGAGAGAGGAGTCCGCAGATTATCAGCCAGGCTCCTCGTATCACATTCGTCCAACAAATATTTAATGTCAGTTCATCAATCCCATCGATGGATCAAAACAGCTGAAGACCTTGACGATATACATTGATAACCGTTTTGGGATCATCGGTGATGACGATGTTGTCTCTGATCCACTCCGGTGCTCTGCCCCGTCTGATCATTTCGTTAATCTGATCATCGATTCCGTTCCAGAAATCACCGCCGCCCTCCGTGTCGAACAAAATAACCGGTACGGGATCCAGAATGGATAGCTTCATATTGCACAATGTGATGCCAAGCTCTTCCAGCGATCCCAAACCGCCAATGTTGAAAATCGGAAATGAAGCGATCTCGAACCATTTCTGCCGACTGTGGCGGCAGGTTGCCTGAAAAACCTGACAAAAATCAACATCGGTTGTGATGGATTGATCGGTGATCTCCAGGAAATTGGCCCCGGAGAGAATCCCCCGCTCCCTTGCCAGGGTATTGGCCTGTTCCATCACCCCGCTTCCGCCACCGGTGACGATTCCGATGCGCTGACCCCAAAATTCAATGAGGGCATCCAGGAGTTCTCCGAGTTTTGTTTCCCCTCTGGGCGAAAGTTTCAGATTGGATCCGTAAAATGCAAACAGCATTGACTTGTGAAAATCAGCAATTCGCTCCGGTGCCACAAAATAGCCGAGACCGTCACGCATGGTGTGTTTCATCAGGCGGTCATTCAGTCCCGATACCCAGTAGACTTCCAGGCCGAAGGCATAATATTCTTCCAGGCGATGGTGGTCCTGCTGGGATAAAAACGGTCCGTGTTCGCAGGACGGTTCATAAAAATAGAGTGCCTTTAATTTCCCGTCGCAGGTCAGATTTATAATGTCGCGATGCTCGAGGATATTGGGAAAATATTTCATGATTAAATCAGCCGGAGTTCGATCGAGGCTGTCTGCGATCCTGGACGTCGCATACACATGGCAGCACTCACTGTTGGGCGAAAAATCACTTCTGGCCAGCGAACACGTGGCCCGGGTCACATCGCAATCCTCTGAGGGGCCGTTTGTAAAGATTTCGGCCTTTTTTAACCCGTCGGTCTCGCCGACGGCGACCGCCACCGGTTTGTCTGAAAAATGGCAGGTGGTTTTGCCGAAGCGGTTAAAACGCTCTTCGAATTCGCGCATTTGACGATAGGTATAGAAACTGCTTGTCTGTGCGGCTGTTCTTCGCCGCAGACCGTTGCGGGACTTGGCGGCATTGTAAACCTTGGCCGATATCAATGGATTGACAATCGGATGATCACTTTGATTGACAATTTCTAAATAAATTCGAATGCCGCGGGTTTTAATGGGATCCAGCACAGTTGCCGGTAGGTTTCTGCCCAGGGCAAAACCGCTTTGCAACACGACATAGTGTTCATTGAGATACATGGAGCAGGTTGTCACAACCCCTTCGCCCGGTGCAACGGTCACCGAAGGCATTGCATTGCGAACCTGGTAGCGGTTGAGAAGTTCACGACCGTCCTCACGGAGCAAAATTCGGCCCAAGGTCTCTCTGTCCAATGGCTCTCTAAACCGGCAAACGACTTTGTGTGGGGCAATCACAATACTGCCGTCGCTGGAGATGGTGGTTGACTCCGGCAGCTTCAGCTCGGCGCGTTCGATGGCTGCCAGAACTTCATCCGAACTTAACAGGGCCTCGGGATCACAGAATACCAGCCGTCCCACCGGCAGTCCCAGGGTAAAAAAATCTTTAAACTCGTCCAAACCGGGGTAACCCGGAATAACGGCCGAAGCTACCAGGGTCAGGGTTATCATATTCCCTTGCAAACTGTCGGCATCGGGTGGATCACACTTGATCTGTATGCCCAATCGAGCGATTCTGGAACGTTCACTGAAAACGATGTGCTCCGGTCGATGCTTGAATTCATCGACCAAATCCTCATTGAGGCCGAAGATAGTCTGGAATCTAATCGAACGGTGGTTCATATCTATAATTCTGGAAATGACCCCATCTTCCGATTGTAAAAGGCCTCGAAACAAATGGTTGTTTTTGGATGATCTTGCCATAACTTCCTTGTTCATACGTTTCCCCGGATAAACTAAAGCGGGGGCTATATTTAACCTATTGGGTTTTAGTCACAATCGTCATAAACAGACCTTCAATATTATCATTGTTTTTTTGATTACAAATGGAATCGGCTGGAATTCTGCGGCTTAAGTATAATGACCGGGGAAGGGGTTGCTGCGACCTTTATTCAGAAACTGGTCTAAATAAAATATGATTCACATGAATTATTCCGGATTATAGTCAACGAAAAGCTCTCGGGGGATCGCACAAAAAGGTAAGCACCAAAACCATGTTAGACACCCGTATAGTCCAGTAGATTCTCGATGATTTCGATCAGCGATTTATCAGCGGTGATCTCCTCCGTTAAATGGTTTAATTTCATCTCCTTGGCTGTTATATCGTCAAGCACCCATCCAAATCCCAATTTATCGAAGAATATGATCGTCTCCTTGCTCATTAACCGATTAGCCTCCGTTAACAATCGCTACTCCTTTCATTCAATTGATGCATCCATCTGTGTTTTTATGATCTACTAATTGTGTATCGTCATTACAGGCGCTTTTCTTTAGCGAATTAGTTCCGTCTTTGCATTTTCAATTGACACCGGCTACAACCTCTTCTAATATTGCAAAAAATGATTATTTCCATAGACCATCAACTTGCCGAAGCGCCGCAGAGTGGCCGGCCGCGGGGATTGTTTATCATGGATCTCGACGGCACGCTGCTGCGTTCGGACCGAACAATTTCGAGCATCGATCTCGATGCCCTCGGACAGCTCGGAAAACTGGGTATCATACGCACCATCGCCACCGGCCGGTCCTTGTATTCCTTCAAAACGATTGAAATAGAGGATCTTCCGATTGACTTCGTAATTTTTTCAATGGGTGCAGGAGTCCAGCATCATGCAAGCGATAAGATTGTCCGCAAAGTTAGTTTGGAACGTCATGAAGTCAAACGAGCCTGCAATATCCTTAAATCTCAGCGACTCGACTTTATGATTCACCAGACCATACCCGACAATCACATGTTTAGCCATTTTCGATCAAACCCGGGGAACGCTGATTTTGAAAGGCGCTTGCAGCTATACCGCCAATTTGCGGTTCCTTTAAATGAAGCGGCCGATGGTTTCGGCCCTGCAACCCAGCTGCTGGCGGTAGTGCCGGCCAAAGACAGCCGTGCCGTTCTTGAAAAAGTCCGCAGCGAATTGCCAGACTATAGTGTCATCCGGACAACATCACCATTGGATGGCAAAGCCACCTGGATCGAAATTTTTCCCAGTGCGGTTTCCAAAAGTCGAACCTCAGCTTGGTTGGCGGAGGAACTGAAAATCGACAAACGCGACATCGTGTCGGTGGGAAATGACTATAACGATCTGGATTTACTTGAATGGACCGCCAGCAGCTATGTGGTCGACAACGCTCCGGCGGATCTCAAAAACCGCTTTGTCGGCGTCGCCTCCCACAACGATGGTGGTGTGGCGGAAGCGGCTGGTCGCTGGCTGGCAGAACAAAGAAATACTTCGATTTAGGAGAGGTTATCCCAAAGCTTCTCAAGAAACGTCACTTTAACCGTACCATCAAAGCTAGTCCGTAAAGCCGTAATGAAACATCTCGTACTCCGTCTTTCCACCGAGCAATGCATCTATTTTGGCCTGAATCGCCTGCCTTTCACTGCTGAGCAGCCACTTTTCCCAGTCATCTGCCGACTGCCAGGTGCTGATAACTAAAAAGGTATCGGGCCGATCAGAACTTTTTAGGGTTTCCCCGGAAATATAACCAGGTTGGGTTGTGGCCAAGGCTCTCATCTGCTTGACAAGCGGTATCATCTCTTTGGCCTTGTCCCCAGGAACTGTTCGCGTGATTAATATTTTCGCTGCCATTCGAACCTCCTTTGGCACTGCGCGCACTCAATTTATCACCGGATGCTTTCGAAGCCATCGCAAACCGACAATATCTGCGCGAGATGCTTGATAAAGACAGTCCTGCAAATCAATACAGCATAAAATAACCTATCAACGCATCAAGGTCAATGTCTAAAAAGCGACTTCCTTCACCGATTCTTCGAATATGGACAGACACGTATCAACCTCCGTGGAGGTAACGCTCAATGATGGGGAAAATCGGATGCTGTTTTCACCACAACCCAGCAAGAGCAGCCCTTTCTCGAAACTCTTTTTGATGATGCGACTGCGCCACTTGGTGGCCGGTTCCTTGGTCTCTCGATCCTTCACCAGTTCCACGGCCACCATCAGCCCCCTGCCGCGTACGTCTCCCATGCATTCAAAGTTCTTTTGCAGCGCAATGAGGCCCTTCATCAGCCGTTCCCCTTGTTTGGTAGCGTTTTTCATCAAATTTTTCTCGAGCAGTTCAATGGTCGCCAGGGCTGCCCGGCAGGAAAGGGGATTGCCCCCAAACGTGGATGCATGCGAGCCGGCCTCCCAATTCATGATTTTAGCGGGAGCGATGGTGGCACCGAGAGGTAACCCGGAGGCAATCCCTTTGGCCAGCGACATAATATCCGCCGTAACCCCGAAATGCTCCATCGCAAACATCTTTCCAGTGCGCCCCATGCCGGACTGAACTTCATCGGCGACATACAGAATGCCGTACTTCTTTGCTATCTTGTAGAATTCCTTATGGAATTCCGGCGGCGGCACAATGTAGCCGCCCTCCCCCTGAATGGGCTCTACAAAAATCGCTGCAACTTCCTCGGCAGGCACGGTCGTTCGAAAAAGCGTGTCCTCAACCCAGTGTACACAGTGCAGGTTGCATTGGGGATAGGTTAGATTGTACGGGCATCGGTAACAGTATCCATAAGGGATATGGGTAATGCCCGGCACTAACGGATTATAATGCTTTTTCTGGATGGTTTTGCTCGCAGTGAGAGAAAGCGCCCCCATCGTGCGCCCATGAAAAGCGCCGAAAAAGGCAATGTTCAATTCTCGTTTGGTGTGCCAGCGCGCCAGCTTAAAGGCCGCTTCCACCGCCTCGGCACCGGAGTTGCCGAAATAAACCCTTTTGGTGCCTCTTCCGGGAGCCAAGGCCGCCAGTTTTTCGGCCAGGATGATCTGGGGTGTATAATAAAAATCCGTGCCGGACATATGCAGCAACTGTTTCGCCTGCATTTGAATCGCCTTGACTACCTGAGGATGGCAGTGACCGGTTGCGTTAACGGCAATACCGGCCGTAAAATCGAGAAAGATGTTATCGTCGACATCATGAACCCAGAGCCCTTTGGCCTTATCGACAACTAGAGGGTAAACCCGCGTGTAAGAGGGGGAGACAAAGGACTTGTCAAGCTTGATCAACTTTTTTGCCCGTGGGCCCGGTAGGGAAGTTCGAATTTGCGGCGATTTCATTGGAAGATCCTTTCTCAATTATATTTGATTCAGCATCAATTTTGTTTTCCAGAGTTCCTATTATACAGGCAAACCCTGTTTTTACCAGCTTTCTTTGCTTGGTAGAGTGCGCTGTCCGCCTGCAAAATCAATCCCTCTACTGAATCGGCATCGTAAGGATAGATCGCAAGCCCTGCACTGATGCTTAGCTTTTTCAACGATGAGGATTTTAGGTGGGAAAAAGTATGCCCATGGACGATTTGTCGTATCCTTTCGGCGCTCTTTTCTGCTTCATTGATAGCCGTATTCGGTAAAACGACAGCAAACTCTTCCCCTCCATAACGAGCAGCCAGGTCTATATCACGGACGTTTGCCCTGATTAACTCACCGAGTTCCATCAATATTCCGTCTCCTGCCAAATGTCCCAGACGATCATTGTATTGCTTGAAGTCATCAATATCGATCATCAACAATGCCACTGGAGTTTTTTGGCGCAACGATCTTTTGACTTCAAAGTCAAGGAAATGTTTGAAATAGGCCTGGTTGTAGAGTCCTGTCAGCTTGTCCGTGATGGCAGAATGCACGGCGATTTCATAATTGGCATGCAGGCTGTCAAGATAAGCTTTTTTCTTTATCAGGGCTTTGACCCGCACGCCGAGTTCATGCCGATTGATCGGCTTTACCAGATAATCATCAGCCCCCAGTTCGAGTCCCTTGATCTTGCTTTCCAAATCTCCCAGACTGGTGATCGCAACAATCTGAATATTTCGAGTGCGGTCCTTTTCTTTCAGGCGGCGGCATACCTCAAAGCCATTTATACCCGGTAAAAGAATGTCTAACATTATTAGATCTATTTTTTCTTGCTTTACACAGGATAACGTCTCTTCCCCGTCCTTGACCAACTTGATTTGGTAGGGCTCTCCGTGCAGGTAACTCTGGATTAGTTTGGCATCTTTTTCGTCATCCTCAACGAGAAGAATCGACGGCAAATCTACCGTCTTTTGAATAGATGTTTCTGCGCTCATTGGCGCTGTAAAGATTTTCTCGGAATGGGAAGGCGTTTTCAATTGATCCTGGTATTTTTTGAGGCGAAGCAAAGATTTTACGCGTGCCAAAAGCTCCGGTGTACTAACCGGTTTATTGAGAAACTCGTCGGCACCGGCCTCCAGACCTTTGATCTTATTATCCGTACCATCCAGGGCCGTAACCAGTATCACGGGAATATCACGGCTATCGGGATCATCTTTCAGTCTTCGCGTTACCTCATATCCATTCATATCGGGCATCATAATGTCCAGCAAGATCAGATCAGGCGCCGCTGCCGCTATTTTTCCCAAAGCTTCCTCGCCACTGTAGGCCGTGATCGTTTCGTACTTCTCGGCAGAAAGTTTAGCTTCAAGTAATTTAACGTTCAGCGGTTCATCGTCCACAATCAGGATTCGGTGTTTAGTGCTCATATTTCATCCCTCTTAATTGATTAAACCCTTCGATAGGCGACTTAAGGGCTCAGCAACTATTATCGTCGATTTTTGTAGAAACTTTAAAACCTTAAATGATAATCGCAACACCCGGGACGATAAGAAAGTTTATTGACAGTAATGTTGTCCACCCGATAGATTGGGTATAGAACTTTCTCGGTATAAATCAGCGACCACCAGTAGAGCTAGTGGTATGAGGAAAGCCCCTCGAAGGGGTCGATGCCTTGCTCTGCTGGTGAGCGCTGATTTTAACTCCATTCATGAGCCGCCGGCATAGTTCAGAATTAAAACAATTTGCCGTGATCACCCGGTAACGGTAGAACCTTTTCAATTCTCACCGGCCGGTGGCTTATGAAGGGAGTTAAAGGAGTCCACTATGGCCATAAAGATAAACAACAGGACCACACTTCATCAAGGACGGGTATACAACCTGGTAACTGAAAATGTGACGTTAGACAACGAGGTCACGACAGATGTGGAATTTATCCAGCATCCGGGCGCAACAGCAATCATACCAATGATCGACCCCGCCCATATCATCTTGCTCAACCAGTATCGTCACGCCCTGCGAAAGTATATCTGGGAAATTCCCGCCGGAACCCTTGATCCCGGGGAATCCGTGATGAGCTGTGCGAGAAGGGAACTCATCGAGGAAACCGGTTTCTCGGCCGAACAATGGCACAGCTTGGGGGAGATAACGCCGGTACCCGGCTATTCTGACGAACGCATTCATATCTTTCTGGCCACAGACCTGCAATCGGCTGAAAGACACCTCGATGAAGACGAAATAATTCAAGTGCATCGAGTCGCATGCGAAGAGGCGCTTGAAATGCTTCGGCGGGGAGATATCCAGGACGCCAAATCTATTGCCGGGCTCTTTCTGGCATTTGAGTGGTTAAAAAAAAATGAAAAAACCTAATCTTTCATCACCATTCCATCCGATTGGCATCCTTTTCATCGGACTTTTGATCGCTCAAGTGATTGCAACCATCCAGGTGTATCTTTCAAACCTTAAGCTGTATGCCACTGTTTCAGCTGTAGTCGCGGCCGGATATCTCGCGATACCCAATCAGCAGGTTATGGGCAGCCTGCAAAATTTCGCACCGGCATTTTTCGGTGGCTTTTTTTTTACCTTCACCATCGGAGCCGGTATCACCCTTGGAACCATGGCGGCAACCTGGGTATGGGACCGGGTTTTTCGCCGCCATAGATATATCCTGTTTTTTTTTCTATCTGTCTGGGTCGGGGGCCTGCTTTTTGTCAACATCCACGGAATCAGCCTGATCCCCACCCTGTATTTTCTGATTATTCCCCCGGTTATTTTCAAGCTAACGGTAAAACGGCAATCCAATGCGGAGATCCGATGGAGCCGAATGCAGCAGCTGGTGCATGTCATTCCCATACCATTGCTGGCTCTGCTGTGGTTTACCCAATTTGACGAAGCGATGTTTTTGGATCTGAGGGACAACCTGCTCTTATCCAATCATTGGGGACGAAAGTTTAGCGATTTCTATTATTCTTACACCCTCTACCCCGCAGAAGCATTTAAATCTCTGGATCAAAAAAATATTAAAACCTGCGCACTTGAAGATATTCATACCCGATCAACTTATCAGAAACTCAAAAACAGGCTGATGGCCAGGGGTTATCTGCTGTTGCCGAATACCGCTACCGTCGATTTTAAGATCATTCGAAAGAAAAATAACCTTGATTTCCGATCCGGTCAGCGCCTGATTTTTCAGATCCCGCTCACTCAATTTTTATCGGACTCCCAAAATATACTGCAAAGATTCTCGCAACAAATAGATCGCCATGCCTCATTTCGGCAAATTACCTTTCTATCGTTGCTGTTTGGATTTCCAGTATTAATCTACATGGTTCTTCACGCTGTCTTGTATTACCTGTTATTATTATTCCTTGAACGAAAAACGGCGGCCCTGACGGCATCGATCATGTGTTTGTTCGTCGGCATTATCGTGTTGGTCTATTTCCAATCAAACCGAAGTGATATCATCGATATTAAAGATATATCCCAAGCCTTGAAATCTGATAATTGGCAAACCCGGGTGGCGGCCTTAAAAACAATTCAACAACAGAAATTGAAGATTGCCGATTACAAGGCATATCCGCAATTGCTCAAAAGCCGGATACCCCAGGAGCGCTATTGGCTGGTAAAAACCCTGGCGTACAGCCGAGGACCCGGTACCTACAAGGATTTGTTGACATTTTTAAATGATAAAAATACCAATGTCCGTTGCATGGCACTCTATGCCCTGGGGTTACGGAAAAACTCAAGGGCCATTAACCCGATTTTAGAGAGAATAAAACAATCCGATAACTGGTATAGCCAAACATATGCCTATAATGCCTTGAGGTCCCTGGGATGGAAGCAAACAAAATCACCTTGAAAACCTTGGTGATATCAATCGCTGTGGTCTTTGCCATGGAAACTGTTTTCAGACTGACGCTCGCCGGTCAAACGGTATCACCGTTGCCGGCGCTTGGCATCATTCGCTGTATGGAAGCCGTTCTACTGGTTTTTATTGCCGGCCGGTTTGAAAAAGATCCAAACGCAATCGGATTGTCCCAATCAAAACTGTATCCGGGATTAAAAAGAGGCTTGGTGTGGTCCGCTGGTTTTGGAATTGCCGCAGGTATTTTGTTTTCGGTATTGTTGGCTGCAGGCATAAATCCGCTGAAACTTGTCCACACGCCTTTGCCGTCGGCACCCCGGCAAATTATCCTATTCTATCTTGTGGGTGGTGTCATCGGGCCTGTCTGGGAAGAGATATTTTTCAGAGGTATCATCTTCGGGTTTTTTAGACGGTGGGGTCTCTATACGGCCATCCTGATCAGCACCGCGCTCTTTGTCTTGCCTCATTACGACGGAAGCCACCTTCCGCTCACCCAGATTGTCGGCGGAATCGTTTTTGCAGCCGCCTATGAGAAGGAAAAGAGCCTGGTGGTGCCCATCACCATTCACTGTCTGGGTAACATCGCCATATTCAGTCTGACATATCTTTTCTGAAATCCAATTTTCTGCTTCTGCCTTACTCCACATTTTTTAATTCAATCAATATCTTTAACAATCCAAAATTATTTCAAAAGTCGAAATCCCTTTATTTTTTTCTTGACACCCACATGTATCTATACTTAAAATGGGGAGTAAAGTGGATAAATGTGGATAATATTGGTTAAATAATGTTTCGAGGCAGCTCATTTCATAAAATTGATGCCAAAGGACGCATCATCATTCCGACCAGATTCCGCGAGGTTATCAAAGCGAATGGTGACGACGGGGTTACTATCTCCCGAATGGACAGCTGTTTGGTGGCCTTTCCGTTTAATAAATGGCACGAAATCGAAACCAAAATACTCTCCATGGCCGAAAAAAGCGCAAAAATGCGTCGATTCCGCCGGGTGTTTATCGGCGGGGCCTTTGAATGTAGCTGTGACAAACAAGATCGTATTCTCATTCCGCCCAGTCTAAGACAATATGCCGCGCTTGACAAGGAAATTGTCCTGGTCGGCGTGCTAGATCATTTTGAAATCTGGTCACGCGATAACTGGGAAAATGAAAATAAGGTCCAGGAAGAAGACATGAAGGAGGAGGAGGTCAGAAACGAAATCGCCGGGTTAGGAATTTGATTTTATGTCTTACCGACATATCCCCGCCATGCCGAAGGAAGTGGAATATTACCTCAATTGTCGGCCCGGAAAAATATGCGTCGACGGGACCCTCGGCGGTTGCGGCCACGCAAGGAAAATTTGTGAAAATATTTTGCCGAACGGATTATTGATCGGTATCGATCAGGATATGGATGCCATTACCCATGCTGAAAAAATCCTGGCATCCTATACATCAAATATCCGCCTGTTTAATGACAATTTCATTCATCTTCCTGATATTCTGTCACAATTAAATATTGCCGCGGTCGACGGGATTCTATTAGATCTCGGTATTTCACTCCACCAGATTGAAAACAGCGGCCGGGGATTCAGTTTCAGAGCAGATGAACCGCTGGATATGCGCATGAACAAGCAATCAGGGCAAACTGCGGAACGTCTCGTCAACAAGCTGGCCCGGGAAGATCTGCGAAACCTCTTTAGAGACTACGGCGAGGAACGCTGGGCAAAACAAATCGCATATAAAATTGTAACCGCCAGAAAGCAGCAACAAATTCGGACCAGCAAACAGCTGGCGCAAATTGTCATCGATGCGATCCCCGGACATGCTTTGTCCAAACAAAAGATCCACCCGGCCACCCGGGTATTTATGGCACTGCGAATTGCGGTCAATCGGGAACTCGAGAGACTGAATACCTTCATGGAACAAGCCGCGGATCTTCTGAATCCCGGCGGCCGCCTGTGTGTGCTCTCCTTCCACTCACTGGAAGATCGTATCGTAAAACAGCGTTTGAAAGCTCTCGAAAAGGGATGTACATGTCCACCGCGGCTGCCCTTATGCACTTGCGGCCAAAAAGCGCAAGTCAGAATCCTGACAAAGAAAGTCGTGCGCCCTTCTAAAGAAGAAGTTAGCGCCAATCCCATGGCGAGAAGCACTCGGTTGCGAGCGGCGGAAAAGCTTTAGAAAAAAACATCTCTGCGGTGAAATCAACTTGATGTCTATGAGAAAAAAAAAGACACGCAAACAGCGCAACCCAAAAGTCACCGTAATCTTTTTTTGTTTGATGTTCGTTTTTATTGCAGAGCTTTTTTTTTACACCTGGTGCAGGGTACAAAGCGTTCGCATTAAATATGAAATTACCAGGCAAACGGCTCGGATAGGGCAACTGTCTGCCATGCAGGACAACTTAGAAATTGAAATTGCCCGTCTGAAATCACCTTCGCGCATTGCGAAAATAGCCAAAACGCAGCTTGGTCTCGTTACGCCGACTTCGAAGCAGATGTTCTTAATGCCCTATAGAAATTGAATAATGAATATCAAAAATAAATATTTCAGGTTTCGGATACTGCTTGTGGGCGCTTTATTTCTGGTTTCCTTTGCGCTAATCGCTGCCAAGGCAATTCATCTGCAGATTTATCGCAGCCCGTGGTTATCTCAAAAGGCATCCGGCCAATACCAACACTCGTTAACCACATCCGGCAAACGCGGCATCATTTATGATCGCAACCTTCGACAAATGGCCGTCAGCATTCACGTGACATCTATTGCGACCTATCCGTCCCGCCTAAAAGAGACTAACGTAACTGCCAAAGTGCTGGCCAATATCTTAAAATTAGACGCTGCTAAAATCAAAGGCAAACTGGCGGCAAACAAACCGTTTGTTTGGATCAAACGCCAAACGACCGCCAAGGAAACCCGGGCGGTCAAAGATCTTCAGATTGCGGGGATCGATTTCGTCACGGAGTACAACCGCTTTTATCCCCATACGACCCTGGCTGCCCAGGCACTGGGATTTACCGGGTTGGACGGGGCTGGTCTTGAAGGCATCGAATTTTATTATAATCAGCACCTTAAAGGGGCCAATAAAAATTTTACGGTATTCAAGGACGCTCTGGGTAACAAATTCAGTGCCGATTCTAGTCAGCCGGCAAACAGCAGCGGCCATGATCTGATTCTGACCATCGACGGCAACATCCAGTATATAACCGAAAAAGCCCTTAAGGAAGCAGTCGATCGATATTCGGCGCTCTCGGCCCTTGCAATTGTTATGCAGCCTCGCACCGGGGCGATTTTATCCATTGCTCATTATCCGCTGATCAACCCGAACACCTACACCCAATTCGATAAATCCCTCTGGCGCAACCGGGCCGTCACCGATTCATTTGAGCCGGGCTCAACCATGAAAATCTTCAGCGCAGCCGCCGCTCTGGAAAATGGTCAAACAACGGCTGGTAGCCTTTTTTATTGTGAAAACGGTGCCTACCGAATCGGGAAAAACGTTGTCCACGACATTCACAAACGCGGGTGGTTGTCGTTACAACAAATTGTAAAGTTTTCAAGCAACATCGGGGCTGTAAAAGTCGGTGAAAAGGTGGGCGCCAAGGCCCTTTATCTCACATTACGCAATTTTGGATTCGGCCGTAAAACGGGCGTTGACTTCCCCGCTGAGACATCCGGCCGCCTGTCCAATTATTCACATTGGTCGAAGATGGACATCGGTGCCATTTCCTTTGGCCATGGGGTTTCCGTCTCGGCGATTCAAATGGTTTCGGCGGTATCAGCAATTGCAAATGACGGTATTCTCATGAAGCCTTACATTGTGAAGCAAATTGTCGATCAAAACAACGAGCCCGTAAAGCGATTCAAACCACAAAAAATCAGACGAGCCGTTTCCGCAAACACTGCAAAAATAGTCAAAAATATTATGAAAACAGTCATCACAGAAGGCGGCACCGGTGTGAATGCTGCCCTCGACGGATATTCCGTTTGCGGTAAGACGGGTACCAGCCGGAAACTTGATGAAACCGGCCAATACTCGCACAACAGCCATACGGCATCGTTTATCGGATTTACACCTGCTGAAAAACCGGAAATTGCAATTCTGGTGGTTGTCGATGAACCCAAAGAAAAATATTATGGCGGTATCGTTGCAGCCCCGGTATTTAAACAAATTGCTCAGCAAACCCTGAACTATTTAAACGTGCCGCCGGACAGCGACACCACAAAATTAAGAGTGTTCCTGGGCAGAGAGGCTAACGGGTGAAGCTTACCGCCCTGCTTAAAGCGATTGGCACATTTAGGATATGCACTATAGGTGTAGAGCGCAGAGCGCAAAATGCAAAGAGTAATGAAAGTGAACGACATGCGCCATGCGCCATGCGCTATGCGGACTTGCCGGATTCGGACATTGGATCAATTCACTACAGGGCCCAGGAGGTTCAACCGGGCGGTATGTTTGTCGCCATCATAGGGCAAAATGCCGACGGTCATGATTTTATGCATCAGGCTCTTAAAAGAGGAGCTGCAGCAATTATCACTCAAAAAGAACCTCCTCAGCCCTTCCTAAATGAAATCCGTGCCGCATCCCCAAAAATCCGGCCGATCATCATCCGGGTGCCCGATACGCGCCAAGCGCTGGCCGATCTGGCAACCTGTTTTTTCGGCCATCCGTCCCGGGACATGATCCTGGTCGGCATTACCGGTACCAATGGCAAGACTACCGTCGCCTATTTAATCGAAAGCATTCTGCTCCAGGCCCGTTTTAAGGTCGGTGTGATTGGAACCATAAATTATCGCTATGGCAACAAAACATATGCAAACCCTATGACGACGCCGGAATCTCTTGACCTGCAGAGGATTCTAGCGGAGATGCGACGAGCCGGCGTCACCCATGTGGTTACGGAAGCCTCGTCCCACGCCATGGATCTATACCGTATCAAAAACTGCTGGTTTGACGTGGCTGCCTTTACAAATTTGAGCCAGGACCATCTCGACTTTCATGGCGATATGCAATCGTATTGGTCCAGCAAAAAAAAATTGTTCACCGAGTATCTCAGCGGAGGGCCGAAGAAAGATAGTGCCTCGTCTGTCATAAATTGCAACGATGTCAGGGGCAGAGAATTGGCAGATTCGCTGCCGATGCCGGTGGTCAAAACAGGATCGGCTCGCGACTGCGAAATAAGGTCCGAAAACATCCAATCTAATTTAAATGGCACCAATGGGAAGGTTGCCGGCCCAGGGGGGAGTTTTAGTTTCAAAACTCCCCTCGTGGGGGCCCACAATGTAGAAAATATTCTCAACGCCGTCGGTGTCGCAACGGCCCTTGAGATTACGTCCGATACAATTAAAGCCGGGATTGAAGCATTATCTGTCATCCCCGGTCGACTGGAGTCCATAGAAAACAGCACCGGACGATTTGTATATGTGGACTATGCACACACACCGGATGCTCTGGAAAATGTTGCATCGGCGTTAAGGGAAATGGCCCCGGCCCGTATTATCTGTGTTTTTGGATGTGGTGGCGATCGGGACACAGAAAAGCGTCCCTTGATGGGGGAAATCGTCGCCCGGCTTTGCGATCTGGCAATCGTCACCTCCGACAATCCCCGCACGGAAAATCCGACGACGATTATCGATCAAATCTTACCCGGGGTCAGGCAAATCAAGGGTCTCGAATATTCAACAATGGATCTGATGACAGGGTTTAAGGCCAAGGGATACGCCGTCGAGCCCGATCGTCGCCGCGCCATTGAGCTGGCAATTCTCACATCTCGGCCTGGGGACGCCGTACTGATAGCCGGCAAAGGCCATGAAACCTATCAGATTCTGGGCACTGCCGTCATTGCATTTGATGATCGGGAGGAAGCCGCAAAGGTACTCCAGACAATCAGTAATCAGCGACCACCAGCAGAGCTGGGAGTATGAGGATAGCACCTGGAAGGGGCCGGGCCAACTCTCCTGGCGTCCGCTGATTTTTAGTCGTCAGTACCGCCGCAGGCGGCCGGAACGACGGCTATAATTGAAAAAGAGACTTCACGGAATCTATCAAAAAGCGAATCTCGAATAATTAATGTCAAATGTTGAAGGAATGAAGTTTCATATTAGGTATTTGAATCACGAAGTTCGCCGCCGACGGATCGGGTATTAATTTAACGGACAATGGACAACAATCAATGACCCATCCCCTAACCTGGACAACCGAGGAAATCATTGAAGCTACCGGTGGTGAGCTTTTATGTGGAGATCTGCGCCTTCCTTTCTCAGGGGTATCCATTGACTCGCGCAATATCTCTGCCGACAACGTATTTGTGGCCATCACAGGGGAAATCCATGACGGCCATGCATTTACCTCAACTGTCGTCGATCAGGGGGTACGTGGCCTTGTCGTCAGTCGCCGAAAGGCTGTCCAAATGCCCCTGGCGGCATGGAAAAAAAACAATATTGCCTGCATCGCAGTTGAAGACACAACCCGTGCATTGGGGGATATGGCAGCGTTTAACCGTCTGAGATCCCATGCATCCGTGGTCGCCATTACGGGGTCCAACGGAAAAACCACTACCCGTCGAATGACCGCCATGATTCTGGATCGGCAGTATAATACCCTGACGGCCATTGGGAATTTCAACAATGACATCGGGTTGCCGTTAACCTTGCTCGGTTTATCAAGCGGCCATCAGTGGGCGGTCCTGGAACTGGGCACGAACAATCCCGGTGAAATCGCAAGGCTGGCCGAGATATGCTCACCGGATATCGGTGTCCTGACCAATATAGGGCCGGCGCATTTGGAAGGATTGGGTTCCATTGAAGGCGTCATGCAGGAAAAAGGAGATCTCCTCAAAAGTCTCGCACCCGGCGCCAAAGCGATTCTCAATGCGGATGATCCGCGGGTGGTTCAATTGGCTGCAAAAACGAAAGCCGACGTGATTCTCTATGGGCTGTCCCATGAAGCGACCATCAGGGCCGAAGATGTCGACGAAGCCAAAGGCACAATTTCTTTTAAGCTGATCTTTGCCGGAGAAAGCATTTCAGTCCATTTGAATTCTCCCGGCCATTTTATGGTTTCCAATGCTCTGGCTGCAGCGACCGTGGGCCATCAAATCGGTCTTTCTGGCAAGACCGTTAAAACCGCTCTCGAAGCATTTAAACCGGTTGCCGGCAGAATGAACATCCAACACTTGCCAGGTGGTATTCACCTTATCGACGATACCTACAACGCCAACCCTGAATCCATGAAAGCCGCCTTTGCTACCCTCAATACCATGCGTGCCGGCGCCAGGGGCATTGTTGCGGTCGGGGATATGCTTGAACTGGGCGCCCAGGCGCAATCACTGCATCGCGACCTCGGAGCTGATGCCGCTCGCTCGGGTATCAGCCGATTATACACCTATGGTGAGTTTACCGCCGAAGTCAGAGCCGGTGCCCATGATAACGGCATGCCGCCGACGGATACCTTTGAAGGTACCCATGAGGATATCGTTGAAGACCTGAAACAATGGCTGCAACCCGGTGACTGGCTGCTTGTCAAAGGTTCGCGCGGAATGGCCATGGAAAAGGTGGTCCGAAAAATTCAGGAGTGGTGTGAGGAATCTAATGGTTAGGGACTTGGGAGACTAACATCATTACTCATAAATTTTGGATTTTGGATTTTAGAATTTGGATTTAAGGAATTCTGTCAATTAATAAAAAACGATTGAGCGAAGCGATACAACAAATCCGCAATCCAAAATCCGAAATCTACAATTGTTTCAATAAACTGATTTATTGAGAAACCGGAAAGCAAGGTTGTAAAAGTTCAATCATGGATAATTAAGATACATGCTCTATCACCTGCTATATCCATTGCATACGACATTTTCCGTCTTTAACGTGTTTCGTTACATCACGTTCAGGACGATCTATGCCAGCTTGACGGCCTTTTTCATCTGCTTTCTGTTGGGGCCGTGGATGATCCGCAAACTGGGCGCCATGCAGGTAGGTCAATACATCCGGGACGACGGTCCCAAAACCCACCTTGAAAAGGCCGGCACGCCGACCATGGGTGGGACGCTGATCATTATATCCATTATCGCATCCATTCTTCTTTGGAGTGATTTGACCAATTATTTTGTTTGGATCGTACTGTTTGTCACCATCGGCTATGGAACCATTGGATTTATCGATGACTATCTGATGCAAGTCAAAAAACAAAGCAAAGGCTTAACTGTCCGCAAAAAACTGGCCCTGCAAGGGATTGTCGCCTTGGTCACCAGCTTTTTGGTATACGTCAGTCCGGATTTTTCAACCCAGGTCACCATACCGTTCTTTAAAAATATCTCCCCGGATTTTGGATGGGGTTACATCATTTTTTCGGCCTTTGTCATTGTGGGGGCATCCAATGCCGTCAATCTTACGGACGGGCTCGATGGGCTGGCCATCGGCCCGATGATCATTGCAGCCTCGACATACATGATTTTTGCCTACGTGGCCGGCCATGTCAAAATTTCCGACTACCTACAAATAAATTATGTGATTGGAAGTGGTGAACTATCAATCTTCTGTGGCGCACTGGCCGGTTCCGGCCTCGGATTTTTATGGTTTAACGCCTACCCGGCACAGATCTTCATGGGAGACGTTGGTTCTCTCTCCCTGGGCGCATCTCTGGGAACCATTGCCGTCATTACCAAACAGGAGATTTTACTGGTGCTGGTCGGTGGGCTGTTTGTCATGGAAGCCTTATCCGTAATTTTCCAGGTCGGTTTTTTTAAAATGACCCACGGCAAAAGAATTTTTCGCATGGCGCCTCTGCACCATCATTTTGAATTAAAGGGCTGGCCGGAACCCAAGGTGATTGTCCGCTTCTGGATCATTGCCATTGCATTGGCCTTGCTGGCCATGAGTACCCTAAAATTAAGATAACCATCTGCCTAGGATGACGAATCGACTTAATTACATATTTTTGGATTTTATGCTTCAGGGCTTCTGGAGTAATGGAGTGATGGAATAATGGATATTTTAGATTATCGAATGCCAAATTCCGACCGCCTTCGCCCTTGCTCAGGCCTTGCCCTCCTGCCGGCAAGGGCAAGGCGGTCGGTTTGGACAACCCTGGATAGTAGAAGGCACACAAATTCATAATTTATGTGATGTTAATTCGGAATCACCATAATAGTTAACTATGGAGCTTGCAAAAAAAACAATTATTGTGGTCGGACTCGGTTCAACCGGGATCGCTGTCGCCCGCTTTCTGAAAAATAGGGGGGCAACGGTCATTGTAAGCGACCAGGCCGACGAAGAGACACTGGGATCTCGGGCACAAAGAATCCATGAAATGGGCATTGCCATGGAGTTGGGCCGTCACAGAACTCAAACCTTCGAAAAAGCGGATCTTGTTGTCCTGAGCCCGGGAGTTTCCCACACGATTGAGCCGGTTTTGCGGGCCAAGGAGCGCGGTGTACCGGTCATCGGAGAAATTGAACTGGCCTCACGGTTTATCAAAGAGCCCATTATAGCGATCACGGGTACAAATGGTAAAACCACAACCACTGAAATCTTGGGCAGCATGCTGATACGCTCCGGTTTCAATGTTTTCGTGGGCGGCAACATCGGCAAGCCGCTGATCAGTTATGCTGACGGTGAGCAAAAGGCGGATTTCATCGTTGCGGAAATCAGCAGCTTTCAACTGGACACCATCGACACCTTCAGACCACGAATCAGCGTCTTGCTGAACATCACGGTGGATCACCTGGACCGTTATCCGAGTTTTGACGCTTATGCCGCATCCAAACTCCGGATTTTTGAAAACCAGCAACCGAGCGACCTCGCCGT
>Ga0316191_10000336_pt1 | contig 29827 bp, 23 predicted proteins | sample Eddworburr2cm_MG_FD_204928 | JGI IMG/M metagenome (GOLD analysis project Ga0316191, IMG submission 204928) | Coastal sediment microbial communities from Maine, United States - Eddy worm burrow 2 cm | ecosystem: Environmental > Aquatic > Marine > Coastal > Sediment | place: USA: Maine...
CGGCTGCGCCCGGAAACAGACAACGCATTGCCGCGCCTGCTCGGCGATATCGAGACACTCGGCCTGCGCCGCTCGCATTACGCGCAGACCCAGGACCTCAAGCACATGTGGCTGAACATGTTCCTGAATGTAGTGTCGAGCAAATCGGGACTTGGCACAGCAAGAGCCATCCTCGATGGCAAAGCCGAAATCGATGGCATCGAAATCTCGCCTGAAATCCGCTGGAGGCTGCTCACCATTTTAAGCCGTCATGGTGCGACCGACGTTGCCGAGCTTCTGCAGAAAGAGCTGTCTCGAGACCCTTCCGACTTTGGTGAGCGAAGGGCTCTCTCGGTTCGTGCCGCAGCACCCGACGCTGCCGTCAAGGAGCGCTGGCTCGCTGAACTGCAAAACCCGCAGTCGACAACCGGCCTCGCCCGGCAACGTGCCGTCATGGCGGAGTTGTTCCCTGCCACCCAGACGGACTTGCAGCTCGGACAGCTCGACAAGATTCTCGGGGCACTGCCGGAGATGAGTCGCAACGTCGACCCGTACTTCCTGTCGAGCTACACAAGCAGTCTTTTGCAGCCAATGTGTCGGCCAGAAAGCACCGCACTCATGCAGGCGGCCCTGGATGATTACGCAGAGCAGTTGAACCCGACAACACTGCGATTCCTGCGTGAGGCGCACCAGGCCGATGTAGAATGCCTGTCGATACGTGCTGCACAATAGGGACAATTAACGGAGACCAACATGGCACGAATAACCGCACTACTGACATCCGGCATGGCCGTTCAGATCAGCAACGGACGACACGAATGGCGCGCCGACGAGCCAGCCAGTGTCGGCGGAACCGATACCGGGCCCAATCCCTACGAGTTGTTGCTCGGCTCTCTTGCCGCATGCACCTGTATCACGATATCGGGGTACTGCCGACACAAGGGCCTGGATCTGACGTCAGTCAGCACCTCGTATGACTTCAAGCGCATTCATGCCGACGACTGCGAGAACTGTGACGACGATGCCGAGGGCATGATTGATCACATCACGAGCAACGTACACATCGAAGGCGACTTCGACGATGCGCAACGCATGCGCATCGCACAAATCGCCACGCGTTGCCCGGTGCATAAAACCCTGACGAATGGCATCCACATCGAAGACAATGCAACATTTGGCGTGGGGGACTAGTCATGCAGATCAGGGCACTCATCAGCGTTGCATTGCTCTCGATACCCACGCTCGTCCTGACGAGCGAGCCGACGGCGTTGCAGCAAATCATGCAGGACTTGAGTGAAAACCTGATCGAGATTAGCGACGGGCTGCTAAACCACGACCTGGCGCTGACAGCCAAGGGTGCGAAGGCCATTGCCGAGCACCCAAAGATTCCGCCCGAACAGGTGAAAATTGTTGCACAGGAACTTGGACCTGAAATGCCGGTGTTCAAGCAATTCGATATTCGCGTACACAACCTGGCGCTGGAGATCAACGCCGCTGCGACGGCTGGCGATCGGGAAGCTACCGTGGCGGGCTTTCATCGCTTGGTCGATGGTTGCCTTGCCTGTCATGATGCCTATAAAGACCGGGTTGCCGCTGTTTTGGAAAACCAGCCCTAGAATACGGTTTACCGGAATTTTCAACGACAATTCCATATCCCGACGACGAGCGGCGTTACATTTGTTTCGCCGGTATCTTCGCCATCGCCCGTTCTGTCATCGCCACGATCGTCAACGATGGGTTTACGCCCGGATTCGCTGGCATGGCTGAACCGTCACAGACCAGGAGGTTTTCATAATTGAATACGCGTTGCTCGCCATCGACAACGCCGTGTTCAATATCGCTGCCAATTACGGCACCGCCAAGAATGTGCGCCGTCATCGGAATGTTGGCCGTTGCCTCGAGAACACCACTTTGGGCGATGCCGCCCGTGTGCTCTGCAATCCATTCGGCCGCCTTGTTGCCAGCGTCAATGTAAGTCGGGTTTGGCCGCGTCGCGTCTTGCTCGGTAGTGAGCCGCACACCAGTGCCAAACCAGCGTCTTTTCGCACGAAATGCGATTGCGTTGTCCAGGGTCTGCATCACCAGCAATCCAATTGAGCGTTTCGACCAGCCGAATGGCCATAGCGTTTTCAGAAACTGGATGGGATGACGTACTGCGTTGCCCAGTAGTACGAACATGCGTGTCCAACGGGTCCCGTCGCCGGTAATAAGCGTAACGAGCAAGCTTAGAAAGTCTCCCTTCTTCCCGTAGGTGACAACCTCGATATGAGTGTCTGCATCCGTATGGATGCTCGAGCTAATCGCCACGCTTTGCGACACTTCGAGCGAGTCGTCCGGCAGCGTTACTGCGAGTATCGACTCACTGTTGGTTCGAACCAGGTGTCCGAGCCGCTCGCTGATGCCAGGCAAGGAGCCGCGGTGCCTGCAGTTTGCCAACAGATGGTTGGTACCCAGCGCACCTGCCGCAACAACAACGCCTTGTGCTGTCATTGATTTTTCCTTACCGCGCCACAGGCCAGGCGACCGCGTAACAACTTCATATCCGTCGCGACCATCGCTGGCGCCAATGGGGCGAATGTCGACGACCTTGCGGTTCGGCAGAATCTCAGTGCCTTTCTTTTCTGCAAACCAGAGGTAGTTTTTCAGTAACGTGTTCTTGGCGCCGACACGGCAACCGACCATGCAAGCTCCGCAGCGTATACAGCCGGTGCGTGCTGGGCCGTCGCCATCAAAAAACGGATCGGCAACCGTCTTGCCCGGATCACCGAAAAACACGGCAACGGGTGTTCGACAAAACGATGATTCGGTGCCGATGCTGGCGGCGTATTCCTGCAGGAGAATGTCCCCGGGGCTCTCAAACGGCACCGTGTTGACGCCGAGCATGCGTTCGGCCGTTGCATACGGCTGCTCCAGCTCCTGTTGCCAGTCAGCAAGTCCGGACCATTGTGAATTCTGAAAGAATTCCTGCTTGGCGCGGTACAGCGTGTTGGCGTAAACGATGCTGCCGCCGCCAACACCGGCGCCACTCGCGACAAAAATATCCTTGAAGGGCGTTAGCCGAAAAATTCCGCGCAGGCCCAGCTTCGGTGCCCAAAGAAATCGATTCAGTTGCCAGCTGGACTCCGCAAAGTCTTCGTCTGCAAAGCGTCGACCCGCCTCGACGACACCAACCTTGTAGCCTTTTTCAGACAGGCGCAGCGCGGACACGCTGCCGCCAAATCCCGATCCGATAATGAGCCAGTCATAGTCCATGGTCTGTGATGCCATTACATCGATAACGAACCTTCGCGAAAATCGGTGCGATCCAGCCAGCTGTTCAGCAGCACAGGCACGCCATCAGCGGCCGCGTCCCGCGCCTCCCGCAAGGAAGCCACTGTCTGATCCGCACTCTTCAGTAATATGCCGCGTCCGCCTAACGCCGCCGCAACCTTATGGTAGTCACTGCGTGCCAGTACCGTGCCCACATCGTCATGCAGCATTTTGACTTGCTCGCGTGCGATCTGCGTCCAGCCCGCGTCATTGCCAACGACAGCAATGACCGGAATGTTGTGGCGCACGAAAGTATCAAATTCGGCGAGTGCATAGCCGACCGAACCATCGCCGAACAGCACCCAAACCTCGTGATCGGGGCGACAAAGGCTCGCGCCAAGCGCAAAACCTGCACCGCAACCCAGCGTTCCGAAGACACCCGGGTCCAGCCAGCTCAAGGGGCTCCTGGGTTTTACGATATACGACGCGGTGCCAACGAAATCGCCGCCGTCGGCGACAATCATGCTGTTATCCGGCAACCCGGCATCGATGCTCCTGCACAGCGCAACCGGATTGATGAATTCGCCCGACCTTGATGCGTTGCTATCGATCTCGGCTTCGCGATCGCGATCGCGTGCGAGCAACGTATTTTGCCACTCGTGCCAACGAGAACTCGCACTCGTCCCGAGCGCGTCAGCCAGTTGACGCAAGAAAAGCCCGGCATCGGCGAGCGCTGCAATATCGGGACGGCGATTACGCTTCAGGTCGAGTCGACTGCGGTTGGCCGATATCAAGCACGCGCTGCGCCGCACGTTGCGCCCATAGTCCAGCCTGAAATCGGACGGCACGCCGGCCAGCAAGACAAGATCAGATTCTCGCAGCGCTTTGCGTCGTTGATGCCGGTGGTGCAAGGCATGCGATTTGCCCATCAGCCCTCGCGCCATTCCTGACAGGTAAAACGGTACACCCAGGCGCTCAATGGCGGCAGCAACGGCGTCGGCATGACCGGCGTCGACGAGCGCCTGGCTACCCACGACAAGCAGCGGCCGCTCTGCCGCAGCGATGCGTTTGGCGGCGCGCGCGATGACGTCCGGTGAGGGAGACATCGGAGCCACCTCAATGACAGCGTCGTCGGCGCTCCCCGCCGCCGAAAAAATGCGCCGAGCCTGGTGGTTGAGATAGCCGCGCACGAACCGATCGGACAATGAATTGCCCTTGGGCGTACTCGCGGCGTACCACTCGCGTATAACCGCTTCGTCGTAAAGAAGATCGACCGGGCATTCGATGAAAACCGGACCAGGAACACCACTGCGTGCCACGTGGAACGCTTTGCCGAGCACCGGCGCGAGATCGCGGACCCGCGTGACGGCCTTCGCCCACTTCACATGCGGCTTGAACAGTGCCATCTGATCGATATCTTGCAGCGCGCCACGGCCCTGCAATGCGGTCGCGGCGGCACCACCCAGTAAAATGACGGGTGATTGTGCAAGCTGTGCGTTTTTAACGGCGGTTATCGTGTTGGTAGCGCCCGGACCTGCCGTTACCGCGGCAACACCGGGTATTCCGCTGATACGGGCCACCGCATCGGCAGCGAATACGGCGGTGGCTTCGTGGCGCACGTCGACAACGCGAATGCCGGCATCTTTCGCGCCCTTGAGAATGGGCGATATGTGTCCGCCACACAGTGTGAACAGGAACTCCACTCCGTGGGCACGCAATACGCGTGCAATACGATCTCCACCATTCATACGCAGTTCTCCGCCCAGCCCAATTGGTAGCCCTTGCCAGTCACGATCGAGGCCGGCACCGTGCACGGTGCAGGATGATCCGGTACAACGATGTGCGCGTCGCTATTGGCAAGCAAATCGCGTTCAATGTCGATACCCGGCATCACGGAGCGCAGAGTGAGTCCGGCATCGGTCAGTTCCAGGACCGCGAGGTCGGTGACGTAAAAGATTTTCTTGCCGCGCGCCAGGCCGACAGCACCATTGAACGTAATTTCATCCACATGCTCGCGCAGCTTCGGTTCGCCGGGTTTGTCGAGGTGCAGTCGCTCTCCGTCGACGCGCACCCTGGCGCCCTGCATCCACTTGCCAATGAACAACACGGTGTCGGCTGCTTCAATGATGCTCGGCGCACCGCCCGGTCCGACATAGTCCAGCATGCGTGGCCCTCGATTGGAAAGATTGATGTTACCGGCCGCATCGAGTTGCAGGAAGCCGAGCATAGCTGCATCAAGATGCTCGCGATAATGCGCAAACATTGAGGCCGAGGACTCAAGCCACTTTGGATTGATCGCGGCGCCAAAGAAAATACCCGGCGCCGGCAGCCCACCATAGGGTCCGGACTCGGTTGTGAACGTAATTTGTTCACGCAGGCGACTTGCAAAAAGTACCTGGCAGACTTCTTCGGCCAGACCCACGCCAATATTCACAAGGGCGCCGGCTGGCACATTGTCGGCGAAGGTCTGTGCCCCGAGCCGAGCGAGGGCATAATCCAGCTGGCTGCGGCGCGGCGTGATCCCGAGTGTTTTGTTGATGAACCTGAGTTGAGCTGCCGCCTCCTGTGCGTCCACGGCGGCACCAGCCGTAAACATGGGCCAGTAACTTTTTTGCGGCACAGACCCGGTTTGCTCATTGCGCGGATTGATAACGATTGCGTCGACCGCATCGGCCGGGAGGCCTATCGTGGCTTCGTCATGATCGATCAAAGCGGCGACCGACACTAGCACGATCCCACCGTTCTGCCGTGCCGCGCGTGCCGCTTCAACATTCTCGGTAATGGTCGCCGCATTGTGAAAATAGATGTTGCCGTCACGGTCCGCATACGGTGCACTGAATAAAGCAACATCGATCGCAGGCAGCGTATAAACGAGGTCATCGCCATCCGCACGCACAAGTTGCATTGTCGGGTCAGGTGATACTGGCGAGCCACGACCGACACGAGGATCGAGGAACGAACCGGTCCCGGTCTGGCTACGTACCTGCCGCTCACCACTACCCTGCGCCTCGACAGCCTGAATCATTTCACCTTGCGGCAGGGTGTGTAACTCGAGTCGTCCGGCTTCTGCCAACTGCAACATGGATTTCGCCGTTTCGGTATGCCCGGCGATATAGGTCGTTACCAGGCCATCCAGACCCACTTCCTCCACGGTACCCGGTGCACGACCACGCCCTCCCTGCCCACCCACAGAGAGCCAGGTGAGTTCCCGCGGGTGACCGCTTTTCTCAAAGCGCTCACGTATGGCCCAGAAAAGAATCGAACAGCGCGCGTTCCCCGATATGCCGCAGGAAATCACGCAGGCCGTATCGGCAATCATATCGGCGGCCGCTCGTGCCGACTTGAACCTGGCCGGCAGCGGCTCTGCAGGCGAATAGGCGGTATCGCGGCGATCCCAGGTCAGGCGCCAGCGCAGTATGTGCGTGAGTAGCGATGCCCTGTCGAGCAAATTCACGGTTCATCCACCGGTCTTTAATTCAGACCAGCGTAGCAACAGCCCGGTAAGCCGGGCACTGGCAGAAGTACCTACAACAACCCGTCCAGTCCATCCAGATCATTGATCACCCGCCACTCACCGCCGGTCTTCTCAACCCTGCCCTGCCACTGTTCCAGTCGGCTCATGTATTCACGAGGGTCGATGTTGTCCGACCTGAGCTTGGTGACGTTAAGCGCGATGACCTCGAAACCCTGGAGCTGTACATCGATGTCCCTGATGTAGCCGGCCTCGAGATCCTCCTTGAGATCGGAGAAGATCAGGATGGTCTTGTTGCCTGTCCCTTTCTCATTGAGGAACTCAACCGCCTGCAACAACCCGCCCGTGATGTCGGTATACGGTGATGGATCGGCGTTGGCCACGAAATCGCTCACCTGCTGGGCGAACAATCGCTTCTGCCGGTTAACGGCGCTTGGCCGATCGTCAAACGACGCTTTGGCAACGATGTCTTTCTCGCTGAAGCTGCCCGTGTCGATGCGCGCCACCGCGAAGGAGTCCGTCGCATCCAACTTCGACAGCGTGTAGCGAATGATCTGCTCGGCCTTATCCAGTTCTTCGGTGTACGTGCCCGACGTGTCGACCAACATGAACACACCCGTATTTCTGGGTTTCACATCGCTGCTGCAGGACACCAGCACCAAACACAGTGTTACCAGGAAAGCATTCTTCATTGTCCGACCCTCCCCGGAAGCGCATCGCCTTCAGCCTGTCTCGCCACTCGATCCTCGAGCCATAAGGGCACAAAGAGTGGTATGTCGTAGAGTTGCTTTAAAAGCACGCCGAGATAGAGAAACACATTACCCAGCAAGCGTAATAGCAGCGACAGCACGCGCAGGAAGGACAGCCCGATAAGTCCAACAACTGTGCGTAACGAATGGACAAACGTTTCGAGCGGAATAGCAACAAACGTAAGCGCAAACGGCAGAATAAAACCCATACCCATCTGTGCGGCCGTCGTTATCCACATGTACTCACCGGTTGCTGTAGCCCCAATGTCGCCTCGCAAAAGCGCGCTAGTTGCGAGCTCATCGTGCAGCAGCACTTCGCGCATGTAAGCGAGGCCGGCTTCAACGCTGGCAAGCAGGAATAGAATGGAGAACGTAATCCAGATCATGCGCACACGCGTCTTGTCCGGGAGCGCGCCAATCACCGGAAACAGCCGCGTAATGCGTAGCGACTCCATCAGGAACAATCCCATCGAGATTTCCACGAGGATGATGACCAGTGCCGCGATATCGGCGGTGCGGAAATTGCCGATAAGGCTTGTGCCCCCGACCATTTCGGCCATGGGCCGAGCAATGAGCGAGAAGTTGATCGTTGCACCACCTATGGCAATACAGAGCACGAATGCCGAGACAAAGAAATTAACAAGCGATGATGACGACAACACTGAAGTCGCGCGGTCCTGGCCATGCACGATGTCTTCATACTCCTGCATATGCCGATCAATCGTAACTGAGCGGCTAAGCAGGCTGTCGACGTTCTTGCCGACGGCAGCCAGCGTCTGCTGAATCTGCCGCCAGTCGGGCCGCATGTGTCGCAGTAACTTGTGGCGCTTCGCGCTGGCCACATGATAAGCATTCATTGCTTCCTTGTGCGCCTTGATCAGTGACTTGTGAATATCACTCAGGATGCTGCCGATATGCGCGCGGCCTTCCTTGGCATCCATCTCAGCCACAGCTTCGACAGCCTTGACCCAACCCGGCGGATCGGGCGGAACATCGACCGCCTCCTGGTGATCTTTCTCGATGCGACCGATGGATTCGCTCAGCGAGCGATGCAACGCAGAGTAGTTTGCAAGATCCTTACGTACCGTTTCATTGATGCGATCAAACTCGCGCTCGATGATGCGCTCCTTGGCCTCGCGACCGGCCGCAAGCAGCACGTCGCGATTTCGAGCTGCGAGATTCTTCTCCGAGCGCGTGACGGCTTTGGAGGCGATCTTGAAGCTGCGATGCAAGCTACCTGCTGCGGCCTGAATGGTCTTGTGCGCCGTGCCGCGTATCAGGTAGAGCGCTGCTGTGATCAGGACGATCCAGAGTATGGCCGAGAGCACTGGCCATGGCGTAATGCCAAGCATAAAACTCATGATGGTATCCCCGCTGTCGTAGTTAATAACCGTAGACCGGTGGCTTTGCGAAACGCCCTTTCGAGCGCGGTGCCTTTTTCATCTCACGCGGAGCGTTTCACACGGGGGTGTCGCGACGCAACGGCGATGCGACATAAGGGCGCAATTAGTGCGACTAACGCACCATAACGCTATACCTGCAAACGGTACTCAACCGGCTTGTCCTTTACCGGGCATTGAAATGCCAGCAAGTACGCTGTTAGCTGCAGGTCCTCGCCGTCCGCCTCTCCGGTTCCGTACAAGCGGTCACCGATTACCGGATGCCCCAGCTCGGCCAGGTGCCGACGAATCTGGTGTTTGCGCCCGGTCTCGATGCGCACGTCCACTGTCGATTTTTCACCGTTGTCTCTGACGTCACGCAATGAGAACTCGCTGATCGCTGCCTTGTCGTCAATGGCTTGATCGACCCGAAGCGGATTGGGCTGCCCGGAAAAGTCACCCGCGACCAGCGCCAGGTAACGTTTCTCTACTTTGCGTTCACGAAACAGCTCCGATAGCGCCGCGGCGATTTTCTTTGAGTGCGCAACGAGGATCAGTCCGTTGGCCGCCCGGTCGAGGCGATGCACCGTAAAGGCCGGGCGCTCCGGTTGCAGGTGCCGCTCGGCCCAACGTACAACCGTGCAGTGATCGCCCCACTTCGAGCCTTGCGATCGCAGACCGTAGGGCTTATTCCAAACCGAATAACCACCGACATCGGCGACCAACGTCGGCTCAGCAGGAACCTCCGCGAGAATATCGGCGTCGTAGTACAGGTGAACCTCATCACCTTCTCGCAATGTACGTTTGGCACGACGCAGGCGCTGAGTATTGCTCCCCCGGGTCATCCAGACGGCGCCCTGTGTCATCGCCAGTTTGATGCGCTGTTTCGACAGCCCTGTCGCTTGCTGCAATAAATCGATTGCACTGTCGCCAGGCGACGCAATCGTCACATGCGATTCGATACTGCTCACGACTTCGGCCGAAACGGCCTGATCAACTTGCGCCGTGTGTGTTTGTCCGGACGACCCTTTGTCGTCGGCATCAGCAGCCGGTCCTGGCGCAGCGTCGCTACCTGGTCTGCACGCGCCCGGACTGTATCTTCATCCTCGCAATAGCATTCCTTTGCTTCCGCCGCAGGCCCCCGACGACCTGGAATTGCGATCACCTTCATCGAGTACGGCAAGCGCTCCTTGACGAGGTCGATGTGATCACCACACTTGACGCGCCTGCCAGGTACAGACCGCTCACCGTTCACTTTGACGTGGCCGCCATCCACGGCGGCCGTCGCCTTAACGCGTGTCTTGAAGAAGCGGCAGTAGTACAGCCATTTATCGACGCGTAAGCTCACTGCCCCCCGCGTACGAACTTCGCCAGGTCTTCCTTGAACTTCACCATCGAAGGTTCGTGGATATACATCATGTGACCCGCCTCGTAATACTCGAGCGTGATGTTCTCGCGTAACTCGTCGGGCAGGTCCATGTGCTCGAGGTAGTACTCAGTAGCAAGATGTGGCGTCGCGAGGTCGTAGTAGCCCTGCTGCACAAGCACGCGCATCGAGGGATTACGTTTCATCGCGAAGGTGAGATCGATACTCGTATTCGGAATCGGTGACTGGAAGCCACCCAGGTCTGGTTGCGCATGCCGCCAGTCCCAGTTGCCAACGTCGCCAAAGACTGCGTAGTTGCCGATGTCGGTGACCTCGAGATCGTTCTGGTAGTAATCCATGAACGCCGCAAGATAGCCCGGGCCTATCGCGCTCAACATCGGGTCGTAGCTCATGCTCTCGCCAACCTGGTTGATCATGTGCCCTGCAAAGCGCGAGTCGATGCGACCCGTGGTCTTGCCCGTCACGCGCTGCAACTCCTTGCCAAAGCGTCCTTCGTCAATGCGCAGGTTGGCCCTGTCCCAGTAGTCCTCGGACAGACCCGTGAAATGCGACAGCCGCGCCAGCAATGCCTGGCGCCGCTCGTCGGGCAGCGTGCTACCCAACAGAAGTGCCGGTGCATACTCATTCAGCGCGAAGTCGCGCACTTCCGCCATGAAGGCCTTGAGATCAGGTTGCTCATGGTCCAGCAGACCGTAGTAACGGGCCGTGGCTGCAAATGTCGGCAGCACCATGACATGAGGAAGATCCACACCGAGGCCAGCCGCGCCGACCGCCATTTCCATGAACGGCGACACAAGAATTACGCCGTTCAGCGCCACCATGTGGTTATTGAGCAGGTAATAGGAAACGCCACCGGTGCGAATACCACCGTAACTCTCACCAAGAACGTACTTCGGCGATGCCCAGCGACCGTTTTCGGTCAGGTACTGCACGATGAACTCGGACACCGACTTGATGTCCTGGTCCACACCCCAGAAATCTTCGCCTTTGCCCTCGCCAACAGGTTTCGCAAAGCCGGTGCCAACCGGGTCGATCATGACGAGATCAACTTCATCGATGATGCTGTAGTCGTTCGCTACACGCTCGTAAGGGCCGTTCGTCGTAAAGCCCGCATCCTGCACGATCGCGCGTTGTGGCCCGAGGATGCCCATGTGTAACCACAGCGATGCCGAGCCCGGACCGCCGTTGTAGGCGAACATGACAGGACGCGTTGTCTTGTCCGCACCCTTTTTTTCGTAGGCCGTGAATCCCATTAAGGCGACGGGCTCTTCGTCGTCATTCTTCATGAGCATCGTGCCCGCCGTGACCTTGTAGTCAATCTTGCGGCCGCCGATTGTCGCAGAATGCTCCGTGACAACTTGCTTGGCCTCCGGGACGTCTTTCTCGTCTTTGCCCTCACCCTCTTCCTGGGCAAAAGCGACACTGGCCAGCGCAAGCAACATTGTGATCGACAGGATTCTTTTCATTGTTATTCCCCGGATTTGTGAAGCGTGAAGAATACGCGTTCTCGTACCAGGGTGCATGCGGTAACATTGGGCGATGGCCGGCGCATCCGACGGAAAGCTCTATCAGCTCGCCTCTTTCTCTGTTGGTGACGAGGGTGGCAACCCTGCCGGCGTCTGGATCGGCGACGAACTGCCCGATGCAGCCACTATGCAGCGAATCGCTGCGGATGTCGGCGCATCCGAGACTGCCTTCATCGCACCGGCAACGGGATCTCGTCGGACCGTTCGTTACTTTAGCCCGGAAGTGGAAGTTTCGTTTTGTGGCCACGCAACGATAGCGTCCGGCGTGGTACTCGGCCGCAAGGACGGAGAAGGCACATACGTGCTGGATACTTCCATCGGCGAGGTCCAGGTCACGGCCGGGCGAAGCGGCTCGGACATGGCAGCGTCTTTACAATCCGTCGCAACAAGGCAGAAAAAAATAGCGCACGCGACACTGCTGGAAGCCCTCAATTGCCTTGGTTGGAAGGAAGACGATCTCGACCCGGGCATACCGCCTATCAATGCCTTCGCCGGCGCATGGCACTACATCCTGGCTGTTGCCAGGCGCGACACGCTGGCCAACCTCGACTATGACTTCGATGCACTAAAAGACCTGATGCAGCGTGAAGACCTCACCACCCTGCAGCTCGTATGGCGCGAGCGCGATGATTTCTTTCACTCCCGAAACCCGTTCCCGATCGGTGGCATCCTTGAGGATCCGGCCACAGGCGCCGCCGCTGCGGCCCTGGGCGGTTACTTGCGCGACGCAAACCTTGTGGAAACACCGTTTCGGTTCCGGATCAGACAGGGCGAGTTTATAAGCATGCCGAGCCTTATCCACGTGGCAGTACCCGAACACAGCGGTATTATTGTGTCGGGTGTTGCGAGAGACTTGTGAAATGGCTGGCGGATTCGCAAAAGACGGGGCGGTACAAGAGCAGATTGATGCAACCGTCGAGGACGCCATTAGGCACGCGCGCGAGCAGCTACCCAGGGGTGAGAGCCTCAGTCACTGCGAGGAATGCGATAAAGCGATACCCGAGGCGCGGCGCGAAGCGGTTCCCGGCGTTCGTCTGTGCATCGACTGCCAATCCAAAAATGACAAGGCGACCAAGATCTCTGCCGGCTACAATCGCCGTGGCAGCAAAGACAGTCAGCTCAGATAAGGAAAAGACACGCTCGTGAATACAACAATTGTCACCCGCGCCGCGGGACTAATCGTCGCCTGCCTCTTGGCCGCCCTGCCTGTGGCTGCGCAGGATGTGGCAATTCCCAGAATTGGCACAGATGGCAGCCCGAGCGTTGAACAACTTGAATCTGCTATCCAATCGGTCGAAGCGCGAGAAGGGCTCAGCGACGAGGTCCGCGCGAGCATCATTGATCAACTGCGCGATGCCCGGACACAAGTCCAAAACACGCTTGCTTCTGAGGCCGATGCGGCCGCCTTCACCGATTCTCTGAGCACTGCCCCGGCAGAAACCGAAAGGCTACAAGCAGACCTGGACGCTGAATCACCCGCACCACCCACTATTGAGAGCCTCGGCATTACTGATGGCACGACGCTCGATGAGCTTAATGTCCGATTGTCACAGGTCCTGGCCGAACAGAGTGCCGTCGAGTCCCGGTTCACCGACCTGGAAGCGCAAATCCAGATCCAGGGCAGCCGTCCAGCGGACGCGCGCCGGCGCATCAGTGAGCTAAGGACCAGCAGGGACGAACTGACCACGGTCTTGCAGGCGACACCGCCCCCGGGAGAACCGCAGGCACTGACGGATGCTCGCATGCTCAGGACAGAGCTCCGGCGCATTGCGCAAGCCGCAGAGATCAACAGGCTCGAGCAAGAACTTGTGAGCCACAGCATTCGCTTGGAGCTTCTCAAAGCGCAACTGAGCGTGGCTGCTCGCGAACGGCTGCAGTTGCAACGTCGTGCTGACTTCCTGCGCGCGCAAGTCAACGAGAGGCGCCAGGCAGCTGCGACCCTGGCGCAGGAGGCCGCGGAAGTCATTGAGCTTGAGGCTGCAGATAAACACCCCGTGGTGCGTGCACTCGCTGCAGATAATGCCGCTATGACACGGGAGCTACCGTCGGTAGTCGATCGTATCGAACGCGCATCCATGCAACTCGATCAGATCACGGTCGAGGCGAGAAACCTGGATCAGCGCCTGGCCCGTTCGCGACAACGCCTTGAGGTTGGAGGACTAAGCCGCCCGATAGGCCTCCTCCTGATCGAGGAGAGTCGCAGCCTGCCGCAGGTGTCGCAATATCGAGCGCAGGTGAACGCACGGAGCAATACGCTCGCCGAAGCCGGTCTTGCCCAGATGCGCATCCAGGAACAACGGCGCGAGCTGGCCTCCCTGGACGCACGCGTCGATGTCATTATGCTCGAAGTCGCCAACGATGTGACGGATGAAGACGAGCTCCTCGAGATTCGCAACGGGGTACGCCTCCTGTTGCGCGACAAGCGCGAACTGCTTGCCCAGGCCGAAGATACTTATAACAGTTACCTGCAGGTCCTCGGCGAACTTGACGTTGCACAACGTCGCTTACTCGACTCTTCCGCTGAGTTCAATGAGTTTCTTGGGCAAAACCTGTTGTGGATTCCAAGCGCGCCCATTGCTTTCACCGGTGACTGGAAACTCAGCGCGTCCGTATTCCTGACGGCACTGCTGCCCGGTTCCTGGATTGACACTGCTTCGGAGCTGGGCGGGTCAGTCAATGATCATCCGGTGCAAGCGATTCTCGCGTTCTTGCTGCTTGCCGCCTTGTTGTTGTCACGCAAACCACTGGCGCGTCGCCACAGAGCCATAAATGACAGAATCGGTCGTCTTTCTTCTGACCACATCGGCCTGACGCTCGCGGGCCTGGGCATCGCCGCGGTCCGCGCCGCCCCAGTATCCGCAATACTGGCGCTCACGGGTTGGTTTCTGAGCAATGCGACGCAGCTGCGTCCATTCTCCGCGGCGGTGGCGTCCAGTTTGATCACGGTGGCCCCATTCCTCTACAACGTACTGCTGTTTAAGGTCCTGAGTGCCAAAGACGGGGTGCTTCGCGTTCACTTCGGCTGGAGCAAGCAAAACCTTGTCATCATTCGGCGCCAGTTCTCTCGGCTTGCCGCGATCGGTGCACCGCTTATATTTGCAACGGCTCTGTTCTACGCATCCGAGGTCGCGGCCGATCGGGCAACCATAGGACGTTTGATGTTCGTGGCGCTGATGATTGTCTTATCGCTCATCATTCGACCGCTTGCGCACCCGGTAACAGGCGTTTCGGCAAGCTACTACAACAGTCAGAGCGCGGGTTGGGTTCACAAGCTCCGCTGGCTCTGGTACACCCTTGCGGTCGGCGGTCCATTGCTACTTGCTGCGCTATCACTGATTGGCTATTTGTACACGTCACTCGTTTTGACGAAATTGCTCGTGGACACTATCTGGCTGGCGTTGGCACTGATCGTCGTCAACATGGTTGTGCTCCGATGGATTGCACTAACGCACCGCAAACTCGCGCTCAGAATGCTGCTGAAGGAGCGCGAGGCGCAAAAGACGTTGCGTGCACAAGAGGGTGAACCTGAACCCGAAGGGGAAATACCGGCCGCAGAGTCAAAACCGCTGGATCTCGACGAGGTGGATGCCCAAACACGCAAACTCCTGCGTTGGGGCTTGATACTCGTTGCCGTCGTGGCCGGTTGGGGCATTTGGTCAGAGGTCTTCCCTGCGTTCCGCCTGCTCGAGCAGATAGCGCTGTGGACGCAAGTCATCCTGGTCGATGGTGTGGAGACGATTGTGCCGGTTACGCTGGCCGACTTGCTGTTGGCTGTGCTGGTTGCTGCCGGTGCTGCAATAGCCTCGAAGAACCTGCCAGGACTAATGGAAATCGTAATCCTGCAGCGCCTGACGCTAGAGCCCGGCAGCCGCTACGCCATCATCACAATTATCCGCTATATCGTCGTCACGGTTGGTGTTATATCCGTGCTGAACATCATAGGCTGGAACTGGTCGCAGATTCAGTGGCTGGTAGCCGCACTTAGTGTCGGCCTCGGCTTCGGCCTGCAGGAAATTGTCGCGAACTTCGTGTCCGGACTGATAATCCTGTTCGAGCGTCCGATCAGAGTTGGCGATACTGTCACTGTCGGCACACTTTCCGGAACTGTATCGCGAGTGCGTATTCGTGCGACGACGATCACCGACTGGGACCGTAAAGAGATTATCGTGCCGAACAAGGCATTTATCACGGAGCAAGTGGTGAACTGGACACTTGCGGACCCGATCACGCGTGTCGTTGTGCCCGTCGGAATTTCCTATGGTTCGGACGTCGAGCTTGCCCACAAGGTCATGGATGACGTGTTGCGTTCGCTGCCACTAGTGCTGGATGAGCCGCAACCACAGGTCTTTTTCCTCGGATTCGGCGATAGCTCGCTCGATTTCTCACTTCGTGCATTCTCACGTCAGCTTGCAGACCGCTTGCCGCTGACGAGCGAAATACATCGCGAAGTTCTCAGGGCACTGCGCGAACACGGAATTGAGATCCCATTCCCGCAGCGCGACCTGCATATTCGCTCGACGGTGGAAGACAAATAAGAGGCGCGTCTTTTCTAAGTAATTTTCTTTAGCTCGGCGACTTCTTCTTCCAGTGCCTGCACGCGCTGCAGCAATTCGGCAACCGTCACCCTGTCACCGCTCGCTTTCGTTTCCTTCGCCTCGCTGACGTGCGCTTCGACATCCACGGCACCTGAGAACAAGTGCATGTACTCCGAGTCCTTGCGACCGGGCGTGCGCGGCAGTTTGACGAGCATCGGCCCGCCCTCGTGCTCGACCAGGCCATTAATTGCTGTGACCACTTCATCATTGTCCGCAAATGTATGCAGACGACCACTGCGTGAGCGCAATTCCCCAGGCGTCTGCGGACCGCGCAACAGCAACAGGCAGACGATGGCGAGCTGCCCATCGTCGAACTGCAGGTTGCTATAACGCGTATTACAAAAGCGCTGCGAGTACTTCTCCGTGCGGCTTTTGAAATTCTCATCCGTGCGTGCGAGGTGCTTCGCCTCGAGTTGGCGAATCGTTTGCTGCACCTCGCCCGGGTGCAATGCCATTACGGGCTCGCGCGACGATTTCTGGTTACACGCGTTGGTGAGTGCATTAAGCGTCAGCGGATACTGGTCCGGCGTGACGATGGATTTTTCGATCAGGCAGCCAACTACCCGAGCTTCCTTGTCGCTCAGCTCTGGCAGCATCCGACTACTTGTGCTTCATCGCCACGATGTTGTGGCGAGCGCGTGAACGACGTACGTCATCGAGGTTTTTGAGCGTCAACGTGTCGGTCGCCTCGATCTTTTCTGCCAATGACCGGCTTACGGCAGGTACGTTCTCAATTTTGAGCCGGTGTTGGCCGAGCGAAATGACGTCGTTGTTACGCAGGATTCGTTTCTGTGTTTCGACAGAATTCACTATCGTGCCGTTGGTGCTGTTCAGATCAAGGAGCACCAGGCCGTTGGAGTACATCTGGAACATGGCGTGCAACTTACTGACGTAGCGGTCCTTGACGACAATGTCGGCCATTTCGTCGCGACCGATCACAGTTTCTCTTTTCGTCAGTGCGTACTCGGCCAGGGTCTCGCCTTCGCGTGTGACGATCACTCGGGGCACAGAGCGCGTATCCTGCAACTCTCCCGTCCTGGCCATGGCCTCGAGGGCGTAATCGTTCAGGCGCCCCGGCCAGCCGCGTGACAGTTCGTGCAGGCGCTCGCAGACATCAATCGAAAATACTTCTTCGCTACGTTTTCCTCCTGCCGCGATCATCCGCGTGCGCAGGTAGATAACGGCTTCCTGTCGACTTAGCGGGTTCAACGCAAAAACTGCCGGATGGCGTCGTTCAAGATTGCGCATGCTGTGATTGCTGGCCAGATCCGCCAGTCGTTCCTTGCCCGTGAGGATGATGCGCAACGCAAAGCGCCCCTTCACATCGAGCGCAGCGAGCCAGTTGAGGAGACTGAGAGTGCTCGAGCCTAATCGGTCAGCATTGTCGATGATCAGGATCGGGGCTGGCCCTGTGAGAGTTTGCTGCGACAGATAATTGCCAAGGGTCTGCAACATTTGCTCGTCGTGCTGCGGAATGACGTCGACCCCATACTCTCTGAGCATGCCGCTAACGAGATGGCGCGTCGAAGCCCGGCCTCCGTCAAAGAGTGCTACCGGGGCCTCCCGCTTCAACCAGGCGAACTGCTCGCCGATGATCGTGCTCTTGCCAGAGCCTCTTGGCCCCTGCAGCAGCGCAATGCCGTTTGTTTGTTTCATAGAGGCGGACAGGAAGCGTAATGCATCCCGATGCGCTTCATGAGCGACTATGAGGCTGGGATTGGCATCTTGCCCGAACGCCTTACTGCCTAATGAAGATTCGTGTACTGGCATTGCTCTCTATTCTTATTGTTATGGGACACATTATTGCGCTTAAGTAGGCTGCCGCGTGGCCGAGATTCCATAATAACAGGTGTTTTGCCAAGTTTTTATGGCTGCACAGTGGTCCCGGCGCCGCTAGCGTGTTTCCTCCCGACAATCATCTAACCAGGGAGGGAACGATGAACCGGATAATCATTGTAATCACGGCACTGGCTGCTGCCATCGCCTACTCCATCTACGTCAATCCTGACGAGCCTGCTGCACTGCCTGAACGGGCGTCAGCCGGTGCCGAACCGGGTTTTAGCCCGATCGTCCCGGATGCCACGCCGGAACCTGAACAAATCGTCGATGCCGACGATGGCACCGAGGTCGTACTGGGCATACGTGTGCGAAAAGATCGTAAGTGCACGGTGGAACTCAAAGACTACGTCACGCCTGATGGCAGGATGTTCTCTGCCTATACCTGCACGCCGAACGAGCCCAGACCAGCGCACCCCTATGCTCACTATGACAACGAAACGCTTGCCAGCATGTCCTGGTCCGATGCCGAGGCAGCGGCGTTACTTGGCCAGCGCCTCATCGACAACGATACGGGTCGTTCCTACGAGTTGCTGATTCGCGCGACCGCACTCGACGGTGACACGCGGCACATAGCGTGGCTCGCGGACATGGCGTTCAACCCCACGGCGGTTAACGGCGAGCCACATGTCGCCAATCTCGAAGGCCGTTACAAACTTGCTGAACTCAATGCGCGCCTCGGCAGCGACCCGGTTCTTCCCAAAGTATTGAGGCGTGAACTATCCAGTGCTGGCGTCGGCAAAGACCGCCTTTCCGAGCTCGACGCACGGGCCGACGCCCTCCTTCGGGTCATGCGCAACATACAACGTGATGTGTTCGGGGAAGTCAGGATCGGAGGACAGGATGATGCATAGACTACTCGCTGTTCTTCTCTTGATTTCACCACTGCTTTCAGAAATCAGCCTTGCTCAGCTCGGCGCAACCGAAAATTTCTGCGAACGGTGCCGCGACCCCTACAAGCATCCTGACGATTACGTCAATTTTGCGTACGGCCAGGTCTACGGCAACGAAGGATGGATGGATTTCGATCAGGCCGATGATTTTTACATCAGAAACCCGGACGGGTTCGTGGTTTACGTCGACGTCGACTACGTCATGCACGGATTCAGTCTTGTTGGACTGTCATTGCCTATATGGCCCTCAAACATGCTGCAGATCACACTGGCTCTGCCCAATGGCACCATCTACACGACACGGCGCGGCGTCTTTCATCGGACGCTACCCGTACCGACTTCACAAGACCCCGCACCGAGCAACCCTGCCGAAGGAGGAGACAACGGCGGCAACGAAGGCGTGGATGACCCGGAAGATGATGACGAGGAGTGGGAACCACCCGAAATCGAGCGTATTGGCCGAGTCGACATTGAGGATCCTGACGAGAACGGCGAGTTCTCGGATACCGACTGGTGTGAGGAGTGTTGACCAGTTCGTAGTAAGATCGGCGGATGACTGCGACTTTCATCCGCCGATCCTTTTGGATCTCGCTTCTTCTGGCCCTGCTGTTTCCGGTTCACCTCCTTGCCGATGGTGCTCGACTGGAAGGCATGCCGCAGGGCTCGGGTACCTACGACGACCTCGTTACGCTGTTTGACGAATTCCTGGGCTGGCGCAACGCAGATACCGGGTACGACGCCGATACGATCATCAGGCGCCAGACCGATATGGAGAATTTCCAGGCCCAAATTGCAGATATGGCTGTCGCCGATTGGGATCTCGACCAACAGGTTGACTATCTCGCCGTTCGCTCCAGGTTTGATCGGTACGATTTTCGCTTGCGTGTATCTCGCCCCTGGTCGCGCGACCCGGGGTTCTATGCCGACCAGATGCAGCGCATCACGTTTACCGCGTTGCCGCTCGAGGACGATGACACAGCAGAGCTTCGACGGCGCCTGACATCGATTGTTGAACTGTCAAAACAGGCACAACAAAACCTGACCGAGGTCGCGGCCGACTATGCCGACCTTGCCATTCACAACCTCCGTAACGCCGACGGCGTCGGGCACGGATTCCCGTACCGCGCTACGCCGCCACGCGGTGTAATTGGCTGGTACGACGATTTGCTGGCCCGGGCAGAGAAACAGCAGCCCGAACTGGTTGATGACATCGCGACGACAAGACAGGCTGTGGAGTCTTTCTACAATTGGCTTGTCGATGGTCGCCCGACAATGACGGCAGCAGCCGGCGTCGGCAAGGAGCATTTCGACTGGTACCTCAAACACGTCAAGCTAATGCCGTACGACACCAACCAGGTCGTTACCCTGGGCTTGCGTGAACTGGACCGCTTGTGGAGCACTCACGCGCTCGAACAACACCGCAATCGTGACCTGCCGGCGATCGAACTACCAACATCAGCCGAAGAGTATGCCGAACGCATCGCCGCAACCGACAAGAAGATTCGCGAGTTTCTTATCGATGAAGAAATTATCTCGATTCCTGATTACATCGGCGAGCTTGATACCAATGTGCCATGGATTGTTCGACCCGGCGGACCCAACTTTTGGGAACAGGTGCAGTTTCGCAATCCGACACCGGACCACCTGCACGCCGTGATTCCCGGCCATCGTTTTGATGGTGTCGTCGAACAGCACAACACTCACCCAATTCGCGGCCGTATTATGAGCGGTGCGCGCGCCGAGGGCTGGGCCGTGTACCTCGAAGAGGCCATGTTGAATGCGGGTCTGCTCGATGACCAACCGCGTGTTCGCGAACTGATTTACATTTTCGGCATATTCCGCGCAGCGCGCGTACCGGCTGACGTCTGGTTGCAACAAAACGAAATGGGCGTAGTAGACGTCGTTGCGTGGTGGATGGGTCGCGTGCCATGGCTTGACGAAGACGTCGCGCGCGTCGATGCAGAGATTTACCTGAGACGACCACCGGGCTACGGACTGGGTTACACGATCGGCATGCTGCAAATGCAAGGTTTGCTCGCCGAGCGCAGGCGGCAACTGGGTGATGACTTTGTCCTGAAAGATTTTCATGACGAGTTCATGGCCGCTGGCCGATTGCCGATCTCCTTGATCCGTTGGGAGATGACTGGTCTCGATGATGACGTCCGTGAGTTGTGGCAGCGCGAACCACTGCCTGAAACAGCAACGCATTAATTCGATTTAGTCCGCGATAGCGCGTATGGTCGGCCCCACTATCGCGCCGCAATGGAGCGATTGCGAACCAAAACAATCAAAAAACCTAGGGGACCACAATGAAAGTACGTCAATTGCTTGCTGCAGTATTGCTCACCGGATTTACAAGTATCGCTATGGCCGATCTTGAAGCATGGACCGACTACGACATCGACACGGGCGTGTCTAACGTCACAACCGTCAAGGTAGATTCCAACATGATCGACAAGTACCTGGAAGGCCTCAGCAAGACATGGGCGCCTGGTAATGACGTCGCGATATCACTGGGCCAGATGGAAAGCTATTCGATCTTTGTCAGCGACCTCCCGAACGGCGGCGACTTCAATGTCGTGTTAGTGACGAATTTCAAAGACGCCAGCCAAATGCAGCCGGCCAAGGACCAGTTTGATGCATTCATGAAAGCCTGGGGCGAAGAGAACCAGGCCTTGAATGACGAAATCGTTCCGACCTATCCGAACATTCGTACGATTACAGGCGAGTACCTTCTGCGCGAAATTACGTTCAAGTAATAGATCCAGAACGCAGGGCCCTCCTGGAGACAGGGGGGCCTTTTTTTGTAGCCCTATAGGCGGCCGCCGGCGAGATGTAACCTTTTTGACGTGACCCGGCTATAACGGTCATGAATATCCAATTTCTTCTGACCTTCGCAACTCTCCTTGTTAGTGGTGGAGACCGGCTACTCGACGACAATGCCTGGCGCGCCGACATCTCAGAAACCGCCGCGACAATCCGTGAATACCATCCTCGTCCTTTTCGTACCGTAAGCGCGGAAGACTTTGCTCTATCGCTTGATGCACTGCTTCGCGATGTGCCTGACTTGTCCGACAAGGAAATCATCGTCCGGTTGGCGGCACTCGTCGCGTTGATCGACGATGGCCACACGCGACTATCCATTCCTCGCCAACACCCGGAGATTGGTCTTGAGTTTGGCCACACACCGACAGTCGCGCCCGATCTTGAGGAGCTGGAATTCGGTCAGTTGCCGGTCGCATTCGAGAAATTCGAAGACGGCGTGTTCATTGTTGCCGCGAGTGCGGAGTATGCCAAGTTGATCGGGCACAGAGTAACTGCGATCAATGGCATGCCGATCGATGATGCTCTCGCAACGGTGCAGACCATCACCTTCACCGAAAACAGCCAGCTCGAAGCGCTGATGGGCGTCGATCGACTGACTCTGCCGGAGGCTCTGGTAGCCCTGGGTATCGGCGATTCCGCGGAGTCGGTAACCCTGGGTCTCGGCAACGGGGGAAAGCCCACACTCGAGCCTTTACCGCGCGGCCACTTCGATTGGGTCACATCGTTTGACAACGGATCGCTGCCTTTACGCCTCGAGAACCCGGACGAGAAGTTCTGGGCTCAGCACATTGCCGATGGCAATTTTGTCTATATGCAAATGGACGAGATCACGGACGGCGACATACCCCTTGCTGAATTCGTCGTAAAGACGCTCGCGATGGCCGAAGATAAAGACGCGAGGCTGGTCATCGACATTCGTAACAACTTTGGCGGTTCCGGCGGCCTTAACAAGACGCTGGTCATGTCGCTCATTCAGAGCGAAGAGCTCAATCGATACGATCGCGCGTTTGTATTAACCGGGCGACGTACTTTTTCGGCCGCGCAAATGCTCGTCAACGAACTCGAGCAGTACACGAGAGTGTCATTGGTCGGCGAGCCGACTGGCTCCCGCCCGGACCATTTTGGTGACCCGAAGAAAGTCCGACTCAAGCACAGTGGACTGACGCTTCGCGTCTCGCGGTTGCACTGGAGCAGCTATGGCGCATTTGATGATCGTGATGCGTCGAACCCGGACTTTCCGGTGGCATGGACCTCAGACGATTATTTCTCCGCTAATGATCCAGCGCTTGACCTCGCGATCTCCGCAAAGGACATTAGCCTGGAGTCATTATTGAGAAACGCACTGGCTCGCAAAGATCAGCACCAGGTGGGGCGCTACACGCTGGACTCCAAACGATCGCCTGGGACCTACCAGACGAATTTCTCCGACTTGCTTCTCACGCTGGGGAATGAGGCGCTGGCATCGGGCGACACAGGCATCGCCAGCTTCGCCTACCAGGTCGGCCTGTATTTTTATCCGCAGCACGCCGGGCTCAGTGTAGCGCTTGAGGAACTGGGGCCTTAGCCGATAGAACACTCGAGATTCCGCAGCTATTCGTCAAAATTCAGCACCCGTTCATCTCCATAGCTGGAAACTGTGACCCAGTCCCGAATCAGGAACCCGGGACGGTGTCCAATATCTGGATCATTCAAAGGAGAATGAACATGTCTCGTTATCTGACAGCAGTATTTACACTTTTTCTGGCTCTCCCCGCCATGGCGGAAAGCCCCAACTACAGTTTCCTGGAGCTTGGATATCAGTCAGTCAATCTCGATGCAGGCGGTGGACTTGATGTCGATGGCGACGGCTATGCAATCGGTGGATCGTTCGAGATCGGTGAGAACTTCTTCGGTTTCGCCGGCTATTCCGATGTAGGTTTTGACTTCAACGTCGATCTGACCCAACTGCAGGCCGGGTTAGGCTGGCATACCGGCCTCACCGACACTACTGACTTCTTCGCCACTGCATCCTGGGTGGACGCGGAAGTCGATGCGGGATTCGCTTCCGCTGACGAAAGCGGCTACGGGCTGGGCATTGGTGTTCGCAGCAACGTCACGGACCTGATCGAGCTCTACGGCGAAATTGCGTATGTCGACTTGGGTAGCGGTTCCGATAGCACGGCATTCGGTGCTGGGATTTTCTTCAACCTGACCAGCAACTTTGCGCTGGGTCTCGGTGCTGCAGTCGATGATGACGTGACATCGTACGGTGCCAGCGCACGTTTTTACTTCGGTAACTAGACTAACTGGCGTCTGAATCTTGAAGGCCCTGCAATTGCAGGGCCTTTTTTTGTGCGGTGTTCATAAACTACTCCTGATCTTTGCCTGACGGCGAAAGCTCGCCGTCTTCGGTCTCCGTGCACACGCACCTCAGCTTGGAAGAAGTGACGCGACGAATATCCAGATTTTCACCGACGAAGTAGTCTTTTTCGGCGACTACATCCGCGTCGTCGTTGCGGCTCCAGGTCTCTTCAAACTCTACCTCACCCATATCACCTTCATCGGGACGGTAACTAATGCGCAGAACATATGAGCCAGACGACGCTGCGCACTGCTCGTTCTTCAGGGTCGATTTGACATGCGCATCGGTACCCTTCTGGTAATACTCCAGGCCCAGCGTCGCTGCGCAGCCCTTTTGCTTGTACTCAAGCGTCACGCCGACCTGCTTCTCGAACTCCTTGCCTTCCGCTTCGTGCTCCGAACTGCGTTCAATCTTGACGGAAGCTTCGCCCGTGGCAACGGGGTGGCCCTGCGACCATCCGTTGTTGCTCAGCATCAATAACAAGAGAGGGATAGCGGCGAGCTCTTTTCTCATTGGCCTGCTCCAATGTCATAAAGGCCGTACCATCTTAGCCGAATTTAGTGGAACCCATGCGCCCGATACGGTAATTAGTAACGGTGAACTTGCGAATACCAGCTTTCCTGGCCCTGATTGTGGCGATCGCGGGCTGCTCCTCACAGGAGCCTCTAATCGATACAACGACGCCGAGTTTTGTCGGCGCGATGCCGGCAGACTTCAGTGGATCGTGGGAGCGCGACTACTCACGTGGGGAAGACGTACAGGGCGCACTAAACACGCTGTTTCGGCAGCGCAGCCAGCAGGTCCAGCGACAACAACAGTATCCCTCAAGCCCGCACATGGGCAGCGCGCAGCGGGGAATATCGGCCCGCGAAGGCAATGCTCTGCTCGCCCTCGCCCGCCTCGTCGAGGAAATCACACGCCCGGACGTGCTTCAGATCTCACAAGACGAATTTGAGATTCGGGTCGCGCGAAAAGACGATTTCGCGATGTCTTGCTCCTTCTTCGAAGGTGTAGCACAAGGTACCAATAGCCCGTACGGCACAGAGGTGTGCAGTTGGGACGGCAACAGCCTGGTCTCATATCTCGTCCTTCCAGATGGTCTGCAGATCAGTCATCGCTTCACAATGTCGCGGGACGGCGCCTACCTCCGTGTTATCACAACGGCAACATCAGGCGCTACGCGCACGCCGTTTACGCTGCATCGTTATTACATCAAGTTTGAAGCACCAGCCTCAGCGTTCAATTGCATCGAAACGCTCAGCATGAAGCGAGTGTGCAGTACGGGTGAGATCAAACCATGAAACGGTTAGCTGTCATTGCTGCCGCATTGCTGTGCCTCGCGCCGCAAATTGTGTTGGCGCAGCTGAATGTATCGATTGCCGTATTCGACCCAGGCGTGCCCGAGGACAACGCGCTGCACCGCGACCTGCAGGTGTTCCCGAAGATCCGTGAAATCGAATCGATGTTCCTGCCCTTCGTCCTGCGCCAGACGCTCGTAGACAGCGGTGACTGGGGTGCCGTTCGCGTTGTACCGCAGGCAGACACGGCGTCGGAGCTGCTGATTACCGGAACGATCGTCCACTCTGACGGCGAGACACTCGCCGTCGAGTTACGTGCTGTTGACGCACGCGGCCATGAGTGGACGAACCAGACCTACACGACGCAGTCCGATTTCAATGACCTGTATGCTGGATTCATAGACGATCTACGGACGGCGCGTGATGGATTTGACGACAGGACCTTACGCAATATTGTCGGCACATCCCTGATGCGCTACTCCGCCGAACTCGCGCCCGATGCATTCGATGGATACATCGAGATGCAGCCAGACGGGACAGTCAAGCTGCTGCGCCTGCCTGCCGAAGGTGATCCGATGCTCGCCCGCATACAACGCATTCGCAGCGTCGAATACGTCATGACCGACGCCATCGACCAGAAATTTCGCGAACTGCACCAGGAAGTCGATTCGGTCTATGAAATTTGGCGCAAATACCGCCGCTGGTACACCAACTTCAAAGCTGAAGAGGCACAGCGTAACGAGTTCTCGAAAACCAATGCGGATAGCGGTACCTACGAGGCGATTAAACAGTCCTACGACAACTACCGAATGGATCGCCTGGCGGCACAGGAGCAGGACAAATGGGCCGTCGGCTTCAATAACGAAATGGAGCCAATCATCGAGAAGATGGAAGAGCGCATCGCGGAAATGAACGGCTGGGTCGAGGACGGCTATGTCGAATGGGCTCGTATTCTCGAGGAACTTTTCGAGATCGAGAGCGGTCTGGATTAGCGAATTTCGCTACACTGCGCATTCACGTTTCTAGGGGATTTCCATGCGCCATCTGCTGACGCTTGCATTCTTTTTGACGGCGACCGCGTTTGCGGACACCAGGGTCATCGACCGCACCGGATCGTGGGACGTCGACGCGCCGCTTGGCCCATCTGCATTGCTCGAATTCACGACCGACGAAGGCACCTGGATGAACCTCGATGTCCATCCCGATGGCACCGAAGTCCTATTCGACCTGCTGGGTGATCTGTACGTCGTGTCGATTGATGGTGGTCCGGCGAGGCGCCTGACCGAAGGCGCTGCTTACGACATGCAGCCGCGCTTCAGCCCGGACGGCACCCGGATCCTTTTCAACTCTGACCGCGGCAGTGTCAAGAACGCCTGGATCGCCGACTACGACGGCGAATCGCTCACAGAGATCCGTGTGGTAAGCGAGCAGTCCGGCAACATGATTAATGCCGCAGCCTGGACCGCCGATGGGGAATGGATTCTTGCTCGCAAACGCGTCACGGACGTCAGCTCGATCGGTATTGCAGAGCTCTGGATGTACGACAGGAACGGCGGCAACGGTATTCAGGTGATGGCCCCTGGTGGCGAAGTCGATTCGTTCTCGACGACACGCGACGGCCGCTACATGTACCTCGGACAATCCGGGCCGTTCAGTTATGACCGCGATCCTCACGGGCCGATCTGGTCCGTCGTGCGCCATGACCGAAAAACCGGCGAATCGCGCCCTGTGACAGGCGGTAATGGCAGTGCCGCTGTACCGGTGCTTAGCCCGGATGAAAGATCCATCGCCTTCATTCGCCGCGCAGACAACAAGAGTACGCTGTGGGTGCACAAGCTGGCTGACGGTTCGGAACGGCAAATCTGGGACGGACTCGACCGCGACATGATGGAGGCCTTCGGCGGTAACTATATTTACCCGGCCTACGACTGGATGCCAGACGGCAACAGCCTCATCGTCTGGGCCCGCGGCAAGATCCATCGCGTCGCCGTAAACGGTAGCGGCGCGAGCGAGATTCCCTTTGAAGCCAACGTTGCGGTGAACTATCACGAGCCACTGCGCGCAGCGCAGGACCCGGCACCCGATACGGTGCAGGCCAAGCTGATCCGCTGGCCGGTCATCAGCCCTGATGGCAATACACTTGTCTTTAACGCACTCGGGCACCTCCACTACATGAGCCTGCCCGACGGCGAGGTGAAACGCGTCACCGATGGCGATGCGTTCGAGTTTGCACCCACCTTCTCGCCCGATGGCCGTCAAGTCGCATTCACAACGTGGAGTGACGACGACGGTGCAACGCTAAGCGTGGTGTCAATGCGTCGCGGAGTCCCAGGGTCGATGTCGACCTTGTATCGCTCGAAAACACAGCTCGTTAACCCGGCCTACTCCGCCGACGGTAAAAAACTGCTGGTCGTAGCAGGCAGTGGCGTCAATTTGCGCGGCGGCTTCCTTGGTGGTGAGCAGCGCCAGGACATCCTGATGCTTAATTCAGACGGTTGGGGTGGCGTTACCGAAATAACGTCGACATCGAACCGCGGCTCGCAGCGTCGTGTTACGCGACCGAGCTTTTCAAAAGACGGCCAGCGCATCTGGTACTTCGACGATCAGCCCATTCCTGGACAGGAGCGCGGTCAGCGCACACCTGCCAAAACGGTGTTGTTCTCGATAAAAGTGGACGGCACCGACCGTAAGGAACACGTCAAACTGCGCTACGCACAGGATGCCGTTGTGAGTCCGGATGAGACCCACGTCGCCTTTACTGAGCAGCACAATGCCTACGTCATGAAGCTGCCTGCATTGGGTGCGCCTGTCGATTTCGATCCAAACTCTGCCGCGGTATCGTTTACCCAACTGACAAAAGACGGTGGCGAATGGGTGACGTGGAGCGCCGATGGCAAATACCTGAGCTGGGGCTTTGGTCCAAAAGTGTATCGTGCCGCGAGAAGCGACCTGACGCTTGGAGCCAAAGCGGAACCGCGCGACTCCGGTGATCACGGCATTCATGTTGCCGCGGTAACACTCAACGACGATGGCCAGTTTGCTGTCGGGGACGACAGCTATGACCTGGATGGCCTGAAAGCCGCACTCGAACCGACCTGGCAGGACGCAGCGCACGTTCGCGTGGACGTCACAGTCAATGGCGGCGCGACTCGCGGCGCCTTCACTGCGCTCGAGAAATGGCTCACCGAAGCCAAGGTCGGCTTCAAAGTCGTTGATGCCGAGGTCGATGAGGAAGAAACCGCAGAGGAAGACGGCAAATCCGAAGAGAAATCAGCTGAACCTTCGGAATACACGATTGACCTCGAAGTACCGCGTGCCAAACCCTCTGGTGTCGTGGCGCTGACGGGCGGCCGCATCATTACGATGAATGGCGATGAAGTCATAGAAAACGGCACCGTGGTTATTAACGGCAACCGAATTGCAGCTGTCGGGCCCGCAAGCGTCGTGGCGATACCGGAGGACGCGCGCACCTTCGACGTCAGCGGCAAGACGTTGATTCCCGGACTCATCGACGCACACGCGCACCTGAGCTACGACTCCCTCGACGTCAACGCACAACGTAATCCGCAGTATTTCGCAAACCTCGCTTACGGTGTAACCACCTCGCACGATCCATCTGCGAGTACACACACCGTGTTCAGCCAGGCTGAGATGATCGGTGCCGGAGTAATGGTCGGCCCACGCATCTTCTCGACGGGCTTTATTCTTTACGGCGCGTTGATTCCCGACATGGCAGTCATCAACAGCTATGCGGATGCGTTATCACATGTCCAGCGTCTCAAGGGCGTCGGCGCATTTAGTGTTAAGAGCTACATGCAGCCGCGACGCGATCAGCGCCAATGGATAGTTCGTGCTGCGCGTGCCGAAGACATGCTTGTCATGCCGGAGGGTGGCGGTGACTTCCCCACCAACATGGGTATGGTTATGGATGGCCACAGTGGCATCGAACATTCGCTCTCTGTTGGCCAGCTGTACAAGGATGTTATTACGCTATTTGCGACGTCACGCGCCGGTTATACGGCGACATTGCTTGTCTCCTATGGCGGCCAGCCTGGAGAAAACTGGTTTTATCAGCACTATAACGTGTGGGAGAACGAGAAACTGCAACAGTACTTCCCCGCTCGCAGTATTGATGCACGCTCGCGCCGACGTACGATGTCCGCTGAAGATGACTTCAACCACAAACGCGTCGCGCATCACCTGAAGCAGATCGATGCTGCTGGTGGCCTCGTTACACTCGGCGCGCACGGCCAACTACAGGGTCTTGGCGCACACTGGGAAATGTGGGCGCTGACGC
>Ga0316191_10000337_pt1 | contig 29810 bp, 22 predicted proteins | sample Eddworburr2cm_MG_FD_204928 | JGI IMG/M metagenome (GOLD analysis project Ga0316191, IMG submission 204928) | Coastal sediment microbial communities from Maine, United States - Eddy worm burrow 2 cm | ecosystem: Environmental > Aquatic > Marine > Coastal > Sediment | place: USA: Maine...
TGGCCTCAAACCAGATGCCAACGTAAGCGTAATCAATGCTCCGCCGGCCTCCGAGGACGAAGGTGAAAGTGAAGGTGAAGACGTAGCCGAGGATGAAGACTGATGCGCCGCCTTGTCGAAATCGCCACAGAGCGGCGTGTCACGATCGTCATGTTCATGGTTGCCATCGTGTTATTCGGCATGGTGTCGCTGTCACGACTCAAACTCAACCTCTTGCCTGACATCTCCTATCCCACCGTCACCGTTCGTACGGAGTTGACCGGGGCTGCTCCGGTCGAAGTTGAGAATCTTCTGACAAAGCCGATCGAGGAAGCTGTCGGAGTGGTTCGTAATGTCCGCCTGGTGCGCTCCGTTTCGCGCTCAGGACAATCGGATGTCACCGTCGAGTTCCTGTGGGGAACCGACATGGACATCGCTGGTATCGATGTTCGCGAGAAGCTCGATGTACTTTTCCTGCCACTTGAAGCGAAGCGTCCGTTATTGCTGCGTTTCGATCCTTCGTCCGAGCCAATCGTACGTATCGGGCTGCTCCAGACGCAGGCTGAGGGCAGTAGCAGGGCCGCGGCTGAGGCCAGTCTCAAGGCACTTCGGCGACTTGCGGAAGACCGCATCAAGACTGATCTCGAAGCGCAGGAAGGGACTGCTGCGGTAAAAGTCAGCGGCGGCCTGGAAGATGAGATCCAGATACGCGTCGACCAGCAGAAATTGTCGCAGCTCGGCCTGAGTATCAACCAGGTCGCAGACCGAATCCGTGCCGAGAATGTCAATCTCTCGGGCGGCCGACTCGAAGAAGGCAATCAGCGTTTTCTCGTGCGGACGCTGAACGAATACCAGAGTGTCGATGAGTTTCGTGATGCCATCATCGCGTATGTTGCGAACCGACCTGTCTACCTGCGTGACGTCGCAACCGTCGAACGCGGATACAAGGAGCGCGAGGCAATCACCCGAGTCCGCGGCAAAGAGTCCGTTGAGCTCGCGGTCTACAAGGAGGGTGACGCCAATACCGTTCAAGTTGCCAGGCGGATAGAGCAACGCATCGAATCGCTGCGCCGTACGCTTCCGGATAACATCGAAATCGTCAAAATTTACGACCAGTCGACGTTCATTTCGTCGGCAGTCGACAATGTTCGAACCGCCGCAGTCCTGGGCGGCCTGATCGCCATCCTGGTTCTGTATGGCTTCCTGCGAGACTCGAGAGCCACGACAATCGTTGGTATCGCAATTCCGGTGTCTGTCATCGGAACGTTCTTACTCATGTACACAAACGATATTTCGCTGAACATCATGTCGCTCGGCGGAATTGCGCTTGCAGTCGGCATGCTCGTCGACAATTCGATTGTTGTACTCGAGAACATCGTACGTAAAAAAGAGCAAGGTGACGACATCGTTGAAGCGGCACAGAACGGTACGGCTGAAGTCGGTTCGGCCGTCGTCGCGGCCACGTTGACGACAATCGCCGTGTTTTTCCCGATGGTATTTATCAGTGGTATCGCGGGTCAGCTGTTTCGCGACCAGGCGCTGACTGTAACCTTTGCGCTTTTGTTCTCGCTGATCGTAGCGCTGACCTTGATACCGATGCTGGCGTCCCTCGGGGCTGGCAGTCGGTACGATGATGGCGATGATGGTAAGCCGCCTGGGCGTTTCACTCGTATGATCGCGTTTGTTGTCCGTATGTTTGCCTTCGTCTTTTCTTATGTTGGCAAGCTGTTCCGGCTACTCCTCTGGCCACCAACGTGGGTTCTGCAGCGACTGTATCGCGCGGCTGCAGCCGTATACCCTGGGCTGCTGCGGTGGTCACTTGAAAACCGGTGGACTGTCGTGACCGCGGCAGTGGTCATATTCCTCGGCACGATGACACTCATACCAAGACTGGGCACAGAATTGATACCGCAATTCTCGCAGGGTGAGTTCGCCGTGGACCTGCGACTTTCGCCGGGTGCGCCGCTCGACGAAACCGATCAGGCCATACAGATGGCGCAACGCGCCGCGAGCACCATAGAGGCCGTAGAACTCGATTACTCGGTTGCCGGCACCGGTAACCGTCTTGACGCCAATCCGATCGACGCCGGCGACAATGCGGGTACGCTAAGCGTCAAGCTTGCGGCAGGCACCGGACGCTCTGCCGAAAATAAAACCATGGAAGCCATGCGCAATGAACTTGCCAGGCTACCTGGCGTGCAGTTCGAATTCAGCCGTCCCGCCCTGCTGTCGTTTGCCAGCCCGCTGCAGATCGAGATTGCAGGATACGACCTGGATTCGCTCGCCCGCATCAGTGATGTGGTAATGCAGCGGCTGTCCGGATCCGATAGGTTCTCGGATATACGAACGACTATCGAACGCGGCAACCCCGAAATTCAGATCGTGTTTGACCAGGAGCGCGCAGCAAAACTTGGCCTGGCTGTGCGCGAGATAGCCGATCGCGTTGTCGCCAATGTGCGCGGGGAACTGGCAACTCGCTATACGTGGCATGACAAGAAGATTGACGTACTGGTGCGCAGCGTCGATACGCGCGAATCCAGCATCGAGGAAATCAAGGGCCTGATAGTAAATCCCAGCTCGGACCGTCCTGTAACGCTGGACGCAGTTGCGAGTGTTAACGTCTCGCTGGGACCATCTGAGATTCGCCGCGTCGCTCAGCAACGCGTCGCGATCATCACGGCGAACCTGGCCTATGGTGATCTCGGCGCTGCAGCAGCGGAAGCCCGCACGATCGTCGGCAGCATCGCCATGCCAAACGGCATCGTCGCGGTCGTTTCGGGTCAGAGCGAGGAGATGCAGGAATCGTTCAACTCCATGCAGTTCGCACTGATACTCGCCATATTCCTCGTCTACCTGGTTATGGCGTCGCAGTTCGAGTCACTTATTCATCCATTCGTGATTCTCTTCACTATTCCACTCGCACTGGTTGGCGCTGTCCTGGCACTGTTCATTACCGGCACGACGGTCAGCATCGTCGCCCTGATTGGTGTCATCATGCTTGCCGGTATCGTGGTCAATAACGCCATCGTTCTTGTTGATCTGATCAATCAGTTGCGCGCACAGGGCGCCGAACGCACGGACGCAATAATGGAGGCCGGTCGTGCGCGCCTGCGGCCTATCCTCATGACCTCACTGACGACAGCGCTGGGACTGTTGCCGATGGCTATGGGTATCGGAGAAGGATCCGAGGTCCGCACGCCGATGGCGATCACCGTGATTGGCGGACTCGTCGTATCGACATTGTTGACCCTCCTTGTCATCCCGGTGGTGTATTCACTAATGGACCGCAAACGCTGGCCGGCAACAGCAGTACAGCAGGCTCAGACAGCACAATGAAACATACGGCTATCGCACTGCACCGACCTGTAACGACTGTCGTCGTTTTCGTGGCATTGGCGATGGTCGGTCTAATCGCGTCACGCTTGCTCCCACTGGAGAAATTTCCGGATATCGAGTTCCCTGGAATATTCGTACAAATCCCATACGCGGGATCAACACCCGAGGAGGTCGAACGCCTCATAACGCGCCCGGTGGAAGAGGTCCTCGCAACCCTGCCGGGTGTAGAACGCATGTTCTCGAGTTCATCAGAGGGTCAGTCGCAGATCTTTCTGCAATTCGGCTGGGACCAGAGCATGGGTGCCAAGGGCATCGAGGCACGGGCCAAGGTGGATGGCATTCGTCATCTGCTGCCGGAAGACGTCCGTCGAGTCCTGGTATTTACGGGCTCGCTCGGCGACCAGCCTGTACTGCAGCTGCGAATTTCCAGCGAGCGCGATCTTTCCAACAGCTACCAACTGCTGGACCGGATTCTCAAGCGGCGACTTGAACGCCTGGAAGGTGTATCGCGAGTTGAGCTGCAGGGGGTAGACCCGCGCGAAATACGCATTCTACTCAAACCAGACCTGCTCGCCGCTTACGGCGTGGATATCACCACGGTTCGTGAGCTTTTACTGAGCAGCAACTTCGCTGTCAGTGCCGGCAAGATCACAGCTGGCGGAGAGCGTTTCAGCGTTCGCCCAAGCGGCGAGTTTGCCTCTGTCGATGAGATAGGTGAACTAACTATCAACGCGAGCGGCCTGCGGCTGCGGGACGTGGCCGACGTTGATCTTCGCACGCCGGATCGAGACTATGGCAGACACCTCGATCGTGATTACGCGATCGGCGTTGCAATCAGCAAGACCACGGGATCCAATCTTGTCGACGTGACCGACCGCGTCATTGCCGAAGTCGAGAAGATCGGCGAACTCCCGCAAATGCAGGGGATTAATATCTTCTCCCTGGATAACCAGGGCGACAGCGTCAGGGAGTCTCTTGGAGACCTCCTTGGTGCCGGAATGCTTGGCGGTCTTCTCGCGATTGTCGTCTTGTACCTTTTCCTGCGCCAGGTAACCACAACACTGATCGTCACCGCGGCAGTACCGTTCTCGCTGCTCATTACCCTGGGAGCGCTGTATTTCGCCGGCCTGACGCTCAATATCCTGTCTATGATGGGCCTCATGCTCGCCGTCGGAATGCTGGTGGATAATGCCGTAGTAATCACCGAAAGCGTGTTCAGGCATCGGGCGGAAACTCCGGAGCGGCCGTTTAGCGCTACGATCAAAGGCGTCAAAGAAGTCGGCCTCGCCGTCATCGCAGGTACGGCTACGACGATCATCGTATTTGCGCCGATTGTCTTCGGTGCGCAGACCGATATCACGATCTTCCTGACACACGTCGCAGTCACGATCATCGTCGCGCTACTGGCATCCCTTCTGATCGCACAGACACTCGTCCCAATGCTGGCTGCGCGCATTGCCGTACCGCCACGGCCCAAAGAAGGGGCATTGATAAGCCGGCTTACAAATCGTTATGTCCGCAGCCTCAAGTGGATCGTCGGCCATCGCTGGTGGACTGCACTCGGTATCGTCCTTATCTGCGTGATAGGGATCCTCCCGATGGCGCTGCAACTCGTGAAGTTCGACATGTTTCCGCAGGATGTCGGGCGGCGCCTGTACATGCCATACCATGTCGAAGGCCAGTACGCGCTGGAGCGCGTTGAAGCGGCTGTCGACAAGATTGAGGAGTATCTGTATTCGCGCCAGGAAGAACTCAATATTCGTTCCATCTACAGCTACTACAACCAGGGTGAGGCGGCATCAACGATTCTGCTGACGGATGACGATGAAGCAACACTCTCGACGAGGGAAATAATTGAGCGCATCGAGAAAGACCTGCCGGAGATTGCCATCGGCAAGCCAAGCTTCCAGTTCGACCAACAGGGCGGTGGCGATGGCTTCTCTATCCAAGTCAGTGGCGACTCGACCGAAAGGCTCAACGAAATCAGTGTCGACATAGTGAGAGCGCTTCTCAGCGTCGAGGGGTTCAAGGATGTACTGAGTGATCGCGAGTCGGGTGAACGAGAAGTACGCATCAGTATCGATCGTACGCGTGCGGCGGTCGCTGGCCTGACAACGGCAGAAATCGCTGCAGCTGTCAGCATTGCCATGCGTGGCGAGAATCTGCGCGAGTTTCGCGCCGAGTCAGGCGAAGTCGAAGTTCGCCTCGCCTTTCGTGACGACGACAAACAGAGTATTGAACAACTTGCCGATCTGCCGTTGTACAGACCCGACGGGCAACGCATCACGCTGGGTACTGTAGCGACCATGCACATCGGAAAATCGCCGGATACGATTCGCCGAACCGACAGACAGACCGCCGTGATCATAAGCGCGAATCTCGAGGAAGGGGTCACCGCTTCAGATGTTCGGCCGCGAGTGAAAAGCCTCATGGATCAGATGGAATTGCCACCAGGCTACAGCTGGAAGGAAGGCCGGGGCTTCGAGCGTCAGGATGAAACGGCCGACATGATGGTCACAAACATCCTGCTCGGCGTCGCGTGCATCTTTCTTGTAATGGCGGCGCTGTTCGAATCCCTGGTACTCCCGTTTTCGATCATTCTGGGATCGATAGTCTTTTCCATCTTCGGGGTATTCCTGTTCTTTGCCGTCACCGGGACAACATTTTCATTCATGGCAATGATCGGCATCATGATTCTGATCGGTGTGGTCGTGAACAACGGGATCGTTCTCGTTGACCATATCAACAACCTGCGCCAGGACGGCGTACCCCGAGACGAGGCGATCGTTGTTGCGGGCCGCGACCGACTACGGCCGATTCTCATGACGGTGGCAACAACGATCGTGGGTCTTACGCCGCTCGCCCTGGGCACTACGCAGGTCGGCGGGGACGGACCTCCGTACTACCCGATGGCGAGGGCAATTATCGGCGGGCTGGCATTCTCGACAGTCGTATCGCTGCTCGTTGTTCCAGCCCTGTATATCTACTTCGACAACCTTGCCGCATGGGGCCGAAAGGTCATGCGGACGGCCAGGAGCCCAAGCAGCAAGAGCCAGCTCAGTGAGCCACCGCCACCTGAATTGACCACGACCTGAGGCGCGCCGGTACTCGCAACATCCCGCGTCGAATCCTCCAGCGGAAGGTATGCCAGCTCCGAGGTATCCTCGGGGCCGAAGCTCGCCAGGAACGCATCGTCATAGGCGTCGAATAGCTCGATGAGAATGTCATAACTACCTGTTGGATACCCGGAGACGAGCTCCGTCTCGATGACATACGCGTCCGAACTTGCGCTCCCGAACACCGTGAAGTCGTCAGTAGCCGCGTACTCATTCCAGGGGCCGAGCTCGTAGCTCAGGTAGATCACAGCATAGACATCAGCCGCGATGTAATTAGTGTCAACGTCAAACCACAGGTCGATGCCATAGTAATAACCGTCGCGATCTGTATCGGCGAACAACTCCACGTCGGCGTCGTAGAACCAGAAGTTTGAGTTCCCTGCCGATTGTACTATCGCATCACCGCCCTTCTGTGGTGACGATGTTATTGCCCTGCTGGTACGGGGTCCTTCGGTCTTTAGTTTTTCGAACTCGTCGAACGAAATATTTCCGTCAACAACGCCTCCGCGCGTAATTCCATTGCCTTGCGCGGTCAGGCTTTGCCTCGGTTCGTTATCGGTTTCCGCCGCGACAACAGCCGCCAGCGACAACAGAAAAAACATTGCGGTTGTGCGGGTCATGAGTTTCATAGTGGTGTCCTCTCATTTGCGTTCGATTTCATTTAACGCCCGGAACGCTGAATCGACCCTGAACCTTTTAGGATTTTCCCGACAAGCATGCGAACATGTTCAGCTTGCATTAAGAAAACGAATAACCGCTCTGCTATGACCCCCCTAAGTGAACAGGAGAACGTCCCGCGAGCAGCTGCATGGCTGGTGCTGGGCGTGGCCGGCGGGCTCGGCCTGGACCTGTGTGCCAAGCAGATACTCCAGACCTATCCTCTCGTTCAGTTCATCCTGTTACGCAGCGGTATCGCCATGTTGATAATGCTCGCCGTTGCACCTCGATTCGGCGGTTATGAGGCGCTACGTAGCAAAGAGATAGGCTGGCACTTCCTGCGCACGCTGTTTGCCATCGGCGCTATGTACGGTTTCTTCTATGGCCTGGCGCACATGCCATTGATCAATGCCCTGACACTTGGCTACACCGCACCGCTAATCATGACGGTTTTGGCGTCGATTTTTCTGCACGAGACAATTGGCTGGCGCCGCTGGACCGCTGTAAGCGTCGGTTTTGCGGGCGTATTGATGATTTTGCGGCCGGGTAGTGGTGAGTTCTCGTTTGCGGCGGCAGCCGTTCTGATTGCCTCATTCTGCTATGCATGCCAGGCCATAACTGCTCGTCGGCTCAGCAATTCCGAATCAACGCTGGCGCTGTCGTTCTACGTCGTTGTCGGTCCACTGGTCGTCGCGCTCGCCATAATCGATACCGACACGTGGTTGTCGCCCGACCTTGCCGGGTGGATCTTGCTCTGTACTGCCGCAGTCGCCTCGATTATCGCGTGGGTTGGATTCGTCAATGGATATCGGGCGGTATCGCCGGCAACACTCGCGCCGTTGGAATACATCGCACTGGTCGGCGGCGCAATTGCGGGGTTTTTGATCTGGGATGAGGTGCCGGACCGTTGGGTCGTCATAGGCGCTTTGATCATTATATCGTCGGGCGTATTCGTCGTGTACCGCGGCGAGGCGCGAAAAGCGGAAGCCTGACCGGCGATTTCGGGCGGAGCGTCGCCGTCAGGCAAAAAAAAGCGGGCCTCTGGCCCGCTTTTTTACAAATACCTGGAACTACTACACGTCGCCGGCAACAAGCCCCGCGATCTGGGCAGGCGTTACATTCAGAGCATCGACAACGTTGTTGAAGAAATCGACTTCGAGCGCACTGATCGTTGAATCACTGCGGAATACGTCAGCGAGCGCCTTAACGATTTCCGAGCAATGCGCCTCGGTCAGTTTTTTCTCGACACCGCGCAGATACTTGACCAGCGTCGCCTCGGCGTAGAGTTCTTCTCGGGCAGCGACACGAATGTCCGCAGAGCTGAAGTCCTTGCCCGTATGCTCCTTGAGAATTTGTTGAATACGCTCGACTTCAACATGCTGAATACTCACATCCGCATCAGCAGCTCGCGCCAACGTCATGAGCAAGGCCTCTTCGAAAAGGTCTTTCTGCCGGTCCGCGCTAAGTTCCGAACCAACGAAAACTTTCAATACGTTCTTGAGATCTGCAATTGCCATTATCTACTCTCTTTTGATTCTTGTCGGGCTGCATCCCGAGGCCGGCCGTCAATAATAACCCACAAAATACGTCGAATTGAAGGCATATTTATTACTTAAATTTTCACTTGGAATTCATTGATTTCCAAGACATACTTATTCCGGGCAAACAAATAAAAGGAGGTGATCCATGTCTCGTGGGATAACAAAGGTATCTGTAGAACCTGAGAGCCTGGCGCGAAAAATGGAGCACCGCTACTCACTACGCTAGTTCTCCTTTTCAGATATTTGATTCCACGGAAAGCCGCAGCAATGCGGCTTTCTCTGTTTACGAGGGCCGCAGCAATGCGGCTTTCCTTATTTATTGACCCAGTATTCTTCGTAACGCAGCGAGCACTTCATCGATTTCTTCCGCGCTATTGTAATGGACAGGACCGATACGAACCGCCCCGCCGGTATCATAGATGTTCAGGGCCTTCGCCACTTCCACCGCATAATTGTGGCCCTTCCACACAAAAATATTTTCCTTCGCGAGTGATTCGGCAATATGCGCCGGCTCTATCCTGTCGTGCGTAAATGCAACGGTAGGCACGCGACGGTCCAACGCGTCCGGCGCGGTAATTCCCTGCACCGTCACTCCACCGAGATCCATCAGACCCTCGATCAATTGGGCGGCAAGCGATTTCTCATAAGCGAACAGCATCTCCATCGCCGCCCGCAATGCCGGCCGCCCGCTACTCGCACCGGCCATTGACTCGCCAATCCAGGCGAAGTAATCCACCGCAGCCTTGATTCCCGCGAATCCCTCATGGCTCTGCGTGCCGGTTTCGAAACACTCAGGTATGGCCGATGTTGCGGGCCTGACCTTGTAAGGCTCCAGTTGCTCGAGCAGCTCGCGCCTTCCCCAGAGCACGCCCTGGTGCGGACCGAAAAACTTGTAGGGGGAGCAAACCAGAAAGTCACATCCGATAGCTTGTACATCGGTCGCAACATGCGGGACGGACTGAACACCGTCGATATACGTCAGGGCGCCAGCCGCCTTTGCCTTCGCGCAGATCGTCGTTACGTCGTTCAACGTCCCGGTCAGATTGCTTGCGCCGCCAACACAGAGGAGTCGTGTGCGCTCCGTAAGCAGGTTATCGAGAACATCGAGGTCGAATTCGAATGTATCGGTATTGAAGGGCAACCACGCAACCTTGAGGTCGAGATCCCTGGCGAGCAAGACCCACGGCCAGACATTGGCGTCGTGATCCATCTGCGAGAGGATGATCTCGTCGCCAGGCCGAAACAGCCGTCCGATCGAGCGAGAAATGTGCAGCGTCAACGTGGTCATGTTCTGTCCGAACACAATTTCGTCGCTCGACGGGGCATTGAGCAGGTCCGCCATGGCATTACGGGCCGAGCTTACAACCTCACCTGCTGCTAGCGACGTCCGGAAATAGCCGTCCAGGTTCGCATTGGTTGACAGCAGGCAACGGGACATCGCGTCGGCAACGCCGACGGGCACCTGCGTTCCGGCCGGATTATCGAGATAGATTCGGCGTACACCGTTGTCTTTTATGGCCAGCGCCGGAAACTGCGCTCGCACCGCGTCGAGATTGAATGACATTCCCTATTCCTCTGCCTTACCGCCCCATTTTTCGCGATGCGCATCCTCGGCACGCTGCCTGACCTTCTGGTGGCGGCGCGTTAATAGCAGGGAATTGGGATCGCAGACCTCGGCCCTGATGATTCCGAGATCACATGCAGCATCAAACACACTGGGATACCAGCGCTCCCAGTTCGGCAGTTGCGCCTCGACTTTATCGCGAAGAGTCATGAGCGCAATGTAACCGAGCGCTCTAACCATGACAACGGGAAAACTAATCTTCGAGTGCGCGCAACGCCAAAAGGCATGTCGCAAGCAACATTGCACCCAACACAATCATTGGCAGTTGTGGCACGAGTTGCTGCGGAGCATTAAGGAGCTCCTTGGGCAACAATGACGTCAGGCTCGCAAGAGCGGTGACAAGTCCTGCGAGCGGCTTGAAGGACACAAGTGCCCCCACCAATGTCGCCACTGGCAATATCAAGCGCCGCAGCCACAAGCGACGTCGCACGTTTTTCTCAATCATCGCACTGAAGCCATCGTCAGCTATGGGCGCCGACGCAAACATCGACTCCAGAAGTCGATCCTCGTTGTCTTTGAGTCTCTCAGCCATGTTGATGATCTTTGATGTCAAAATTCGTCCTGATCTTTTCTTTACCACGAAATATCACAGATTTCACTGTTCCTACCGGCATGGATGTCGCCTCGCTGATCTCCCGGTGCGAAAGGCCGCACGCATATGACATAACCATTACTGCACGCTCCTCCTCGCTAAGCACGGCCAGGAACCTGTCCAGGTCCGTCACCTCGTCCGCCTGCACGGAATGAGTTCGTGACCTGGCCTCCGCATCATGACCCACTTCCTCAAGTATCTCCGCGTAGCGTTTCGACTTGCGTTTGGATTGCAGAAAGGTCGTGTAGGCAACTTTCAGCAACCACCCGATAAATGACCCTCGCCCGCTAAAGGTGTGGAGCTTGTCCCAGGCGTGCATGAAACAGTCCTGTGCCAGGTCATCCGCCGTGGTGACGTCGCCGCTCAATTTGCGAAGAAAGTTCCGCACATGGGACTGGTGGCGACGCACCAGTTCGCCAAAAGCCGCAGCGTCCTGTGACGACGCGGCCCTGGCAACAAGCTCGTTATCAGCAAGCGAGGTCAACTTGCTACACCCGTTAGCCTTCGCGATTGCTGAAGAAGTGCAGAATCATGTAGGCCATGCCGATGCAGAACGGAAATGCCGCCCCGGCCAGCGTTCCGCGCAATGCCTCTTCCTCGGGTACCGCGAAACCGATCAGCACAAGACCAACCGCAAGCGAGAGCCAGATTACGCTGTAGCGGAAATCTTTGTCTTTGGATGGCTTCGGATGTCCGAGCCTGTCAATGACTTCCGGTGTCAGCTCCTGGCCTTTCTCAAGGGCCTGGCGAAAGGTCGCCTGCATTTCGACGCGCGCTTTGTAGCGGAACCAGAACAGAAAAATAAAGACGAGCGCGAGGCTTATGAACATCACGATCGGAATTAGATCTTCAGCCATTTTGTTTCTCCCTTGAAACCGTTTGAGTTGCTTTCACGGTATAGATGCACGCCGACCGGAAATTGGATGCAAATTTTAACTCTTTGTTTTTCTTGAAGTAATTATAGCATACCGCCCCAGTTTAGACCCAAAGCACTGCGTCCGGCGTTTGTAACCGGCATGAAACTGCTATCCCGACTCCGCGACCCGCGCTACTACCAGGTTGCCGTTCTCACCTCGCTGCTTGCCGTCGGCATCGGCGTGCTGGATTTTGGTATTCGCTGGCAAAACGCCGTGACGATCATCCTGACAGCCCAGATTATGCAATTCTTTGGCACGCGACTCGTTGGTCTGCCACGATTTGATCCGCTCAGCGCACTGATTACGTCGTTGTCGCTGACCTTGCTCTTGCGCACCGAATTCGCCGGCCTTGCAGCCACGGCGGCCGTGATCGCGATAGGCAGCAAATTCCTGGTGCGGTTTCGCGATAAACATATTTTCAATCCGGCCAACGTTGCACTCGTAACTCTGATGCTGGTCAGCGACGGCGCCTGGGTCTCTTCGGGGCAATGGGGTAGTGCCGCAATCGGCGCTTTCGGGCTCGCGTGCCTCGGCTTTCTAGTGCTGACGCGGGCGAAACGCGCCGAGACCACAATCGCCTTTTTGTGTGCGTACGGAGCAATGCTGTTCGGGCGCGCTATCTGGCTTGGCGACCCACTTGCCATTCCGTTGCACCAACTGCAAAACGGCGCCCTGCTCATCTTCGCTTTCTTCATGATTTCGGATCCGAAGACAACACCGGATGCCCCCTTTGGCCGCATGGTATTCGCGCTGTTCGTTGCGGCGACCGCTTTCACCATTCAGTTCATCTTTTATCAACCCAATGGCCCGATTCTTGCGTTGATCCTGTGTGCACCTCTCGTACCCATGATCGACGCCGTATTGCACGGATCGCATTACCGGTGGGACAAGCCCGGCACTCACCCGAGTCCAACTTTCAAAGGAGTACATTCATGAGATTAACGATTACCCTGGTCGCCGCACTAGTAACGGTGCTGGTCACAACGACCGCGCAGGCGTTCTGCGGCTTCTACGTTGCACGCGCTGATACGTCATTATTCAATCGCGCCTCACAGGTCGTACTGGTCCGCGATAAGAACCGAACCGTCATTACGATGGCGAATGACTTCGAGGGGAGTGCCGAAGACTTCGCTGTTGTGATCCCTGTTCCCACGATGATAGAGCGCGAACAAATCAACGTGGGTGATCGCGCTGTGATCGAGCACCTCGATGCTTACACATCACCTCGTCTTGTCGAATACCATGATGGCGACCCCTGCGCTGTGTACGACCGACTCGAAATGAGCCGTAACGACGCCTCGCTTCCAGCCGCGAGCAAAGAACTGAGGCAATCTGCCAGATCGCGCGGTGTCACGATCGAGGCACAGTACACGGTCGGTGAGTACGACATCCTGATTTTGTCAGCCACGCAAAGTGACGGGCTGGTTGAGTGGCTCAAGGAGAATGACTACAGGATACCGCCCGGCGCAAACCGGGTCGTAAGCAGCTACCTGAAGCAGGATATGCGGTTCTTTGTCGCCAAGGTGAACATTGAAGAACAGTCAAAACTCGGGTACCGGTATCTTCGTCCGTTGCAGGTCGCCTATGAGAGCAACAAGTTCATGCTGCCCATTCGTCTTGGTACGTTGAATGCGAAGGGCAAGCAGGAGCTATATATTTACGCGCTAACACGCACGGGACGCGTCGAGACGACCAACTATCGAACGGTCAAGCTGCCTAGCAACATGACCGTGCCCGAATTTGTTGAGGACGAGTTTGCCGATTTCTACCGCGCAATGTTCGAGCGGCAAACCAAAGCTGAAAATGAACGTGCCGTATTCCTCGAATACGCGTGGGACATGAGTTGGTGTGACCCTTGTGCGGCTGACCCATTGAGCGCCGGGGCACTCAGGCAACTGGGCGTATTCTGGCTAGACAAGCATGACAGGGGGTCAAAACGTGCCATACAGCCACAGGCACAGAACGTGTTCGTGACACGCCTTCATGTTCGTTACGATGCCGAGCACTTTCCCGAAGACCTGGTGTTCCAGGAAACCGGTGATCGGCAGAACTACCAGGGACGCTATGTCATACAGCATCCCTGGAAAGGTGAAGCCAGCTGCGATATCACACGCTACGAAGCCGGAGTGCGGGAGCGCCAGGAACGAGAAGCGCAACAACTCGCCAACCTGACCGGATGGGACATCGCAGACATCCGCGCAAGAATTCCGTTCGCTGGCGGCATCAGCCCGGAACCTGAAAAAGAGCCGTGGTGGAAACGACTCTGGAATTAGCAGCCCGGGACGGCGGGCGTTTACGCCCGCCTGTCACCGGGAGTGGCGGATTGTGTTGCGGTTACTCGCTGTCGTCCGAGCTGGAATCCTTTTCCTACGTACTACGCGCTTTCCAGGCGGCAATAACCTCGGCTTCTTTTTCCGGCGTGATACCCGCTTTTAGTTTTGCATGTCGTTCTTCAGGCAGCGTATCCCACCAGGTCAACAGGTCTCTCGCCGTCTCTCGCTCCGGCCTGTGTTGAAAACCAGCGGCAAGCGCTTTCTCCGCACTCACATCCATCGCATCGGTGGCACCATGCCAAACGGGCAGGTCGCGGCCACCTTCCAGGCCGTTCGCAGTCAGGAACGCCTCATCCATCCAGATAGCATCGACTTTCGTAGCGGTGACTGCCTGGCTGTCCTGGAGCAGTTTGCCGATCGTATAGTTGCCCGCAGGATTAACCATGTTGTAGGTGCCGTTGATGGAATGATCGAGACAATCAATCGTGAAGTAAGCCAAATCCCGAACATCAACTATCTGGACCGGGTCACTCGGAGTGCCGGGCCAGAGCATCTCGCCACCCTTGCGCGTGCGAATCGGCCAGTAAGAGAAACGGTCGGTGTGATCGCCAGGACCGCAAATGTAGGTCGGCCGCAAGATTGTGAATCTATCCGCGTCGAACTCCGCGGCCGCGCGCTTCTCGCACAGCGCCTTCAGGGCGCCGTAGGTCTCTCCCGTCACTTCTTCTACTGTCTCGTCTGCGATGGTCGCCAGCGGTGAATCCTCATAATTCGTAATACTGTAGTCGGCATACACGGACACGGTCGATATATAGAGGTAGCGGCCAACGTTCGGCGCCAGCAATCGTGCCGAATCCTGGACATGACGCGGTACATAACCTGAATTGTCGATAACCGCATCCCACTTCCGACCTTTGAGGCCGTCAAGCCCATTGTCGCGATCACCTTTAATGGTCTCGAGATCAGGGAACAAGGTATTGTTCGAACGCCCTCGGTTGAAGAGCGTGACTGAGTGTCCCCGACGAAGTGCCTCACGAACCATGTGCGGTCCAATGAAGCCTGTACCGCCGAGAATCAGGATATCGAGGGGTTTTTGTGGTTTGCCTTGCCGAAGCTTGTCGCCGGCTAAACTGACGGCTGGCAACCCGGCCGCTGCAACCGCGGCGCCAAGAGCCCCCGCCTTGATGAAGTCACGTCTGCTGTTTTTCATTATCTGTTCTCCGCCAAAGACCGAGAGAACAGTCTAGCCCAATGCAATCGTTCAGCGGTACCGCCCCTGAATTTTCTGCAACTCGGCAGAACCCGGATGCAGCCCTTCGTAGGGGAGCTGCGATAATGGTGTATCTGAATTGCTCATCAACTCGTGCATTTCGGCACGATGTTCATTGACGTACAACAGGCCAGTGATGATTTCACCCGCATTGAAACGATCGCGAAGAAACTTGAAAGCATCCGCCCGACTTGTTGGGTCGTAATCCTGGTCAATCTTGCGCAACACGATGGTGTCTCCACCACGCAGATGAACCGGCATTGCCTCACCTTCTTTGTACGACGCCGTAATCTCTTCTGAAGGAGTAACGTAATCGATATTTGCAACGTGATGATAGAACTCACGCGTGTGTGCATAACTCTTCGTCGATCCCTCATGGTCATTGAACGTTACGCAGGGACTGATTACGTCAACCAGGGAGAATCCCGAGTGCATGATCGCACCTTTGATCAACGGCACGAGCTGTTCCTTGTCGCCGGAGAAACTACGCGCAATGTAGGTTGCGCCCAGTGCCAGCGCCGAACTGACCGGGTCGATCGGTTCCTGTTGATTCGGCAAGCCCTTCTTGGGCTTGCTGCCGATGTCGGCCGATGCCGAGAATTGACCCTTGGTCAGGCCATACACACCATTATTCTCGATCAGGTAGCACATATTCAGGTTGCGCCGAATCGCATGCACGAACTGACCGACGCCGATGGACAGTGAATCACCGTCTCCCGAAACACCGATATACGTCATGTCACGATTCGCCGCATTCGCCCCCGTCGTCACGGACGGCATGCGACCATGAACTGAGTTGAAGCCGTGCGCCTGGCTCACGAAGTAGGCCGGCGTCTTTGACGAACAACCGATACCACTCATCTTGGCAAGCATGTGCGGCTCGACATTGAGCTCAAACACGGCCTGGATAAGCGCGGCGGTTACCGAATCATGTCCGCACCCGGCGCACAATGTCGAAACCGCGCCTTCGTAGTCACGGGTCGTCAAGCCAATTTCGTTCCTCGGCAGGCTTGGATGCGCAAGTTTGGGTTTCGCTATAAAGGTCATGTCATAACCCCGATGAGGCTGCGCGCCCTTTGGCAATCTCGGCAAGTATGCCGTCGACAACAGAGCCGGCATTCAATGGCATGCCGTTGTAGTGAAGTATCGAGACCAGCTTTCTCTGGTCCGCCTCAATATCATTGATCAGCAGCGATCGCAGCTGTCCATCGCGATTCTGTTCGACGACGTAAACGACATCATGCTGATCGATGAATTCACCGACGGCATCCGTAAACGGGAACGCCCTGACGCGACAATAGTTGAGATTGACGTTTCGCTTTTCCAGTCGGTCCAGCGCTTCCTTGCACGCGCCATCGGAACTGCCAAGCGTCAATATCGCCGCCTTGTTGAACCTGGAGTAATTGATCTCCGCATCAGGCACCATCTTACGTGCCGTCTCCCACTTCACGAGCAGGCGGTCCACGACTTCCTGGTACTCGGTCGAATCCTCGGTATAGGCGCCGAGTTTCGTGTGGCCGGATCCGCGCGTGAAGTAGGCCCCTTTAGGATGAACGCCCGGAAGCGTTCGATACGGAATGCCATCACCATCAACGTCGAGGTAGCGGTAAAAGTTCTCCATTTCCTCGAGGTCTTCAGCCGTGTATACCTTGCCACGATCCGGTACGTAGGAATCGTCCCACTCGAGTTCGGGCACCATCCAGTCATTCATGCCTATGTCGAGATCACTCATCACCATCACGGGCGTCTGCAAGCGCTCGGCAAGATCAAATGCTTGCGGTGACATATAGAAGCACTCAGCCGGATCTGCAGGAAACAGCAATACATGTTTCGTATCGCCGTGTGATGCATAGGCACAGCTCACCAGGTCACACTGTTGTGTGCGCGTCGGCATACCAGTCGAAGGACCCGTACGTTGAACATTGAACAATACGGCGGGTATCTCCGCGTAGTAGGCAAACCCGATGAACTCGCTCATAAGCGAAATGCCAGGCCCGCTGGTTGGTGTGAATGATCGCGCGCCGTTCCAGCTTGCGCCGAGAACCATGCCGATAGCAGCCAGTTCATCCTCGGCTTGTATGATGCAGTAGGTTCGCTTGCCCGTTTCCGGGTCGACGCGATAACGCGCACAGAACATCCTGAATGCATCCATGAGCGATGTCGAAGGTGTAATCGGGTACCAGGCGCCGACCGTCGCGCCGGCATACATGCAGCCGAGTCCCGCCGCCGTGTTGCCGTCGATAACAATGTGGCCCGCGGTTTGGTCCATTTTCTCAACATGCATCGGCAACGGACACGGAAAATTGTCCCGCGTGTAGTCATACCCGAAGTGAATAGCCTCCATATTCGAAGCAATTAAGTGCTGCTTCGCGGCAAATGTCTCTTCGAGCAAGCTCTTGATGATGTCGAGGTCAACATCGAGCAACGCGGCAATCACACCGACGTAAGCAATATTCTTCATCAGAATACGCGAACGAACGCCTTCAAAGTGTTCGTTGCACATCCTGGAAAGGGGTATGCCGATGATCGTGATATCGTCTCGCTTGAACAGCCTGCTGCGCGGCCATGTCGAGTCATAGATGAGACAACCTCCAGGCTCGACCTCCGCCAGGTCACGCTCATAAGTCTGGGCGTTCATTGCGACCATGATGTCGACACGATCCGAGCGGCAATGGTAGCCCTTGCCGGTCACCCGGATTTCATACCAGGTCGGCAACCCCTGGATGTTTGACGGGAAATAATTCTTGCCCACGACGGGCACGCCCATCCTGAAGATCGCCTTGCGGAGGAGGCCATTGGCACTCGCCGAGCCGGTACCGTTTACCGTGGCAATTTTGATAACGACGTCGTTTACTGATGCCACGGCTGCCCTTTACTTCGCGGATCCGCCGACAGCGGCTTGTTGATCGCCGGCTGCGGCCTCGTCGACAGCATACGGAATCAGAATTTCCGATTTCTGCATGTCCCAGGCGCCCGTTGGGCAACGCTCGGCACAAAGACTGCAATGCACGCAGATGTCCTCGTCCTTGACCATTACGCGACCGGTCTGAGGCAGGCTGTCCGACACGTAGAGGGCCTGATCCGGGTTCTGTGCCGGCGCCTTGAGTCGCTCACGCAACTCGTCCTCCTCGCCGTTCTGCGTGATCGTCAGGCAACTGACAGGACATATATCGATGCAGGCATCGCACTCGATACACAGTTTCTCGGTGAACACGGTCTGGATATCGCAGTTCAGACAACGCTCGACTTCTTCCGCCGCCTGTTCTGCGGAAAAACCGAGTTCGACCTCGATATTGAGCTTTTTGAAGCGCTCTTTGAGATCGACATGCGGCATAAGGCGGCGCGCCGATGCGTCGTAGTTGTTCGAAAAACTCCACTCGTGCATGCCCATCTTTTGGCTGAACAGGTTCAATCCAGTGGGCAGGCGGTCCCGCAGGTCTTCGCCCTGGCAATGTTTATGGACGGAGATGGCAGCCTGGTGCCCGTGCTCAACGGCCCAGATGATGTTCTTGGGGCCAAACGCAGAATCCCCGCCAAAGAAAACACCATCCCGCGAACACATCATCGTCTCTTCATCGACGACGGGACAGTCCCATTGGTTGAATTCGATGCCTATGTCGCGCTCGATCCATGGAAAAGCATTGTCCTGGCCGATTGCCAGAACAACATCATCACAGGGAATTACAACTTCACCCGTCGACGTGCCGCGGTCGATGCCACCGTGTTCGTCGACGTTGTATTCCATGATGTCGAACTTCATGCCTACGAGCTGGCCCTTGTCGTAGACGAATTCTTTCGGTGAGTGGTTGACGAGTATCTCGACATTCTCTTCTTCAGCGTCTTCAAGTTCCCACTCGGATGCCTTGAAAAACTCGCGTGGCTTCCGCGCCATGACTTTCACATCATCCGCACCCAGCCTTAACGATGTCCGGCAGCAATCCATTGCCGTGTTGCCCACACCGATGATCAGTACGCGCTTGCCGATTTCCTTTATGTGCTCGAAAGCAACCGACTCCAGCCACTCGATACCGATGTGAATTCGATCGGAGTCGTAACGACCCGGCAGTTCCAGGTTCTTACCTTTCGGCGCGCCTGTCCCAACGAACACGGCGTCGTAACCTTCATCGAGCAATTCTTTCATGCTGTCGATGCGATGATTGAGCTTCAGGTCGACGCCCATGTCGAGGATATAGCCGATTTCCTCATCAAGAACGTCGGGCGGCAGTCGGAACGACGGTATGTTGGTGCGCATGAGGCCGCCAGTCGTTTCAAGAGCCTCAAAAATCGTGACCTCGTACCCGAGCGGACGCAGATCATTGGCGACGGTCAGCGACGCGCAGCCTGCGCCAATGAGGGCGACCTTCTTGCCATTACTTTTCTCGGGCGGCTTTGGCAACCGGTCGACGATGTCGTCGCGGTTATCTGCCGCAACGCGTTTGAGCCGACAGATCGCTACAGGTTTGTCTTCAACACGGCCGCGCCGGCAGGCGGGCTCACAGGGACGGTCGCAGACACGTCCGAGAATTCCGGGAAATACATTCGACTTGCGGTTCTCCATATACGCATCACTGAAACGCCCCTGAGCGATCATGCGAATGTACGAGGGAACATCGGTGTGCGCCGGACAGCCCCACTGGCAGTCAACGACCTTGTGAAAGTAATCCGGATTTGATGTGTCAGTGGGCTTCATTTTCTGGCGTCAGCATAACGGGATCTACCAGAAAGTAAACAATCCTCAATTGTCTACCTGGCCCTGGAGAACTCAAGACTTCGTCCGGGAATCACGCCCGTGAGACTTCCGTCGCGATATACGACCTGCCCGTTAACGATCGTTGTATCGATCGAAGTCGAAAATTCGTGGCCTTCGAACGGTGACCAACCACACTTGTAGAGTATGTTTTCGGAGCCAACGCGATACGGTTTTTCCGGGTCCACGATCACCAGGTCCGCAAACCAGCCTTCTCTCACATAACCTCTTTCCTGCACACCAAACAGGTCAGCCGACGCATGGCAGGCCCGGTCAACCAAAAGCTCCAGGCTAATCTCTCCAGCCTCGGCGAGGTCGAACAAGCTCAGCAAGGCATGCTGCACGAGTGGCAGGCCAGCGGGTGCCTTAAAGTAAGTGCCCTTCTTCTCCTCGGCCGTATGCGGCGCATGATCGGTCGCGATGATATCTATGCGGCCGTCATTGAGCGCCGCAATCAATGCTCGTCGATCCTCGGCGCGCTTGATTGCCGGGTTGCACTTTATCTTCGCGCCAAGCTCCTCGTAGCGGGATTCGTCAAACCAGAGATGGTGTACGCACACTTCGGCCGTGATGCGTTTTTTCGAACGATGCGCGCTCGAAAACAAGGCCATTTCTTTTTCCGTCGTCAGGTGCAGGACGTGCAACAAGGCATCATGGCGTTGCGCGAGATCGATCGCCATGCTCGACGACGCGTAGCAGGCATCCGCCGAACGAATGCCGGGGTGTTCGGTAAAAGGTACGTCTTCGCCAAACTTTTCTCTTGCCGCGTCTTCATTTGCCCATATGGTCGGCGAATCCTCGCAATGAGTCACCACGATCACCGGCGCATGCTCAAACAGCTTGTCGAGCGTGTCAGGATCGTCGACCAGCATATCGCCGGTCGACGCACCCATGAAGGCCTTGATTCCACATGCCTCGCCGACCTGGAGCGCCTTGATCTCCTCGATATTGCTGTTGGTGGCACCGAGGTAGAACCCATAGTTACCGGTGCAACGATCAGCCGCCATGCGGTATTTGTCGGCAAGCGCCTCGCGCGTCGTCGTCAATGGATTTACGTTGGGCATATCCATGAAACTGGTAATGCCGCCCGCGGCAGCGGCGGCCGACTCAGTAGCCAGGTCCCCCTTGTGTGTCAGGCCCGGCTCGCGAAAGTGCACCTGGTCATCGATCATGCCCGGCAACAGGTACTTGCCGCCACCATCGATCACAACAGCGCCTTCCGGCACCCTGATGCCGCTGTCAATCCTCGCGATCCTGTCACCTTCAACAAGGACGTCGACATCTCTTATCTCGCCTTCGTTGACGAGACGCACATTACTGATAAGGAGTTTGCTCACCTGCTCATTATGAAAGGGTGCCGGGTTGATTACCACCGCAACGAATCCAGCCGCGAACCTCATCTTTGCGGTACGCGCTACGGTGTGCGATAAGGGCCAAATGGACACTATCGAATACCTGGACAGGATTCGCGACGCCAGGGTTTATGACGTTGCGGACAAGACGCCACTGGAGCTCGCGAAAAACCTCTCCAAGCGCCTGGGCAACCGCATTCTGATGAAGCGTGAGGATCTTCAGCCTGTCTTCTCGTTCAAGCTGCGCGGGGCGTACAACAAGATTTCGAGGCTCACAGACGACGAAGTGAGCCGGGGCGTTATTTGCAGTTCGGCGGGAAATCACGCCCAAGGCGTGGCATTGGCTGCGAAGAGGCGCGGCACTCGCGCAGTGATCGTCATGCCCGTCACGACGCCATCGATCAAGACCGACGCTGTTGCGTCTCTCGGCGGCGAAGTCATTCTGCACGGCGACAACTACGATGACGCCTATGCTTACGCGCGCGAACTCGAGCAAAAGGACGACCTGGTGTTCATCCACCCCTTCGATGATCCTGACGTTATCGCCGGCCAGGGTACGATCGGCAAGGAAATCCTCGAACAGGCTGACGAGAGAATCGACGCTTTGTTCGTGCCCGTTGGGGGCGGTGGCCTGATCGCAGGGATCGCCGCGTGGGTACGGCAGACGCAGCCCGACATTCGTATCATCGGCGTCGAACCGGATGACTCAACCGCGATGTCAGATTCACTCGAGGCAGGCGTTCCCGTCGTACTGGACCACGTCGGCATCTTTGCGGACGGCGTCGCCGTGCGCCGTGTGGGCGACGAGACCTTTCGTCTTTGCAAAGAACTGGTCGATGAAATCATCACGGTGGATACAGACCAGGTCTGTGCCGCAATTCGCGATATTTTCGAGGACACACGATCTATTGTTGAACCTGCTGGCGGCCTCGCCGTCGCCGGGGCAAAGAAATACGCCGCTGAGCGAAACGCCTCAGGACAGACGTTTGTGACGATCAGTTGCGGAGCCAACGTGAACTTCGATCGCCTGCGCCATATCGCCGAGCGTGCCGCTGTCGGCGAGCAAACCGAGATGTTGGTAGCGGCCGAAATCCCGGAGCAACCCGGCAGCTTTCGCCGCTTCTGTGAGGCCATTGGGCGACGTGGCATCACGGAGTTCAATTACCGTTACTCAGATGACAGCAAGGCCCACATCTTCGTTGGCATCCAGCTGAGCAACGGCATGCAGGAACGTAAGGCATTGCTCGTTCAACTGCGGGATGAGGGATTCCCCGTCGAAGATCTCAGCGACAATGAAATGGCGAAGCTCCATGTGCGCCACATGGTGGGGGGACGATCTACCGGTATTCCCAACGAACGACTGTTCCGCTTCGAATTCCCTGAACGCCCCGGCGCACTGCTCGGTTTCCTGAATGCGATCGGCACGGACTGGAATATCAGCCTGTTCCACTATCGCAACCATGGCTCGGACTACGGCCGTATCCTCGCTGGCATCGACGTGCCCCAGGAAGAGACCGCGGAACTCGAAGCCCATCTTGCCGAACTCGGCTATCCGCATTGGGAAGAAAGCGACAATCCAGCCTACAGATTGTTTCTGGCCTAGAAGTCGGGCGTCTCGGACCGGGGACGGAGATGGCACTGCATGGCGCGACCGCAGCGTGAAACTGTCGGTTTGATCAATTTATTGGTATTGCGACTTCGCCCCACCCTGTCTTATTACTTCTTGATTGCAACCATTTCTTCAGAACACGCATCCAATAATGTACTTGGCACAGAAAAATGGGGATTTTCGTGACACTAAGAACATTGACAGTTTTTGTTTGGGTCTTCCTGATAGCGACCGCTGCGGTTGCCGGGGAAGAACACAAGATGAAGATCGAGGTTGCCGTCAGTGGCGACGGGGAGGAACACAAGACCTTCGAATGGCATGGTGATGGATCCGAGATCGATGATCTTGAGGTCGGCGAAAGCAAAACGATCATCGACGACGACGGCAACGAAGTCACGATGACACGTACGGAAGGCGGCCTGGAAATCGAGGTCGACGGCAAGAACATCGAGCTCATGCACATGGGCGGCGATATTGACGTGGACGTGTTGCACGACAAGGGCGCAAACGTCGTAATTCACGGCGACCATGAATCTGAAGATGTCACGATCGAGAAACACAAGCGCGTCAAAATCATCAAATCGCACGACAGCGATGGCGTAACAATCATCTCGAGCGACAAGATTGACGAAGAGACGCGGGCGCGCCTGGAAGAAGTACTGAAGGATGCCGGCACGGACGGCACGATCATGTTTATTGACGGCAGTGAATTGAGTGGTGACGAGCAGGCTCAGCGCAAACGCGAAGTGCGCGTCATCAAGAAAGAGGTTGACGTAACAAACTGATAATCCCTTATGCTGTTTGTTTCGTACTGTTTGGCGGTGACTTTTGTCACCGCCTTTTTTATGCAGGGACGCATTTATGCCGCAAAGCACATGGATGTGCGAGAGCGGCGTTGGCAGGGACGCGCATACTCACCACATCTCCCGCATTCGTGAGGCCACATCAATCTGCTTGTCGGAACGCACTCTGAAAGCCGCACCTTCGACTTCCGGTCGTCCCGCGAATCTCTGGTCCAGTGTGGCCAGAAGTCGATCCGTCATAAAACGGCTGCGCGCGCCATAAACATGCTTGTCACCGTCACGCCGCTGCTGCGTCACGTGAAATCGCAATGGCGACAGCAGCGATAATGACTGCTTCGCCCGGGTCATTGCCACATACAGCAACCGCCGTTCTTCCTCGATCATTTCCGGCTTGCCAGTCGCGAATTCAGACGGGAAATTGCCATCCGTAACATTGAGCACGAACACAGATTCCCATTCCTGTCCCTTGGCCGAATGCACCGTGGAGAGAATCAGGTAGTCCTCATCAAGCAAGGGATCACCCGCCAGGTCCCCTGCCGCGCTCGGCGGATCCAGTGTCAACTCGGTCAGGAAGCGCTCACGTGTCGGGTAGCGACCCGAAATCTGCTCGAGTTGCTCCAGGTCCGCCTCACGTGTATCGATGCCATCGTAAATGCGTTCGAGATGCGGCTGGTACCAGCGCCGCGCCTCTGTCAGCTGTGACTGCCAGCCACGATCCCCGATTTCTGCACTTGCCAGCGATGCCATGAGTTCACAAAAACCCGGCCATTCCGTTGCCGCAGCGGCAGGCGCTCGAAAATCAGCGAGCGCACCCATGCGGTGCTCATTAACGGCAAGATGCTCGAAACAGCGCGCGGCGTTTGAGGGACCCATGCCCGGCAACAATTTCAAAACACGAAACGCGGCGACTTCATTCCTGGGGTTTTCCGCCCATTTGAGCGCCGACAACAGGTCTTTCACGTGTGCCGCCTCAAGAAACTTCAGGCCGCCGAACTTGACGTACGGAATATTGCGGCGCACCAGCTCGAGCTCAAGCCTGTCGCTGTGATGCGAACCGCGGAACAGGACAGCCTGCTCCTTGAGCGCCATGCCGAGCTCACGATTGGCAAGTATCGATGTTACAACGTACTCGGCCTCAGCATCGCCATCCTCGACCGTAATGTAGCGCGGCTTGCCGCCATCCTGACGTTCCGAGTAGAGATTCTTCCTGTACTGCCGTTCGCTCTCCGCAATGAGGCAATTGGCCGAGTCCAGTAATGGCTGCGTCGAGCGATAGTTTTGTTCCAGCGTTATTACCCTGGCCGACGGCATGTACTGATCTGGAAAACCGAGAATATTTTCAACCTCAGCAGCCCGGAACGAATAGATCGACTGCGCATCATCACCAACAACGGTCACTCCGGAACCGTCAGGCTTCAACGCGTTGAGGATCTGCGCCTGCACGAGGTTCGTGTCCTGGTATTCGTCAACAAGCACATGGTCGAACCACGACCCGATCTCCTCCGCAAATTCCGGTTCGGCGACGAGATGGCTCCAGTACAGCAACAGATCGTCATAATCGAGCGACTGGCTTTGCTGTTTGCGTTGCACATAGTGTCGAAACAGCTCCGCGAGCTCATCTGTCCAGTCCGCACACCATGGATACGTTTTGTCCAGGGTTTCTGCCAGCGGCCTTTGCGTATTCACGCAGCGTGAATAAATAGCCAGGCAGGTATCTTTCTTCGGAAAGCGTCGCGAAGTACGCGTCAGTTTTTGCTCATGCCGGACAACGTCGATCATGTCCGCGGCATCGCCACGATCAAGAACCGAGAAACCGGGATCCAGGCCGAGGTTTCGCGCGAAACGCCGCAGCAAGCGATTCGCAATCGAGTGAAATGTGCCTGACCACGGCAAACCACCGGCAGGCAATGGCGTGGCGTCGCGCGTGGAAGCACGCACGATGCTCTCCACACGACGCGTCATTTCCTGTGACGCCCGGCGCGTAAACGTCAGCAAGAGAATTCGTTCGGGATTGACCCCTTCGATGATCAGGTGAGCGACACGATGCGCGAGAGTCATCGTTTTGCCGGTACCCGCACCCGCAATCACGAGTAGCGGGCCTGCACCAAACCCGCCCCCCTCACGCTGCTCTCCATACTCCGCAGCGAGCCGTTGCGCCGGATTCAGAAGGCCCAGATGATCAAATTCCTGCTCGGCAACCTGCACGCAACACCTCCATAAAGATCTGTATTTTTATACAGTACTGGATGTATTTACAAGTACTTGCTCAGGAATGACTCGAGGACCGTTGCCAGTTCTGCGGGCGCCTCGAAGTGCAACATGTGACCGGCGCCATCCACGACAACCGTTTGATCACCAGGGCAGGATGCACCACTGATACTGCCAAAACGGCTCGCGAGATCACTGGCCCCGCCTGTCACGAGCAGAACGTCGGCCTTGATCGCCTGCCAGCAAGCCTCGGCCTCGGCGCGACGATAAAGCACCGGGTTTGGCAACTTGTGGCGCGGATCCGCTCGCAACTCGACCTGGCCATCCTCTCTTGCAGTGCTCCATTCACGGGCAACGAACTCCGCTTGTGCGGCGCTCATACGCGGATTTCGCTTTGCGATGCGCCTGGCAAGTACCTGAAAACCTGCGTACCTGGTAAAGGCTGGGACCGATTGCGCCGCCTCGATCCACTGCCGGTATCGCATCGGTGCATCGGCCGGATCCGAGTCAACCAGCCCAAACCCCTCAATATTGACAAGAGCCCGCACCCGTTCGGGCATCACTCCCGCGTACAACCCCGCGATATTGGCACCCATGCTGTGACCGACGATACGTGCCGGCTGATCCGGCGAGTAGATTGCGAGCAATTCGTGCAGATCCGCCAGGTAATCCGGAAACCAGTATGACGTGCTCTCAACCGTCGACCGACCGAAGCCCCGCCAGTCCGGCGCGACGATATGCCAGTCCGTGTCCAATGCGTCGACAACGAACTGGAACGTCGCACCTGTATCAGCCCATCCATGCAGATAAATGAAAAGTGGCGCCGACGAGTCGCCCCATTCGGTCACGCCGTAGTTCACACCACGAATGTCGAATTCGCGTCGCCGGCCACGCTGCTCGGCTTTGTAGAAATGTGGCAACTTCATGTGCACAGTTTTGCACAAGGTGCCGACATCTTTCATGTCGTGTATAAATGCGCTTCATGACCGCCGAAATCGCACTGGTACTCGCCATCCTCGCAATTTCGTTGGTCCTGTTCATCAGCGAGGTCATTCGCATGGACCTCGTCGCGCTCCTGGTTCTCGGAGCGCTCGCCATCACCGGCCTTGTCGACTCGGATGAGGCCTTTGCGGGATTCAGCAACAGCGCCGTGATTACGGTGTGGGCAATGTTCATCCTGAGTGAAGGCCTGACCCGCACCGGAATCGCCGACATCATCGGGCGGCAGGTCATGAGACTCGGTGGACGGAAAGAAATCGCGATGATCGTGGTTATCATGATCACGGGCGCCGTCCTCTCTGCCTTCATGAATAACATTGGCGTGGCAGCCCTCATGCTTCCGGTCGTCGTCGAGGTTGCGCGGCGCACGCGTATTCCGGCATCGCGCCTCCTGATGCCGCTTGCCTATTCAACGTTGCTTGGCGGCCTCATGACCCTGATCGGTACGCCGCCTAACCTCCTGATCAGCGAATCAATGGTCCTGAACGGCTATGCGCCATTCGAATTATTCGACTTCACGCCAATTGGCGGTGCGGTCATGGTTGTCGGCGTGCTCTTTGTCGCGCTGGTCGGCCGGTTCTTGCTGCCCACGCAAAAGGCCGCCCTCGACAAACACGTCAGTCAGCGCAGCCTGCGAGCTCGTTATAAGTTGCAGGAGCGCACATTCCTGCTGCGCGTGCCAACTGACTCTATCCTCGTTGGCAAGACGCTCGCCGAGAGCCGCATCGGATCGTCGACGGGGCTGATTATTCTCTCGCTCCTCCGCGCGGGCCGCAGCGAAACACTTCCGGGTCGTCAGACGGTTCTGCGCGGTGGCGACGGGCTGCTGGTGCAGGGTCGTGTCGACCAGTTCCGCGAATTACGTCGCTGGTCCGATCTCGTTATCGAACGCGAGGCGCCGGTACTGAAGTCAATGGTGGCGGCAAAAGTCGTTTATGCCTCGGTTACGATCTCCGAGAGTTCCTCCGTCGTGTCGGAACTCGTACGGCACGCCGCTTTCCGTACTCGGTTTGACGTTGCTGTTGTCGGCATCATGCGCCGCGGCTCTTATCGCCTTACCAACCTGGCCTACGTACCGATCAAGGCAGGTGACCAGGTCCTGGTTCAGGGTGAAGTGGAGGCGATTGCCCAGCTCGAGAAATTTCCGGATTTCTCCTCCGTCGAGATTGAGCCCCAGGAAAAACTGGCAGAAGAATTCCAGAGCGATGAACGAATGTTTGTCGTGCGCCTGCCAAAGAAAAGCGGTCTGGCAGAAGAAACTCTCGCCAAGAGCCGGCTTGCCGATGTGTTTGATTTTCGTGTTATCGCCATATTCCGGGACGGCGAACTCAAGGTCATGCCGCGTGGCGACGAGGTGTTGCTCGGTGGTGACTTACTGCTCATCGAGGGACAACATGGTGACCTCGATGTATTGCGTGGCCTGCAGGAACTCGAGATCGACACCAAGGTTCCGGCAAATGTGACCGCCTTTGAGTCTGAGCGCCTGACGCTCATGGACGCAACACTCGACCCGCGGAGTTCACTCGCAGGCCTCACGGTCGGGGAGCTCAACTTTCGAGAGCGCTACGGCATCGAGCTCGCGGGTATCTGGCGCGAGGGCGAAACCGTCGGTACGGAACTCGCCGACGAGCGGCTGCAAATTGGTGATGCCCTGCTGCTCCTGGGCCCACGCGACCGGCTGCAACTCCTGTCCACAGACTCTGACTTCCTGATTCTCACGCCCCTGGGCCAGGAACCGCCCGACACAGGCCGTGCACCCCTCGCCGCGGCCATCATGCTGGGCGTCGTGATTACGGTCATGCTGGGCTACGCACCCATTTCAATAGCTGCCGTCATCGGCGGCACAATCATGGTGCTCACAGGCTGCCTGAACATGGAACAGGCGTACCGAGCGATTGACTGGCGTGCGATCTTCCTGATCGCCGGGATGTTGCCGTTAGGCACTGCGATGCAGGACACGGGTGCTGCAACCTATCTTGCCGGGCAGGTAATGAACCTGCTGGGTGAGGCGGGCCCATGGCCAGTCATCATGGGCCTTTATATTCTGACCGCCATGGCCACGATGATAATTCCCACGGCCGCTCTCGTCGTATTGATGTCGCCGATCGTGCTGTCTGCCATGGGCGATCTCGGCGTTGCACCGGAGACTGCAATGATGGCTGTGGCGATGGCGGCCTCTGCCAGCTTCACAAGCCCGATATCACACCCGGCCAATATTCTGGTCATGGGACCAGGCGGGTATCGCTTTGTTGATTATTTGAAAGTCGGCGTTCCATTGACGATCGTCGTGTTTATTACCGTCATGGTGCTGCTGCCGATTCTGTGGCCGCTCGTGCCGGTCTAGGAGCATTGGCGTGAAAGAGACCGTTGTCATCGCAGGTGCCGGCCATGCCGCCGGCCAGTTGGTCACAAGCCTGAAACAAAAGAACTACGACGGCAAAATAGTCCTGGTCGGCGATGAACCGTATCTCCCGTACCAACGACCGCCCCTGTCAAAAAAATTCCTCGCCGGTGCAATGGAGGCAGAGCGCCTGTTCGTCAAACCGGCCAGCTTCTACGACGACGCTGACATTGAGCTGCGCCTTGAAACCGAGATCGCCGCCATAGACCGGGACGGGAAATGTCTGCGCTCCAGCGACGGCAATGACATTCCTTACGACAAGCTCGTGCTTGCTCTTGGATCACGCGCGCGACAACTGCCTGTAGAGGGCGCCAAACTGAAATGCGTCCACTACCTTCGCAGCATCGCGGACGTCGATCGAATTCGCGAGGACTTCCAGTCGGGCC
>Ga0316191_10000339_pt1 | contig 29692 bp, 32 predicted proteins | sample Eddworburr2cm_MG_FD_204928 | JGI IMG/M metagenome (GOLD analysis project Ga0316191, IMG submission 204928) | Coastal sediment microbial communities from Maine, United States - Eddy worm burrow 2 cm | ecosystem: Environmental > Aquatic > Marine > Coastal > Sediment | place: USA: Maine...
CCGTGATGGCGGCAGGCGATTTCGTCGATGCAGAGCTCAGGTTCAAGGAATTCGTGCTGCTGTACCCGGACTATCCAGGTGCATTCGTCAATCTCGCGATCATTCATGCCAACAACGAGAATGACCCGGAGACACGGGCAGCACTCGACGCGGCACTGGCCCTGGACCCCGACCATCCAGCCGCATTGAACCAAATGGGCATGCTACTTCGCAGAAATGGCAATTTTCTCGAGGCAGAAGCCGCATATTTGAAGGCTGTCACAGTTTCACCTGATTACGCCTTGGCACACTACAACCTGGGTGTTCTGTATGAACTCTATTTGCAGCGTCTGGAAGCAGCATTGCAACATTTCGAGGCCTACCAGGCACTTGTCGGAGAAGACAAGCAGGTTGAGAAATGGATATCGGACCTGACGCGTCGCGTTGCGGCGAATCAGCGTACGGCAAACGTGGCGGAATGATGGACATGAGTACTGGAAATCACAGGGTATTCGGCGCCGGATTCATGCTCGCCATGTTGTTGGCAGCGTTTGCCTCTTTCGCCCAGGACACGGCGGAAGAAACGGATGAACTGATGCCGGCTGTTGATACCTCGGCAGTGACTGCCGACGAGGATGAGACGGCCACTGCACAGGACATCACACGTACGACGACGGGAAACCGTGTCATGGATTCAATGGAACTGGGACGTACTGAGATTACAGGTAACCAGGAACTGCCCAAAGTGCTGTACATCGTGCCCTGGAAAAAATCGGAACCGGGCGACTTGATGGGAAGACCCGTCAATACGCTCCTCGACGAGGTGCTCGCACCGGTCGACAGGGAAGAATTTTTACGACAGGTCGAGTATTACGGCGACCTGTATGGAAACGAAGAAGAGTAGTTGTTTAGAAGTGCGGACGGTAGTCCGCAAGAGTCATCAAGTCATCTGTTTTAGAGGTGCGGACGGTAGTCCGCAAGAGTCATCAAGTCATCTGTTTTAGAGGAGCAGACAAATGAGCACTGTAGTGCGTTTTTTTCAGGAAGGCGGAGCATTCATGATCCCCATCCTGCTCGTATTCGGGTTCGGTATCGCAATATCGATCGAGCGCTGGACGTACCTGACGATGTCGGGTGCGAGTAACCGTGCATTGTGGAAGAAGATTGTGCCTTTCCTGAAGGCTGGAAACTTCCAGGAAGCCGCAGCTCATACAGCCAAATCAAAAGCGGCTATTGGTTCGATCCTGACCTACGGCCTTTACCGCGTTAAGTCGGCCCGCCGCCGCGATGATATTGAAAAGGCGATGGAAGAGAGTCTCATGGAGGTTCTACCGCGTCTCGAGAAGCGCACCCATTACATTGCCACGCTCGCGAACATCGCGACGCTGCTGGGACTGCTGGGTACGATTATCGGCCTGATTGCGGCGTTTACGGCAGTTGCCGAGGCGAACCCCGCAGAAAAAGCGGACATGCTGTCGGCTTCTATCTCGACCGCGATGAACACGACCGCATTCGGCCTGATGGCCGCCATTCCGTTGTTGCTGATTCATGCGTACCTGCAGACGAAGACCAATGCGCTTGTGGACAGCCTCGAGATGGCCAGCGTCAAGTTTCTGAACGCGGTTACCGAACGCCAGCTGAAGACATCCGGAGCATAAGATATGATCCGCAGCCGACGAGGCGGCCGTCATCATCGTCATGATGCGGCTGAACTCAACATCACGGCATTCATGAACCTGATGGTGATTCTGGTTCCGTTCCTGCTTATCACCGCGGTGTTCTCGCGACTGGCGATTCTCGAATTGAATCTGCCAGGCTCCTCTAGCGAGCCCGTGGAACCGCAGGACCAGACCTTCCAGCTCGAAATCATCGTGCGTCAGGACAAGATTGAAATCGGCGATCGTAACCAGGGCCTGTTGGGCATTTATCCCAACGGTGAAGGCGGTTACGACTTCGTTGCGCTTGCGGACAAGTTACTCGAACTCAAAGAGCGTTATCCCACCAAGACGGATGCCTCGATTCTCCTTGAGCAGGATATTGCCTACGACACGCTTGTCCAGGTCATGGATACGGTCCGCGTTGCACAGGAAATCGATGAAGAAAAAGGTGTCATCGACCGTTCAGACCTGTTCCCGAATATTTCAATCGGTGATGCGCCGGTGCTCGACGGAGGGACCTCGTAATGGTCAAGTCAGCTCGCGCCAAGCGCATGGAAAAACACCACAAGCGAAACATGGGCAAAGGCACGCTCAACCTCGTATCGCTGATGGATATTTTTACCATTCTTGTTTTCTTCCTGCTGGTCAACTCCTCGGATGTGCAGACATTGCCGAATGCCAAGGACTTGAAGTTGCCTGAGTCCATTGCCGAGAAAAAACCTGAAGAGACGGTCACGATCCTGATTGGTAAAACGGAGATCCTGGTACAGGGAACACCCGTTGCGAATATTGAAGAGGTCATGGCGACCCAGGGCAATGACATCCCCGGCTTGCGTGAAGCACTGTTGTCGCAGAACGACCGGGTATTGCGCCGCGCAGCCAAGGATGACATTGCCGGGCGCGAAGTCACGATCATGGGTGACAAGGACATTCCGTACCGCTTGCTGAAGAAGGTCATGGCGACCTGCACGGCATCGGATTACGGCCAAATTTCACTGGCGGTTATGCAGAAGAGTTCAGACATGCTGGACGATCTTCAGGCATCGCTGTAGGACACGGCGCAGAGACCAGGAGTCACGGAATTGGACCTACCGTTTTACAGAGAGTATGAACTGCCATGGACGACCGGCGGGGACCAGGAAAAGAAATTCCAGCGCTTGCTGGGCATCGTTTTTCTGATCTGCCTGGTGCTGAGTGTCGTCTGGCCGTTTATCCCTGTATCTGAACCGGATCCTTTCGACGTAGAAGAGATCCCGCCGCGAATTGCGCAATTGCTGCTTGAAGAAAAACCATTGCCGCCGCCTCCACCTCCTGTCAGGGAGGAAGAGCCGGAGCCGGAGCCCGAGACGGTCGAGCCCGAGCCCGAACAGGTTGTCGAGAAGGAACCTGAGCCAGAGCCAGAACCCCAACCCGAACCGGTCGTTGACCGGCAGGTGCAAGCTCGCGAGGAAGCGCAGGCAGCCCTGATGCCCTTTGCAGAGGATCTTGCAGACCTCGTCGACAAGGAACTGCAGGTTGCCGATGATCGGCCGCTGTCTGCAGCGGTCGGCCAGGCAGAACGCAACGAGCGCTCGATGATTACGTCGAAAGTGGGTACGGCATCTGGCGGTATCAACACAGCAAGCATGAGTCGCAACACGGGCGGCACGGCAATCGCAGGCCGCAATACAACGAAGGTTGCGAGCCCGGTTGCAGGTATCGGCCAGGCCGGTGGTGGCGCCAGCCGCACCGGGTCCAGCGGCAAGGCATCGCGGTCGCGCGAAGAAATTGAGCTCGTTTTCGACAAGAACAAGGGTGCAATTTTCGCGCTCTACAATCGTGCGCTGCGCCAGGATCCGTCTCTCGAAGGAAAGTTGGTCCTGCGTCTGACCATCGCGCCGAACGGCCAGGTCACGATGTGTGAAGTGGTATCGAGTGAACTCGGTGACGAAGAACTCGAGCGCAAGCTCGTACAGCGAGTCAAGCTGTTCCGCTTTGAGGCAAGGGACGTAGAGGCTATCACCACGACCAAGCCGATCGACTTCTTCCCGGCCTGAGCGCATCCATTTCGATCCCCGCAGAATTCGCCCATAATGGGCGGATGATGCAATAACGCACGTCTGCGAGGGGTCACCATGAAAAAACCACAAGCCATTGTCGCTATTGCCGCCATTGCGGCTGCCCTGGCGTTTACGCCGCTGGTCTCGTCGGCCGAATACACGATCGAGAATCTCATTGAAGACACCGGCGTGCGTGAAGGGCCGACGGTAATGCGCGACAAAAAGACGTGGGATGCGAGTCGACGCATCGTAATTCGCAACATCGGCCTCGACCTTCCCGATTTCGGCGATCTTGATGTTGTTGTCGTTGGTTCGATGGACGAGGCAATGGCCCATGCTGAGGATGCTGGTGCAATCATCGGCTTCTGCGATGCCGAGCTTCTCGCCGCGGCGCCGCATGTCAGCTGGGTACAGATTTTTGCCGCCGGTGCCGAGCGCTGTTTCCCGTCAGAGCGGTTGTCGAGTGGGGCCGTGACCCTGACGAATATGCAAAAGATGTCGTCACCGGTTATCGCTGAGCACGCCATTGCGATGATGCTGGCGCTGACGAGAAACCTGCCGGAGTTCATAGATGGCAAGGCGCAGGGAGACTGGAAGCGAGGCGCCCCGTTCACCGACGGAATGATCAGCGTGTCGGGCAGGACGATGCTGGTTCTCGGGCTCGGTGGAATTGGCACCGAAATCGCCAAGCGTGGCGCAGCACTGGGAATGCGGGTTGTTGCGACACGGAACAGTTCCCGTAAGGGCCCCGATTTTGTCGACTACGTAGGCCTCTCCGATGAGATGATCGACCTGGCCAAGGATGCAGACGTTATCGTCAATGCTCTGCCGTTGACGCCGACGACGCAAGGCTTGCTGGACGAGGGTTTCTTTGCGGCCGCCGGACAATCGGGTGCGCCATTCTTCATAAACGTCGGACGTGGGGCTACTGTCGATACAGACGCGCTGCTTAATGCACTGCAGTCTGGCAATCTCGCGGGCGCTGGTCTGGATGTTACCGACCCGGAGCCTCTGCCGGCAGATCATCCACTGTGGCTCGAGGACAATGTGATTATCACGCCGCACGTGTCGTCATGGGGCAGTGATCGGGTCCGTCACAGGTTGCTCCTTTTGGAGAACATTCGACGATACCTGGCCGGTGATGCGTTGCTCAACGTTGTGGATCCAGACAAAGGCTACTAGCGAACATGGCCGAAAGCCCGCCAAAGGTGTAGACGATGCGCAAGGCAATCGACGGTGCCAGTCGACGTCGCCTGTATCTCTTCAGGCACGGCGCGGTGGACTACGTAGATGCGAATGGTAACTGGGTCGCAGACCCGAACCTCGTGGATCTGAATGAGCACGGTCGGGCGCAGGCTGCCGCGATGTCGCGTCTGTTCGCGGATGTGCCGGTTGATAAGGCGATTTGCTCGGGTTTTCCACGCACGGTGCAAACCGGGGAGGCTGTGTTAGGCGATCGCGATATCAGGCTCGAAGTGATTACCGAGTTGCAGGAAATTCGACACGGCTCGGGAGAAACACCGGATGGCTACGACATCTACGCCGATGTCGCGTTCTCTCACTGGCGTGCGCCGGATGAGCGCGCGACCTTTCTCGGCGGCGAGCGCTATCACGATTTCTACGAACGCATCGGATCCGCAATGGAGGCACTGCTTGCCGATGACTCATGGCATAACCTCGCCGTATTTGCCCATGGCGGAACCAATGCGGCGGTGCTCGGTTGGGCGACCGGCGTCGGCCTGCATGCATTCGGCCTGCTCGATCAGGCAACGTGTTGTCTTAATATTCTCGATTTCGACTTCGATGATTACGGTGTGCTGGTCAGGAAGACTGTTCGAGGAATGAACATCACGGCGGATGACCCTGTCATGCACCGGCGTGATGCCGGCGACATGGAGATGCTTGCTCGCCGAATCCTGAAAATGCAGGTCTGATGGAAAGGTCTCGGGGGTTCCCTCCGGTCGCATCCGCTGACGCGCGATCGCTCATCCTCGGTAGCCTGCCAGGCGCTCGTTCGATCGCGGAACAGCAGTACTATGCCCATCCGCAGAATGCTTTCTGGCGAATCATGCGAGAGTTGTTCGGTATCACAGGTGACTATGAAACAAGGTGTGCCCAGCTCAATGCGAACGGCATTGCGCTATGGGATGTGCTGCACAGTTCAATTCGGCCTGGCAGCATGGACGCGGATATCAAATCAGACACTGCGGCGGTAAATGACTTCGCCGGTTTTTTTTCGGCGCACCCGAACATCCGTACAGTCGCATTCAACGGCAAGAAAGCCGAGCAGCTTTTCACGCGCTTCGTTGTGCCAGATGTAAGAATCGCGGGCATCCGGCGTGTTGCGCTGCCATCGACAAGCCCTGCCTACGCGTCCATGCCGTTCTCAGGTAAGCTGAATGCCTGGCGAGATGCGCTGGCGAACGAATAAGAAAGGAGGGGGGTAATGATCAGGTACGTTACGCTCGGAGTGGACACGTGCGACGAAGCGGCAAGATTCCACTTTCGTAATCTGGACCGCAACACGCTGAACGCGTTCTGCCTGCATGAGGCAGGCTCATGAGTAATGAACAGATTCTCCTGCCGATGCTCGGCATGATCTTGTTGACGGCGGTCGTCTGGCTCGTGTTGTACGCGAGGCGAATACCGGCAATGCGCAAGGCTGGCAAGCCCGTGCAGACCTACACCACGCCGGACAAATCGGTCGAGTTGTTGCCCGAGGAAATCAGCTATCCGGCGAACAATTTCAAGAACCTGTTTGAATTGCCGGTGCTGTTCTACGCGCTATGCCTGTACCTGTACGTGACCGCTACCGCGCAAAGCCTGGATGTTTTTGCGGCGTGGCTGTTCTTGCTGTTTCGGGTCATTCACAGCGCAATTCACTGCACCGTGAATATCGTCATGGCACGTTTCCTGGCCTACTGCGCGGCCGCCCTGGCACTGTGGTTCATGCTGGGACGCGCGCTTTGGGGTGTCTTCCAGGCGGGCCTCGCGTGACACAGGCAGGTTTCAGAGGGCGCTGTCGCCGGTTTCACCGGTACGAATGCGCCACGCCTGGTCTATTGTCGTGACGAAAATCTTGCCGTCACCGACCTTGCCGGTCTTGGCGGCATCTACGATGGCCTCGATGACACGCTCCACGAGGTCATCGGGGACAGCTACTTCAATCTTGGCTTTGGGAAGAAAATCAACAACATACTCGGCCCCACGGTAGAGTTCGGTATGGCCGCGCTGACGGCCGAACCCTTTGACCTCACTGACGGTCATGCCCTGGATACCGACCTCGCTCAATGCGTTGCGGACGTCATCGAGTCGAAAGGGTTTTACAATGGCGGTCACGAGCTTCATTCGTTAGATCTCCAGAGCGGAAAATTATGGTGCGTATGCTAGCAAAGAGCCTGATAAAAGACCCCCTCGGATTGCGCTATTACGGCCTCGCCACGTTGTATGCTGTTGCGGCCTATATCCTCGGGTTTGTCGGCCTGTTCTCGACATCCTGGGCCGTGAGTATCCCCGCGACCCTGTTACTGGCGCACGGCATGATCATCGCCGCTTACATGATCCACGAATGTGGCCACAACCTGGTCTTTAATCACAGCCGTCATAACGCTTATTTGGGGCGTTTTATGAGCTGGCTCTGTGGCGCTGCTTACGGAACGTACGAGGACATGCGCTACAAGCATTTTCGGCATCATGTCGATAACGATGATGTTGTCTGGTTCGATTACGATGCTTTTTTTGAAAGACACCCACACCTCACGAGCGTTACACGCATACTCGAGTGGTTCTACATTCCGGCGCATGATCTGATCATGCACGGTGTCATGGTGCTGACATCATTTGTTATTCCGCAACGCCGTGGGCAGCGGGCACGCAATATTGCCGTCATCCTGATCCGTGGCGGTGTTTTCGTTGCACTGGTGATAGTTGTACCGAAGGTGGCTTTGCTCTACGCAGTAGCGTACCTGATCATGATGCATGTGCTGCGTTTCATGGATAGCGTGCAACATGACTACGGTTACAACACGACATTGTTCGAGTACGTAAAGCCACCGCACAAAGGCGATATCCAGTGGGAGCAGGAACATACGTTCAGTAATCCCATCAGTCTGCGGTTTCCGAAACTAAACTGGCTGGTTCTGAATTTCGGCTACCACAACGCACATCACATGGATATGAACATGCCGTTCTATCGCTTGCCGGAACTGCACCACGAGCTGACCGGCAACGATCCGTCGCGAGTCATACCGTTCTGGTCGCAACTGCAGCTCTACCATCGCAATCGCGTGCAAAGAATCTATAACTCCCAGCCTGAGGATTACCCGAAAGGCGACGCCTACCTCAGGACAGCGCAGTCGGGCCGGGGTCCGATCGGCGGAAATGCTGCGTCGTTCCTCACGTCATTTTAGAATTTGAACCACAACAAGCGAGGCATACATGTCCGATAACACAGAAGTTGGCAAGATCGGCTGGATCGACATGACCGTCGATGACGCTGATGGTGTACGCGATTTCTACAAGACTGTCGTGGGCTGGGGTAGCGAGAGTGTCGATATGGGCGATTACTCGGACTACGCAATGACGATGCCGTCCAACGATGAAGCCGTGTCGGGTATCTGCCACGCGCGCGGTAGCAACGCGGATCTGCCGTCGGGCTGGTTGATCTACATTGTCGTCGAGGATGTCGAGGCAAGTGCAGCCGCGTGTACTGAAAATGGTGGCGCGGTCATTGTTCCGATCAAGGACCTGGCTGGCGGGCGTTTTTGTGTTATTCGAGACCCGGCGGGCTCAACGGCCGCGTTGTACCAGCCCTGAATATGGCGCTCTCGCGATTCGAAGATCCGGCCTGGCATGCAACGATCGGTGATTTGCTGGCCGCCGACGACGACCAGGCAATCGCCGGCGCCCTGATCGCGGCGGTAGACCAGGTCGTTTCGCACGACGGGGCGAGTCTGTTGGCCTTCCATGCGGACGCGACACCGGAAGTGCTACATCACAACCTCGGCCCCAAGCGGGAAAAACATTATCTCCATCGCTACCTGGCCGGGCCTTATCTTCTCGATCCGCTCTATCAACTTGCGCTGCGGCGGGACAAGCCGTCCATGTGTCGTTTTCGGGATGCTACGCCGGATCGCTTCCACTCCAGCGAATATTACAAACAGTATTGCGACCGGACTCACCTCAAGGATGAGATGGATTTTCTTGTCAATGTAGACGACGGGACCGCACTGGTGCTGGTGGTGGGGCGTCGGCGAAAGATGTTCTCAAAAGCCGAACTCGCGCGCCTTGCGCTGATCGAGCCGGTCATCTGCGCCGCAATGCGACGCACCTGGGAGCTTTGGCAACTGGGCAACAAGCGCAGTGAGCCCAACAAGGGTATTCACCAACGATTGACCGAGTGCTACGAGAATTTCGGTGCCGATGTGCTGACAAGGCGCGAGCGCGAGATCACGCGCCTGTTGCTTCGCGGCCACTCGACAAAGTCGGTCGCCCGTGAACTGAATATTGCGCCGGGTACCGTAATGGTCCACAAACGTAACCTGTTTGCAAAACTCGGCATCACCTCGCAGTACGAGCTGTTCTCACTGTTTATCGAAAAGCTGTCGGGTAGCTAGGTGAGGCGGCCATCCGGCCCTACTACGCAAACGGTATATCAAGCACCTGATCTGGGCCGGAAAATGTTCTTACCTTTGTCTACTTCACGAAAGGCCGTTTACCCATGTTTGAATTCGACTTTGGTCATGGAGAGGATCTCGACCTTTTGCGTGACACCGTGCGGAGTTTTGCAACGGATCGCATAGCACCTCGCGCTGCCGCGATTGACGAGAATAACGAATTTCCGCGCGACCTTTGGACCGAGCTCGGTGAGCTGGGCCTGCTGGGCATCACCGTCGAGAGCAAATACGGCGGCTCTGAGCTGGGCTACCTTGCGCATGTTATCGCTATGGAAGAAATCAGCCGCGCATCCGGATCGGTTGGACTCTCCTATGGAGCGCACTCCAATCTTTGCGTGAACCAGCTTCGCCGCTGGGGTAACGAAGAGCAGAAAGAGAAGTACCTGCCGAAGCTCGTGTCTGGTGAATACCTGGGTGCGCTCGCAATGAGCGAGGCCGGTGCGGGCTCAGACGTCATGAGTATGAGCGCGGTGGCTGTTCGTGACGGGGACGAATACGTGTTGAACGGCTCCAAAATGTGGATCACCAATGCGCCTGGCGCTGACGTTATGATTGTCTATGCGAAGACCGATCAGCGCGCTGGTACGAAAGGCGTGAGCGCATTCCTGATCGAGCGTGGCACCCCTGGATTTTCGACACCGCAGAAGCTCGACAAGCTCGGTATGCGTGGCTCGGACACGAGCGAGGTCTTGCTCGAAGATTGCCGTATTCCGGCCGCAAACCTGATGGCGGAAGAGGGTAAGGGTGCCGCGATTCTAATGAGTGGGCTTGATTACGAGCGCGTAATTCTTGCGGGCGGGTCACTCGGTATCATGGCAGCGTGTATGGACCTCGTGATGCCGTATGTCCATGATCGCAAGCAGTTCGGTCAGCCAATTGGTGAGTTTCAGCTCATGCAAGGCAAGATTGCCGACATGTACACAGCAATGAATTCATGCCGGGCCTATGTTTATGCCGTGGCGCAGGCCTGCGATCGTGGCTTGACTACCCGCTTTGATGCTGCTGGATGTATCCTCGTGGCTGCCGAGAAAGCAACCTGGATGGCCGGCGAGGCGATCCAGGCGCTGGGCGGCAACGGTTACATCAATGAATATCCGGCCGGGCGGTTGTGGCGCGATGCCAAGCTCTACGAGATAGGTGCAGGTACGAGCGAGATTCGCCGCATGCTCATCGGTCGCGAACTTTTCAATGCGACAAAGTAGTCGAAACTGATGCCAGTACTCCAAACCAAGGTCGATCGTTCATCCGAGGAATTCGAGAAGAACAAGGAAGCCCATGAGGCGCTTGCCAAGGATCTCAGGGAGGTTGACGACTATGTGATGCAGGGCGGGCCCGAGCGATCGCGCGAAAAGCACCTCAAGCGGGGCAAGCTCCTCGCGCGTGAGCGCATCAAGGGCCTACTGGACGAGGGCGCACACTTTCTCGAAATCGGCCGCCAGGCCGCATGGCAGGTCTACAGTGATGACGTGCCGAGTGCCGGTATTGTTACTGGCATCGGCCGCATTCATGGCACGGAGTGCATGATCGTTGCCAACGACGCAACCGTGAAAGGCGGCACCTACTATCCCTTGACCGTCAAGAAGCACCTCCGAGCACAGGAAATCGCAGAAGAAAATCATCTGCCATGCATCTACCTGGTCGACTCTGGTGGTGCATTCCTGCCGCGCCAGGACGAGGTTTTTCCCGACCGCGATCATTTCGGCCGAATTTTCTATAACCAGGCGCGCTTGTCGGGCAAGGGCATCCCCCAAATCGCTGTCGTCATGGGGTCCTGCACGGCAGGCGGTGCATACGTGCCCGCGATGTGTGATGAGTCGATTATCGTTCGCAACCAGGGCACGATTTTCCTGGGTGGTCCGCCACTCGTAAAGGCGGCAACAGGCGAAGTCGTCGACGCCGAAACGCTCGGTGGTGGCAGTGTTCACTCGCGGATTTCCGGGGTGACCGATCACCTGGCCAACGATGATGCGCACGCACTCTCCATCGCGCGAGACATCGTCGCAAATCTCAACTTCCGGCGGGATCTGAGCGTTGTGCGTCGTGAGCCTGTTGAGCCCAGGTACGACGCTGAAGATATCTACGGCATCGTCTCGCGCGAGTTTCGATTTCCGTACGACATTCGCGAAGTCATCGCCCGCATAGTCGATGGCTCTGAATTCCAGGAATTCAAGAAGCTTTACGGCGCAACACTTGTATGTGGATTTGCGCATATTGACGGTTACCCGGTCGGCATCGTTGCAAATAACGGCATCCTGTTTCCCGAGTCGGCACAGAAGGGCGCGCACTTCGTACAACTCTGCAATCGACGCCGCATTCCGCTGGTTTTCCTGCAGAACATCACGGGATTCATGGTGGGTAAGCGCGTCGAACAGGCGGGTATTGCCAAGGATGGCGCCAAGATGGTCAATGCGGTGGCGACGGCCAACGTGCCAAAATTCACGGTTGTGGTCGGTGGCTCATTTGGTGCCGGAAACTACGCGATGTGTGGACGCGCATACAGCCCGCGCATGATGTGGATGTGGCCGAATGCGCGCATCTCCGTGATGGGCGGTGACCAGGCGGCGCTCGTGCTCTCCACGGTCAAGGAAGACGGCTTGAAATTGCGTGGCGAAGACTGGCCCGAGAGTGAAAAGGCGGGTTACGAGGATATGATCCGGGCGCAGTACGAGACTCAGGGCAGCCCGTATTATGCGAGTGGGCGTCTGTGGGACGATGGTGTCATCGACCCGCTGCAAACGCGGACTGTCCTCGCGCATGGCCTGTCCGCGGCGATGAATCACACACAAGCTGAAGAAGCACCGTTCGGCATTTTCCGCATGTAACGGTACACTTTGCGCCCATGAGCGCACGACAAGAGCAGAATACAGGTACGCGCGGTGTGCGTGAGGCGCATCGCTTTGATGAGCGCAAGCTCGAAGACTACCTGTCCTCACACGTCGAGAGCTTCCATGGCCCGATGACGGTCTCTGAGTTCAAGGGTGGCCAGTCAAACCCCACTTACCTGCTCGAAGCCCAGTCGGGGCGCTACGTACTGCGTCGGAAGCCCCCAGGGAAGCTACTCAAGTCGGCGCACGCCGTCGACCGCGAGTTTCGCGTCATCAGTGCACTGTATGCATCGGGTTTCCCCGTGCCGCGGCCCTATTTGCTGTGTGAAGACGACGAGGTTATCGGCACGACGTTTTACATCATGGAGTGTGTTGAGGGTCGAATTTTCTGGGAGCTCGACCTGCCGGGACTTGACCACGATGAACGCGCCGCAATTTACGACAACGTTAATGAAACAATCGCGAGGCTGCACTCGACGGACATTCATGCGGCAGGACTCGATGACTTCGGCGTTCCCGGAAACTACTTTGAGCGCCAGATTTCGCGCTGGAGCAAGCAATATCGGGCATCAGAGACCGATAAGAATGTCGCGATGGATCGGCTAATTGAATGGCTGCCCGAAAATATTCCCGCCGACGATTCGGTCAGTATCGTGCACGGTGACTACCGCCTGGACAACATGATTCTGCACCCAACCGAGCCGCGCGTGATCGCGGTACTCGACTGGGAGTTGTCGACGATCGGACATCCGCTGGCCGATTTCACCTATCACCTGATGGCGTGGGAAATGCCTGAAATAGGCCTGGGCTCGGTCGGTTTGGCCGGCAAGCCCATTGCCGACCTGGGTATTCCGAATGAGGATGAATACATTGCCACCTATTGCGAGCGAACAGGCCGTGCCACGGGAATTGCGGACCGGAATTTTTACTCGGCTTTCAATTTCTTCCGTCTCGCGGCGATCCTGCAGGGCATTGCCGGGCGCGTCAGGGACGGCACCGCGGCGAGTGCTCATGCATCGCAGGCTGTCAAAGCGGTGAAACCACTGGCAGACTTGGGCTGGCAATACGCCGCCAAACTTGGATAAAACATGGCTCTTGATTACGACGAGTTGATGTCGAAGGTCCAGACGGACCTTCCTTTTAGCTACACAGATGCTGACACGATGCTGTACGCCCTGAGTATCGGCATGGGCAATGACCCGCTTAACCTGCGGGAGCTGCCCTATGTCTATGAGCAAGGCGAGCCGCTCAAGACCATACCCACATTGGCGACTGTTCTTGTTCCGGAGATGTTTCCGGTCGGACTTGGCTGGGACTACAGCCAGATTCTGCATTCCGAACAACGAATGCGTCTATACCGCCCATTACCACCAGCTGCGGACCTCCTGATCAACAAGCGTGTCGTTGACGCTTTCGATCGTGGGCCGAAGCTCGGCGCACTCATTCTGCTGGAGGCGGAGGGCCGCCTGGCGAGCGATGACACGGTCCTCTTCACCATGGGTTGCTCGATTGTGGCGCGCGGCGACGGTGGTTTCGGCGGACCCAAAGGGAAGGGTATTCCGCCGCACCGGCCACCTCGTCGTGAGCCGGACCTGTCCTGTGATATTACGACGCGGCGGGACCAGGCACTGCTGTACCGACTCACCGGCGACAGGAACCCTCTGCATGCAGACCCGGCTGCGGCCAGGGCTGTTGGCTTCGAGCGGCCCATCCTGCACGGCTTGTGTACATTCGGCGTTGCCTGCAGGGCAGTTTTGCAGACGATTTGTGATTACGACTACACGCTAATTCGCGAATTCGATGCACGTTTCTCGGCGCCGGTGCTGCCGGGTGACACGATAACGACAGACATGTGGCAGGAAGGCAATGTCGTTTCGTTTGTGTGCAGCGTCAAGGAACGTGGCGTCGTCGTCTTGCGCAACGGCATGTGTACGTTGGCAGTATGAGAAAGGGAGCAGTGCTGTGAGCGATCGTGTTGAAATCACCGTCAGCGACCACGTTGCGGAGGTTATGCTCAACCGGCCTGACAAGTTCAACGCACTGGATGTCAACATGTTCCGTGCGCTCGACAGGGCTGCGAGAATCATCGCGGAGGATCCCTCGGTCAGGGCTGTCGTGATGCATGGTGCGGGTGGCAACTTCTGCGCGGGAATCGACATTGGTGCCTTGCAGGGCGGTGGTGAGCAAGTAGCACAGACCTTGCTCGCACCCGTGGAGGGTTCACCGGCAAACCTTGCTCAACGTGCCGCCTACGCCTGGCGCGAACTCGAAGTGCCGGTTATCTGTGCGCTGCAGGGCGTTACGTTCGGTGGTGGTCTTCAAATTGCGCTGGGCGCGGACTTGCGGTACGCGGCGGCGAATACTCAGTTATCGGTTATGGAATCGAGGTGGGGATTGATTCCGGATATGGCCTTTAGCACAACCTTGCGACATCTCGTGCCGCCGGACCGGGCCAAGGAACTCGCCTGGACAGCGCGCATCTTCGATGCCGAGGAAGCGCTGCAACTCGGCGTCATAACGGCGATTGAAGACGATCCGCTTGATGCTGCGCGGCAAATGGCCGGCATTATCCGGGACAGGTCGCCCGAGGCAATTCGCGGTGTCAAACGACTCGTGAACGCGGCATGGAGCTTGAGCGAAAACGATTCTTTGGCGCTTGAAGCGACGCTGCAGGGACAACTGCTGGGGTCCGAATGCCAGGTTGAGGCGGTTCGCGCCAACCTTGAGAAACGCCGGCCGGACTTTCCCGAATAAATGACGAATTTCGAAGGAACTTCACTGCAGTCTGGTTGTTCCAATCATGTGACACATCCACAGACCGGAATGAGTCCGTGTTGAATTATCGATTTACAATCTGGATTTTCTTGCTGCTTCTGCAGCCTGCAACCGCTATGGCGCAACGCGTGGATTACGAAGGCTCAAATTTCCCTTCGCACACGATTCGTATCCAGGCCAAAGCAGAGAGTTTGTACTTGCAGGGTCACTGGGAGCGTGCGCACTTCATTTTCGAGCACGAGCTCTCACCGATCGGCGATAAGTATGCGCAATACATGGTTGGATACATGTATCTGAACGGGCAGGGTGTCTCGAGAGACCCGGTCTTGGCCTCGGCCTGGTATCGAATGGCGGCCGAGCGTGGTATTCCGGAATTCGCCGCGGTGCGGGATCAGCTCCTTGATTCGCTTACCCCGGACGAACTTGCGAGGTCGGATGCACGCTACGTGGAGCTGCGCAAAGAATACAGTGATCTTGTGATCACGCTCGACATAGTGCGCAAGGAGAGGCGCCTGCGGCGTGATGAAACAACCGGCTCGCGGCTGGGCGGAGGCGCCAGCCCCGTGACGGTCATCATACCCAGGAATGGAATGGCGATGACGCGCGAGGAATACGAGAGTCGTGGCGATGAGAAAATGGAAGTGTGGCTCAACTACATAACCCGGGAATTGGGTATTGATTCAGTCAGGGCCAACCTGACCGACAAGGAATTCGACAATCTCGCTGCGCAGGTCGACGAATACCTGGAAATTATCGAGGATCGTTAGGCCGCAGTCCGGCACTCAGGATTTCGGGAAATTCGGCGACGACATTTGCGGCAATCGCCGCATCGCCATGGAACCATTTTGGCACCCAGTTCAGGGATCCCATGATCGCGTTGCCCGTCATACGTACATCGCAGGGCGCGATACTGCCGTCCTCTATTCCTGTCTTGAGTATGGCCTCGAAACGGGCACCGTGGTGTCGAGAAATCTCGAGAATACGCTCGCGATGTTCCGGCTTCAGTGACGGGATCTCACTCATGATGGCGATAGGGCCGCGCTCGCCCGTCATGGCTTCGAGGTGATACCGCAAGTAGCGTTTCACTGTATCGAGACCATTACGGCCCTCCGCTATGGCGCGATCCATGGTCTCACGACCAACATCGCCCGCGCGCAGGTAGCACAGGTAGACCAGTTCTTCCTTGTTCTTGACGTAGTAATAGAGCGCCGCGTCGGTGAGTCCGAGGACCTGGGCGACGTCTTTCAATGAGCTGCCGCTGTAGCCCTTCTCGTTGAAGCACTTCGCGGCAGCGCGCAGCATGCGGTCTTTCTGCAGCTCCCAGCGGGTTTCCGACGCTTTCCTGACCATATTCCCGGGCAATTTCCTTGAGTCGGGACTCATTCTGCATTATTTTAATCCGAATTAAAATTCTTTCAGGGTTGAAGTATGAGTACGGCAGCCAAAGATTTGTCGCGCCCGTCCGGCGAGCGCACTGCGCCCCCTTTGCGCTTTGTGACCGCAGCGTCGTTATTTGACGGTCACGATGCAGCCATTAACATAATGCGGCGCCTGATACAGGCACAGGGCGTTGAGGTTGTTCACCTCGGCCATAACCGCAGTGTTGATGACATCGTTCTTGCGGCGATCCAGGAAGATGCCGACGGTATCGCGGTCAGTTCCTACCAGGGTGGGCATAACGAGTTTTTCCGCTACATGGTGGATCGCCTTCGGGAACTTGGCGCCAGCCATATCAAGGTATTTGGTGGCGGCGGCGGAACCATCACGCCCGAGGAAATCGCGGAGTTGATGGCGTATGGCGTTGAGCGGATCTATCACCCGCATGACGGCATGGAGCTCGGCCTGCAGGCAATGATCGAGGATCTCGTTGCACGCACGCAGGCGAATCGTCGTCTTGCGTACGTGCCCGAGTCATCTGAATCAGTGGTAGACATTGCGGCGATGATCTCGTCGATCGAAGAAGGCGTATTCGACGACGCGCAACTCACGAGCCTGCGCAAGGAGTGGCAGGTCAAGGCCGGTAAGGTACCGGTGATCGGAATAACCGGCACGGGCGGTGCAGGCAAGAGTAGCGTGACTGATGAAATTCTGAACCGCATGCTCTCCAGTTTTCCGGACAAGCGCATCGCGGTACTTGCTGTCGATCCGACACGCAGACGGACGGGCGGCGCGTTGCTCGGCGATCGTATTCGCATGAACTCATTGCGTTCGGATCGCATTTACATGCGTTCGATTGCAACACGTCGCCAACACCTGGCGACGAGCGAAATGCTTGGTGACCACATCGCGTATCTGAAGTCCCAGGGCTTCGACCTTGTGATCGTCGAGACCGCAGGTATCGGTCAGAGCGACAGTGAGATTGTCGACATGGTCGACTACTCCGTTTATGTCATGACCAGTGAGTACGGCGCGGCAAGTCAGCTGGAAAAGATCGACATGCTGGATTTTGCCGATCTTGTCGTACTCAACAAGTATGACAAACGCGGTGCGGAAGACGCGTTGCGCGATATTCGCAAGCAATGGAAGCGAAATCATGTGGCGTTTGCTATGCCTGATGAAGATGTGCCGGTTTACCCGAGCATCGCGAGCCAGTTCAACGACCCGGGCATCAGCTGGATGTTCGTGGAGCTTTGCCGTCGTGTTGCCGAGAAGGTGGGTCTCGACAAGGACGAATGGACGCCCGATATTGATACATCAATTCGCGAGCCACGCGCGACCGCGACGATTCCCGGCGCCCGAATTCGATACCTTGCTGAGATCGCGGAACAAGGACGGACGATCAACAGTCATGTCGATAGCCAGGCCGAAATCGCGAGCCGCGCTCAGCACGTCTATGAGTCGTTGAGGTTGCTCGACGATCCGGAATTACCCGCTTCACTGGAACAGTACAAGAGCGAAGCGCTTACGGGTGGTGACGATCGCAGCCTGCTCGTGCTTAGACAGCGTTACCAGGAGGCCATTACCGAACTATCCGCAGAGTCGCTCTCACTGCTGCGGCAATGGCCGGAGCGCAGGGAAAGTGTGCGGTCGGAGCAATTTAGCTACACGGTGCGTGGTCGAGAAATCACGGGCAGCAACTACCGTGAATCATTGAGCCACCAGGCCATCCCGAAGATTGCAGCGCCTGACTTCTCGGATTGGGGCGAATTGCTAACGTACCTGCAGAAAGAAAATCTTCCCGGAGCCTACCCGTATACAGGAGGGGTATATCCGTATCGGCGCCTCGGTGAGGATCCCACCCGAATGTTCGCGGGCGAGGGTACGCCGGAACGTACCAATCGCCGTTTTCACTATCTGTCACAGGGTCAGCCCGCGGCGCGCCTCTCGACGGCCTTTGATTCTGTAACCCTGTATGGCGAAGATCCCCACGAACGCCCCGACATTTACGGCAAGGTCGGCAACTCGGGCGTTTCGATTGCGACCGTCGATGACATGAAGAAACTCTATTCGGGTTTCGACCTCTGTTCGCCGACAACCTCTGTTTCCATGACGATCAACGGTCCTGCGCCAATGATGCTGGCATTCTTCATGAATACGGCCATTGACCAGCAGGTCGAGAAGCACCTTCGTGAGACAGGCGGCTGGGAGGCGGCGAAGAAGAAGGTCGATGAATTCTTCAAGGGCCGCGAGCGACCGTGCTATGAAGGCGACTTGCCGGATGGCAACGACGGCCTGGGCCTGGGCTTGCTCGGCGTATCCGGAGAGTTCGTCGTCGATGCGGAAACGTATGCGCGCATCAGGAAGGATACGATGGCGAGCGTTCGAGGCACGGTACAGGCCGATATCCTCAAGGAAGACCAGGCGCAGAATACCTGCATTTTCTCGACGGAGTTCGCGATGAAGATGATGGGTGATGTGCAGCAGTTCTTCATCGATAACAACGTACGCAATTACTACAGCATTTCCATCAGCGGATATCACATCGCGGAGGCAGGCGCGAATCCAATCAGTCAGCTTGCATTTACTCTGTCGAACGGATTTACGATCGTTGAGTACTATCTCGCACGCGGCATGGACATCGATGAATTTGCGCCGAACCTGAGCTTCTTCTTCTCGAATGGAATGGACCCGGAGTACGCCGTAATCGGGCGGGTCGCGCGCCGCATCTGGGCCCGGGCGATGCGGGAGCGTTACGGCGCAAGTGCGCGCTCGCAAATGCTCAAGTACCACATTCAGACCTCGGGTCGCAGTTTGCATGCCCAGGAGATCAGCTTTAACGATATCCGTACGACCCTCCAGGCGCTGTACGCGTTATTCGACAACTGCAACAGCCTGCACACCAACGCGTTCGATGAGGCCGTGACAACGCCTACCGAACAGTCGGTGCGGCGTGCGGTCGCGATCCAGCTCATTATTTCCCGAGAGCTGGGCATGAATTTCTGTGAAAACCCCTGGCAGGGGTCGTTCGTTATCAATGAACTGACTGACCTGGTGGAAGAAGCGGTCTACAAGGAATTCGAACGCATATCCGAGCGCGGTGGCGTACTTGGTGCGATGGACACCATGTATCAGCGAGGCAAGATTCAGGACGAGAGCCTTTACTACGAGAGTAAGAAGCACGATGGGTCTCTGCCGCTGATAGGAGTGAATACCTTCCTGCCGAAGGAGGGGCAGGAGGATGAGGTGCACGAACTCGAACTCATTCGCTCATCGGAACGTGAGAAGAACGACCAGATTCGCCACCTCCGGGCTTTCCAGGCAGCACATGCCCAAACCAGTGGCGAGGCGCTTGCGCGCTTGCAAAAGGTCGCCAGGGAACGCGGCAACGTGTTTGAGGAGCTCATGGAAACCGTCAAGTCGAGCTCGCTGGGCCAGATATCCGGAGCGCTGTACGGCGTTGGCGGCGAATACCGCCGCAACATGTAAGAAAGGGAGAGTTTTTTGAGCGACACCGTCAAGTACGAACAAGAGGGCGCCGTTGCGGTCATTACCTTGCATCGCCCGGAGAGCATGAACTCCTTCAATGACGAGCTACGGGCAGAAACCTGTAATGCGTTTTCCAGGGCGCACGATGACGAGACAGTTCGGGTTGTCATCTTCACCGGGGAGGGTCGCTGTTTCTCCGCCGGCGCGGACCTGAAAGCCGGTATCGACCGGGATGTACAGGACATCCTGATGAAAGAGTATCGGCCGATTCAGGAGGCCATCGCGAACATTCCGAAGCCGGTTATTGCGGCGATTCCGGGCTCTGCCGCCGGTATCGGCATGTCGATGGCACTGCAATGTGACCTGATGATCATGGCAGACAATGCATTCCTGCTCTCGCCGTTTACGACTATTTCCCTCGTGCCGGACGGCGGACTCAGCTGGCTGTTAGTCAGGCAGCTCGGTTATCGCAGGGCGTTCCAGCTGAGTGTCGAGTCAGAACGGATAAGCGCCGAGCGATGTGTGGAACTGGGACTGGCGAACAAGGCCGTGCCAGCAGAAACGCTTGGGATTGCTGCGATGGAATGGGCGCAGCAGCTCGCAAAACGCGCTCCGCTGTCGCTTGCGGCGACGAAACAAGCCATGCGCTTCGCGATGGATAGCGACTGGGCCAGCGCCTATCAGCTCGAGGCGAAACTCCAGGGCGAGCTACTCGGCAGTGAGGACAACCGTGAGGGCATCGAAGCATTTTTCGAAAAGCGTGCGCCGGAATTCAAAGGCAAGTAATTGCCCGGAAAGTTGAAGAGACAAGATAATGGATAGAAACATATTTGAAGAAGAGCACGAGATGTTCCGTGATTCCGTGCGGAGCTTTATGAAGAATGAAATCGGGCCACATGAGGAACGCTGGAACGAGCAGGGCATTGTGGACCGTGAAGCGTTTCTCAAGGCGGGTGAAATGGGCTTTCTTTGCATGTGGGCGGAGGAAGAGTATGGCGGCATCGGGGTTGACGATTTTCGCTACGAACAGATCCTGATCGAAGAAAATGCCTACTACGGCGATCTCGGCTTTTTCATGACGTTGCACAGCCGGCTTGTCGGTCCGTACATTCGAAATTTCGCAACCGATGAGCAAAAGGCACGCTGGCTACCGAAATGCATTTCGGGCGAGCATATTCTTGCAGTGGCGATGACCGAACCCGGTACCGGCAGCGATTTGTCGGCCATTCGCACCAAGGCTGAAGACAAGGGCGACCACTTCCTGCTCAACGGATCGAAGACGTTTATCTCGAATGGAATACTTGCCGACCTGGTCGTTGTCGCTGCGCGCACGGACCCGAACAATTCACACGGCCTCTCTTTATTTGTCGTGGAACGGGGCATGGATGGTTTTGAGCGTGGCAATAACATGAGCAAGATGGGCTTGAAGAGCCAGGACACTGCGGAGTTGTTCTTCAACAATGTCAAAGTCCCACGTGAAAACCTGCTGGGCGAATTGAACCGGGGTTTTTACCACCTGATGCATGCGCTCGCCGAGGAGCGTCTGATTGGCGCCTGTGGCTACATCGCTAATGCCGAGGCGGCGTTCAACGAAACGCTTGAATACGTCGCCGAACGCAAGGTGTTCGGCAAGCCGATTGCCGAATTTCAGCATACGCGATTCCAACTGGCTGACATGCGTACCGAACTCGACGTAGGTTACGCATTCATCGACCGCTGCGTTATGGCTCACAACGAAGGTAAGCTGACCGCTGAGGATGCGGCAAAAGCAAAGTTGTGGACTAGTGAGCTTGAAGGTCGAGTGACCGATGCCTGCGTGCAGTTGCATGGCGGCAACGGATACATGATGGAGTACCGGGTCTGCCGCCGCCACGCGGCTGCCCGCGTATCGAGAATCTACGCAGGTACGTCCGAGATAATGAGAGAGATCATCTCGCGCTCGCTGGGCCTCGATCCACGACACAAACAGAAAAGGTCAAGAAAAGATGCAGCCTGAGTCCATGCGTACCGCGTTTGTCGGTTTGGGTGTTATGGGTTATCCAATGGCGGGTTTTCTCGCGAAGGCCGGTCATGCGACGACGGTTTACAATCGCACGTCGTCCAAGGCGGAAAAGTGGGTTGCTGAGTACGGCGGCTTGGGCGCCAGCACACCGAGAAAGGCAGCGACTGGTGCCGACATCGTTTTTTGTTGCGTTGGGAATGACGATGATGTCCGCGACGTCATTCTCGGTGAAGACGGGGTCCTCAACGGCGTCGACAAGGGCGCCATCATCGTTGATCACACAACGGCTTCTGCAACTATCGCACGCGAGATTCACGCCGCGGCGTCGCAAAAGGGCGTTGGTTTTCTGGACGCACCCGTGTCAGGTGGCCAGGCCGGTGCCGAAAACGGCCAATTGACGGTCATGGTCGGGGGTGATGTGGACGTGTTTGACAGGGCCGCTCCTGTAATTGACTGTTTCGCAAAAGCTATCACGCGTATCGGCCCGGTCGGCTCCGGTCAACTGGCAAAAATGGTCAACCAGATTTGCATTGCCGGCATTGTGCAGGGCTTGTCCGAGGGGCTCCATTTCGCGCAGTGTGCTGGGCTGGACCCGGCTGTCGTAATTGAGTCGATTTCCAAGGGAGCAGCCCAGTCCTGGCAGATGGAAAACCGCTGGCAAACGATGGTGAACGATGAGTTCGAATTCGGCTTCGCTGTCGACTGGATGCGCAAGGATCTTGGCATTGCGCTCGACGAAGCAAAGCAGAATGGCGCCCAGCTCGAAATGACTAAACTCGTCGATCGTTACTACGCCGAGGTTCAGGAGATGGGCGGCAATCGCTGGGACACATCGAGTCTCATCGCGCGCCTGAAAAAGGTGTAGAATCTCTTCCCTCACAGGGGTGGCCAGCTGGCCTGAGATCCATAAGGGAACCCTTAGAACCTGATCCGGATAATGCCGGCGTAGGAAGGGATTCATGAAACAACGACCAATCGCGCGAATTCTTGCCGCGCTATTTTCTGTCTTGGCCGCCGGGCCTGCAATGGCCGACGACGCTATTGATGAAATCATCGTCACCGCTGACTTCCGCGAACGAACAGCGTACGAGATGGCGACGAGCGTCACCGTCCTGAGTGGCGACTATATCCGCGAAGCGGCACAGCAGCATTTTGAGGAACTCGTAAATGCCGTGCCGAACCTCAGCTGGTCCGGCGACGGCCATCGCGCCCGGTACTTCCAGATTCGTGGTATCGGTGAGCTCGAACAATATGAGGGCGCACCAAATCCGTCGGTCGGGTTCCTTATCGACGATATCGACTTCAGCGGCATCGGTACGGTTGCGACATTATTCGATATGGAGTCGGTTGAAGTGTTGCGTGGCCCACAGGGAAGTCGCTACGGAGCCAACGCACTGGCGGGGCTCATATATATGCGCAGCGAGACACCGTCGGTGGAGCGCGATGGTCGCGTGCAGGTTGCTGTCGGTGACGATGACGCACGAGGTATTGGGCTGGCATTCGGCGGCGCACTCGATGATGAAGAACGCCTGTTATTCCGGGTGAGCGGCCAACGCTTCGAGAGCAACGGATTTCGCGATAACACCTACCTGGATCGTCAGGATACGAACGGTCGCAAGGAGACGTCGCTGCGGGCTCGACTTCGCTTTGACGCCAGCGACGACCTCGAGGTCAATCTGGCCACACTGTATACGGATATCGACAATGGGTACGATGCGTTCGCGCTCGATAACGGCTACACAATGTTGTCCGATAAGCCTGGCAGAGACGCACAGCGCAGCACAGGTGCGTCGCTGCGTTTCGACTTGGATGGCTCGGCGCTCGGCACGCTGACTGCAATTACATCGTTTGCGAATTCCGACATCGACTTCAGTTTTGATGCTGATTGGGGCAATGAGGAAAGCTGGAGTCCCGTTACGTATGACTACGTGTCGTTGACGAACCGCGAGCGCCGCACGATCAGCCAGGAGTTTCGTTTTGTAGCGGAGCGATGGCTGGTGGGTGTTTATGCGCTGAATCTGGTCGAGGATCTGGATACGACTAACCTGGGCGAATACTACGATCCGGGATACGACTGGGCCGACAGCCTCAATGATGTGTTCGCCAGCGAGTTTGAATCAACGAACCTGGCTCTGTTCGGTCAGCATGACTGGCAGCTCGGGATGGCGACGACATTATCTGCTGGTCTGCGTGTTGAGAGACGATTCACAGACTATTTCGACTCTACCGCGCTCGATGCGGATCCCTCTGAAACGATGTGGGGCGGCGAACTGGGCCTGAGTCACGAACACAATGACAACGTCATGAGTTACGTCAGTCTGTCACGTGGGTACAAGGCCGGTGGCTTCAATCTCGGTTTCGTTCCGACCGGTCAACGAACCTTCGGCGACGAGGTACTGTGGTCGATCGAGGCTGGCGTCAAAACGATGCTTGCGAATAATCGTTTGCTTATCAACGCAGCAGCCTTCTATAGCCGTCGCGACGATCAGCAGATACGCATCTCGGAGCAGATTAACCCTAACGATCCGGCATCGTTCGTATTTTTCACGGTTAACGACACGGCGCGCGGAAACGTCCAGGGACTCGAAGCAGACCTGCGCTGGTACGCCAGCGACGCTGTCGAATTATATGCGAGTCTGGGTCTGATGAGTTCTGAGCTTGGAGAAAGCGGTCGCGATCTGGCACACGCGCCTCGATATTCAGTTTCTGCGGGTGTCGTCTATCGTAGCGCGAGCGGTTTCTTTGCGCGGTTGGATGCGACGGCGCGCGATGAGTACTTCTTTGACGTCACTCATGATGAAAAATCCCAGACCTACGAGCTGGTCAATGCGCGCGTTGGCTTCGAGGGCGAAAACTGGCGTATCGAGTTGTGGGCCCGCAATCTTCTTGATGAGCAATACGCCGTGCGTGGATTCTACTTCGGCAATGAGCCGCCCGATTTTCCGCTGGCCTTATATACCCGTGCCGGCGATCCGCGCCACGTGGGACTAACCATAGAGAGGAGATTTCACTAGTGAAAGTTGCAGTAGACATTAGTCTGTATCCGCTGGATGCGGACTTCATACCGCCAATCAAGAATGTCATCGACCGACTGAACATGCATGAAGAACTAGAGGTCTGGACGAATGCGATGAGCACCCAGCTCATTGGCGAGTTTGACGATGTCATGAATGCGCTCAAGGAAGAGCTTGGCACGACGTTCGAGTTATTGCCCAAAGCCGTGTTCGTTATGAAGATGTTTAACAATCCCGGCAAGTAATGACGCCAGCCGAGATAGTCGCAGTTGTAATGGCGGTGGCGTATTTGCTGCTTGCCATACGCCAGAACATCTGGTGTTGGTTTTGCGCCGGCGTTAGCACAGCGATCTATATCTGGCTGTTCTTTGGTGCGAAGCTCTACATGGAGTCCGCGCTGAACACCTTCTACTTCGTGATGGCCATCTACGGCTGGTACGTTTGGATGTCAGGGCGCAGCGATGGCCATGAGCGACCGGTGGTCGTGTGGCCAATTCGGACTCATGTAATCGCAATTGCACTTGTCATCGTCGCCAGTGCGGTGAGTGGTTATTTGCTAAGTAGCAAAACCGACGCTGCGTTTCCCTATATCGATTCGCTGACGACGTGGGCGGCTATCTGGGCGACCTTCCTGGTTGCCCGCAAAGTGCTCGAGAACTGGTGGTATTGGCTGGCCATCGATAGCGCTTCGGTGTTCATTTACTGGTCGCGCGATCTCGAACTCACGTCACTGTTATTTGTTCTCTATGTAATCATGATTCCCTTCGGGATCGTAAGCTGGACGCGCTCGTACAAGGAGGTGACGCCGTGACCCAATCGCCCGAGTCCATACTGTGCGAAATCCCGGGCTGGGATGGAGCATCAGTCACTGAACTGAGCGGTGGGCTGAACAACCAGACGTGGCTGGCGGAAATTGACGGCCGCAAAGCTGTACTCAAGATTGACGAGCAGCCGCGGTCGGAACCCTTTAATTCGCGCCCCGCTGAGGCGAGCATTCAGTCGATCGCAGCAAATCACGGGCTTGCCAATGCGGTGCTGTATGTCGACCAGCAAGTGATCCTGACAGAATTTGTCGAAGGAGAAGTCTGGAAGCCCGGTCATTTTGAACGAGATGACAATATCGAACTTGTGGCGGCGACTCTGCGGCGACTGCATGCACTGCCGTTGACGGGACGTTCGTTTGATTCGACGGTGGCGGCGCGACGATATGTCACCGCTATTGATAACCCGGATACCGCACTTGTGGCTCATTGCACGCGAGTCATAGAGACAATGCGCCTGCCGCATAACCTTTGTTGTTGCCACAATGATCTTGTGGCCGAAAACATCATCACCGTGCCTGGCATGATGTTTCTCGACTGGGAGTACGCCTGCGATAACGATCCTTTGTTCGATCTCGCTACCGTCGTCGAGCATCACAACCTCGGGGAGAAAGCTGCCTTCAGGTTGCTCGATGCCTATTTCGATGGTGATGGGGCGCGTTGGCGGCCCAAGCTGCGTGAGCAACAGGATCTGTACCTTGCACTCTACTGGCTTTGGTTGGCGTCCCGTCCTGGCAGCGCGCAAGAGGCGCTTGATGCACTGAGCGTGCGCATCACCGGTCGCCGATCACCAGCTGTTGCGTAACTCCCGAAGCTTCAGGAAGACCGCCTTCGGGTTCGGGTTGTCACCGAGGTCCGGGAACTCGGCAACGAGCTTCTCAACCACCACTGGACTCTGCAGCCGGAAAAACGTATTCATCTCACGTTCCTGACTGAGCGTCGTCACAAGGGCATTATCCGGATCCTGGTCCCTGTAGTCCTCCAGCATGCTCTTTGCAGCCCTGTTGTCGGGTTCGCGATCCAGTGTGAATTCGAGGTTATTGACCAGGTAGTCATGACCCGGATAGAGCAGTGTGTCCTCACCGAGCAGATCGAGCTGCCTGCTGAATGTTTCGTAAAGCTCTTCAGGGTGGCCACCGTTGTGGCAGTTTCCTGCGCCCGCGTTGAACAGCGTGTCGCCGCTGAATAAAGCGGGTTGATCCGTGTGCGATAACAGGCAGATGTGACACATCGTGTGTCCCGGCGTGTCGAGGCACTCGAGTTCGACGGTATTGCCCACCTTGATGACATCGCCTGCGCCGACGCCGCGATCCATGTTGGGGATTCGGCCACCGGCATTCTTGTGTGCAATGACGGCGGCGCCCGTCGCCATTACGACGCCCTTGTTGCCGCCCGTATGGTCCCCGTGCTCATGCGTGTTAAGAACCTGGGAAATCGTCCAGCCGCGCTCTTTGGCGACCGCGAGACACTTGGTGTAGTCGAGCGGATCGATAGCCAGTGCATCACCGGTCTCAGGGCAGGCTATGAGGTAGTTGAAGTTGCGGTATGCATTTCCAGTCCAGATCTGTTCGACGATCATTGTGAATCTTCCTGTCTTTGGTATGCCTGACGTCCGCCAACCCACGTTTCGAGAACAACAATGTCGTCAATCTCAGAAGCGGGGATCGTGAAGTAGTCGCGGTCAATGACGATGAAGTCAGCCCATTTGCCTGGCTCGAGGCTCCCCAGTCGGTCCTCCTGCCGCGCTGCGTAAGCAGCCGCGAGCGTGAACGAGTGCAATGCCTCGGCGCGAGTCAATGACTGGTCTGCATACCAGCCGCCATCGGGCTCGCCATCCCGACCTTGCCGTGTGACTGACGCGTACAGGCCGTGGAACGGGTTTGACAGTTCCACCGGAAAGTCCGAGCCGTTTGCGAGAACGACTCCGGCGTCGAGCATGCGACGCCACGCATAGCCCCCGAGAATGCGGTCCGGCCCGATCCGGTCCTCGGCCATGTTCTTGTCGCTGGTAGCATGCGTGGCCTGCATCGAGGCGATGACGCCCAGCTCGGCGAAGCGGGGAATATCTTCCAGCGTCACAATCTGCGAGTGTTCAATTCGATTTCGCAGCGGGGACGGTTGACCTCCCTGCACCCTGTCAAATGAGTCGAGTGCCATGCGATTGCCGAGATCACCAATTGCATGAATGCCCACCTGGAAATCCATGCCGTTGGCCTTCGCGACCATTGCGTCGAGTTCACTCTGTGTCCAGAACGGCAGGCCGCGGTTCTCCGGGTCGTCGGAGTAGGGGTCGAGCATAGCTGCACCCCGGCTGCCAAGAGCCCCGTCGGCATATAGCTTGACCGACGATATGTCGAGCCGATCGTTGCCGTAGGCTCGGATCGGCTCGCCGATTGCATCGAGTACGTCTCCAGCGCCTCCAATCATTGCGTAAATGCGCATACCGAGTTCGCCGTCGTCTGCCATGGAGAGGTACACCTCGGCACTCATGGTGTCGATACCGGCGTCGTGGACGCCTGTGATGCCCTCGGCGAGTAGCGCATCGATGGCTGCGCGTACGGCCGCCCGAATATCCGCCTTGCCGGGTTGTGGGACGTGTTTTTCGACCAGGCCCATTGCGCGATCGATCAGAACGCCTGTCGCGTGACCATTGTCGTCACGAATAATCTTGCCACCGACCGGGTCGGGGGTATTGTCGTCGATACCCGCTATTTTCAAGGCTGCGCTGTTTGCCCAGCCTGCGTGGCCGTCGACGCGCTGCAACCAGGCCGGTCGATCGGATATGACCCTGTCTATCTGGGCGGCAGTCGGGAATTCCCTGACAGGCCAGAGCACCTGGTTCCAGCCGCTACCCAGGATCCATCGTTCGTGGGGTTTACCGGCCGCGTACGCAGCAATGCGCGCAACGGCATCATCCACGCTCGGCGCGCCTGCCAGATCGAGAGTGTTTTTGAGAAGACCATAACTGTAGACGTGAGCGTGAGCGTCGATCAGCCCGGGCAACACGGTACGACCTCCGCCATTGATTCGTGTTGTGTCGGGATAACGCGCAAGCAATGACTCATCGCCTGTCGCAACGATCCGCCCGTCGTCATCGAAAACAAGGACGGTGAACTCAACAATGCCATCCATTGACGACGTGTAGCCATGCACGTTGTGAAGTGCGGTTTGCGCGATCGCGGTTGCTGAGGTCAACATTGCGAAAACCGCCAGGATCAGGTGTCTGGTCATTGCGTGAGCTACCTTGGATTCGTTTTGTCGTGCGGCACACGATACCATCAGGACCATTATGAAATCAGAAAACGAAAGGAAGATCCTCTGTGTGGGTGTGAACTACAGGCCGCACATTGAGGAGATGGGGCGCGAGATTCCGGAGTACCCGGTCGTGTTCGTGCGGTTCGGGTCCAGCCTGGTCGGCGATGGTGAGCCGATCATTCGCCCACGGGCATCCGAGCAGTTCGATTTTGAGGGCGAGCTTGCCGTGGTTATCGGGAAGACGGCCCGACACGTTTCGCGCGAGGACGCCTTCAACTATATCGACGGCTATTGCTGTTTTCTCGATGGCTCCGTGCGTGACTGGCAGCGACATACCGGACAATTCACGGCCGGCAAGAATTTTGAGCAAAGTGGGGCGATCGGACCCATGGTATCGGCGGCAGACATCGGCGATCCCGCAGCACTTGAACTTACGACCCGTGTTAACGGCGAAGTGATGCAAAGGGGACGTGTTGCCGATCTCGTTTTCGATATACCGACACTTCTCGAATACTGCTCGACATTCGCCGAATTGAATCCGGGCGATGTCATCGCGACGGGAACGCCGGGTGGGGTCGGTGCGGCTCGCAAGCCACCCGTGTGGCTCAAGGACGGCGATCTGGTTGAGGTCGAGATCTCAGGTATTGGCGTGCTCAGGAATGCCGTACAGGACGAATCCGGCCCCGACTCGCCTTAGGCGTTGATTTTGCAAGGAAAGAGCGGGCCCCACGCTGTTGTATATGTACCACAAAAATAACAGCGACTCCTTGGAGGCACGAGAAA
>Ga0316191_10000341_pt1 | contig 29645 bp, 25 predicted proteins | sample Eddworburr2cm_MG_FD_204928 | JGI IMG/M metagenome (GOLD analysis project Ga0316191, IMG submission 204928) | Coastal sediment microbial communities from Maine, United States - Eddy worm burrow 2 cm | ecosystem: Environmental > Aquatic > Marine > Coastal > Sediment | place: USA: Maine...
TGAACATGACGATCGTGACACGCCGCTCTGTGGCGATTTCGACAAGGCGGCGCATCAGTCTTCATCCTCGGCTACGTCTTCACCTTCACTTTCACCTTCGTCCTCGGAGGCCGGCGGAGCATTGATGACGCTTACGTTGGCATCTGGTTTAAGGCCAACCTGGCCAACGGTAATGACATCATCTGTGTCACCAAGGCCGTCGACGATCTCGATCATGCCCTTCTCGCCATAGCCGGTCTGCACAATCCGCTTGACGGCCTTTCCGTCTTCAACGACAAACACCGTGTCCGTACCCATGTCATCTATGACGGCGCTGCGCGGAACTTGCATAACGTTTTCATGCCGGTCGTAGACAATGCTCATTCGGCCAAACATGCCGGGTTTAATACGAAGCGTCTCATCACGAATTTCGATAGTGATCTTGAACGTCCCGGTACCGGGATCCACGATCGGACTTACTCGAGTGACAGTAGCAATGAAATCCTCGCCGGCAAGTGCGTCGATATCAATCGCCACGGGCTGCCCGGCAGAAATGCGCCGAAATTCTCGCTCAGGAATGTGCATGTAGGCCACGAGCGGGTCGAAACCAGTGACGCGGAACATTGGTTCACCAATGCGCACTGTGTTGCCCAGTTTGATGTAGCGTTCTGATATTACGCCGGGGATTGGCGCGCGAATCTGGGTGTAGTCGAGTTCGAGGCTGGCCAGGTTGAAGGCTGCCTGCAGTGCTTCGAGGTCATAACGGATTTTCTCGAAGTCTCCTTCAGAAAGAAGGCCCTTTTCACGCAGCTCCTTGTTGCGTTCAAAGTCTCTCTGCATCTTGTTGAGACGGGCGCTTGACTCGTTCAGTTCAAGGCGCAAACGATCGCCATCGAGCTTGGCCAGTACCTGGCCTTTCTTCACCGTATCGCCTTCCTCCACGAGCACTTCCCGGATTTCGCCCTCTACCTTGGCAATGACATCCGCCTCGGCATACGCTTCGATTGGCGCGGTACCCGAGTAGACTGCGAGAATGTCTCCGCGTATCGGTTTGCTGGTTTCAACGGGGACGGGCGCGACTTCGTCTTCTTCTTTTTCTTCGGCTTGATCGCCCTGTTGACACGCACTGAGCAGAAATACGCAGGCGAGCGCTGCAGCGCTAATGCGATGTAGCTTCATGGATTCTCCCTTATGAGCTGCGCCGAATCTGCGGCGCATCGTGCGCTTGTTGTTCTAGCCCGAGAAGCTGTCCGGGTTGGCATTGCTTGCCAGAACCTTGCTGCCATTACGAAGGCCCGAGTGTCCGACTACGACAATCACGTCATTTTCGTTCAGCCCGTCGAGAATTTCTATGTTGTTGTCGGCCGCAATACCGGTCTTGATGGTGCGCCGGACTACTTCGCCATTACTGACAACATAAACGGTACTTTCGTTGTCTTCGTCGATCAGTGCTTCCGCAGGAATGACGAGAGCGTCAACATGCTGTTCGTACTCGATGGTGAAATGACCAAACATGCCCGGTGCGAGGTTCCCCTCAGCATTGTTGATCAGGGCAGTCGCCCGGAATGTACCGTTGCGTGCGTCAATCGTGGGGCTGATACGCGCTATCGTTGCGGCGAATCCTTTATTCGGCATCGAAGCGACCTCGATCCTCGCAACATGCCCTGCAGCAAACTTCGATAATTCTGATTGCGGGATCTGCAGATGAGCAATCAATTCTGCCGTATCTGTAATACGAAATGCGGCATCGTTGATGGCCAGATGTTGTCCAAGCATGATGTCACGTGTCGAGACGATCCCGGATATCGGGGCGCGAATGTTGGAATAGTCGTAGGCGAGCATCTTGAGTTCGTAAGTCGCCTCGAGCGCTTCAAGGTTGTACTGCAGTGCATCGAACTCAGATGCTGCGATTAACCCGCGTGCGTGCAAATCAATATTGCGCTCGTATTCTGTCTGAGCCTGTTTCAAGTTGGCTTTCGCAGCCAGCATTTCAAGTCGCAGACGCTCGCCATCGAGGCGAGCCAGGACCTGGCCCTGTGTTACGCGGTCACCCTCTTCAACAAGTAATTCGACGACCTCGCCGGCAACACGGGCTACGACAGGCGCATCGGCATCGGAAGTGATCGTTGCTGTTGCCTCGTAGGTGGCATAGATATCAGCGCGGAACGGCTGGGCCACTTCGACAGGAACAGGCGTCGCGGCGAGGATAGCCTCTTCACTGGAATTAGCGGCTTCGCCAACGCCACAGCCAGAAAGCAGGGCGCTTCCGGCCAGTGACAGTGTTGCAATAATCGGTGTTGTTGCTTTCATGATCCCAGATCGACTTGTTTTAGTGTTGTAGTTAAGTATAACACTAGTTCGGTATAACGCAACCCGGGCTAGACGCGCTTGCGCTTCGATTTCCGGGTTTTTAGAAAAATCAGTCACTTATAGGTTGTGCTGGTGACGTTCTTGCCACTCTCTGCCTATTAGATGCGCGAGGCGCTGATTTAGATTGAAATCAGGCGAAAAAAATTCATTCGCGTCAGGGTCAGTTGGCTCCGGATGTCGAGCTGGCCGGCCTTAATGTCCGGCGCTCTTTCCAGCGCCTGATGACGTTTGCCTGGATCATCAAAAGGCTGGGTGTCAGGACCAGGGTCAGAATCGTCGCGAAAGCGAGGCCGCCGGCGACTGACGACGCAAGTTGTGTCCACCACTGTGAACTTGGCGCACCGACCGCGACCTCGCGGTTGATAAGGTTGATGTTGACGCCCAGAACCATTGGCAACAAGCCGACGATCGTGGTGACCGTTGTCAGAAGCACCGGGCGCAGACGAATCGCACAGGTTCGCAGGATTGCGTCGAAGGGTTGCTCACCTCGGCTACGCAACACGTTGTAGGTATCGATGAATACGATGTTGTTGTTCACGACAATTCCCGCAAGCGTGATAACCCCAACGCTACTCATGATGACGCCGAATGGCTTGCCCATGATCAGATGACCAAGCAGGACACCACCGGTCGAGAATAGGACGGCAGTCAGGATGAGACCCGCCTGGTAGATACTGTTGAACTGCGTAACGAGGATAATAGCCATGATGGCGAGCGCCATCATCATCGCTCGCGCGAGGAAGTCCATATCCTCTTGTTGATCCTCGGTACTTCCCCGAAAAGAGAAACTGACACGCGGGTCGATATCCAGGCTCGGCAATGTTGTCTTGAGTCGGCGAACCACATCGTCCACGAGGACGCCGGCAGCGACATCCGCATCGATTGATAACGTGCGCCGCATGTCGGTGCGCCGAATCGTACCGACTTTCTGTGCGGCTACACGTTCGATGAATGTACTGATTGGCACGAGTCCCTGTTTAGACGGAATACGTAATTCGTCAATTTGTGCGAGGCTTCGGCTCTCCTCCGGGTAACGTACCCGAATGTCGATTTCGTCGTCGCTGTCATCTGGGCGATATTCGCCGATCTTGATGCCGTTGGTTACGAGTTGAACCATTGCGCCGACCAGGGATATGTCAGCGCCGAAACGTGCTGCCTCAGCACGATCCACCTTTATTTGCCACTCGATACCGGGCAGAGGGCGGCTGTCTTCTATGTTGACGATATCGCTGTTCGACTCCATGTGCGCACGAACCCGCGCTACCGCGTCATTCAGCTGGTCCGGGAAACGGGAGGAGAATTCGACACGTATCGGCTTACCTATGGGCGGGCCAGGGTCCGGCTTACGGGTCTCAATGCGGATGCCAACCAGATCGCTGGTCCGTTCGCGAATTTCGGCCATGATTTCGTCAGCGGGTCGATGGTGTCTCCAGTCCACGTAGTTGAGGGTCAGCGACCCTATCTGATCCTCGGCGCCCTGGTCACTGCTGCCGGTCTTTGCGTACAGGTACTTGATTTCCGGCATGCCGAGTATGCGCGCTTCGACTTGCTGCACCAGCCGATCTCGCTCCGCTGTGGAAAGATCTCCACGTGCGCGAATGTCGACCATCCCGAATGGCTGCTCGACGTCGGGGAAGTATTCAATTCCCTTGCCGAAAATGAAGAAGGCAGCGTACACCGCAACAAGCAGTGCCGTGACGCCGGCGACATTCAATGACGGACGGCGCAGTGTGCGTTTGAGAAACCGGATGTAACGGCCGGTCAGGCCACTGACTTCGTCGAGGTTGCCCGTCTCGGCTGCGGCGAGGTTGCGGCGGGCCTCTTCGGTATTGGCGCCGGTGCGACCGAAAATGGAACCCAGGGTCGGCACGAACAGCAGGGCCATGACGAGCGACGCGGAGAGCACGGCGATCAGCGTGATCGGCAGGTACTTCATGAATTCGCCCGACGTGCCTGGCCACAGCGCCAGCGGGACAAACGCCGCGAGTGTCGTGCAGGTCGAGGCGATGATCGGCCAGGACATGCGGATAGCCGCACGCGAATACGAGTCATGGCGAGAGTCGCCTTCGGCCATGCGCCGATCCGCCATTTCCGTCACCACGATGGCGCCGTCGACGAGCATGCCGACAGCCATGATGAGTGCAAACAGGACCATCATGTTGATCGTAATGCCGAATGAGCCAATCAAAAGAATGCCCATGAGAAAGCTACCGGGAATCGCGATGCCGACGAGCAGCGCCGAGCGAATACCCAGGATGCCGATAATGACTACAAAAACGAGCAACACAGCAGCGAGAACGTTGTTTTGCAGCTCCGACAGCATGTCATTGACGTCTACCGACTTGTCGCGTGACGCGACGATCTCGATTTCTGCGGGCCAGTAGCTGCGCTCTTCGTCAATGATCGCGTTGACGTCATTGATCGTGTCTATGATATTGGCCCGAGAACGCTGGATGACTTCGATGGCAAGAGCGGGTTTGCCGTTCAATCGCGCGACACTTTCAGCATCCTTATAGGTACGCCGAACCTGCGCAATATCCTTAAAGTGCACGACCCGGTCGCCAACAGCTTTGATCGGCAGGTCGAGCACGTCCTCTGCACTCTCGAATACGCCCGGAACCTTGACCGGGAAGCGGCCTTCGCTGGCGTGGAGGGCGCCGGCGGCGACAAGCCTGTTATTGCGACTCACGAACGAGATGATCTGCGCCTGATCGAGGCCGTAGCTTTCCATTGCCAGGGGATCGACGACGACCTCCATCAGTTCTTCACGTGTGCCAACCAGGCTGACTTCGAGAACACCGGGGAGCGCCTCGAGTTTTTCCTTCAAATTCTTGGCAATGGTAGTCAGCGTTCGTTCCGGCACATTGCCGGCGAGGTTGAGGACCAGCATCGGATCGAAACGCGCCATTTTGACTTCATTGACGGTCGGCTCGTCTGTTTCACTGGGAAGTTTCGCCTGTGCGAGGTCGACTTTTTCACGAACGTCCTGCAAGGCGCGCTTGGTGTCGATACCCGCGTCGAATTCGAGTCGAACATTTGCACCGCCCTCATAGGCGTTCGCAAACATTTCTTTCACGCCCTCGATGGAGCGCAATTCCTGCTCTACCGGACGTACGAGCAAGCGCTCGGAGTCTTCAGGAGAAATACCATCATGCTCGATGCTGACATAGATGATAGGAATTTCTATGTCAGGTTCAGCTTCTTTCGGAATAGTCACATAGGCGACGACACCGCCGACGAGCACTACCAGCAACGATAGGACGACGGTACGTGACCGCAGCATTGTCAGCTCGATCACGTTCATCAGTCGAGATCCCCGGCTCCTTTGATGGCGACTGCTGTCTCGGTATCACTTTCGGGGACCGCGACGGCGGTGGCACCCGAGGCCACGTAGCCTTGGCCAACCGTAATAATGGTTGCCGTTTCAGGTAGTCCTGCAAGCCAGACACCCTCGTTGGTCGACAACGCGATGTCCGCGACGATGAACTCGACCTTGCCGGCATCGTTGACAATCTTGACGCCTACATTGCCGGCATCGTCAAGCGTCAGGAGTGAAGGCGAGACGCGGTGCGCAAGAACGCTTTCAGCCGGGATGCGCAGTTCTGCGGTGCCACCGGCCCGCAATGCACGATCTTTGTTGTCGACTTCGAGTTCAACACCGAATGTTCGCGTGCCTTCGTCGGCGACTGGCGCTACATACCGTATGCGGCCTCGCACCGTCTCGCCTGTAGCAAGCGCTGCTTCGGCGATGTCACCAACGTTAACGAAACGAGCATCAAATTCCGAAAGGTCGGCGTTGACAATGATTGTTCGATTGTCGACGTAGGTGGCAATTGGATCGCCCCGTTTGACGAAGTCGCCAACCTCGACAGCGCGCGCCTGCAAGGCGCCGGCAAATGGCGCACGAATGGTCATGTATTCAAGGTCGAGTTTCGCGCGTGTCAATTCGGCCCTGGCCATCTCGAGCTGCGCTACTGATTCCTGGAGCTGCGCCTCGGAAACATAGCTCTCCGATTTCAGGCGCTCACGTGCCTCATATTCGACTTCTCGTTGCTTCACCGTGGCTTGGGCCTGCGAGAGTCGAGCGGCGCGATCGCGCTCGTCCAGTCTTACGATGACATCGCCTCGCTCGAGGCTCGCGCCGCGATCGGCGCCAACATGCACGATGCGGCCGTCGGTCTCTGCGGCGAGCCGCACAATACGGGCGGGCGCGGTCTTGCCGTTGACCACGATCATGCGCATGACCTCTTCGGCAGACTGAGTACGGACGCGGACGGCGTTCTTCGCCGCTGTTACCTCAGTGGCTGTGTCTTCCGTTATTGCGTCGTCGCCTTCGACGCTGAACTGGCCGGAAGCGAGCCAAAGTGTAATCGCGACAACGATACCGGCCGAAATAAGCCACGATTTCTGTCGCACGTTGTTACCCGAGTTCATTTCAAACCCACCTTTATCCGGTCGCGGTCTTGGCAACCACTTTTTCCGCCAGCAAATGACGGTTTTCATTGATATATGTTTCCATTGCAGCAGCCAGGGCTTCGCCGAAGCCGAGTACAAACTTCATACCGCCTGGCCAGTCTGACGTTCCGCCTCCCTCAATGTCGCGGAACATCTCCTGGTAACGTTTGATTTCCTCGAGGCGATTATCGAGCACCGTTTCCACATCCTTACGCGGCATCAGGTGCGCGAAGCACATCGTTGCAAGAAACTCTGAGCGTAGTTTGTGACAGGGGTTCGGGTTCTCCAGAGCTTTGAGCAGGAACTGCCGACCTTCCTCCGTAATCTCGTAAACCTTGCGGTCAGGCTTACCGTCCTGGGGTATTTTTTCGCAGTTGACAAAACCCTGTTTTGATAATGCCGACAGGGCCGGGTAGATGGAGCCATAGCCGGCGGCAAAAAAATGGCCGAAGGACGATTCGAAATGCTTCTTGAGGTCGTAGCCCGAGGCGGGCCCGTCAGTCAGCATTCCCAGGCAAACAGTTTTGACATCCATTGCAATTACACTCGGCAGCAAAGGCTACCCATATATCGGGGCGATGCATAATATCAATTTGATATATAAAGTCCAGATATATTGTGTAACAAATTGTGTACCGATTTCTGCCTGGCTAGCTGAAGTACTGGGCGAGAAAGGGATTCAGCAGTCGACCCTGAGGATCGAGTTGGCGGCGGATCTTGCAGAAAAATTCGAGGCGATTCGAATACAACTGTTTTCCGTATTCAGCGCGCATCGAACGAGACTGGCTGAACAGCGGTGTACCGCCCCAGTTTTCGGCGAACTGCGCGAGGTCGATAACGAAGTCCTCCCACCCCTTTTCCTGTGTCGAGGTCGTCTGCAGGGCGATCAACGGTTCGTCGAATGAGGGCGACAGCAGCGCCGACGTATCTCTGCCGATGCGAAAACCGACCGCGGGCAGGTCGCTGCGGTATCCCGAGCCGGCGAATGTCTCACGACAGAACTCCCGGTAGGCTTTGATAACAACGGAAAAATCTGAAGCCGGGAAGCACCAGGTTGATTGCAGCAAGTTACGATACTTGCGGCGCCGGCGTGTGCCGGTGGCCGTTGCGTTGTTGCCAGTCTGGACCAGCCGCGAATTGACCATCCCATGTGTCGCGGCGCTGATGCTGTCCATGAGCCTGTATTTGACCGACGGTATCGGCAGCACTCGGTTCAGCGACTTGAATACATGCGGAAGAACCGTGCTTTCGCCCCAGTCTTTCAGTTTCCAGGGCGTTTCGTAGGAATTGCCGGGCTCGGACTCGTAACGCCGCAGGTCGAGATAGACCCGGTCAATATGAGGCAAAACATAAAACTTGAATCCGACGTCCCGCGTGGCGAGGCGATTTGCTACGTCGGCAAACGTGTCGATCGACAATCCGCGATGCTTTGCCGAAAACGTTGTAATGGGGCGTACGCGCAGCGTCACTTCGTAAATTGCGCCGAGAAGTCCGTAGCTAAGTCGAAATGCGTTGAGAAGATGTTTTTGCTGCTCTGATACCTTCATCAGTTTGCCCACCGGCGTCACGACCTTCATGCTGATGACCTGCGTCGAAAGAAATGCAGCCTGGTCACCAATGCCAGGACCCATGCAGGGCGAGGCGACGGCACCGCCAACGGTGCGCTCCATCTGGTCGTGATTACCAATAAGCTCGAGACCCTGTTCAGCCAGGGCGGCAACCAGTTCGCCAAGACGGACACCGGCCTCAGTCGTTACCGTATGGTTATAGGCATCTATACCGACAATTCGGTCGAGTCCGGTGATGTCGATGACTGTCCCCGTTGAGCAATTGTTGCAGTCCGTTGACGCGGTGCCGGCACCACGAATACGAATCGGGGTCGCGGTCTTGCTTGCCGGGTCAAGGCAGCTCATGAGGTCTGCGAGGTTGGCAGGTGCAAATGTCTTGGTGGGAGCTTTGCGTCGCACGAAGCGACCGGTATCGCGAAATCTCGGGGAAGCCATCCATGTCTCCAGCATTGTCAGTCCATTGCCAAAGACACACAGGCCACATCGGTGTGACAATGTGGATTCGTGTTGGTAACCCCGCTGTCGTAGGCAAGACCCTTAGACCGGAAGCTTTGCGACGCTGTCTTTCGACAGGTGTGCCTTTGTCAAACGATGCTCGATACTTGCACAAGGGACCATCGCTTGCAACGAAGTGGTTCCGAACCAAAGATTCTGTCAAATAGGCAGGATAGTTATGATATTTGCACCGATGACCTAGGAATCGATTGGCAGTCACATGGGAATGTTCTCAACTTTGGTCGGAAGCCGTTTGCCACCGCGGTACCAGCGCTTTTTCAAGCTGCCGGAGCGAGTAGCGTCGTGGAAATCGACAGATACGCGCAATACCGTGCTGGGGCAGGCCGTGCTGCGCTGGTTTGATGGTCGGGAGGCAAGCGCGGGGCTATATCGGCTGGATTCGGGACAGGATGCGTTGGGTGCCCGAGTCGGGCTGATCGAGTGCGCCGAGCAGACCATCGATATACAGAGCTACCTCATCAAGGATGACGTCACCGGCAATCTGATTGCCTTGCACCTGGCTGCCGCAGCCGACCGCGGCGTGCGCGTACGTTTGCTAATGGATGACGCATTAACCGAACAAGTTGATTCCGGCCTGCTGTCGCTCGACACGCACGACAATATCGAGGTGCGCGTATTTAATCCGTTCCCCCGCAGACGCTCCCGATTCATCAGCCTTCTTGCAAACTTCAACATCTTGAATCGCCGCATGCACAACAAGACGTTTACGGTTGACAACCAGGTGACGATCGTAGGCGGACGAAACCTTGCTGATGAGTACTACCAGACTGGCGGCAAAACCGAGTTCATCGACGAGGACCTTCTCGTCATAGGGCCGCCGGTCGATGACGTTTCGGACGGCTTCGACGAGTACTGGAATTCGCCCGAGGCGATTCCGATGGCGGCGTTTAACAGGATGGTCGCGCACAGTGGCGTGGTTGAGTCAATTGAGGAAGCGCGCAGGTATGTCGATCAGCACGTCGACACGCAGTTTCTCAAGGGAGTGGACGGTCGTCTGATTGAGGACTTTATGGCCGGTCGATTGGGACTGGTAGAAGGTGAAGCAGAGGTCGTGCAGGATCGGCCGGACAAGGTACAGAATTTCGTCCGGCGGCGTGCCAGTGTGACCACCGAGTATCTGCAAAAAATGGTATCTGCTGCGAATGAAGAGCTCATCGTCATCTCGCCGTACTTCGTGCCGCAAAAGCAGGGCGTCGACTTTTTTGCTGCTCTTGTAAGGAAGGGCGTGCGCGTTGTCATTATCAGCAACTCGCTGGCATCCACAAATCACTCCAGCGTGCATGCTGTCTATGCGCGCTATCGGAAACCGCTGCTGCGGCAGGGTGTGGAGCTCTATGAACTGCGGCCAAGTTTCGACGCGACCAAGACAGACACCAAACTTACTCTGCACTCGAAGGTTGCCACCGTCGATCGGCAGCGGATGTTTGTAGGGTCGTTCAATATCGATCCGCGTTCTTTGTACCTGAATACCGAGATGGGTATGGCAGTAGATTCGACAGAGTTGTCGAGCATCATGGCGACAAGCATCCTCGATACCCTGCCGGAATTCACTTACAAGCTGCGCCTGTCGCAGAAAGGCAAGTTACAATGGCTTTTACAAACTACGGGTGCCGAAGAGGTTATTACGACCGAGCCGCAAACAAGCCTCATGCGGCGTTTCCTCACGAAACTCATGAGTCTGCTACCCATCGAGGAGCAGATGTAATCGCATCCGGAAAGCAGAACCATTTACGGGACAAGCATGTCAAACTTGCTGCAGTTTGTCCTTTCGTAATCGTTGGTGACTGCGTTGCACTTGTTGAATGATTTTGGATAGCGGCCAGGAGAGCTGAGGCGGTGACGTTGGCAAAGAATATGCGCAGGATTTGCAGGCCAGCGGCGACGGTCTTGCTGATCTTGTGTGCCGCGACCGTAGCGGCCGAAGAGTTGCAGTACGTGGTCAAAGGCGTGGAGGACCCGCTCAAGACGAACGTACTGTCTCATATGGATCAGTTTCAGATGGGTCGTGATGCACGGCTTGCGGAAAAAGACTTCGCCGAGATCATCGCCGATGCCGAAAGGCGCGCACGCGCTGCCCTCCGGCCTTTCGGCTACTACCGTCCTGACGTCAAAGGCCACATGCAGCGTCGCAGTGAAGATGCGCTGAGGCTTACGCTCAACATCAACCCCGGTCCACCAGTGATTATTGCCGCCGTGGATATAAGAGTGGTCGGCGAAGGCGCGAACCGCGAGGAATTGAGAAAATGGCGCGATTCCTGGCCCCTTCGGACTGGAAGTGTTCTGATCCAGCCGCTGTGGGAAGAACGAAAAGTGCACGCCATCGAAAGTGCCGAGGCGCTTGGATTTCGTGGCGTGGAATTTTCAGAGCATGCGATAGAACTCGATCTCGATAACAACACCGCGGTATTGAGGCTCACCCTCGATACCGGGCCACAGTACGTGTTTGGTGACATCGATTTCGGTGAGCACCTTTTGAAGCCCGGAATTCTCGAGTCGATACCGCGATTTCGCAAGGGCGAGCCATACCGAAGCCGGCTGCTGGACAAATTCCGCATCGACTTGTGGAAGACGGGATACTTCTCGAATGTCGACGTGAAGGAGCTTGATCAGCCTGCTGGAACTCCGCCACAAGTCAACATGAAGGTCGAGCTCGAGACTGAGCACAGGAATTCATACCAGGGTTCCGTTGGCACAGGTACCGACACCGGATTGCGTTTGCAGGCGCAATGGAGCCGCATTCCGATTTCGCGTAACGGAGACCGTCTCGACGTCGGTCTTGGTTGGCAAAACGCTGACGAAGAATTTTCCGCCTATACCAACTACCGACTGCCACGATTCAACCGGCAGCGACAGTACTGGGTGGCGGAGTTCCTGGCCAAGGTCGAGAACATGGACCTCGAGATCAAGCGTTTCCCCGAAGACGAGGACTACATCAAGATCGGCAACGGCGACGTCACCGACTTCAATTTTCTCTTCGGTCGGCTGAAAGTCCGCAACCTCAAGCGCGGAGATCGGCAGATGTTCGAAACTGTCTATGTACAGTTTCTGAATAGTGGTCAGAAATTTGATCTCCTGTATCTGCCGCCGGAGTTGGAGAGCGACTACGAAAGGCTGATTAACAACACGGATAATAATTTCTCACTCGGCTACAAGGCCGACCTGGTCGATGTGTGGGGAAAGGGCTTTGATACGGAAGGCCGTCGTGATCGCGCGTGGATTTTTCACTCGAACAGGGCGATCGGCTCTAAACAGGAGTTCACACAGGCGTACTATGGAACGCGGCAGATCTTTCGTAAGGGTGAGAGCTGGAAGTTCCTGGTCCGTGGTGAAGTTGGCTACACGGATGCCAGGGTCGATAACCTGAGCATTGATTTCGGTATCGGCGGTGAGCCGGTCAACGTGTCCGTGACCGAGCTGCCTAACTTTTACCGCTTCAAGGCAGGCGGTAGCGAAAGTGTTCGTGGCTACGGGTATGAGACCCTGAGCAACAACGATATCGGCTCGAATCACATCATTACTGCAAGTATCGAGGTCGAGAGAAAGGTTTTTCAGAAATGGTCTGCCGCGGCATTTTTCGATATCGGCAACGCATTCAACGACTGGAATGATCCTGACCTGCGCAAGGGCGTCGGATTCGGAATCCGCTGGTACTCGATTGCCGGGCCGGTGAGTCTCGACTATGCCCGGGCGCTTGATGTCACAGGTAAACCGTGGCGCATTCATTTCACGATAGGGACGCCACTGTTGTGAGATACCTGCGCTATCCTGCCTGGGTTGTTGGTGCACTGGCGCTCGCAGTGGTACTGGTCTCAGGATTGCTGTGGTTCTGGTTTCTGCATACAACATCCGGTGCGCGCTGGATACTGGGACAGACGGAGTCCGCGTTCGGGCTGGAGGCGCAGGTCATTGAAGGCAGTATTTCGGGCGGCCTTCGCGTTGATGACCTGAGCTTCAGGAACGAGAGCATCGACCTGTCCGTGGGACGTCTCAAAGCGGCATTGAACATTGACCTGTTCCCAGTGTCCGTCGATGTGAGGACAGCGGAGCTGCGTGACGTTGATATGGTCTTCTTGAAGGCGGAATCGTCAGAGTCCGAGGCTGTCGACGTTCGCAATGTGCTGAAGAACCTCGTACTACCAATCCCTGTTCGTTTTTCCGACCTTCGGTCGAGCGATATCCTCATTACGACAGGTAATGTGGTTGAGCAAGTTGATTCACTGACGCTTGCTGCGAGCTGGTTCGAAAGTTTCATTATCGAGAGGCTGGATATATCTGGTCCGAAACTGGCCGCGGGCGGCAGCGCCTCAATCGACTTGCAGGGCGCAAATGCGTTTAGCGCGGTTGTTGATGCGCAACTGAAACCCGCGCTTACCGATTTGACCGATGAACTTGTGATACAGGCCGATATCAATGGTGATCCTGATGGCCTCGATGTCAGATCGAAGATCGGGTCATTTGCCACAGTCGAGGGCAGCGTTGGCTGGCAGGATCAGCTGGAAGTCGTTGCCGAAATCGTCCTGGAGAGATTTGACCTCACCACAATCGTTGAGACATGGCCAGCGGGATTTCCAGTCAGCGGCACTATTAATGTAGCTGCGAACGATGCAACGGTGACCGTCAGCAATTCCACGTTGAGCATTACCGGAACGGATGCAAGGGCTTTCATTGATGCCAGCGTCGACACGGAAAGTACCGTGATTGACGGGCAGCTGCGTTGGGAGAATCTGCGCTGGCCCCTGCCTGGTAACGAGGTGCGAGTTAACAGCGAAACAGGGGACATCCGGGTTTCGGGATCCATTGACGAGTGGAAGGTAGACGGACTGGTCGCAGTCGGCACAAAGGAGATGCCGGACGGCAAGTTCGTTGTTGATGTTGCCGGCACGAGGGAGAGCGTTACCGGACGAATCGTCGAAGGTCGAGTATTTGGTGGCAATGCGGCGGGCGAGGTGAGCTATTCATGGGTCGATGAGCAGCCATGGTCCGCCAATCTGGACATTCTCAATATCAACCTCGGCTCCATTTTGCCGGAACTGCCTGGCAGAGTGTCAGGACGCATCGATGGTCACGGGGCGATACAGCCGTTTGCACTGCACGCAACATTGGAGAACGTTGACGGATCCATTCGCGGTATCGAGCTCCAGGCTAACGGCGCTGTCGACGTAGCGGATGGGATATTTGAAGCGCGTGGCTTGCGTATCGAACATGGCGAATCATGGCTGATACTCGACGGTTCGCCGACATTGGGAACCGGGCTCGCGTTTGAAGCTCACGTTGCCGACGCAAGCTTCTATGTTGACGATGCTGCCGGAGAGCTACACGCAGAGGGGCACGCACGGGTAACAGAAACGGAGGCAGCTATTGAACTTGCGTTGCAGAGTCCCGAGTTCATCGTGCGCGGTTCGAAGTTTTCCGGCGTGAGTGTCGTCGCCGATGGGACACATGAACAGCAGTCAATACAACTGTCTGCTGTCTCCCTTGATACGCCACTGAAATTCGGCGTCACCGGGGCTTTTGATGATTGGCGTAAGCCGCTCGATTCTCCCTGGCGAGGAAATGTCGAGTCATTCGAGCTGGATCTGGGTGATCACCATGCGATGGCGCTGACTGCTGCTTCGCAATTGGAGTTTTCGACGAGGCACGTTCAACTCACGGAGTTTTGCTTCGGTGACCAGACTGGATCATTGCTTTGTGCAAGTGGGGCCTGGAACAAGAATGGTAACTACTCGATAGACGTGCAGATGACCACCGTGTCAGCCAGCATCGTGGAGCATGTGGTTGATGCGGGACTGCTTTTCGATCAGTTGGTCAGCGGCACGCTGCGTTGGGAGCATAGCGACGCTATGGGTACGAGTGGTCGGGGCAAACTCGCTGTTTCTCCCGGCACCATTCGCGCTGTTGACGACGACAAGAATGTTCTCGCGACAGGTCATGGCGTTGTCGATTTTGACGTCGAGAACGGGACCTTATTGTCTGGTGTTATCGAGTTACCGTTACCCGGTACCGGGGGTCTCGCCGGTAATTTTACGATGCTCGATGTGACGGCCGGCAAGGACAGCGGAGTCAAAGGAAATGTCGACATCGTTGTAACGGACCTGCGAAGGCTAACGCGCTTGGTGCCGTTGGTTGACTCGGTAAGTGGCTCCCTGTATGCCACCATTGAGTTATCCGGAACGCCCGGTGATCCGGTGCTGGCTGGAGATTTGAACGTCAAAGACGGCGGCCTCAGGTATATGCCGATTGGGCTGCGGCTCACTGAGATGAATCTCGTCGGCCACATGGATGACGATTTTCGCTTTGACTTGTCCGGGAACTTCGTCGCCGGAGAGGGCCGTGCACAGATTATTTCCAGTGGAGATTACAGCGACGCGAATGAATCCGGCCTGCGGTTCCAGATAGAGGGTGACAACCTGACGCTCATCAATGTTCCCGATGTCCTGGTTACCGTGAATTCTGATATCGACGTGAGCCTGAGCAAAGACGTTCTCACGATCAACGGAAAACTCCTCGTCCCGGTTGCGCGCATAACGCCCAATGTCATCTCTACACCAAAGGTTAACGAGAGCGAAGATGTAGTAATCGTTGCCGGCGAACTGCCTGATGCGCCTGAGGAGGTTCAGAATGGCAACGGCCTGCAATTCGCGGGGGAGCTCGACGTGAGTCTGGGCGAATCGGTGATCGTCGATCTGGATCTCGCTAGCGCGTCCGTAACGGGTGGAGTGAAATTTAACTGGATTGGCGATGCCATTCCAATAGCGAATGGTCGTTATGACATCGTTGGCAGTGTCGAGGCTTTCGGACAGGTACTCGACATTACTGAAGGAGCCTTGCGATTTCCGAATGTGCCTGCTGACAATCCATTTATCCGCATCATCGCCGAGCGCGAGATATTTGGTAATACACAGGTGAAACGTGCAGGCGTGCTTGTCGACGGCCCGGCGAGGCGGCCGACGGTTGAGGCCTTCACGGCACCGCTGACGACGGAAGAGCGTGCGATGACATTGCTTGTCACAGGTAGTGACTTCGACTATGAGGAGGGCGTGGGCGCTATCGATTTTGGCACTTACATTGCACCCCGGTTATTCATTAGCTATGGAGTCGGTGTCTTCGAGCGTGAGAACGTCATCAGCGCACGGTACGATATCATCAAGGGCTTCGGCATAAAGGCCTCGTCCGGAAGTAAGGAATCGGGCGTGGACCTCAACTATCGTTTCGAAAATTGACGTGCTCGCGCGGGCGTAAATTTGAAATTCGCGCTGCCAGTGCCTGACAATACCCAGCCCTGAACCGAGGAGCGTGCCATGCGGTGGCGAACTGGCAGACGCAGTACGAATATTGAAGATCGGCGTGGTACGAAAACGGGTCCCAAGCTGCTCGGGGGTGGTGTAGGGACAATCGTCCTTATCCTCGTGGCGATGTACTTTGGTGTGGACCCCACACCTTTATTGCAGACGATGCAGGACGGAGGTAGGTCCTCATCGACTGGTGTGCAGCCAACGGAAGATGACCTCAGGAATGATCCGCTGGCGGACATGGTGTCTGTCGTTATTGCGGATACCGAAGATGTCTGGTCGGAGATATTCGCTGCGCAGGGGCGGCGTTATCAGGCGCCAACGCTCGTTCTTTTTTCCGGCGCGACACAATCGGCGTGCGGAATGGGCCAGGCGGCAATGGGGCCGTTTTATTGTCCGGCCGACCAAAAGGCTTATATCGACCTCAGTTTCTATGACCAGATGCGGACGCGTTTCAAAGCACCCGGCGACTTTGCTCAAGCCTACGTGATCGCGCATGAAATCGGCCATCATGTTCAGAACCTGCTCGGCATTTCAGGCCAGGTCCACCAGATGAAACAACGACTGAGCCAGGCGGAAGGCAATGCGTTATCAGTGCGTCTCGAGTTACAGGCGGATTGCCTGGCCGGGGTCTGGGCTAACCACGCCGACAAGGCTCGTAACATTATTGAAGAGGGCGACGTCGACGAGGCAATGAATGCGGCGAGCGCCATAGGGGATGACACACTGCAACGTCAAAGCCGTGGCACGGTGGTGCCGGAGTCGTTCACACACGGGACGTCAGCGCAGAGGCAGCGGTGGTTTCGCCAGGGCTTGAAAAGCGGCAATCCTGATACTTGCGATACATTCAGCGTTGAACGTATATGATTTCACAAGCAGCAACACAGGCGCGACAAGCCGCGAAACGCATTGCGCAGCAGGTTGAGCGAACACCATTGCAGCGCTCCGTTGCGTTCAGCGAAAAGCTTGGCGCGGACGTCTATTTCAAGCTCGAAAACCGGCAGTCAACCGGATCATTCAAATTTCGCGGCGCCACGAACAGGCTGCTAACGTTGAGTGATGAACAGCGCGCGCAAGGTTGCGTTGCGGCCTCGAGCGGCAATCATGGTGCCGCCGTCGCGTGCGCGATGCAGGCGCTCGGCGTTAAAGGCGTCATTTTCGTTCCCGAGCAAACATCGTCGGCCAAAGTGGACAAGATCAGAGCGTATGACGGAGACGTGCGTTTCTTCGGCACTGATGGTCTCGATACCGAACAGCATGCCCGGGCGTTCGCGGAGCAGAACGGCATGTTTTATCTTTCACCGTATAACGATGAAGAGGTCATGGCCGGGCAAGGAAGCTGCGGTGTGGAGATTGTCGATGATCTTCCGGACGTGGATGCTGTATTCGTCGCTGTCGGCGGCGGTGGGCTGATCGGCGGAATCGGGGCCATCCTGAAGGATCACAATCCCCGGATCCAGGTTTACGGTTGCCAGCCGCTGGCGTCTCCCGTCATGGCGCGCTCTGTCGAAGCGGGCGAGATAATCGACATGCCGAGCGAGGCAACGCTGTCTGATGGCACGGCAGGCGGTATCGAGGAAGACGCGCTGACGTTCCCGCTCAACCAGGCGGTCGTTGACGATTGGGTCCTGGTAAAAGAAGAACAGATTGCGATGGCAATGCGGCTCTATATGGAAACTGAAGAAGACGCCATCGAAGGTGCTGCGGGCGTTGCCGTTGCGGGTTTGTTGGAACGTCGACATGAGATTGCAGGCAAGAAAGTCGTGGTTGTGATCTGCGGTGGCAACATCAGCGAAGAGACGTTGCAGAAGGCTCGCTCTTTATGTAGCACGGAATCGGCAGTCGGGAACTCCTGATATTCTTGCCGGTCTTTTCTCTGCAACCCCAACGGAATTGATTATGCGACGCTACCTGTTCTTCATTTCCCTTCTGCTACTTGCGCAAACTTCGTTGGCTGAACAGACCGCCTTCATAAACGTAAACGTTGTTCCGATGTCGTCGGATGCGATTATCGAACAGCAGACGGTCATTGTTGATCATGGAGTCATCCAGGCAATAGGACCCGTTGACGACGTTCCGATTCCCAAAGGGGCGACGGTCGTAGATGGGACCGACCGGTACCTGATGCCGGGCCTGGCAGAAATGCACGCGCATGTGCCGGATGCGGACTCAAAAGAGCTGGATCGCTATTTCAGTCTGTACGTTGCAAACGGTGTAACAACGATTCGCGGCATGTTGGGTCGGCCATCCCACCTGGGGCTGCGCCAGGATCTGCTTGACGGTGACGTTTTCGGCCCACGACTTGTCACATCCGGACCGTCATTGAACGGGCGATCGGTCAGTAATGCGTCCCATGCACGCCAGCTGGTCGAAGAACAACATGCGGCCGGGTACGATTTCATAAAAGTTCATCCAGGTCTGAGTTCTGCCGAATTTCAAGCTTTGGCTGAAACGGCGAATGCACTTGATATGCCGTTTGCAGGCCATGTGCCGGTCGCTGTTGGCGTGCGACGGGCGCTGGAACTCAACATGGCAACGATCGATCATCTTGACGGGTATTTTGCTGCGTTGCTCCCTGCATCCAGTGATGGATCGGGTGGCTACGGCGGTTTCTTTGACGTGCTGCTGGCGGATGAGCTGGATACTGACCGTATTGTTGAAATTGCGCGGGCCACGGCGGCAGCCGGCACGTGGAATGTGCCGACGGAAGTTCTGATTGAACACTACGTTAACGAAATCCCCGTTGAGGAGCTTCGCAATCGTCCCGAGATGCGTTACATGCCCAAAGAAACTGTACAGCGTTGGGCTGGTTCCAAGGCGGAGGCGCTCGCGGAGAGTGGGTTTGACCCTGACGTAGCCGCGCTGGCAATCGAGCTGCGACGCCGCCTGATACTCGAATTGCAGCGAGCTGGTGCCGGCTTGTTGCTTGGTTCGGATTCGCCGCAGGTCTTCAATGTGCCGGGTTTTGCGACGCATCGAGAACTGGATGCGTTGGTTGCTGCGGGCCTGACGCCTTACGAGGCGCTGTACTCGGGAACTGTCGCCGTCGCCGATTTCCTGGGCAGCAACACCGGTATCGTAGCTGTTGGTCGCGAGGCCGACCTGGTGCTGGTGAATGCCAATCCACTCACCGACATAGGCAACAGCCACCGAATTCACGGTGTCATGCTGCGCGGCGTCTGGTATTCGGCTGCTGTCCTGGAACGGCGCCTCGCACCTTACCGTGCCACGGACGAATAGACCGCTCTGCAACCAAACAGTGGTGAGGAGCGTCTAACCCATGTATTGGCGCGATAAGCACAAGGGGATAATCATGCGCAGCTTCATTGTAATGACCATGTTTCTGGCCAGCTTCACCGCGTCGGCGGCGAGCGACTACACCGAAACCCGCGATCTCACTGTTGATGCGGACGGTCTCGAACTCTTTTTTATCAATGCCGGTGCCGGAAATATTGATGTCGAGGGCGTTGACGGCATCGACCGTATCGAAGTCAAGGCGACCATCGTCATCCCGGATACCGATGAAGACGATGCATTGAAGATGATCGAAAAGAAACTGGAACTTGGCCTCGAACGAAAGAACGGCCAGGCGGTCCTGAAGTCCTGGTTCGAGGACGGTTTCTGGGGGATCGGATCCGACGGTTATATAGACCTCGAAATACGGGCCCCCGCGTCCCTGGCCATTTCGATCGATGATGGCTCGGGGTCAATGGATGTCAGGAATTTTGTCTCGGATGTCCGGATAGATGATGGCTCCGGATCCATCGAGGTGCGAGAGGTCGGCGCATTGGATATCGATGATGGCTCGGGTTCAATCGATGTAACGGACGTAGCGGGCGACGTTTTTATTGATGACGGTTCGGGAACTATCGCTGTGGACAAGGTCGGTGGGTCGGTCACTATTGACGATGGCTCAGGGAACATCCGTGTCACAGATGTCGACGGGGACCTGACTATTCTGGACGCTGGCAGCGGCAGCGTCAGTTTCTCGGACATACGTGGGACCGTCGAACAGGACGAGTAAGCGGTATCTGGTAGACTTCCCCTGAAGTAATGCGCTCGCGAGGCAAAGGGGAGGTGGAATGAAGCTGGTAAAGCATCTGCTCGATTCAAAAGGTCGGGATATCATTTCGATCGTCCAGGAAGCATCGGTATACGATGCCATCAAGCTCATGGCTGACCACGGGGTCGGTTCCCTGCTGGTCATGGATGGCGATGAATTGAAAGGCATCGTCACGGAGCGTGATTACGCACGCAAGGTCATCATCAAGGGACGCTCATCAGAATCGACCCAGGTTGGTGAGATCATGACAAAAGACCTCGTGACCACCACAAGCGCGCAGACAGTGAACGAATGCATGACGATGATGAGTGAGAGGCGCATTCGCCACTTGCCGGTGATGTCGGGTGAGAAAGTTGTTGGCCTGATCTCAATTGGCGATCTCGTGCAGGCGATCATCTCCGATCAGCAGGAGGCGATCGAGCAGCTGGAGAATTACATCAGCGGATAATCCGCCCGGAGTGTGCCATGGTGAAGAGTCCTGGTTATGGCCCCAAGGTCATGAGGGTTCTCGCCGGCCTGCTGTTGCTTGGGTGCGCACAACTTGCGGCCCAGGAAGAGTCGAAGACCGTGATCGGCCCGCGAAATGTCGCTCTTGCGCAAGGCGCAGAGGCATTGCTGGCAAAGGATGGCGAAGAGGGCGTGCGCCTGACCCTGATCGGCCTCAAGACAGCCCAGGGTTACAAGGAAAAAAGGGCAGCACTATCGAACCTCTGTGCGGGGTACCTGATGATCGATCAGCCACAGACAGCGTTGACGTACTGCAACGAGGCGCTCGAACAATTCCCGGAGTTCTGGCGCGCCTATAACAATCGTGCCTTGGTGTATTTACGGCTTGATCGCTTCGAGGAATCGGAAGCTGATATTCGTCGAGGACAGGAGCTCAGACCTGGTGCCGAGACCCTGAAGATAGCGAAAGGCATGCTCCTCGATGAAACCGATCCGGTAAGAAGCAATGTCGAGATTGATGAACGCCGTGAGGTCCTGAACGATAACAGTGACGCGAATTCAAACGAGTAGCCTTGTTTTTCTTGTAACCTTGATGCCGGGCGCGATGGCGTCAGGCAATGATCTGGTTGAGAAAATCGATTCGGATACGAACCGCACTCCCCTGGTGACAGTCGTACCGGAATACCCGGCAGTTGCGCGGCGGGACCGCATTCAGGGCGAGGTCCAGGTTTGCTTCAATATCACGCGCGACGGTTATCCAAGGCGAATTGCAGTTCGCTCCAGCAATAACCGCCTGTTCGAAAAGCCCGCAATGAAAGCGGTGCGTAAGTCAACCTGGGTTCGGCTGGATGACGATGAAGAGATATCGGGCATCAAGGCTTGCCGGACGTTTCGTTTTTCCCTCGTGCCAGTCGACGACGACGTCGATCAGTCCTGAAGCAGGTCCAGCATACGGGTCGCCGCCTCTTCAATCGTCGCCCCGAAACTGATCAGTCCCTCATCATGGCCGGCGAGCACGGCGACTCCTGAATCACGCAGGCCCGTTGTCCGGTATAGCCGGTCAAGTTCTCGCGCCATGTCCGGTGTGCCGTACGCAATTTCCGGATCAGTGGTTGGCAGCTTGTCGAGGTTGTCACGCCAGAGTTCTGCGTTATGTGCATGTACGACAGCACCTATCGCATCACCCAGTGCATAGATCGATGCATGCGTCATGGCTTCCGATGAGGCCTGAACGGGCCCGCTGCACCTGACTATATTGGAGCGGATGTCGCAATCAGTTACCAGCGAATAGTTGTTTTCATCGGTTGTCGGCAGGTGTCCGGTCTGAGTGCCGCTAATCAAGAAAAGACCGCCGGAGCCACGACGTACACTGATATTTCCGTAGCCGATGCCGAGTTCTGCGTATTCGCCGATCAGTTTCGCTTCGTACAACGGTTTGCGCCACCGCTCGAGGTCTCTTGCGGCTGCCACATGTGTTGCCGGACCGGGCGTCCAGTGGCTTTCGTACTTTATATAGCCTTCGTCGAGCGTCACGCGTCCACCATCTCCGGGAACAGGCCAAGCAGGCCATCTTCGGATGCCTCACAAACACCGCGCTCAGTGATAAGGCCCGACACAAGCCTTGCCGGCGTCACGTCGAATGCAGGGTTGCCTATCGGTGTGCCAGACATTGTGGTCTGCACACGAGTCAGCTTGCCGTTGTTCATACCGAAGATATGGCTGACTTCTTCCGCGTCTCGTTCTTCGATTGGAATGTCGCGTATACCGTCACGACATCGCCAGTCGATTGTTGTCGATGGCAGGGCGACATAGAACGGTATGCCGTTGTCTTTTGCAGCGAGCGCCTTCAGGTAAGTACCAATCTTGTTGGCGACATCGCCGGTTCGGGTGGTGCGGTCGGTGCCGGTAATGACGATATCGACCTCGTCATGTTGCATCAGGTGGCCACCCGCATTGTCGACAATCAGGGTATGAGGAATACCACTCTCGGCAAGTTCCCATGCAGTCAATTGTGAGCCCTGGTTGCGTGGTCTCGTCTCGTCGACCCAGACATGTACGTCGATCCCCTGTTGCTGTGCAAAGTAAATCGGTGCCGTTGCGGTTCCATAATTGATTGTTGCGAGCGAGCCGGCGTTGCAGTGCGTCAGCACATTCACTCGACCGCCGTTTTTTCGTCTGGATATTTTCTCGAGGAGTTTCGCGCCATGTCGACCAAGACCGCGGCTAATCTCGACGTCCTCGTCGCAGATCGCCTGCGCGTCCTGGCGTATGGCTTCGACGAGGCCCTCATCGCCATTTGTTGCTGCCAGCCTCAAGATTCGTTCCACCGCCCAGCGCAGATTTACTGCAGTTGGCCTCGATTGCAGAATTGCCTCCGCCGCCGCAGTCACTGCGGCAACCGTCGGTGTCGCGAGCGCGGCAAGATACAGGCCCCACGCTGCTGTTGCGCCAATAAGCGGGGCGCCGCGGACATACATGTCGGCAATGGCGGTGCAGGCGTCCTGCCACGTGCGCATGTCATGTACCGTGTACTCGTGCGGCAACAGCCGCTGGTCGATGATCTGTACGATCGACGGATCGTCGGGTTTGAGCCAGATGGTTCGGAAAGTTTCTGCTGTCACGTTGCGGTATCTTTAATTATCAATCTCGTCCACACGAGGAGAGTGAGGCATGGGACCTCTTGCTGGCAAGAAAATTATCGAAATTGCGGGGCTTGGGCCAGGCCCGGTCTGTGGCATGTTGCTCGCGGACATGGGGGCGGAGGTGATCGTGATCGATCGCCGTGCTACGTCAAACTCGAGCGCGCTCGCACTCGCTAATGCGGCAATAATGAATCGCGGCAAGAAGTCGATAGCCCTGGATCTCAAGACGGAGGGTGGCAGAGACGTTGCGTTACGCCTTCTCGAAAACGCCGACGGCCTGATTGAAGGCTTTCGTCCGGGGGTGATGGAGCGTCTCGGGCTAGGGCCGGACGACTGCCTCGAGACGAACCCGCGGCTTGTCTATGGACGCATGACGGACTGGGGACAGGCGGGTCCGTTGTCCCAGGTCGCCGGGCATGACCTCAACTACGTCGCGCTGTCAGGGGCGCTCTGGTACGGGGGGCGATCGGATTCACCGCCGATTGTGCCGCCGACCCTGGTTGGTGACATGGGCGGCGGTGCGATGCTGCTGGCTATCGGTATGCTGGCGGCCATGTTGAACGCGCGGGAAACCGGCAAAGGACAGGTTGTTGACGCGGCCATGGTCGATGGATCGGCGCTTTGCACGACACTTCTTTATGCGCTGTTCCAAAGCGGAAACTGGACGCCGAATCGGCAGGACAATTTTCTCGATGGTGCGGCTTACTGGTACGACACCTACGAATGTGCTGATGGCAAGTATGTCTCGATCGGGTCCATAGAGCCCGAATTTCATGCGCTTCTCCTCGAGAAACTCGGACTTGAAGACGATCCGGACTTCGCGCAGCAGTACAACAGGGACTGCTGGCCAGCGCTTAAGGCCCGATTGGTGGACATCTTCAGAACGAAGACCCGCGATCAGTGGTGTGCGCTCCTGGAAGGGAGCGATGTGTGTTTTGCGCCAGTGCTCGATTTTGCCGAGGCACCACTGCATCCTCACAATCGCGCGCGGGGCGTCTTTACGAAAATCGCCGGAGTGACACAGCCGGCACCCGCACCACGATTCAGCGTGACGCCATCGGAAATTGGCTCGGCACCCCCCGAAAGTGGTCAGCACACGGTCGACATTCTGACTGCGGCGGGCTATTCGGAGGAGGAACTCGGGCGCCTGCGGGCAATGAGTATTATCTAGCCCTCAAGCCCTGCTGCCAGGCGCGCGGAGCGCAGCGTGTTGAACATGAGCATGGTGATGGTCATCGGGCCTACGCCACCCGGCACGGGCGTTACCGCACCGGCAACCGTGCAAGCGTCGTCGTAATCGACATCGCCAGTCAGTTTCGACTTCATCTCACCATCGATCTCTTTTTCGACACGGTTGATGCCTACGTCGATAACGACAGCGCCTGGCTTGATCCAGTCTGCCTTGACCATGTCAGGACGACCAACTGCGGCGATCACGATGTCAGCGTTGCGGACGACGCCCGGCAGGTCTTTCGTACGACTGTGGGTCATTGTCACCGTTGCATTGCGTTGCAGCAGAAGCGCGCCCATCGGCTTGCCCACGATGTTCGAGCGTCCGATGACGACGGCGTTCAACCCGGAGAAATCATTTCCGAGTTCGTCCTCGATCATGAGAATACAGCCGGCGGGCGTGCAGGGGACGAATGCATCGGCCGTATCGCCTGCGGTTAGCTTGCCAATATTCACATAATGGAAGCCGTCCACGTCCTTGGATGGCACGATGGCCTGCGTAATCGTCTGTTCGTTGAGGTGGTCGGGTAGAGGCAACTGCACGAGGATGCCGTGGATGGCATCGTCGTTATTGAGTTCATTAATGAGCTTGAGTACATCGTCCTGCGACGTATCTGCGGCCAGCGTGTGCTGCACGGAATGAAACCCGCAGGCCTCGGCGCGGCGCTTCTTGTTGCGAACATAGACCTGGCTCGCCGGGTCTTCGCCGATGATGACGACCGCAAGGCCAGGCTTGATGCCGTGCTCCTCGAGCAGGGCTGCGGTCTGTTTCGTGATGGACTCGGCCAGCTGTTCTGCCTTGGCTTTGCCGTCAATTCGTTTTGCGGTCATCGGGAATATTCCATGCTTTTAGAAAGGCGGGCCGTAGAGTACCGGGAAGAATTGCCGGTTTCTACTCAGGAGTTTCCGCAACGGGCGGTTGTATCAGCCCGAACAAGCGAGTTGCGGCGCCTGCGCAGCAAACAGATGACAGGCGGGATCCTGGGTCAGAGGTGGTTGAGCGGGTCGGTATTGCTTATCCAGCGGCTTCTCCACCAAGTGGCCCGTAAAAGACGACCCAGGCTGCAAAATCGGCCGAGAATTCCACGAAACGATGTTCCATGTGCGCCGGCACAAACAGGGCGTCTCCCGGACCGAAATCGATTCGCTCATCACCGCGCTGAAACACTCCGGCACCTGTATGCACAATGTAGAGTTCGTCCTGGTCGTGCGGTTCCTGCTCGTCACTGTCTTTTGGCCGGTAGTAGCCGAGCTCCATGGTGCCATGCTCGAGCAACACACCGTACAAACCATCATCCGACTTAGTGACGGTGGCAAGAGCTCGTTCCGGTGTCATGCGTTCGACCATGGCTTCAGGCTAAAATGCGAATCTTTGATTCAGGATACTTGGATGATTGCCATGATACGGCATCTTCGCGGCGTATTGATGTTCAGTGCCTTTACGCTGAATACGCTATTCTGGTTTGTGCCGATACTGGTACTGGCGATCCTGAAGTTGCTAATCCCCGTGTCAGCGGTTCGCGATGCACTCACTCGAGTTCTCATGGCACTTGGCGAGAACTGGATAAGTGTTAACACCGCGCTGCTCAAAAGAGCCGGCTCTATCGACTGGCGACTCGAGGGTGCCGATACCTTGCGCCGGGATGAATGGTATCTGGTGATTTCGAATCACCAGACCTGGGTCGACATCCTCGTACTACAGGGGGTTCTCAATCGCCGAATTCCTTTTCTGAAGTTCTTCATCAAGCAACAACTGGTCTGGTTTCCCATTCTTGGAATAGCCTGGTGGGCGATGGACATGCCCTTCATGAAGCGCTATTCGGCAGCGTATCTCGCCCGAAACCCGCACATGAAAGGCAAGGACTTTGAGACAACACGCCGTGCCTGCGAGAAGTTTCGCCATACACCGACATCCGTCATCAACTTTATCGAAGGCACGCGATTCAGCGAAGAGAAACGTGCTCGCCACAAGGATCCGTATAGGCACCTGCTGCGCCCGCGTGCGGGTGGTTTTGCCGTAGCCATGTCATCGATGGGCGAACTTTTCGGCGCCATTCTCGATGTGACCCTTGTTTATCCGGACGGCCCGGCAAAGTTTTGGGATATGTGTTGCGGGCGGCATGTGCAGGTTATCGTCAACGTCCGGGAGCGATCGGTGCCAACCTGGTGTATCGATGGTGATTACGAAAATGACCGAAAATACCGTCGTGATGTGCAAAGTTGGCTGGGCGATATTTGGCAAGAGAAGGATGAACTGATACAACAGATGCTCGACAACCGAGAGTCTTATGATTGAAAGCCGACAATACGACACGGTCGCGTTCGATGTTCGCGACAATGCGACAATGTTGTTTTTTGCAAAGACGACAGAACTCGGCGAAATCAATGACTACCTGTTGCTTATGCGTACGATCGAGGAGGACTTCGATGACTCGATCTACATCGAGATCAACGAGCAGCAGTTTGGCGGGCATAACCTGATCAGGGAAGCAGCCCTGACCGGCAACGTCCTGACCCTCCGTTTGCACGAACCAGCCGAGCAACTCGGCGGTATTGCTGACATCGTCCTGACCTGGTCAGAAACGACGGAAAACCTGGATAGCATCGAAATGGGTGCGTTTCGGGTACTCGGTGACGCGCTCGTCGGCGGAAACGCCTGAAAAGCCCCAGTGGTGCCCCCGCAATTCAGCCTTTACATCGTGCGCTGTGCGCACGGTCAGCTTTACACAGGTATAGCCACAGACGTCACAAAGCGACTCGCCGAACACGAATCAGGTCCGCGTGGCGCGAAATTTCTGCGCGGGAAAGGGCCGCTCGAGGTCGTGTTCGCAGAGACGGTGGGTAATCGCGCCGCCGCATCGCAACTCGAATATCGCGTCAAGCGGCTCAGTCGCGCTCAGAAACTGGATCTGATTGAAGGCCGCCGGCGCCTGGCCGACCTTCAGCAGGATCATGTGCTGGACGACGGTTCCGCGTAAACGGCTATTGGCCTGCCAAATTCAGGCTTGTAAAGCCTGGTGTCAATGTCCCAGGTGTCGCGGAACTCCTCGAACCAGACGGCTGTTTTTTCGATGTTGTCGAGAAACTTCGGGAATGGCGTGATCTCGCCGAATGGTCGTGTGAAATCATCGAAATGCATTGGCATCACGGCATTCGCACCGGTCGCTGTGACCATGGCCTGCCAGTACTCCTCGGCGTATTCCTTGCCGAGCGAAGTGAGTCCAAACGTACACAACAATGCGAGGTCTACTGGAATATCATCGAGTGCTCCGTCGATAAACCCGGAGCTTCCCTGCACCAGTGTCGTACCTTGTGGATGCTCGATTACGATCGAGTACGCCATGCCGAGGCGCATTGCCGTAATCGGTTGCGGTAACGTCAGTGGTTCATCGATTGTGCCAGGAAGCGGCACTGAGCCGCGCCACCCCACAGGGCCGTGCCGGGAGGGCAGCAAACGGACCTTGAACTCTCCGAACTCAACCGTCTCACCGTTGTTGGCGACGACTATCTGGTCCTCGGGAACGCCTGCGCCACGTGCAATATTTGCAGTCGACTCGGATCCCACAATGGAAGCGCTCGATCGCTTCGCAATAGCGCCCACATCCATTGCATGGTCATAATGAGAGTGCACGGGAATGATCGCTGCCAGGCGGCGTATGCCAAACTCGTGTAATGCATAATTGATTGTCACCGCATCGTTGTCGACGGGGCGGCGAAGGGCAACGTCCGCCAGTGATGGTCGGGAAAAAAAGCCGTCTACAAGGATCTGGGTTTCTCCGTCATCGAACAGCACCGTCGTAACGCCAAGCCACGTAACGTGAAGTGTATTTTCGGCCGGCGTCGGACCCACAGGCCACTCGACCATCTCGAGGCTTGGCCTTTCATGCCATAACCAGGTAAGTCCGGCCGTGCCGGCGGCGAGCACCACGACCATGACAAGGGCCGTCCTCTTGACTCGCTGCAGCCACATATCTATTGCCCTGTAGCCATCCTCGCGAGATGCCCTGTAAGTGGCGCGAGGTAATTGCCTAACGCGTAACCCAGGAGGGCCAGCAAGATAGATGCAGGAACCAGGTTGGGTCGATGATGTGCCGCGACGATCGGCGCCGATGCGGCGGCACCGATGTTTGCTGCCGAAGCGATGGCCACGCTGTGCACGTCGACGCGGAATAACCACGCGCCGGCAAGCATGAACAGACCGTGGATAAAGATCCAGATGAATGCGCCCAGTACAAACACAGGCGCGGAGCCGAGTTCGCTGACTTCCGCACGGGCGCCCATACCTGCGACAAATATGTAGACGAGCGCGGTTCCGATGGCGGTGGAATTTGGCAGTTTGGATACGGGCGTCGTCGACAGCAGCAGCGCAATGGTCGTTACGAGGAGAATTCGAGTCGTCGTCTCAGAAAAAATACCGGCGAGTCCCGTTGACACACCCGCTATCCAGCCCGCAATAGGTGCCGCCAGTGCGTGACCAATTGCGGTCACGCCGATAACAACAGCCGCGAGATACAGATATTGCGGCATCGTCGGTGCATGATCCTCCTCTACGTGCATCTCGGCAGCAGCATCCATTGCCGCCAGTCGCTCCGCTGGCACGCGCGCCCATTTGTTGAATTGCTCCGCATAGTCTCGCGACATGAGCAATAGTGGCAGCCAGACAATGTATATGACGTTGTCGGCAACCACCGCGAGCCCGAGTTGCGCATCTGACGCCCCGAGCATTTCCTTTGTCGCGAGCATATTTGCCGTGCCGCCGATCCAACTGCCGGCGAGGGCGCCGAATGCTTTCCAGGAATCTTCGGGCAGCCAGCCATGCACGATCACATAGGACACGACGCCACCGACCATGACGCCGACCGTGCCCATGAGCATGACCAGCACACCTTTGCCCATGACCTTGACCACGGCAGGTACGTTTACCTTGATCAGCATCAAAACAATAAATACGGGCAAGGCGTATTTGCTCAGTCCTGTATAGATAATCGATGAATTGGGGATGATCGTTTGGCCGCCAATCTTGAGGTTGCTGAGGAAAACCGGCGTTGCATAAATGAACAGAAGCGGCGGAACGTACTTGAACAAT
>Ga0316191_10000342_pt1 | contig 29638 bp, 26 predicted proteins | sample Eddworburr2cm_MG_FD_204928 | JGI IMG/M metagenome (GOLD analysis project Ga0316191, IMG submission 204928) | Coastal sediment microbial communities from Maine, United States - Eddy worm burrow 2 cm | ecosystem: Environmental > Aquatic > Marine > Coastal > Sediment | place: USA: Maine...
AGTCCGCCACGTTCCAGCAGGTTGGCGTGTTGGCAAATGCTCCATCAGGACAGTCGTTGATCCGTGTGTTGGTGGCCGGATCGAAGGCCACCGGAGCAAGGGACGCCGTCTCCCCGGACGTTGCATCTGTAAAACTCGCTCTCCCGGTCACGCCATGATCGAAGCGGCTCAGTTCGGAACCATCGGTGGTGTTCAGCCGGTGGATCATGCCGGTCTCAAGGTCGGAGACGAACAGCTGCTTGTTCCAGCGATCATAGGCAATGTTGCCGAGGCCCGCGCCTGAGTTTGCTCGCCCTTCAAGCATGATGTCAGTAAACTTGGATGGCACATACCCCTGGGCAGCATCAAGCCGGTAGATCGTGCCGGGGCCTCCATCTTCGCCCCACATGCCAGGCATCCACTGGGCATTACCCGACGTGCGGTGCAAGCCAAACGCGGAAGTAGCTGTCAGATAAATATTGCCCTCATCTTCAATCGCCACCCCGAAGACCTGGCCTACCTGGGCGGCTGTCACAGGCGCGCGCTGCGGCTCGTCCCACCAGTGCTCTCCGCGTGGAGCCTGGCCCGGTGTTTTGAGGTCGATGATACTGCCGGATCTGCCGTCCGGATCGATGAGTGTTTCGCCATCACGCTGGATGCTGCCTGAGAACCGGGTGAGAAATGCCTCTCCAGGCTGGATCGCCGTGGTATCCTGAGCAAAGCTTGGTTGCAAGCTTGCCAGTTGCGCAACCACAATTGCGGCAAGAACCAGCATGAACACGAAAAGTTGTTCCCGGACCGCTGTTTGCTTCAGCCTGAATGGCACACACTTACTCATCTCCAGATCTCCCTGAGTCCAGCTACTTCAATGTTCCTGCCGTTGTGACGCCTGAATGATGCTCACTTGCGAGATGAAGTCATTGATGAACATCAAAAAGAGAGGTGTTTTTGCAGAAACATTGATGGCTGATGAAGCTTTGCAACTATCGCAGACACCATAAGATGTTAGTTGCAGATGCTGCGGACGGCTCCTCCACCGGCATCGCGATGTAGCAATTAATGGCGAGATTTGCAGCACACCCATGTCGCCTTGTGGCACATAGCGGACTCTTCGGTCTGCCGCCAGTAGAGTCAGTTTTCGGGGGTACAGCGGACATTTTATCGCAGCCGCAGCCAATATCAGCTTGCCGCACAATCCAGTCCAAAGAGCAAGTTCACCGAATGCCTCAAATGTCGGCACAGCTGGGTCCGGCTAGGGTCTTTCCGCCAATCACTCTGTCAATGAACAGCGGATCACCCTCACTCTCGGATCCCCCCAGTACCCAGCAGACCCATTAAATCTGCGCACCCTAAGGGGTAGGTTCTAGCGCTGCTCCGGTAAATCCTCGAAAATCTCGGCCCCGGGCCACAAGCCTAGGGTTTTTTGCAGGTGGCCTGCTTCACAAGCAGATGTGGGCTATATCGGCGCCACCTCAACCCATTTTTAGGAACCAGCTACCCCAGCAGCTACCCCAAGCCGAAAACGGCCAATGTAGGTTAACGCCTACACCGCCGTAAGGTATTGTATTATTTAAAGAAAATTGGAGCGGGCGATGAGATTCGAACTCACGACCCCAACCTTGGCAAGGTTGTGCTCTACCCCTGAGCTACGCCCGCATCCATGGGGCCTAGACGGCAAACAAGGCCGTCTCAAGCGCCGCTATATTGCGCAAGCGGGAACTAAATGCAATAGCACATCACTGACAAAGTAAATTCTTCTCGCCTGCCTGTTACCGGAGCCCTTATGTCCACTACGTCCGAGCAACTGCTGCAACACCTGACCGACCTTGGCATCAACACTACAGTAACCGAGCACGAGGCGGTCTTTACCGTGGAACAGGCCCGTGCGCTGCGCGGTGAAATCCCCGGAGGCCACTGCAAGAACCTGTTCCTGAAAGACAAGAAGGGCGCGCTTTGGCTGGTGGTCTGCCTTGAGGACGCCGTGATCGATCTCAAGGCACTGCCGGAACTGATCGGTGCCGCCAGGATCTCGTTTGGCAAAGCCGACCTGTTGGGTGAGGTGCTGGGCGTTGAACCGGGCTCGGTAACCCCGTTCGCGCTGATCAATGACGCCACGCACAGGGTCAACATAGTGCTTGATGCGAAGATGATGAAACATGACGTGGTCAGCTACCATCCGCTGGTCAATACGGCTACGGTTACACTGACACCGGATGATCTGTTGAGGTTCATCTCCTCCTGTGGCCATGAACCTCGGATAATCGAGCTGTATGACTAGAGACTGAACCCGTGAGCCGGCAGCACTTGCCTGTCCGGTTGATTTGCAAAATGCCCGTTGCGAGACCATGTTAACGACATCACCTCTCGCGCTGTATTCAGGAAGGCCCAAATGACAAACCAAACATTCTCGATGGGAACGTCGTTCAATGCCGGCGGAACCGCAACTGCACCGGAAAACAGTGCACCGGCAGCCCAGCTTATCAAGGAGTCAAATACCGCGAACTTCATGAGCGATGTCATCGAGGCGTCGAAAACCGTTCCGGTCCTGGTGGATTTCTGGGCGCCGTGGTGCGGGCCGTGCAAACAGCTCGGTCCCCTGCTTGAAAAGATTGTCACCGAGGCCGGCGGCAAGATACGCATGGTCAAGGTCGACATTGACGCCAATCAGCAACTGGCACAGCAAATGCGCATCCAGTCGATCCCGGCTGTGTTTGCTTTCGCCGACGGGCAGCCTGTTGACGGTTTCATGGGTGCGTTGCCCGAATCCGAACTCAGGACCTTCATCGACAAGATTATCTCCAGCCATGGGGGCCAGGCCGAACAGATCGAACAATTGCTGACAGCAGCAGAGGCCGCACTGGACTCAGAAGCTGCTGATCAGGCCATGGCAATGTTTCAACAGGTCCTGCAGCTCGAACCGGAAAACGGCCGGGCCATTGCCGGTATGGCCAAGGCCTGCATTGCGGCAGGTGATCTGGACGGCGCGCGCGAACTGTTAGCCGTCATCCCGCCGTCCCTGGTGAACGACGCTCATGTGTCTGGCGCGCTCGCCGCGCTGACCGTGGCTGAAACACCGGTTGATGACGGAGAAATAGCCCGCTTGAGCGAAGCTGTGGCCGCCAACGAGGCTGACTACCAGTCACGTCTCGACCTGTCGATTGCGTTGAATGCAGCAGGTCAGGAGGAAGCCGCACTGGATAATCTGATGTGGCTGATCGAAAAAGACCGGGCATGGAATGATGATGCCGCCCGCAAACAGCTGCTGTTGTTTTTTGAAGCCTGGGGCCCGACCAACGAATTGACACTTTCGGGCCGTAGGCGATTGTCTTCGATATTGTTTGCCTAGGGTCCGGACTCATTAATCTTATGCAATTCTGTTTGAAAGAAAACATTCGAATGATGGTGAAAAAGCGCAAGGCAAGGCTTTGAGCCTTGTCGAGCATTTTTCGCCTTCAGGCGGGTGTTTTCCTTCAAACCCGGAGGGCGGGGTCTATTTTGCCCCTGACAGCGTTGAAAGGTCTTGAAAACCAGACGGTTTCCTTCGATCTTTCGCCTCGTCAGAAGCAAAATATCCTCCCGCAGAATGGATAAGATTAATGAGTCTGGACCCTAAGTAATCGTTTCAAAAGGTGATGGTTTTGAAAGCCAACGACGAGCGCTACCAGTCAGCCGCAGATCTGCCGGATACGCTGCCGATATTTCCCTTGCCGGGCGCATTGTTGTTGCCCGGTGGTGACCTGCCCCTGAACATCTTCGAGCCGAGATACCTGGAAATGGTCTCTACGGCGCTTGCCGGAAACCGCCTCATCGGCATGATCCAGCCGCGTAATATGGAAACCGAACGCGATCTGGATCCGGCCGGCAAGGTTGCGGCATCCGAACTGTACGAGGTCGGGTGTGCCGGCAGGATTACGTCGTTCCTGGAGGTCCAGAACAATCAGGTACAGATCATATTGACAGGCATTTGCCGCTTCAAAATTTCACAGGAAGTGCGCTCGCAAAGCCCGTTCCGCGTCGTGCGCGCAAACTATGATGAGTTCCTCGTTGATCTCACCGACGAAAATGAAACCATCGGCGATGATCGAGAACGCCTGCTGGACAGTCTCAGGCGGTTTCTGGATGCACGATCCATGCAGGCCGACTGGGACGAGATTCGCGAAGTTTCCACATCCACGCTGATCAACACACTGTCCATGATCGGCTCCTTCAGCGCCGGCGAAAAACAGGCGCTGCTGGAAGCGCCGAACCTCAAACAACGCACCAGGACACTCATGGCCCTGGCCGACATGTCGACCGGTTCCGATGGCGCAGAGCGTGTCGTGCAATGACAGACAACGCCGACACCGCGGGCAAGGCCGAAACAGACGGCAGCCGCCAGACCTATCGCCGCGCCAGTGCGCAATTGCTTGAAATGCTTGTGTGTCCCCTGACGCACGCACCCCTGAAGTACGACATCGAGACCCAGGAGCTGGTTTCGGAGCGCGCCCGCCTGGCCTATCCGATCCGCGATGGCATTCCGATCATGCTGGTTGAAGAGGCGCGAATTCTGGATGACTGAGACAAGCAGCAAAAGTTCCCCGGTCTGGGTGGAGGAAATTCGCCTGACCGATGCCGGGCGTTCACTGGATGTAACATTTGATGATGGCGAAAAACATCAGCTGTCCGCCGAGTATCTGCGCGTTGAAAGCCCCAGCGCTGAAGTGCAGGGCCACAGTGCGGACCAGAAAACCTGTGTTGGCGGCAAGGCCGGTGTGGCGATCATCAAGATCGATCCGGTTGGCAATTATGCTGTCCGGCTGACATTTGACGATATGCATTCAACCGGCATATTCAGTTGGGATTACCTGCTGAAACTGGGGCGTGAGCGCGACGTGATCTGGCCTGCTTACCTGGCGCGGCTGGAAACTGAAGGCAAGTCCCGGGATTAGGGCAACATGGGTTCAAATGAACCCATGAACCTGATCTAGTCCGGTTCGCCGCGCAGCAGGCGCGGCTGCCTGCCGGCCATGCCGGCAGCCTGATCCATGAAGAATGCCTTCAGGGGTGGCAACCGGTCGACTAGTTTCAGTCCCGCCTGCCTCAGGGTTGCAACCGGCAATGCAGAGTTGGAGAACAACCGGTTCAGCCCGTCACAGGCGGCCGCAACCATGATTGTGTCTGCCCGGCGCCAGGCTTCGTAGGCCTTCAGGCAGCTTTGGCCGCCCGGATCCAGGCCACGCCTGACATGGTCGCCGAGACAATCACTCAGGGCGGCAATATCGCGCAAGCCAAGGTTGAAGCCCAGTCCTGCTATGGGGTGAATGACATGCGCGGCGTCTCCGATCAGCGCCAGCCTTTGCCCGATGAAGGTTTTGGCGATCTGCACGGACAGCGGCCAGGCAGCATATTCTGTAGCCAGCTTCACCTCGCCCAGATGACTGCCAAACCTCTGTTTGAACTGATCCAGAAAATCATGCTCCGGCAACTGCATCAGGTGTGCGGCGTCCTTGGTCTGTTCAGTCCACACGATTGAAGACCTGTTGCCGGTCAATGGCAGGACTGCGAACGGGCCGGCCTTGCGGAAATGTTCTTCTGCACGGCCGTGATGCGGCAATTCGTGCTCCACCGTCATGGCGATGCCGGACTGGTCATAATCCCATCGCACCGTATCGATATCGGCGGCCTGACGGGCTTTTGAATTCCGCCCGTCCGCAGCGACAATGAGCGGCGCTGTGAATGTGCGCCCGTCTGTGGTCGTGACACGTGCAGGCGATGTGTTGAAGTCAAAGGTCTCGACCGAGGTATTGCCCATGAAGCTAATCTGCGCAGTTTGCTGAACCCGTTCAATCAGGGCGGACAGCAATGTGGCGTTTTCAACCATCCAGGCCGATGCCGCACCTGCTTCGCCGGCCTCCAGAAAGCTCAACAATGCCGGCCGGTGGTCAGCTTCGTTCTTGCCGTCGGTCACGATGATTTTTTCAAATGCCTGCGCCTGATCTGCAATGGCCTCCCAGACGCCGAGTGTCTGCAGCATGGTGCGCGAGCTCTTTGTTATGGCTGAGCCTCGCGGGTCGGCACTCACATTCCTGGAACCCAGTTCGGGGCCGGCATCCAATATCAGGGTTTTCAGGGGTATGGACAAATAATCCCCCGACAGGGCAAGACCACAGGTCAGGCCGGCTAGACCTCCGCCGATAATAATAACGTCATATGGCTGTTGTGAACTCACAGGGTGCCTCTTCAGCCGGCTATACCTTTGGTATTGCGGCTTTACAGAAAGAATGTTGAATGTCCGAATACGACGAAGTGGTTGCCAGTTTCAATCTTGAACGCCTCGATGACAACCGGTTCCGTAGCCGCAGCCCGCAATTTGGCTGGCGGCGTATTTACGGCGGGCTTTTGCTGTCTCACGGCTTGAAAGCCGCGCAAATGACCATAGATGACCCGCAGCGCAACCCGCATTCATTGCATGGCTACTTCCTGAGACCGGGCAGCATCGATGAACCGATAGAACTGCAGGTAGAGCGTTTGCTGGACGGCCGCTCCATCGCCAATCGCCGGGTTACCATCATACAGGGCGGCAAGCCGGTTTTCTGCCTGCAGGCCTCGTTTCGAAAACCCGGACCCGGCCTGGTGCATCACCCGGTGATACCGGATGCAAATCCACCGGAAGGTCTGCCTGACGAGACGCAGATTGCCGGGCTGTACGCATCGGTTCTGCCTGCCGGAGCGCAATCCTACCTGGCCCGCGAAAAGGTTTTTGAACTGCGCCCGGTCGATCATGAGCTTTTTGTTCATCCAGACCTCGATCATCCCGAATCCGGCCTGACCTGGGCACGGCTTCGAACCACACAGCAACCATCCGGTGAACTGTCATGGATATTGCTGGCCTATCTGTCCGACATGACGGTATTGAACGGCAGTCTTCACCCCCACGGGCGAAATTTTTTCGATGCCGAAATTACCATGGCAAGCCTCGATCATTCCTTGTGGATGCACAATCCACCAGACTTTTCCGACTGGCTGCTGATGAGCCATGAGGCGATGGGCAATGAGGCCGGCATGGGTCTGGGCCGGGTCAATATTTTCAACCGGACAGGAGCCCTGACAGCCAGCGTCGTACAACAGGGTTACATCAAGGCCAGCAACGGCTAATAATTAGGCAATATAGTATTATTGTTCAATTTTTAGGCTATTTATTCAGACTGAACTCTGAGTAGTTTCATTTTTCATATTTCTATTCAATGGGTTAAGAAAAACACGCGGTTTGGCACGGCGCTTGAAATGCATCCCCGTTGACGTTGCCGGTTCGAAGCCGGCGACGATGGGTAACATGGGAGATGCAAATGAAATACATCATCTCGATCATCAAGCCTCACCGGCTGGAGGAAGTGCGTACCGCATTGTCCGCCATTGGCGTTGAGGGCATGACCGTGAGTGAGGTTAAGGGGCATGGGCGCCAGAAAGGTCACACGGAAATCTACCGTGGTGCCGAGTATGAAGTGTCTTACCTGCCCAAGATCAAGATCGAACTTGCACTTGAAGACAAGCTTGCAGCCAAGGCTGTGGAAACCATTACCGAATCAGGTCGTACCGGCCAGATCGGTGATGGCAAGATATTCGTTCTGAACCTGGACAGTGCCGTGCGGATTCGCACCGGTGAGTCCGGCGAAGAAGCACTGTGAGGGCAACAGACATGAAGCTTTATCAAAAATTCGCGCTGACCGGCGTATTGGCAACAGCAGCCATCGCAGGAAGTGACGCCGCATTTGCCCAGGCCAGTACAGAAGCACCGGAAGATGTGAAGTACATCCTGTCGTCGCTGCTGTTTCTCATTGGCGGTTTTCTGGTCATGTTCATGGCGGCCGGTTTCGCCATGCTGGAGGCCGGTCTGGTGCGTTCCAAAAACGTATCCATGCAGTGCCTGAAGAACATCGCCCTTTACTCGGTTGCCGGCCTGATGTTCTGGGTCGTCGGCTATAATCTGATGTATGAAGGGGTTGTCGCCGACACCGGCTGGATGGGAACTCCAACACCGAAAGTCATTCCGGCGACCGACGCCGATGCCGGCAGTTATGCAGCAGGCTCCGACTGGTTCTTCCAGATGGTGTTCTGCGCTGCCACTGCGTCTATTGTGTCGGGCACCATTGCCGAACGCATCAAGTTCTGGCCGTTCATTATTTTCACGGCCATCCTGACCGGGATCATCTATCCGATCCAGGGCAGTTGGGAATGGGGCGCCGGTTGGCTCAACGGCATTGGCTTTTCAGACTTTGCCGGATCGACACTGGTGCATTCAACAGGCGGCTGGGCAGCGCTCATGGGCGCCATCATTCTCGGTGCACGGGCCGGCAAGTACGGTGAAAACGGCCGTATCAACCCGATTCCGGGTTCCAGCATCCCGCTGGCGACGCTGGGTACATTCATCCTGTGGTTCGGCTGGTTCGGCTTCAATGGCGGCTCGCAGCTTGCCATGGGCACCATTTCCGATGCGTCTTCGGTGTCGCGTATTTTCGTCAACACCAACCTGGCTGCAGCAGCCGGTGTGGTTGTGTCGATCATTCTCACCCAGGTCCTGTACAAGAAGATGGATGTGACCTTGGCGCTCAATGGTGCGCTGGCCGGCCTGGTGGCCATCACCGCTGAACCGCTGACGCCATCGCCGATCATGGCCATCATGATTGGTGGTATCGGTGGCCTCATCGTGGTGTTTGCCGTGCCGATGCTCGACAAGCTGAAAATCGATGACGTGGTCGGCGCCATTCCGGTTCACCTGCTGGCAGGTATCTGGGGCACCATGGTGGTACCTTTGACCAATTCTGATGCAACCTTCTATGCACAGGCCGTCGGGGTCATTGCAGTGGGCATCTTCGTGTCCGTTTCAAGCGCCATCGTCTGGCTGATCCTCAAGGCCACCATCGGCATCAGGGTCAGCCCTGAAGAAGAGCTCGAAGGTCTCGACAAGGGAGAGGTTGGTGTTGAAGCCTATCCCGAGTTTGCTCGCGGCGGGTCTGCAATCTAAACCCTGCCGAACAACTCAGACGCTCTCACCAGCGTTCGGGATTGACCCCGGAAGCAGCATCGCTTCCGGGGTTTTTCATTGTCCGCACCCGGTCAAAACTTAACGACACCTTAACCATGCCCGGACCACAATCGCAGCCAAACACCTTTATCGTGGCTGAAGCCTGCTTTTCAGCCTGTTGACCTGCGCATAACCGGAAGTTCCAATATGCCTCGAAGCCGTACTGCAAAGCCCGCTCAAGCAACCATACCCCAGGGGCTGAAACTGTTTGTCCGCAGGCGACTGATGGAACTGCAGGGCCTTGTGCTGCTGGGTTGCCTGGTCGCCCTCACCCTCGCACTGGCGACCTGGTCATCCAATGATCCTTCCTGGTCCAATGCGGTTGAAACCCACGTCCGCAATGGGCTCGGCTATCCCGGTGCGATTGTCTCCGACAAGCTGATCAGCTGGTTTGCCCTGTCCAATTCGGTGATCATCGCCATCCCGGCGTTCTGGGCCATAACCTTGATGTCGCACAACCGGCTCGGCAACTGGCAGACCCGCGCCCCATCCTGGCTTGCGGCCATAATGTCATCGGCTGTGGTGCTGGCTTTCCTGCCGATCTCGGACAACTGGCCGATCGGACCGGGCTTCGGCGGAACCATAGGTGACGGCGGCGCCCTGTTGCTGACTTCCCTGCCCCGTGCGCTTGGGTTTGAGTCGATCGCCACCATCGCCGGTTTCATTGTTGCGTTGACAACTTTCGTGTGGACCGCACTGCTGGCGCTGGGCAGTTCGCCATCGCAGGCAGCGCGCGCGCTCAAATCATTCAAGAAACCAACCGTCATGATCGGTTCAAAGGCACTCAGCGCATCTACCCGCCTTGCCCATACCGTGGGTAGCCTGCGCGACCGCTACCAGGCTGACGAAGATGACGAACCGGTCAGGCCCCGGCGCCGGCTGGCTGAGAACCTGCGGCGCGAGCCGGAACCGGTGCGCGAAGCAGGCCTGCTGAACCGGTTGAAAAACCGCAAGCAGGCCGACCAGGCCAAGGCAGCCGATGGGGATCCGGACTCAAAGCCCATTCCTGCCTTTCTGGCGAAACGGGCACCGTTGAGCGATAACCGCATCGAACCCCGGTTGAGCCGCACGGACAATGCCGATTCGCTTGCCGCTGCCCGCGAACCCTCTCTGGATGCCCCCGCGGCACCGTCGGGCATCGCTTCGCCCGCAACACCCGGAAGCCGGGTCCAGGCGACAGCAAAGCCGGTCAAACAGGGCTCCCGGATTGCCAGGGACATGCAACCCGACATGTTGCCGAACAATGGCGAGTTCCAGTTGCCGCCGCTCAGCCTGCTGGCAGAGCCTGACGCATCCAACCAGACCAATCAGCTGTCAGCCGACGCGCTGGAACAAAACGCCCGCATGCTGGAAGGCGTGTTAGAGGATTTCGGTATTCGCGGCGAAATCATCAATGTCCGTCCAGGTCCGGTTGTAACCTTGTACGAACTTGAACCGGCACCCGGCATCAAGTCATCCCGTGTCATTGGACTGGCAGACGATATCGCACGGTCGATGTGCGCCATCTCGGTACGTGTTGCGGTGGTCCCGGGGCGCAATGCAATCGGTATCGAGATGCCGAATTCGAACCGTGAAACCGTTTACCTTCGCGAACTGCTGGCCTCGCGTGATTTCGAAAAAACCAAGCAGAAACTCGCCATGGCACTGGGCAAGGACATCGGCGGCGAGCCAACCCTTGCCGATCTTGCCCGCATGCCGCATCTGCTGATCGCCGGTACAACCGGCTCAGGCAAGTCGGTCGGCATCAACACCATGATATTGTCACTTCTGTTCAGGCTCCCGCCCGACAAATGCAAGCTGATCATGATCGATCCTAAAATGCTCGAACTGTCGGTATATGAAGGCATTCCGCACCTGCTCGCCCCGGTTGTGACAGACCCGCACAAGGCGATTGTGGCGCTGAAATGGGCGGTCCGCGAGATGGAAGAGCGCTACCGCAAAATGTCCAAACTCGGTGTCCGCAACATTGACGGCTACAATGCCCGTGCCGAGCAGGCCCATAAAAAAGGCGAAGTGTTCACCCGCCAAATTCAGACCGGGTTCGACCCGGAGACCGGTGCGCCGATCTATGAAGAAGAGCAGATGGACCTGTCACCACTGCCGTATATCGTTGTCATCATTGATGAGATGGCAGATCTCATGATGGTCGCGGGCAAGGATATTGAAGGGGCTGTTCAGCGCCTGGCACAAATGGCACGTGCGGCAGGCATTCATGTGATCATGGCCACGCAGCGGCCATCGGTGGATGTCATTACCGGCACCATCAAGGCCAATTTCCCGACCCGCATCTCCTTCCAGGTAACATCCAAGATCGACAGCCGCACGATTTTGGGCGAACAGGGTGCCGAACAACTGCTTGGTCAGGGTGACAATCTGTTCATGGCAGGTGGCGGCCGCATTTCACGGCTGCATGCGCCGTTTGTGTCCGATGACGAGGTCGAACAGGTCGTTGCCTATCTGAAAACACAGGCGGCCCCGGACTATGTGGACGCTGTCACGGAAGACACCGGTGAAGACGGCGGCGGTGGCGGTTTTGACACCGGCGCTCCAGGCGGCAGTTCAGGTGACGAGCAGTACGACAAGGCAGTGGCAGTCGTCCTGCGTGACAGGAAGGTTTCCACCAGTTACATTCAACGCAGATTGTCCATCGGATACAACAAGGCGGCAAGCCTGATTGAACGCATGGAAGAAGAAGGCCTGATTTCAGCTGCGAATCATGCCGGAAAACGCGAAATACTGGTTGGTGAGGACATGGGCTGATTGACGTCAGAACACAATAATCTTATCCATTCCGCCCAATTGTCGCCGTGTTACGCGCCGATGAACAATTACCCGTTCCGGCAAACCGTTGCCGAACCCACTGGAGGATATCCGTTGCTTAAGAAAACCACACGCCTTGCTTTTTTCATGGGTCTTGGCCTGTTGGTCCCGGCAGTGTCCGTTTTGCCGGGCAATCCGGGTGTGGCGCAGGCTGCGGCGCAATTGTCCGAAGATGACAATGCGGCGGTGACGCTTCTCAACACCTACCTGAACGAAATTGTGAACATGAAGGGTGAATTCACCCAGACCAGCCCGCGCGGGCAGATTGCCAACGGCGTGTTCTATATTTCAAAACCCGGCAAGATGCGGTTTGAATATGCACCGCCCAGTCCCCTGCTGGTTGTCTCGGACGGTCGCTGGGTCACGGTGAAAAACACCACGCGCAACAAGGACGACCAGTACCCGCTGTCAGCAACACCGCTCAAGCTTGTGCTGGCCGGCGAGGTCAACCTGTTTGAACAGGCTGTCATCCTGAAAGTCGAATCCCAGGACAATCTAGTTGCCGTCACCATGGAGGAAAAAGACCAGCTTGTTGCAGGCCAGCTCACAATGGTGTTCGACCGGGAAGCCAATGATCTGGTTCAGTGGATCATTCTTGACGGCAAAGGCCAGCGCACCACGGTTCAGTTGTCCAATGTCGACAAGGAAGCCCGGCCGGACCCAAAACTTTTTGTGGTCAAACGTGCCAAGGAGCGCAAGACTGGGTCTGATCGCTAACCCATCAGATCGGATCAGTCTTGAGAATTGCCACCTGGAATATCAACTCGGTACGGTTGCGGGCCGGGCTTGTAAATCGCCTGCTTGAACAACACCAGCCCGACATTGTCTGCCTGCAGGAAACCAAATGCCCGCCAGGCCAGTTTCCGGCGTCCGAATTTGCACCGCTTGGGTATGAACATATCGCTGAAAACGGCCTGTCGGGCCACCATGGCGTCGCCATCATCTCACGCGTCCCGTTCGATCAAATGCACATTCATTCGTTTTGCGGACAAAACGACGGCCGGCATGTCAGCATTCGCCTGGCAAAGAATAATCTGACTGTTCACAGCCTCTACATTCCTGCCGGCGGCGATGAGCCGAACCCCGAGACCAATCCGAAATTCAGCCACAAGCTGGCATTTCTCGACGAAATGAAAAACTGGACCTCTGAACATGTTTCGAACGGAAATGGCGACCATGTGTTCACGGGCGACTTCAATGTCGCCCCGCTTGAAAGCGATGTCTGGTCACACAAGCAGTTATTGAAGATCGTGTCTCACACACCCCAGGAAACCGGGCGGCTGCTTGATATTCAAAGCACCTGCAATCTGCATGACCCGATCCGCGCCGAGATACCGGAGCCAAACAGGATCTATTCATGGTGGAGCTTCCGGTCGCGCGACTGGCAAGCCTCAGACCGTGGCCGGCGGCTGGACCACATCTGGGTGTCGGAAGGCCTTGCGGGAAAATGCAGCAATGCAGCGATACTCAAGGATGTACGCAGCTGGGAACGCCCGTCCGATCACGTGCCGGTCCTGGTCGACATCACCTGACACCCACCCCGTCAGCCATCACATTTCAGGTACGCAAGTCATGGAGAACAGCCTGCCGAAGGCAGACAACCTGTTCGACCCCGACAAGCGAACGGCCTGCCGAAGGCAGACAAGCTGTTCGACCCCGACAAGCATGTCGATAACAATTATTCTTCTTCGCGAAGCAAGTCTTCCAGCGGTGAAATCTCGAACCTGGTCTGCACTTCACTCAATTCGCTGGAACACTTCTCAAGCTGGCGATTGAGGACGTCGAGCACCTTCATGCCAACTTCCGGGAACTCCGAACACAGTCGCAGGAACACCGATTGTTCGATGACAATGGCTTCTATTTCCGTCTTTGCATTCAAGGTCACCTGGCGCGGTATGCCGGCAATCAGCGATTGCTCACCAAACATGGCGCCGGGTCCGGCAAGCGCCAGTACCCCGCCGGTTTCAGGGTCAATAACCACACCATCACCCTGTTTGATAATCAGTGCGTTGGTTGACGGATCACCTGCTTCGAACACCGTGCGTCCCGGCGGTACCACCAGCTCATCCGATGAAAACACCAGGGTCTGCAGATGTGCTTCATCAACACCTGCAAACAACGGCAGCTGTTTCAACAGATCAACTGCGGAGCGAACGCCCATAAAATCAGCCTGTCGGTAATTGGTCCCACTTGGATCAGGCTGCTTTCCTGGTCATTACAACCAGAAAGCGAAAAACTGATCGCTTGCAAAGTGGTATAGCAACTTAATGGCCCAATATGAACCCATGTTGCTCTATGGAACCAGTTTGTATCCGCCGGCTTCCGTCACCAGCAACTGGGCATGGGATGGGTCTGCTTCGATTTTCTGGCGCAGCCGGTAAATATGGGTCTCCAGGGTGTGGGTCGTCACACCTGCATTGTATCCCCAGACCTCGTGCAGCAGCACATCACGGCCAATGACCTGGTCTCCGGCGCGATACAGAAATTTCAGGATCGAGGTCTCTTTCTCGGTCAGCCGGATTTTCCGGTTGTCATCCTGCATCAGAAGTTTGGCACTCGGCTTGAAGGTATATGGTCCGATTTTGAAAACCGCATCTTCACTTTGCTCGTGCTGGCGAAGCTGTGAGCGGATGCGGGCCAGCAGGACCGCAAATTTGAACGGTTTGATCACATAGTCATTGGCACCGGCATCCAGGCCAAGAATTGTGTCTGCATCGGAGCTTTCCGCAGTCAGCATGATAACCGGACCGCGATACCCGTTCTTGCGCATGATCTTGCAGGCTTCCCGCCCATCCAGATCCGGCATGTTCACGTCCAGAATAACCAGATCAACCAGTTCGGATTTCAGATGATTGACCGCAGGCAGCCCGCCATTTACAGCCGTTACTGAAAAATCGTCGTGCAGGGAAAACTGTTCAGCAATGGTTTCACGCAGGGCATCGTCGTCATCGACGACAAGAATTTTCTTTTTGGTACTCATTTGTCATGTAGTCCTGATGGGAATATCAATTGCAAATGACTTTAGGTTGATGCCGTCTGCTTTGCAAAGGGCAACAGAGATCACGCATGGGAACTTTTGATCAGGATATCGCGATCAGGCACATAGCCGCGAACGGTCATGTCGCCTGTTTAACCGTGGGTGCAACGGCATTTACCTGCAGCATTGGACCTGCCGGCATCTCCTACAACAAGTCCGAAGGCGATGGCGCAACACCGGCCGGACGCTGGCCCATGCGGTATGTCATGTACAGAGCAGATCGCGTTATCCGCCCGGTGACCGGCTTGCCGGTTGAAGCCATCCTTCCCGGTTCAGGCTGGTGTGACGATCCCGCTTCGCGCCACTACAACAGGCCGGTACAGCTACCCTGCCCGCACAGCCACGAGAAACTGTGGCGCGACGATCATCTGTACGACCTGGTGGTGGTGCTTGGCCACAACGACGCACCGCCGGTTGCAGGAAAAGGCAGCGCCATCTTCATGCACCTGCGCGCGCCCGGCGGAACAGCGACACAGGGCTGTATTGCGCTTCAACAAAATCACTTGCGCCATGTGCTGTCACGCTCCGGCCCGGAAACGGTTTTGCACATCTGCTAGCGCGCCTATCCTCTACTGCCGAAAATCGCGCTGCCGACGCGAACATGGGTGGCACCCAGCTTGATCGCGGTTTCAAAATCACCGCTCATCCCCATGCTGAGTTTGGCGAGGCCATTACGTTTTGCAATGTCCGCCAGCAGGGTGAAGTGGGCGGTGGGGTCTTCATCAAACGGCGGGATACACATCATGCCGGTGACAGTCAGATCATAGGTTTGAGTGCACAGTTTCAGGAATGCATCCGCCTCGTCCGGCAAGATGCCCGCCTTTTGCGGTTCGTTCCCGGTGTTCACCTGAATATACAATTCCGGGCCTTTGCCGGCAGACTGGATTTCTTTCGCCAGTGTCCGCGCCAGCTTTTCCCGGTCGAGCGTTTCAATGGCGTCAAACAGGGCCACGGCCTCACGCACCTTGTTTGTCTGCAACGGTCCGATCAGATGCAGGCTGGTGTCGGCATAGGCTTGTTTCAGCGCCGGCCATTTGCCCTGGGATTCCTGTACCCGGTTTTCACCGAACACGCGGTGGCCAAGCTTGAGGACAGGTTCGATATCATCGGCAGCGAACGTCTTGGACACCGCCACCAGTGTGATATCGGTTGCGGGACGGCTGGATTTCCTGGCCGCAGCCTCAATTCGGGTCATCACGTCGTTGTAGCGCTGGGTTATTGTATTCATCTTTATATGGCCGTCTTGCTTGCCCGTCAGGTTGCTTCCTGATACTGCACTTGCGAACACAAATCAGGATCAACGAACAGGCATACCACAAGAAATGTCGAGCGAGCGATACAATCCCCGCGGTGTAGAAGCCAAGTGGCAGAAAACCTGGACAGACGCCGGCAGCTTTCTGGCCAGCAATACATCCGACAAGCCAAAATACTATGTGCTTGAGATGTTCCCCTATCCGTCCGGCCGTATCCATATGGGCCATGTTCGCAATTATACCATGGGCGATGTAATCGCCCGTTTCCGCAAGGCCTGCGGCTACAATGTCTTGCACCCGATGGGGTGGGATGCCTTCGGTATGCCGGCTGAAAATGCAGCTATCGAGCGCAAGGTTCACCCCAAGTCATGGACTTATGAAAACATCGCCACCATGCGCGGACAGCTCAAGTCCATGGGCCTGGCCATTGACTGGACCCGTGAGTTCGCCACCTGCGACCCAGAATATTATGGCCATGAACAGCGCATGTTCATTGAATTCTACAAGGCCGGTCTGGTCGAGCGCAAAGTCTCGGTGGTCAACTGGGACCCGGTTGACCAGACGGTACTGGCCAATGAGCAGGTCATCGACGGCCGCGGCTGGCGCTCCGGCGCCGCAGTTGAAAAACGCGAGCTGGCACAATGGTTCCTGAAAATCTCCGATATGTCGGAAGAGCTGTTGTCTGCCCTGGACACCTTGACCGACTGGCCGGAGAAGGTGCGGCTGATGCAGCGCAACTGGATCGGCAAGTCGGAAGGCTTGCGGTTTTCCTTTGTGCTTGAAGACGAGGCCGGCAATGAACTTGAAGACAAGCTGATCGTATACACCACCCGCCACGATACCATCTTTGGTGCCAGCTTCTGCGCCATCTCGGCTGACCATGCCCTGACCCGCAAGGCCGCTGCCGACTCTGACTCCATCAAGGCGTTCCAGAACGAATGTGCAGCACTTGGTACCAGCGAGGAGGCAATTGAACGCGCCGAGAAAAAGGGAGTGCCGCTTGGCATCTATGCGCGTCATCCGTTTGATGCAGAAAAGCGCCTGCCGGTATATGCAGCCAATTTCGTGCTGATCGGCTATGGCGAAGGTGCGGTGTTCGGTTGCCCTGCCCACGATCAGCGCGATCTGGATTTTGCCCGCAAGTATGACCTGGACGTGATCCCGGTCGTCGCACCAAAAGGAACTGATGCTACGTCTGTAGAAGTTGGTAAAGAGGCGTTGCTTGAGAAAGACACCTCAACCGTTCACATGATCAACTCGCAGTTTCTCGATGGCATGTCGGTCGAGGACGCCAAGGCCGAAGTTGCCAGACGCATGGCCGAGGCCGGCATTGGTGAGCGCAAGACCAATTACCGGTTGCGCGACTGGGGTGTGTCGCGTCAACGTTATTGGGGTTGTCCGATACCGTTTATCCATTGCGACAAATGCGGGGTGGTTGACGTCCCGGTTGAAGACCTTCCCGTCGTGTTGCCGGAAGACATCAACTTCGACAAGCCCGGCAATCCGCTTGAGCGTCACGAGAAATGGAAATCTGTTTCGTGCCCGAAATGTAGCGCACCGGCGCACCGCGAAACCGATACGTTCGACACTTTCATTGATTCGTCCTGGTACTTTGCCCGCTTCTGCTCGCCGCATTCCGATCAACCGGTGGACAAAGATGCAGCCAGCTACTGGATGCCGGTAGACCAGTATATCGGCGGCATTGAACACGCCATTCTGCATTTGCTGTATTCGCGGTTCTTCGTGCGCGCCATGAGGAAAGTCGGCCACCTTGATTTCGACGAGCCGTTCAAATCCCTGTTCACACAGGGCATGGTGATCCATGAAACCTATCGCTCGAAATCAGGCGAGTGGATTGTCCCCACACAAGTTGCAAGGGACGGTGACAGGCTGATCGATACGGTGTCGGGTGAAAGCGTTACGCTCGGCCCGGCTGAAAAAATGTCCAAGTCGAAACGCAATGTCATCGACCCGGACGACATCATTGACCAATACGGTGCCGATACCGCGCGCTGGTTCATGTTGTCGGACACACCGCCTGAACGCGACATCGAGTGGACCGAAGCAGGCGTTGTCGGCGCCTGGCGGTTTGTGCAGCGTATCTGGCGTCTGGTCGGTCAGGTCGCAGATGACAATATGTCGATTGAGCCGGATGTGTTGCGCAAGGCTGCTGCGGAAAATGTAAATGAGCTGCGCAAGAGCACGCATATGGCTATCGCATCCGTCGGTGACGATATTTCCAATCTGCGGTTCAACCGCGCCATTGCCCGCGTGTACGAACTGGTCAATGCGTTGGCGGCGTCACTGTCTTTGGATGATTCATCAGATGCGCTGAGAATGGCCCAGCGTGAAGCTGCGGTCTCTTTGGTCCAGTTGTTTGCTCCCATGATGCCTCACCTTGCCGAGGAGTGCTGGCAGGTGCTGGGTTGCGACGGATTGGCCTGCGACGCGCAATGGCCGAATCACGACGAAAGTCTTCTTATCAGTGACAAAGTCACACTTGTGGTCCAAATTAACGGTAAGAAGCGGGCTGAACTGCAGTTTGCCAAAGGCGCCGACCGCAAGATGGTAGAAGATACATGTCTTCGCCATGAGAATGTGGTACGAAGTCTGGACGGTTTATCGGTTCGCAAAGTTATTGTTGTACCGGACAGATTGGTGAATATAGTTGCGGGATGATGATGTTCGCGAAACATGCAATGAGATCGTTTGCTCTGGTTGGCTTGCTGGCTTTGTCCGCCTGCGGGTATCAGCCGCTTTATGCAACCAATGACGATGGATCTTCGGTTTCGCAAAAACTTGCCGAGGTCAGCGTTGCCCAGCAATCAGATCGCGTAGGCCAACTGGTTCGCAATGAAATCGTCCGGTCCACCAGACCGGTCGGTACCCAGGCCCAGGATCGCTACTATCTCAACCTGCAGGCCAAAGGGAATGCGCAGACGCTGATTGATACAGCCGATACGGTTCATCGCAGACTGTCTTACAATCTGACGACCAAGTTCCAGTTGGTGGATGCTTCAACCCGGAACGTGGTGTTTTCCGGCAGTGCGTTCAGCAGGATTCCATACGACAGGCTGGATGCATCGTTCGCGAATGTTCAGGCTCGCGTGAATGCCGAAGAGCAGGCAGCCAAACAGGTTGGCCAGGAAGTGCGAACCCGTCTGGCGGCATTTCTCGCCACCAATTAGATGGCGGTGATCAAGCCTCAGGGATTTGAGGCCGGGTTCAGTTCCCCCTCAGGCAAATACAAGGGCGCGCTGCTTTGCGGGCCCAACTGGGAACTGCTGAACCGCCTGAAAAATCAGGCGATGAAAAATTTCCGCTCCAACCACCCTGATGGTGAAGTCGTACGGTTGTCCGATACCGACCTGGCCGCCGATACCGGACGGTTGCTGGAGGAACTGCAGTCGATCTCCATGTTCGGGGCCGACAAACTCATACTGGTCGATGCTGCTTCCAGCACAATTCACAAGGCATGCATCGGAGCAATCAGTGTCGGCTGGTCAGATTGCCTGTTGCTGGTCACCGCCGGCGATCTGAAAAAGTCTTCCCCCTTGCGGAAAGAGTTTGAGGCCTCTCCGGATTTGGCCATTACAGTTTGTTTTGATCAAAGTACCGGCGAACTGCTGGAGTTTGCAGCGTCCTTCATGTCAGGGCTCGGCGTCACCATTGACCGCGAAGCCATCGAGCTTGTGGTTGATGCGGTCGGAGGCAATGCCGCCCTGCTGCAGTCTGAGCTTGTGAAACTGGCCAGCTATGCAGGCGATGCCGGTTCGTTGTCGGTTTCAGATGTGACCGAGATTATTGCGGGCAATGAAGCTGCATCCGTGGAAGGCCTGATTGATGCTGTTTTCTCCGGCAGGCCGGACACCGCCGTTCAGGCCATCACAACCCTGCAGCAACAAGGTCAGCAACCCGCCTCGGTCCTGATAGCCTTGACCAATCACTGCGCCCTGCTGGTCGAGATGGCGGCTGCAATGGAAAGTGGCCGGCGGCCAGACGCCATCGTCAAGGAATGGCGGCCGCCGATTTTCTTCAAACGCCAAAATGCGCTGGCCGCGCAACTCAGATTATGCGGCCTGCCGCAACTGCTGACGGCAGCAGAACGCCTGCGCATTGCAAATTCGGAGGTTCGCAGAAAACCGCTCATAAACTGGCCGGTCGCCGAGCGGTTCGTCATTTCAGCGGCAAGTCTGTTTCGCCGCGCCGGCTGATTTGCAGGCGCCGTTGAAATTCACGATCTTATGCCAAGCTTCGAACAAACCGTGTCGAGTTGTTCTAAGTCATTGTAATGAATAGTTAATTTGCCTTTCTCGGCAGTTTTCGTGGCAATTGAAACTTTCAATCCCAGAGCTTCCGCCAGCAGTTTTTCAACTGCGGCAATGTTTGTATCTGTTGTCTGTCTGGCAGGCTTGCTCACGACTCCTGCGCCGGTATCGCGGGCCAGTGCCTCTGCCTGGCGAACCGACAATCCCAGGGCAATAATTTTCTGGGCGAGAGATTGCGGGTCTTCAGTTGCAATCAGGGCCCGGGCATGACCGGCGGTTAACTTGCCGGTCTGCAATGCTTCCAATACCGACGCCGGCAAAGCCATCAGGCGCAGGGTATTGGCAATATGACTGCGGCTCTTGCCGATCGATTCGGCCAGTTGCAGCTGGGTGTAGTCGAACTGGTCTATCAGTTGCTGGTAACCATGGGCTTCTTCAACCGGATTGAGATCTGCGCGCTGGACGTTTTCGATCAGCGCAATTTCCAGCACTTCCTTGTCGGAGAGTTCACGAACCAGTGCCGGTATGAGATGCAGGCCGGCCTTTTGCGCTGCACGCCATCGACGTTCCCCGGCGACGATCTGGTAGCTCTGCCCGTCATCGACAGGCCTGACCACGACAGGCTGGAGAATACCTTTCTCGGCAACCGATCTGACCAGGTCATCCAGGTCTTCCTCGTTGAATATCTTGCGCGGGTTCAAGGTATTGCTTTGAACCAGTTCGATAGGCAATTCCCGCAATCCGTTTGTACGGCCCTGCACCTGCTCGGTCGTTGTTTCTGCCGGTGCGCCGTCGCCGATCAATGCGGCCAGCCCGCGACCCAATCTTTTCTTTGGTAGTGCCGTCATGATTTTTTCTCAAGCTTCATTGTTATTCTCTAGATCAGTATGTTTTTGATTGAACCAATCAAAACCATAAAACTGCTCGCTTCCAAAGTGCTAGAGCAACTTTATGGGTTCGCTTGAACCCATGTTGCTCTAGGCCGCGCGTAACGAACGCTCGCGGCGGATTATCTCGGATGCCAATCGAATATAAGCCTGTGACCCAGCGCAGGTATTATCATACAGCAATACCGGTTTGCCATAGGACGGTGCTTCTGACACACGGACATTGCGCGGTATGACCGTTTCATAAACCTTGGCGCCCAGCACGCCGCGGACATCTTGTGCCACCTGCTCCGACAGTGAATTTCTGCGGTCGAACATGGTCAGGACAATGCCCTGAATTTCCAGTGCCGGATTGAGGTTTGCCTTGACCCGTTCAACGGTGTTCAGCAGCTGGCTTAATCCTTCCAGTGCGAAGAATTCACATTGCAGCGGAACAAGTATGGCGTCTGCGGCAGACAGAGAGTTTATGGTCAAAAGGTTCAATGACGGCGGGCAGTCCACCAGGATATAGGTATAGGGATTGGCCTCGCTGAACACGATCAGCTTTTCGATGGCGTCCTTCAACCGGTATGTCTTGCGACTGTATTCAGCCAGTTCCAGTTCAGCCCCCAGCAGATCCATCGAAGACGGTACACAATCAAGACCGGGAATTTCCGACCCGCGAACCGCTTCGTGCAGATCCGCCTCGCCAACCAGTACTTCATAGGTGGACGCCTGCTCCGGCGAGCGCTCAATGCCAAGACCCGTGCTGGCATTACCCTGCGGGTCCAGATCAATAACCAGAACCTTTTCGCCTACGGCAGCCAGTGCCGTCCCCAGATTGATGGCAGTCGTGGTCTTGCCCACACCACCCTTCTGATTGGCAACCGCCAGGATGCGAGGTGTTGGACTAGTCGGATGCTTTAGTATTTTTGCTGACACGTTCGGCCTCATGAATTTCAAGAATGCAGCCATTTTTTTGGGTGCGACTTGAGTGTTTGCAGACCGAGATATTCCAACATTTAGTAGCCTCGGTCAATTCAGCATCTACATCTTGTCCCTTCAGGAACAACATTCGTTGTGGATGAACCGGTAATTGCGCTGTCAGCTCCAGTAATCCGGGCAATGGCGCCACGGCCCTGGCTACACACACATCGGCAACCTGCTGCAAATCCGATTTGCCGAGCAATTCTACCCGCGCATTGATGATTCGGGTGTTTAAACCACACACCCTGCTCACCTGTTTCAGGAACGCCGCCTTCTTGGCATTGCTCTCGATCATCACCACCTGGGCAACGGGATTTTTCTCCGCAAACCATATTGCCAGCGGAATACCAGGTATCCCTGCACCGGAGCCGATATCAACGATCAGGCTTTCGGTTCCACTCAAGTGATCACACAACTGCAACCCGTCACAAATATGACGATGCCAGATCTGGCTGATCGTCGAGGGTGCTATCAGGTTGATGCTGGCCTGCCAGTGCAGCAGTTCGGCAACATATAGACGCAGCTTTTCCAATGATTCACGTGAAACACTGAACATTTCAGGCAAGTCGTCAGGCGTAACACTTTCAGGAATTAACCATGTCTGCGCCATGGTTCCTCAACCCGCCAGCCTGGCGCTTGAGCGTTTTCGCATATGCGCAATCACCAATACCAGCGCGCCCGGGGTCACCCCGTCTATGCGGGTTGCATGGCCGATTGTCTGCGGGCGCCGCTCGGTGAGCTTCTGGCGGACTTCATTGGAAAGTCCGGAAATCAATCCATAGTCAATATCGTCAGGAATGATGATTTTCGCATCCTGGTTGAATGCGTCTATCTCGGCTTTCTGCCGGTCGACATAGGTGGCGTAAATTGCCTCGGCCTCAATCAGCTCCCGCAGGTCATTGGCTGTCTGCAGCAGGTCGGGCCACACCTCACACAAGCGGGCGAAATCAATATCCGGATACGAAAGATACTCATACGCAGACCTGATCCTGCCGTCCTTGTTGGCGGGCAGACCTGCACTTTCGGCCCCATGCGGGCTGAGCACGAACTTCTGCAGTGTGTCGCGCAAGCTGGTCAGGTTTTCCACCTTGGTTTTGAACTGCTGTTCCCTGTGGCGTGAACACAGTCCCGTTTCGATACCCAGCGGTGTCAGGCGTTGGTCCGCATTGTCAGCGCGCAGCAACAGCCGGTACTCGGCGCGCGAGGTGAACATCCGGTAGGGTTCGCTCACCCCTCTGGTGACCAGGTCATCGATCATCACGCCGATATAGCCTTGCGACCTGTCAATGTTCAGCTCATCAAGCCGGCACGCCCGGGCCGCCGCGTTCGCGCCTGCAACAAGGCCCTGCGCGGCCGCTTCTTCATACCCGGTGGTTCCGTTGATCTGACCGGCCAGAAACAGGCCTGGCAACTTCTTCAGTTCCAGCGAGGCGTTCAGTTCGCGTGGATCGACATAGTCATATTCAATGGCATAGCCCGGCTGCAGGATCTTCACATTCTCCAGACCGGCGATCGAATGCACGTAAGCCTCCTGCACATCTTCCGGCAGCGAGGTTGAAATACCGTTCGGATAGACGGTGATGTCATCCAGCCCTTCAGGCTCCAGGAATATCTGGTGCGATGTGCGATCGGCAAACTTGACGACCTTGTCTTCTATGGACGGGCAGTAGCGTGGGCCGGTACCCTCGATGAAGCCGGCATACATGGCAGATCTCTCAAGATTGTCAGAGATGATCTTGTGCGTATCAACGTTGGTGTGGGTGATGTGGCAACTGATCTGGGACGCGTGGGTGTGGCTGGTCAGCGTTGAGAAATAGAACGGGTGTTCGTCACCGGCCTGCTCCTCCAGTCCTGCATAGTCAATCGTGGATGCGTCAAGCCGCGGCGGTGTTCCGGTTTTCAGGCGGCCGATCTGCAATCCGGTATCGCGCAGGACCCGGGACAAGCCGTTACTCGGTTCTTCGCCCACGCGCCCTGCAGGAATTTTCCTGTCACCGATATGAATCAAGCCGCCAAGAAATGTGCCTGTCGTAAGCACCACGCTGACGCAGGATATCTCCCGGCCGTCCTCTCCCACGATCCCGCAAATCCGGCCGTCCCGCATCGCAAAGCTGCCGACAGCGACTTCAATCACCGTCAGATTATCGTGGCCCAGAATTTCCGCCTGCATGGCGTGACGGTAAAGCTTCCTGTCAATCTGCGCCCGTGGTCCTCGAACCGCCGGTCCTTTTGACCGGTTGAGAAGCCGGTACTGGATGGCCGCCTTGTCGCTTGTTCTGCCGATCAACCCATCAAGTGCATCGATTTCACGGATCAGATGACCTTTCCCCAATCCGCCCATGGCAGGATTGCACGACATTTCTCCAATGGTCGATTTGCGGTGGGTCACCAGGGCTGTCTTGGCGCCGCGACGCGCCGCAGCGCTTGCCGCCTCGCAACCCGCATGGCCACCGCCGACCACCACCACATCGTAATCTGTCTTCAGGATCAGTTTCATCGTGTCCGCTCAATACACGAAGTGTGGATAAACATCAAAAAAGTCTTCGTTTCACGTGAAACAAATATCGATGATTCACGTGAAACCATCCCGCTGCGAAGCCTGTCTACTTCCCGATGCAGAACTTCGAGAAGATACTGTCCAGCAGGTCTTCGGATCCCACTTCGCCGATCAGCCTGCCGATATTGCGGGCCGCCCGTCTGAGTTCTTCAGCCAGCAGTTCGATCGGCAGCTCCGGCTGCAGCGCATTTTCCAGATGCGCCAGCGCCGACTTCACCGCCTGCACTTGCCTCTCTCGCACCAGAAGCGCCGGTTCGCCATTGCCGGCAAGCTCAGCCGCCATCCCGGCCAGCCTTGCCATCAGATCTTCCATACCGTCGCCGGTCAGTACTGAAACTTTCAGGTCCGAATCGATTGTGGGCTCCGGTTCGGTGATATCGGCTTTGTTCCAAATTCGTAACGTTGGTGAATCGACGCCGGTATTCTGCCAATCTGCATCGGGAGAGGCGACGCTGATCACGATATCAGCCTGTGACAGGCGATCATGGGTACGATCGATGCCCAGTTGTTCCACATGTGAATCGACTCTGTCGCGAAGACCGGCCGTATCGCTGATGATCATCGACGTGCCGCCCAGGTCCAGTGAGACCTCCACTACATCGCGCGTCGTGCCGGCTTCGCTGCTGACAATGGCCACGTCTCGCGCTGCAATGGCATTCAGCAGGCTCGACTTTCCAACATTCGGCGATCCGGCCAACACCACCCTCACCCCTGCCCGGTTGAGATGTCCACGCTCGGCATCCTTGAGGTTGTCAGTCATGGTCGCGATCAGCCGGACAACACTGTCGCGCACCTTCGGCAGCGCTGCATCCGCGACACCTTCCTCGTCGGTAAAATCAATGCAGGCCTCAGCCAGCGCACTGGCTTCAATCAACTCATCCCGCCATTGGTAGAAAATTTCAGACGCCCTGCCGTCCACGTGAAACAATGCCTGCTTCACCTGTGTGGCGGTTTCGGCCGCCAGCATGTCATTCAGACCTTCAACACCAATCAGGTCGATCTTGTCATTTGCCAAGGCGCGCCTGGTGAACTCCCCCGGTTCCGCCGGCCGGCATCCATCCAGCGACCCCAGCTCGGCCAGGAACAGCCGGACGATCCCCAAGCTGCCATGCAGGTGAAACTCCGCAACGTCCTCGCCGGTAAAGCTGCCTGGTCCCGGAAACCACAGCGCAATAGCCTCATCCAGTTTGACAGTGCCTTGCGACACCCATACCGATACCCGTTCGGCGACGCGCGCTGCCGGCACCCGCCCACATGAAACCCGCAAGCTCGTTGCCGCTTCAGGGCCGGACACGCGCACAATTGCCACACCTGCCTTGCCCGAACCCGACGACAATGCGTAAATCGTATCAACTGTATCCGGCATATGACTTCAATCCAGTAACAAGGTAGCTTCAACCCATGTCGAATTCGACTGCCCCAAAGAACAGGCTGGCAAAGGAAACCAGTCCTTACCTGCTTCAGCATGAGACCAATCCTGTTGACTGGTTTCCATGGGGTGATGAAGCGTTTAACGAAGCGCGCACTAAAAACAAGCCAATCCTTCTGTCAATCGGATACGCGGCTTGCCACTGGTGTCATGTGATGGCGCATGAAAGCTTTGAAGATGACGCCGTTGCAGAGCTGATGAACCAGCACTTCGTCAACATCAAGGTCGACAGGGAGGAACGCCCCGACATTGATCGCATTTACATGGATGCGCTTCACGTGATGGGAGAGCAGGGCGGTTGGCCGCTGACCATGTTCCTGACGCCTGAGCGGAAACCGTTCTGGGGCGGCACCTATTTTCCGCCGGAATCAAAATTCGGCCGGCCTTCGTTTTCCCATGTGCTGCGCGAACTCAGCCGTATATGGCAGACCGAGCCGGACAAGGTCGCCACCAATACCGAGGCCCTGCTGGAGCGCCTCAGCGCCCCGCCACCGGCCGGCAGCAATCCCGATCCCGACCTTGGGCTGCTTGAGCAGATGATTCAGCAAATGATCCGGGCGGTTGATCTGGAAAACGGCGGCATAGGCCGCGCGCCCAAATTCCCGCAAGGCCCGCTTTTCCAGTTGTTGTGGTCTGTGCACCAGTCGCATCCGGGCAGGGGATATGACGCGCCTGTCTGGCTGACCATGAACAAGATCAGTCAGGGCGGCATCTATGATCATCTGGGCGGTGGCATTGCCAGATACGCAGTTGATGAAAAATGGCTGGTGCCGCACTTCGAAAAGATGCTGTACGACAACGCCCAGTACATAACACTGCTGTGCAAGATGCAGAACTCAGCGCCCAACAAACTGTTCCGCCAGCGAATCGAACAATCAGTGAATTGGTTGCTGTCTGACATGCAAACCCCGGAAGGCCTGTTTGCCTCCAGCTATGACGCGGACTCCGAAGGCGTGGAAGGTAAATATTATTGCTGGGCCGAATCGGAAATTAACCTTTTGTTAACCAAATCGACCCGACGTCTTTTTTGCGAGATTTACGACGTATCAGTTGAGGGCAATTGGGAGCACACCAACATCCTGAACCGCACGGATCATCCCGACCTGTTGTCCGATGCCGATGAGGTCCTGCTCGGCGAGGCACGTGAAACGCTGCTGACCCATCGACGTGAGCGGATTGCGCCCGGTTGGGATGACAAGGCCCTGACCGACTGGAACGCCCTGACCGTCATCGCACTTCTCAACGCATCGGTGACACTTGAAGATGCGGCACTGGAGCAGACCGCGCTGGCAACACTTGAAAAACTGCAAACCCATTTGCGGGTCGACGGGCGGCTCTATCACAGTTTCAGGAACGGACAGGTCAGAAGTCACGCCACGGCGGATGATTATGCCTTGCTGATTTCAGCACATCTTGCGGCCTATGAAGTAACACTTGACCGGCACTGGGTCGAACGGGCAGGCAGTCTCACGGATGAGGCCATGGACCATTACCTTGATCAGGACGACGGGGCTTTTTCCATGGCACCGAAAGATGCGACAGATCTTATCGTTCGCGACAAATATGCAAATGATGACGTGACGCCGAATGCCAACGCCACCATGGTCATCAATCTTTGGAAGCTTTCAGCCTATCTGAACAGGCCGGATTATCAGCAGACCGCAGAAGCTGTTTTTGAATGGCTCAAACCGCACATGACCAGAAACCCGTTTGCCTGCCCAACCGCTTGGCTGGCCTTCACCGCACTGGCCGAACAGACCCAGCTTGTTCTTGTTGGTGACCCGGAGGATGAAAACTTCACAAGTCTGCACAAGGCTTGCCTGAAGATTTCGTCTCCGAATCGATTGATCATGCAAGTGAGCAGGGACGAACAGTTACCTGCTGATCATCCTGCATTTGGAAAAACCGGCCTTGATGAGCCGGCTGTATTCCTGTGCCGTAATCAGACTTGCAACCTGCCCATAACCAGGGTGGAAGACCTGTTGAAATCAGGCATTCATTGAATCGAAGAAGTCATCGTTGGATTTGGTCTGGCGCAGCTTGTCCAGAAGGAACTCGATTGCATCAACAGTACCCATCGGATTGAGAATCCGGCGCAGCACATAGGTCTTCTTGAGATTGACAGGGTCAACCAGAAGCTCTTCCTTACGGGTACCGGAGCGCAGGATGTCCATGGCCGGGAAGACGCGCTTGTCGGCAACCTTGCGATCGAGGACAACTTCCGAGTTGCCGGTGCCCTTGAACTCTTCAAAGATAACTTCGTCCATACGGCTGCCGGTATCAATCAGCGCAGTGGCGATAATGGTAAGCGAACCACCTTCTTCAATATTTCGCGCGGCACCGAAGAACCGTTTTGGACGCTGCAGCGCATTGGCGTCGACACCACCGGTAAGAACCTTGCCCGACGATGGCACGACCGTATTGTAGGCGCGTCCAAGCCGGGTAATGGAGTCCAGCAGGATCACCACATCACGGCCATGCTCAACCAGGCGTTTGGCTTTTTCAATCACCATTTCGGCAACCTGAACGTGGCGGCTGGCCGGCTCATCAAATGTCGAGCTGACAACCTCGCCTTTCACCGACCGGCGCATGTCGGTCACTTCTTCCGGCCGCTCATCGATCAGCAGCACGATCAGGTAACACTCAGGATGGTTGGTTGCCACCGACTGGGCGATGTTCTGAAGTAAAACGGTCTTGCCTGTTCTCGGCGGTGCCACGATCAGCGCACGCTGGCCCTTGCCAAATGGTGCCACAAGGTCGATCACCCGGCTTGAGTAATCCTTCTTTGTCGGATCGTTCACTTCCATGAACAGGCGCTCGTCCGGATACAGCGGCGTCAGATTGTCAAAATGAATTTTGTGGCGAACCTTTTCAGGTTCCTGGAAGTTAATCGAGTTGACCTTCAGCAGCGCAAAATATCGCTCGCCGTCCTTTGGGCTGCGTATGTCACCTTCAACCGTATCACCGGTCTTCAGCGCGAATTTCCGGATCTGACTGGGGCTTACATAAATATCATCGGGTCCAGCCAGGTAATTGGCATCAGGTGAGCGCAGGAAACCAAACCCGTCAGGCATCACTTCAACAACACCTTCGCCGATGATGTTGACATCCCGTGCAGCCAGGCTCTTCAAGATCGTGAACATCAGTTCCTGCTTGCGCAGCACGCTGGCGTTTTCAACTTCAAGCTCTTCGGCTGCACTCAGAAGTTCAGCTGGAGATTTCTGCTTAAGATCAAAAAGTTTGATCTGCTCGAGTTCGTCAAGATTGGTCATCGGTTATCGACCCATATGTGTGATCAGGAAAATTGGCGCTCAGCTCACATGTCGGATTGAGTGATTACCAGATAGGGGAGGCGTCGGCAGTCTGTAAAAGCGTTGCCGT
>Ga0316191_10000343_pt1 | contig 29635 bp, 28 predicted proteins | sample Eddworburr2cm_MG_FD_204928 | JGI IMG/M metagenome (GOLD analysis project Ga0316191, IMG submission 204928) | Coastal sediment microbial communities from Maine, United States - Eddy worm burrow 2 cm | ecosystem: Environmental > Aquatic > Marine > Coastal > Sediment | place: USA: Maine...
CAACGCAGCTCGCGAGATCATCTGGCTCGTCCGAGGCGCCGCCAAAGCTTCGATGACCCAGCGCCTCTGCGATGCGGATCCCGCCATTCCCGCGGGGCGCATTGCCCAGCGGAACGCGACCCTGATTACCGATGAGACCATCTGAAACTCAGAAGAGGAGTCACCCATGACCGATGAGGCCACGCTCGAGCAGTTGACGAAACTGTTCGAGGAGACCGGAAGCGCCCACCATCGGGCGTTCGCCGACACCGACGGCGAAGACCCCGAATGGCCGCTCTGGTACGCGGAGCACCTCCACGGCCGTCTCACCGGCTTTCTTGCTGCGCCTCTCACCCGGAGCCGCCTCGTCTTCTGCCTCATGGAGGCCGATAGCGAGCACCGTGCGGTCGAGCCGGACACTCCGTGGCCTCACTTCTACGCGCGCCGCTTGCTCGAGTGTCAGGGCCCGGCGGAAGCGCCGCGAGAAGATCGCCTCACGCTCTACCATTTCGACGGGTGTCCGTTCTGTACGCGCGTCCGGCGAGCCATCGATGTCCTGGGCCTCGATGTCGAGCTACGAAGCATCTACGAGGATCCTTCGTACATGAACGAGCTGCTCGAAGCGCGCGGGAGGGCCACAGTACCCGTCCTTCGAATCACTGGCGCCGACGGCCAAGACCGCTGGATGCCCGAGTCCGCGGACATCGTTCGCTACCTCCAGGCCACGTACGGTGAGGTTGCCGCCTGAAAGCGATCCGACTTGTAGTACGCTGCCGTCATGGGTTCTTCCACCATGCGCATCATCATCGCACAGCTCTGTCTCGCGATGCTCCTCCCTTTGCCATCTAGCAACGTCGCTGCACAGGCCGAGGCCGAAAAGGAGTCGCCCGACGAAGTCGAGGAAGTCGTTGAGAAAGTGAAGGCCGAGAAGAGCGCTCTCGGGAACGAGGTCAACACGGCCAACAACCCTCTCGCAGATCTCATCTCTGTTTCGCTTCAGAACTACTACTACCCAAAGCTCAATGGGATTCCCGACGAGAGCGCCAACACCTTCTGGCTCCGACTCGTCACCCCGTTCTGGAGAATCATTCCCCGTTTGTCGATCCCGATCCAAGTGGTTCCGGCTCCGAACCCGACCGCCGAGGTAGCCAAGGTCACCGGCTTTGGCGACATCAACATCTTCGCCACCTTCGTCGTCACCCCCGATGACTCACCCGTCACGGCCGGAATCGGTCCGATCTATACCGCGCCTACGGCAAGCAACTCGGCTCTCGGCAACGGCAAGCACGAAGTCGGCGTTGCTGCCCTCAGCGTCTGGGCGAAAGGCATCTTCCTGCTCGGCGGTCTGTTCAACTACCAGATCGGCGTTGGAGGCGATAGCAGCAAGCCACGCACGCAGTTCATTGTCGCCCAACCGTTCGCCTTCTTTCAGCTGGGAAAGGGCTACTACATTCGCACTGCGCCGATTTGGTTCTTCGACCTCGAGAACCCGACCTACAATGTTCCGTTCGGGCTCGGCGCCGGCAAGGTGATTCCGACCGAGAAGCTCATCTTCAATTTCTTCCTCGAGCCGCAGTTCGCGATCGCCCTTCGAGGTATCGGCCAGCCGACAGTCCAGATCTTCGCCGGCATGAACATGCAGATCAAGACGGGTCGCAAGAAGAACAAGCAAGCGGCGCGGCTGGTGAATCAGCTCAAGGCGGAACAATCGTTTCGATCCAAGATGTACTAGTCGACGCTCGGGTCCGAGCTGGCGTCCTGGCCGGGTAGGGCAAACCCCTCCGGTACTCCGCGAAGATGCAGGTCTCTCTGCGGAAAGGGGATCTCGATCCCGGCGTCTTTGAGTGCCTCGTTGATCGCGATCGTCACCGCGCTGGGCACGTCGAGCACGTCAGACGGGTCCATGAAGATTCGCAACTCGAAGTCGAGCGAGCTCTCGCCGAAGCCGCGGAAGAGAGCCAAGGGGGCTGGGTCCTTGAATACCCCATCGTTCTCGACAGCCACACGACGAAGAATCTTGAGCACCTCGTTCGGGTCGGTGCCATAGGCCACGCCGACAGGAATCGTCACGCGCTGGCGTCGAGCGGAGAGCGTCCAGTTGACCACGCGCTGTGAGATCAGGTCGCCGTTCGGCACGATCACTTCGGCGCCGTCAAAGGTGCGGATCGTACTCGCTCGCATGCCGATGCTGCTGACGTTGCCAAGCACTCCCTCGATCTCGACTTTGTCGCGCAAGCGGATGGGCCGTTCGGTCAGCAGCACGAATCCCGACACGAAGTTGTTGACGAGGCTCTGAAGGCCGAACCCGATGCCCACACCCAATGCGCTCAATACGATGGTGAGCCGATCGAGTGGAATGCCGAGTACCGATATCGCCGCGATGAAGCCGATGGCGATGATGGCATACCTCGTGAAGGTCGTAAGCGCGTACGGCACCCCGGGCTGCATGTGCAGGCGCGGCAAGACCTCTTCGCTAAGAACGAACGAGACGAAACGTGAGAGCGCCCAGCTCAGCCACAAAGTGAAGAAGAAGCCCAGCATTGCGGAGAAGCTCACCCCGGTCTCTGCCAGGCTCAGTCCGAGGTCCGTTTCGAGCCCCCGCTTGACTACCTCGCCTATCGGGCGCCAGGCGGAGGTCATATCCGAGAGTCCCCATACCAAGAATGCTATCGCGGCGATTCGGATGCCACGGCTGAGCATCGCGGAGGTGACGTCTCGATTGGCGCGAATCATGCGGAAGGCGTCGAGACGCCCCGCGTGAATCGCCGTCGCCACGAAAGCCTCGGCAATCCGCGCAATCGCGATGCAGGCGGTGGCCGAGATCGAGCCAATCGTGACGAGCAGAGCGGCCTCGTCTGCAAAGTAAGTGTAGCCGAACACGGAAGCGACCACACCCGCCAAGCTCATCAGGAAAGCCAAGCGAGTCCAGCCGAGCGTGGCCGAGAACCAGAAGCCTCGCTGAACTCGTCTCGGTAGTTCGAGCGTTCCCGCGAAGTGGATCGTCCACGCGGCGCCGCCGGCTGCGAGGGCTAGCTCCACCAGCAAGAGGACGCGCTCGACGACAGGATGTCCCGATACGAGCGTGACGAAAATGTGGAGGACTCCGAGGACGCCGAGTCCGGCCAAGGGCTTTCGCAACACGTCCGGTACCATCTCTTTGACGACCACGAACCACACCGGAAGCGCGATGACCCAGGTCAGGATCACCATGTTGACGGCTCTGTCCGGATAGAACACGCGGACGGAAGTCAGAGCCACGAGGGCGGCAGCAGCCCAGGGATGACGCATCGCCTCGATCGATCGGTCTTCCCAAGGGATGCTCACCCCTTCTTGCCGTTTCTCGAGGCGCCCTGCGAGGGTGTTTTTCGTTCGGACGAACACCCAGCCGAGCACCAGAGTAAGCAACAGCCCGGCGGCCGCTGGCGCGGCGCCGAAGCCGCGGAGGTAGCGCGACGCTGTGGGCCACGAGAAGTCGATCTCGTAGCCCTCTAGCGTGTCAGCAGGGTCCGGGTCGGGGGCCCTGGCCCAGAGCGGAGGGGCTTGCTGCTGAAACACACTCTCCGCCCGGCTGCGCTGCGTGGCCTTCACCTGGTCGAGTGCCCCGCCAATCGCGTCACGCACGTCGAGCGCCCTGGACTGGAGCTCGAGCGCGTCGCTCATCCGTCGGTCCAACTCGCGTTGGGCCTTGCGAAGGCCGTCGAGAATCGACTTGGTTCGAATCCGAACCGACTCCGGTACGTTGCGTTGGTTCGCCGAACGCGCGGCGCGGCTCCAAACCTGGATATCTATTTGGTTCTGACTGGACAATTGTTCGAACCCAGCAGCTCGCGTGCTGAGTAGTGCGATTTGTCTTTGCGTCCGGGCATCAAGCAGCTCGAATTCGGTGTCGAGCGCGCTGAGCTCCGAGGTCATCGCGCGTCGCGTCTCGAGGTTCTGGAAATGCTCCCCGAGCTCCACGCCCTCGCTCTCGATCTGCGCCAGCTTCTTGGTGACCTCGTCTGAGATGCCACGCGTCGCCAAGGTGGCGTCGATTAGGCTTAGACGCTCCTCGACGGCGTTTGCTTCGATCGCGAAGTTCGCGATCGTGATCTCCACCGGCACCTGCTCGGTCGACGACGCCTCGGCTGCCGCCGTCTCCTGGGCGAGGGCGTGAGCTCCCGGAAGAGCGAGCGCGATCGCGAGGGGCAGGGCGCGCAGGAGGAACCGATGATCCATGAGCGACCTCCGTACACCAGTGCTTCGACTCACGCCAGCCCGAGACCGAAGCAGTAGGAATCGGTCACTTTCTCTTGTAGACAGCGGCGGTTCGGGCTTGTACGACTGGGTGCTCGACGTGACCCTAGAAGCGAATCGAAAGTGGCGTGGTAGGACGATGATTGCGGCGGCCGTAGTAATTCTCTTTCACGTGATGGGGGCTCTGTCTTCCATCCACTCGATCATGAGCACACGAACCTCCCAGGGGGCCGTCGCCTGGGCGGTATCTCTCAACACCTTCCCGTATCTCGCAGTGCCTGCGTATTGGGTCTTCGGGCGAAGCAAGTTCGAAGGGTATGTCGTGGCTCGACGAAACAAGGACGTCACCAACGATCCGATCGAGCAAGAGGTGATCAGGTCCGCGACACCCTTCATTGCCCTTGACGCAGAGCGAGCCGAGGCGGTGCGAGCGGGTGAGGCCTTAGCGGGGATGCCCGTGCTCAAAGGCAACCGCGTCGACCTGCTGGTCGATGGCGACGCCACCTTCGACAGCATCTTCCGTGGGATCGACGAGGCCCGCGAGTATGTTCTCGTCCAGTTCTACATCATCCACGACGATGGCCTTGGCCGCGCTCTCAAAGACCGCTTGATCGCGAAAGCGAAGCAAGGGGTGCGCGTCTACTTGCTGTACGACGAGATCGGCAGTCACAGTCTACCGGAAAGTTACAAACGCGAGCTTCGCGAAGCGGGCGCAGAAGTGCGCGAGTTCAACACGCGAAAAGGGCGCAGGAACCGCTTCCAGCTCAACTTCCGAAACCATCGAAAGATCGTCATCACCGATGGACGCGTGGCCTGGATTGGCGGGCACAACGTCGGCGACGAGTACCTCGGAAAGGATCCGAAGTTTGGTCATTGGCGAGATACTCACGTCCGAATCGAAGGCCCCGCGGTCTTGAAGGCGCAGATCTCGTTTTCCGAAGATTGGTATTGGGCCACAGATACTCTTCCGGACTTCGACTGGACGGCCAAAGCCGCTCCGGATGGCAGCGATGCCCGGGTGCTGATCATTCCGACGGGGCCAGCCGACGAGCTCGAGTCGGCCAATCTGATGTTCGTTCATGCGATCCACTCGGCGCAGAAGCGCATCTGGATCGCGAGCCCCTATTTCGTTCCAGAGCACGCGGTCATCGTTGCGCTCCAGATCGCGGGACTACGGGGTGTCGACGTTCGAATTCTCATCCCGGACGAACCCGACCATCTCGCGGTCTATTTGGCTGCGTACTCGTACTTCGACGACGCCGGAAAGACCGGTGCTAAGTTCTATCGCTATCAGGATGGCTTCCTTCATGAAAAGGCGATGCTCATCGACGACGAGATCGCGACGGTGGGGACAGCGAACTTCGACAATCGCTCTTTTCGTTTGAACTTCGAGGTCACCGCGGTCGTCGGCGATCCAACGTTTGTGTCGGCGGTCGAGAAGATGTTCGAGGCGGATTTCGAGCGCTCTCGACAGATGCGGCCCGGCGAGTACGACGAGAAGCCATGGTATTTCAGGTTCGGCGTGCGAACTGCCCGCCTCATGGCTCCAATCCTCTAGCGCTCTTATTCGTTGAACAAGCGGTCGTCCGTGCGCTTCAGCCGCCGGTTGTGGGCCTCAGCCGACTCGATCACCTTGAGGACCTTCTTGGCACGCTCCGTCCGGACGGCTTCCTCGTCCACCTCTTCGGCAACCTTCTCGTCGAGCGGGGACTGAAGCTCCGCCGCGCTCGAATCCTTCGGCGCGCTAGGGCTGCAGCCGAATGACGCAAAGAGCAGGCAAGACGCCACTAGAACTCCCCCGAGTCTCACCTACACAAGATAGACGATACTCGCGGCGACGGCCCAACGAGCCCCTCGATCTGAACCCGAATTAAACAGAGAAGCCGACTCTTTCGAGCCGGCCCCCCCAAGCAGTCCAGACCGTCAATGCCGTGGGATTATATTGAGTCGAACCCCTACATGTTACTAGTAGGTGGGAACCGGTATCGTACGCTTTAGGCCCCCCGATGACGCTAGCCGGGTCCGCACACCACGCACGTTGTTAGCTCCCTATTCGACCTAGTCAGGGATTCTCACTCTTTCCTCACATGCAACGACAGAAGAACCACACTTCAAACTAGAGCCGGGTCTCCCCGGGGTCAACTCACTGCTTGACCGGGCTCGCTTTCAACGCCGCGCGACCGTCTTTCACGTAGACGGTGAAGCGAACCGCAGAAGCATTGTGCCGTTTCATCACCTGGCTACGCGCCGAGTGCAGCTTGCGCACGAACTTGTCGAAGGTGAGTCCGCTGGTAGGCGCTCCGCACTCCTTTTGAGTTGCGACGAACTGGTCGAAGACGTCGCGGAAGTGCGTTTCCTCGCCCTCTTCTCCCGGGGCAGAGGCTTCGAGAAGCGATTGCGGTACGTGCTTGACCTGAGTGTTCTCCTCGGGTTGGTCAAAGCCGTCGTAGTCATCGAGAAGAGCGTTCGGGCGCGTCGGCGGGTCGTCCGGCATCGGAGTCATCGCCGGATCCGGCTGTCGGACCGCGGCAGCGATCGGCTGGCGAGTCGACGGAGCCCGGCTCGGCCAGGAAGAGGCGCGCTGGGGCCGCGACGATGGCGTACGCTTCGGGCGAGCGGTCGCGGTACTCACGGGTCGAGCGGTCTCCTGGGCGCCCGCATCGTTGGAGCTCGAAGGTTCGGCCTCTGGCTCGACCGGAGGGCCGTTCGGAGGCTCCGAATCGCCGTCGAGCGAGACCCGTTTCGCGGTCGGCGCCTCACCGGCGGGAAAACCGAAATAGCCCGTGTCGGCACTGTCACGCGTCGTATTGAGGACGTGGTCTAGGTCGACGGCAGCGCGCACCTCGGCATCTTCTTTGAAGCCCACCCCGGCGCGAAGCGCATTGTTCACGCTCTCTGCGATCTTGCGGTAGTGCCGCCGCAGCTGTCCGGCGGGGAGGCTCGTCAGCTCCTTCTTCTCGAGACTCTCCGCGCTCCTGCGCAGGATCAGCACAGCCTTGTCGTGCTCCAAGTAGAGCACCCCAAGACCTAGAAGCAGAAGCAGAAGCGGAATCCCGATGACGATCAGCCAGGGTAGCGATGCCACGTCCTCTTTAAACGTGTTGGCGAAAAGCCCGCCGAGTCCGACGGTGCTGCCTTTGCGACCGATGAGGTACCCGACGTTCGCATGCGCCGCTCCGCCTCGCACGGCGGATGCGACGGCACGAGCTCGCTCCCCGAGCTCGAGCGAATCGGTGCTCTTGCCCAGCGTCGACATCGCGACGGGCACGATGTCCATAAGCTCCGTGCTGGTCAGCGCGGTCGTCCCACCAGAGTGCGAGGCGATGAGCTGTGTACCGTAGAAAAAGACGATCGATGCGTCCGGGAGCTTCGCCCCGAGCCGGCGTGCGAGCTCGTCGCTCACCTTGATGCCGTGCACGATCGCACCGACGTAACGGCCTCCGTCGAATACGGGCCGGGCCGCCATCCGATAGACCTCGCCGTTGTAGACCCAGACGTCGTCGCGCATGAAGCCTCGTAGGGCGTCACGCACCAAGGGCATCTTTCCGAGTTGCTCGGTGCCACTGGTCTCTTTCTCGAGTGTCGCAACCACCTCGCCTTCGTTGTCGACGGCGAAGACCAAGTCGCCTCGGCCCTCCTCGAGCTTTGTGTTGAGCGCATTCAGCTTGATGCTGAGACGCCGTCGAACTCCCGACTTCGGGGTTCCAGCGTGGCCACTCGAGCTTCGAAGCGTCTGACGGACCTCGGGCTCCACGGCCATCGAGGCCAAGGCGTCCAAGCGAAGACGTGCGTCGAGACGCATCCAGAGCTCCGCCTCGACGCGGTCACGACGGAGCTGCTCTTCCAGTTGAAAATCGGCCTCTCGGCTTGCCGCAGACTTGTTCAAGAAGGCGCCTGCAAGTGCGCCACCGACAGCGAGCGTGAGGACCAAGTACCAAAGTCGAGATAGCATCGGTTACTTCCTCCCGCTCTCGCTCATCGAGAGCGGATCGACCAGCAAGGTCTTGCCTGCTGGTACGGTGACGCGGCGCACTGCAACCTGTTCGGCACCGCGGAGAATGCGAAGCGAGTAGGGCCCTGGCGGAACGCCGTCGAAACGAAACTTCCCACTGGGTGTGACGCTCGCGCAGGCCACCAACTCTCTCATCGAGTGAAGGTAGCCGTCCACGTGGCCGTAGACGTCATCGCTGAGCGCCCAGGGTCCGCCGCCTGGCACTGAAATCACGCGAGCCTTGCCCGGACCGGCTTCGAGCGGTGTGAAGCCCGGCAGCCCCTCGACTGCGAGTTGATGGGTGAACGAGTCGCGGTTCTCGACTCGCACCTGCGTTCCGGTTCGCGCAGCGAGCGTCGACGGATCGAGCGCACCGCCGCGAAAGCGGAACGTGCATCCGATTGCCGGACCGGTGAACTTCCCGGTCAACACCGCGAGGACGTCGTCGTGGTCTCCCACGTTCTGCCGTTCCGGGAGTGCGCCGTTCCACACTCGCCAATAGTGGTCTTCCCGTCCTTCGTCGGACTCGGCGGCGTCGTGCAGTTTCGGCTGAATCGATCCCTCGATCGTTTCCGCCGAGACGGCACCGAATGCCACGAGTACGAAGGCCGCACAGGCGCCCCCCAACATGATCCAGTTCTTCAGAGTTCCCATCGTTATTTATGTATTATTACAGCTATATTGAGAGAGAGGTAACAAAAATCCCGATTCCGGGGCGGTTCTCTGAACGGCCTCGATGCAGGGTGCGGCGCTGTCGCGGCGGCTAGAGCGCCGAGTAGTCGATCAGTTTGATGGGGTCCGGGTGCAGGTGTGCGCGCATCGAACGCGTCATCCCCCCGGGATCACCGCCGATTTCGATGGCGGTCCGATCGTCGAACTCGAAGTCGACATCGTTCGCGTAGAAATCGAGGAGGTCGTCGTGCCGGTACGTTCCCTTCCAAGCGCTGAGCATGTGTGCAGCGATGTGGAGTGGATGGGTCGCGACCACTCGGAGACAGAAGCGGTCGTCGGGGCGCGCGTCTGCGAACGGGAACACCTTCGCCCCAAAGCCCCAGTAGGGGATCGTCGACACGAGGGACGCGATGCAGGGGCCCTCGAACACCGTGTCGCCGTGCGCGAGGGGAACGCCTGTCGGCTGGCCGTTGCGATCGAGTTTTGTGATCGCGTCACCGCGATTGACGATGCGGACTCGCATGCCTCGCTGGAGTGCGAGCTCGGGAATTGTCCGGGTGGGTATCGAGATGGCGTAGGACACGGCACCGGTCGCTCGCTTGCCGAACAAGGGCAGGCGACGCATCACATCGCGGACTTCATGAAAATGCTTGAGGCCGAGTGCATCGAAGCCAGCGCCCGCGAACGGGGTCAGCAGGTCCTGGACCTCGATGAGCCGAAAATCTCGATATGGGCTTCGCTCCGCGAGCTTGGCAAGATTGGCGAACATGCTTTCGCCGCCCGTGCCAGCGCCCAGCGCCCAGGCGAGCGAGTTGCCAGTGCCGAGCTTCAGTAGACCAAAGGCCGGTGGCTCCTTGCCTCTCGCGCGGGCCTCGCGCGTGATCGACGTGACCATTTGAACGAAGGTGCCGTCGCCGCCGCCGGTAAGAACGACCGGGTATTCATCCTCGACGATCTCGAGTGCAATGCCGTGAGCTTCGGCGAGGCTTTGGGACAAGAAAAGATCACTGCTGCCGACCAGCTGGTCGAAGCTCTCGACCAGCTGGTCGGTCACTTGGCGCGCGTTGCCGTTGAGTACTACCGCGACGCGGCCGGATTTGTGGGCCACAGCCTTACAGTCGGATGAGGGCGGCTCCCCAGGTAAAACCGGAGCCGAACGCGGGCATGAGGATGAGGTCGCCAGTCTTGGCGCGGCCCTCTTGGATGGCTTCGCTGAGGGCCAGCGGGATGGAAGCGGCTGTCGTGTTGCCGTACTTCTGGATGTTGTGGACCACCTTCTCCGGCGGAATCTCGAGCTTCTGTCCGACGAACTCGTTGATGCGCTTGTTCGCCTGATGAGGGACGACGAGGTCGAGGTCTGCGGGCGTCACCCCGTTGCGCTCGAGAACCGAGCGCGCGACTTCAGGCATCTTCGTGGTCGCCCATCGGAACACTTGCCTGCCATTCATCGCAGGCCACACCCGACGCTCGTCGATCATCTCGTGGGTGATGCGGGGAATGTAGGCGCTGGCGGGCGCCTCGAGCCATAGCTCTTTCGCGCCGCTGCCATCCGCATGGACCTCGACGTCCAGCACGCCCGTGTCTTCGCTATCGGTCGGACCGAGGAGCGCGCACGCGGCACCGTCGCCGAATAGCACGGTGACGTCCCGACCTTCGTCGGTGAAGTCGATGCCGGTGGAGTGCACCTCGGCTCCCACCAACAGGACGCACTTGTACATCCCGCAACGAATCCATGCATCTGCGACCTGCAAGCCGTAGAGAAAGCCGCTGCACTGGTTGCGGACGTCGAGCGCGGGGACACCAGGAAGGCCTAGCTTGTCACCGAGCAATACTCCGCTTCCTGGAAAGGTGTAGTCCGGGGAGAGGGTCGCAAAAATGATCGCGTCGATCTCCGAGACTTCGATTCCAGCGTTCTTGCACGCCATCTGCGCCGCCGGCACGGCGAGGTCGCTCGGACCCGTGCCGTCCTTGTCGATGTAGTGGCGCTGCTTGATGCCAGTGCGCTGCTGAATCCACTCGTCGCTCGTGTCGAACAGCTTGGCGAGGTCGTCATTGGTGACGACCTTCGGCGGCACGTAGTGCCCCATCCCCAAAAATGCGGTCCTGGTCATTCGCGGTGCCCCTTCTAGTTCAGGCGAGCCTAGCGAACCCGAGGATCCGCCACAAGCCGCAAGAGGCTGCACACTTGCCTGAGCCTGCTATACACGTGCCCCCACGGCCGAGTGGCGGAATTGGCAGACGCGCCGGATTCAAAATCCGGTATCCTTTGGATGTGTCGGTTCGAGTCCGACCTCGGCTACCGTCAGTGGCGTTGGGTTGGCGGCATACGGCCCCTACTACTGCTCAATGCGGGCGTTCGCAGCGACACGGGCGGCGCCGCCCTACTAGCGCGCCGTGAAAGTGAGCTCGGATCCGAACTCAGTCTCCATAGCGGCCCGAGTCGCTGGCATCGCTCGGGAGGGCTGAGACACCTCAAAGAGGTTCGCAGAACTGACCGCAGCTGTGTCTCGATTTTCGGAAAGTGCGCGTTTGGGTTCGCAAGTACCCGTAAGCAGGCGGGTATTGGAGGGGCTGCGTGTCCCCTTCAGCGGGCTGCGACGTGTTGTTGCATTAGCTCTTGGAGCTCGCTTGGCTTTTCGTCGGGGTCTTGGCCGTTGCGGCTCTTGTCGATGTGTTCGAGGAGCTCGCGGCATTCCGGCTTGTCGCGGAGGTGGTCGAGCAAGAGATTGCTCGATTCGCCGAACGCCTTTTCATAGGTCAGCGCCTCACGCACTCGGTTTGCAATCCGTTCGCGACCGGTCTGAAGGTCGCTTTCGAGTGCCTCGCTGTAGCGCTTGAGCTGCGCGCGGAGGTCCTCAATCTGCTTGCGACGTTCGCCCGCCACGTCTTCCTTTGCGCGAGCGCGTCGTTCGTAGTCGCGCGCCACTGCTTCGAGCGTGTCGACCTTCGCACGTGACGCGCCGAGCGTCTCGTGGCCGCGTCGAATCCGCTCCACGTTGCTACCTGCCGCTTGCACCTCCGCCTGCGCGGTGAGGTACTCCCGTTGAGCTCGCTTTCGCTTCAGGATGAGCTGGCTCAGCATGTCGCGCTCCGCCGAGGCGTCACGTAGAGCGCGTGATTCTTCGCCGGCGAGGTCCTCGACCTTACGACCGATTTCCGCTCGTAGCCCGCGTCCGCGCTTCTCGATCGCCTCGAGCTTCTTCGAGTGGCTCTCGAGCTCGCCCTCGAGGCGCGAGGCCTTCGATGCGAACTCCCAAATCTGATCGGATGCCCCTTGCACCTCGGTGGGTGCGTTGCCGTCCGGATAGGCCCGCGCCACGGCGCGAAGGAAGTTTGCGGCCGTGCGGCTCCACTCGACGACGCCCGGCGCCTGCGCGGGAGCCGGCGGTGGCGGTGCAACTGGTGCCGTTTCCGTCGGCGCGTCCCACTCCCGGGAGGGAAGGGCGCGCTGCATCTCCTTGAGCTCTTCCTTCAGATGGTGGCCATCGCGGAACCGGTTCGCCGGATCCTTTTCGAGCAGCTTGAGAATGATCTCTTCTGCTTGCTCCGGGATATCGGGACGGTACTTGCGCGGGGTCGGTGGTTTCCCCTTTCGCTGAAGCTCGAGCAGCTCATCGCGATCGCCCGAGCGGAACGGAAGTCGGCCGGTGAGCATTTCGAAGAAGAGCACGCCGAGCGCGTACAAGTCACTCGACGAGATCGCATCTTCACCGCGCGCTTGCTCCGGCGACATGTACTCGGGCGTCCCGAAGACGGCGCCCTTCGGTGCGAGCCGAGGGTCCCGCGTCAGTGCCGCGAGGCCGAAGTCCAAGATCTTCACGAAGTCTTTACGGCCACCTCGGCCGGTGATCATGATGTTGTCGCTCTTCAAATCGCGATGAACGACACCGAGATCGTGTGCGCGTGCAAGAGCCGCCGTCATCTGCTCCAGGATGTCGACCGCCCTGGCGATCGGCATGGGACCCTTCGCGATCTGCGACGAGAGAGAGTCACCAATCAGGTACTCCATGACGAGATAGAGCTCGCCGTCTTCCGTCTCGCCGACGTCGTGAATGTCCACGATATGCGCGTGGTCGACTCGGTTGGCCGCCCGGGCCTCCCGCACCATCCATGCGCGGAGATGAGTCTCACCGCGAAGGTCAGGACGAATCAGCTTCAGGGCCACGACTCGGTCGATGAGCACGTGGCGCGCCCGATAGACGACCCCCATCCCACCTTCGCCGAGCAGCGACTCGAGTCGATAGCGACCCGCGATGACCTTCCCGAGAAGCGGATCTTTCGTTTTCTTTGAGCGCGACGTCTTGCGGACAATCCCCATGGTTCCCCCGTACCTAAAGGACATTGCAATGATAGACAGGAACGAGGCCCAAACCCAAGTGTTCCGCTCTCGCTGAAACCGGGAGTAACCTGACAGCGGCGCGTCGCCGTGCGTATGATGAGGGTGGGTCGGTCACAAACGGAGGGATGTGTGAGCGAAGAGCGGCCGCTACTCGGGCCGTACCGCATCGAGCGCCGCTTGGCGGCCGGGGGGATGGCCGAGGTCTTCGTTGCGCGCCGTGAAGGGCTTCACGGTTTCTCGAAGCGCGTGGCGCTGAAGCGGATTCTTCCGCAGTTTGCGAGCGATCCGGACTTCGTTGGCATGTTCATCGACGAAGCGCGTCTCGCGGCATTGCTCGAACACCCCAACATTGTTCAGGTGTTCGACTTCGGAACGATGGGCGACGAGTTAGTGCTCGTGATGGAGCTCGTCGACGGCTCGAACGTCAGTCGCCTTCTCCGTGCTGCACCCCCGGACGCACCTATCCCCTGGGATGTTGCGCTTCACGTTGCCTATCAAACGGCCCAGGCGCTCGACTACGCCCACCACGCTTCGGACGACCAAGGCGAGCCGCTGGAGTTCGTGCACCGCGACGTCAGTCCGGCCAACCTCCTGCTCACCCGTACCGGTCACGTGAAGCTCACAGACTTCGGCATCGCAACCGTGCGAAGTCGTGCGCCCACCACCGAAGACGGCCAGGTCCGAGGCAAGCTCGGTTACATGTCGCCAGAGCAGGTGCTCGGCAAAGAGCTCACCGGCAAGAGCGACGTCTTCACGCTGTCCACCGTGCTCGCCGAGATGCTCATCGGCGAGCCTCTCTTCCAAGGGGAGAGCGAGCTCAACGTACTTCTGCAGATCCGGGACGCCGACCTTCGCGTCTTGGCACGATGTGAGCGTCGCATTCCCCAGGATATTCGAGCCGTCGTGCTGCGGGGTCTTCAACGAGACCCGAAGGAGCGACCCACCGCAGGCGCTCTCGCCGAGGCCTGTGCGGAGGTGATGCGCCGCCGCGGGATGGGGCACGGCCCCGATCGGTTGGGGCGACTCCTCTCCAAACTCAACCTAGTCGACGGCGATGTCCCCGAGATTCACCTGCCTGATGCCGATGTCGCCTCCCTCGTCGACAGTGACCTCATGCATCACGCCGAGGCGGGTCAACAGGTAATCGGGCCTCAAGCCGTCACGTCTCCGACCATCTATCGTGTGCAGCTCCCTGATGGGAGCGTGATGGGACCGATGAGCTACCCGCGCCTCATCCAGCTCTTGACGACCGGGGTGATCGACAGCCGAAGCAGCAGGATTTCGAAAGCCGATGGAACGTATCTCGATCCTTCGAAGCTTCCCGAGCTCACGCGCTTCGTGACCTCGCCCGGTCTCCAATGGAAGCTCGAAGAGCTCGCCCAGGCCGAGAAGCAAGGGCAGCTCCGCGCAGCGACGCTGCTTCCCGTGTTTTACGACATCGTCGCGAGGCGACAGACGGGCGTGCTTCACTTGTGGCAGCGACATCGTCGTAAGAAGATCTACTTCGTCGACGGAAGACCCGAGTTCGTCGCTTCGACCGACAAATCAGAGCTCCTCGGAGAGCACCTCGTCGCCACCGGCCAGTGCCTACGCATGGAGGTCGAGATGGCGCTCGCGCTCCTACCAAAGTACGGCGGCCGCCTCGGTGATGCGCTCGTCGGTCTCGGGATCCTTCGCCCCGTGGAGCTCTTCCGCGCGATCGGAGAGCAGGTTCGCGGCCGCTTGATGGAGGCGTTCCGCTGGCGCCGTGGTGAGTGGGCGTTCGTTCGCGGCGCCCGCAGTCATGAGGAAACGTTCCCCATGGGTCTGGATCCCTACGAGCTCCTGAGAGACGCTGCTCGAGAAGCTCACCTCGAGGAGATCGAGTCGGTGCTCGAGCCACTCCGCGAGCGAGTCGTAGAGCGATGCGAAGACGGCCCCGCACTGGCGACGTTCCGTCTCGACCCCCGCTGGATTCAGTTGCTCGATGGGGTTTCGGGCGACGCGACGCTTGGTGGGCTCCTCGCCAGGGAGAGTGCCAGCGGCGCGGATCTCGAGCCGGTGTACCGGGCGCTCTATCTGGGGCTTGCGTGTGGGCTGGTTCGGACCAAGGTGAGTCCGTCGGAAATGCCGTTCCGAGAATCATTCAGCGCCTGAGACCCCACGTGTCGTTCGTCGAGCTCACCCCCCCACAACACTCTCCTACGCCCGTGTTGGTAGAGGTCCCACATTCTGGGTTGCAGGTTCCAGCCGAGGTCGAACAGGAGATCGACACCACCCCGTCCGCGGTGCTGCGCGACTCTGATATTTACGTCGACAAGCTTTATCAGCGTGCGCCGGAGCAAGGGGCCACCCTCTTGGTCTCGCAGGTGTCTCGCTACGTCGTTGATCTGAATCGCGGTCCGGAGGAGGTTGACTCTGCCGCGGTCCCGCGACACCCGAAGGCACGTCACATTCCCGCCCGCGGGGTCGTCTGGCGAGCTCGAACGGACGGGACGCCCTTGCTCCGAGCGCCGCTCACCGAGCGTCAGTTCGATCGCCGCATCGAGCAGTTCTACGCGCCGTACCATCAAGCTCTTCGAGATGAGGCAGCTCGTCTGCATCGAGAGCATGGCCACCTGGTCATATTGGCCGCGCACTCGATGCCGTCCACGGGTCGGCGCGTTCTCGGCGGCCGCCACGTGCGCCGAGCTGACATCGTTCCCGGAACGCGTGGCCGATCGACCGCCGACGGTCGAATCATCGATCTCGTCGACCGCCACTTTCGAGACGCCGGCCTCAGTGTGAAACACGATGATCCCTATCGCGGTGGCTGGACGACCTCGAGGTACGGAGCACCGAAGCGCGGCCAACATGCAGTGCAGATCGAGCTCAACCGAGCGCTCTACGTGGACGAGCAAACGAGCGAGATCAAGCGCGCCGACTTCGAGCAACTACAGAGCGTGCTCGATGGCCTCGTCGGAAAGCTCGGCCAGCTGATGCTGGACCAAGCTCAGTTCGCGACTGGCTGATCGACGACGGCCGACTCGTTCGAGCGAACCTCGAGACGGTAGCGGCTATTCGCGGTCTGAAGGTAGTAGGTGTCCAGCCCGTCTTCTCCGCAGACCTGAAGCACGCGCTTCACGGGAGTGGTCACGTATTCGTGCAGGCCATCCGCGAACTCAATCACGACGACGGAGCCCTTTCGCGGCGGACGCAGTAGACGGCCGACGACAGCCCGCCCCGGTTTCCGACCTACTTTGCGAAGGACGACTTCCACCGCTCGAAACTAGCACACCTCCCTCTGCCGGCAAAGCGTACACGGAAAAATCCAGCGATCTTGTGCCTCTGATACCAATCACACACCGTGACCGAAATGCCCGGCTGTGCCGCGGCGAACCGGTAGCTACGCGTGGCAAAACGCCGCACTCCGGCGCCGCTTTCTGGGAATTCCCGAGCGTTTTCACCTCACGCATTTCCGGCACGAATACTGCATCGTTTTTCCGACATGCCCACGACGACACAGGCGACCTCGCTCGACCGCTACCGGGCCTCCCTGAAACGGGTCGAGATTCTCGATGCCGAAGCCGAGCGCGAGCTTGCGCAGCAATGGGCGGACGGCGACCAGCAGGCGGGAGCATTGCTCATCGAGTCGAGCCTGCCATTCGTCATTTCGATTGCCCGGGAGTATCGGCGTTGGGGTGTACCCCTCGAGGACTTGGTGCAGCAGGGCAACCTCGGCTTGCTGAAAGCCGCGGCGAAGTTCGATCCGGAAAAGAAGTGTCGCCTCATCACATACGCGGCCTACTGGATTCGCGCGGAGATTCGCGACTACGTCGTGCGCTCGTATCGCATCGTGCGCCTTGGGACGACTCGCACGGAACGCCGGGCCATGCGCGCCTTTCGTCGCAAGTCCGTGGAGTCGCCCGAAGCGCTTGCCGAGGAAAGCGGGATGCCGCTCACACGCGCGAAGCAATTGTGGCCGCTTCTCACTCGTGGTGACATGTCGCTCGACGCCACCGTCTCGGACGCGCCTGCCGCCATGGAGCGCATGAGCGCGAAGCAACCAACTCCCGAAGACTCCGTCGCGCGCTCGGAGGCGGTCTACCACGTGCGCCAAGCTCTCGACTCCGCGATGGCGAGTCTGACCGATCGCGAGAAGCGTATCGTCGAAGCCCGCATTCTCTCCGATGAGCCGGAGACGCTAGAGTCGCTCGGACGGGAGATGGGCGTAAGCAAAGAGCGCGTCCGGCAGCTCGAAGTGCGTGCGCGGCAGAAGCTCCGAGAGCGTCTCTCGCACCTCAAGCACGCCGCCTGAGCATCGCCGCCCGAGCTTGACTCGCGGCGGCAAGCGTCCCAATCTCGAGCCGAGATGCGTTCTGCCCGCCTGCCTGCTTGGGGCCTCGTCGCACTGGGGGCGTTGCTTACGCTGACTGCTTGTAAGGCGGCCCCTGCCTGTCCGGCGACCGTCCGAACCGACGCAGTCGAGGCCCTGGCCGAGCACCGAGCCCGCCGCTCTGGGTGGAGCTCCCTCAAGGCAGAAGCCAGGGTCACACAATGGGGTCGAGGTGGGCGCATCCGCGGCACCGTATTGATGTTTCTCGAGCAGCCGAACCGCGTTCGATTCGACGTCATGACGCAGGTTGGGCCCGCCGCCGTGTTGACGAGCGATGGAGAGCGCTTTCAGCTGAGCGACCTGCGCGAGCGGACGTTCCTCGAGGGCGACACTTGCCCGCAGAACATCGCGAGACTGCTCGGCATTTCGATTGCGCCCGAGGATGTGCTCCTGCTGCTTACCGGGGACACCATGGTCATCGATGCGACGATGCGATCGATGCAATGCCGCGAGGGCCTCTACGTGATCACGCTGATGGGCGAAGACGGAGGCACGCAGGAGCTTGCCTACTCCGTGCCGGAGGAGGATCTCGACCGGGCGCCCTCGGACCAGCGTCTCACGCTACGGCGTTCGACCGAGTACGGCCCTGGCGGCGAGAAGCGATGGGAAGCTAGGTACGACGACTACATCGATGTCGACGGCCTCTCGTTTCCAACGAAGGTTCGCTTCGTGGACGAGGTCAATGGTGCCGATACCGAGGTTCGCGTCAAATCGATCTCGCTCGACCCCGACGTGCCCGGGGACGCCTTTCGCCAAACCCCCGCGGCAGGCATGTCGGTCGAGATCGCCACATGCCCCTGAAAAGTCGGCCCAACGCCGTCTGGTGCTAAGGTAGGCGCCGCATGACCGAACCGCTGCTGAGCCTCCGCCACTTGGTCACTGCGTTCGATACGGACGAAGGCTACTTGCGGGCCGTCGACGATGTCTCGTTCGACGTTCTACCCGGCAAGACCTTGGGCATCGTCGGCGAGAGCGGCTGCGGCAAGAGCGTGACCTCCCTTTCGATTCTTCGGCTGATCCCAAGCCCGCCTGGCTTCATCGAGAGCGGCGAGGCCTTGTTTCAGGGGAAGGATCTTCTCCAGCTTTCCGAGAGAGAGATGCGACGCATCCGCGGGAACGACATCTCCATGATCTTCCAAGAGCCCATGACCTCCCTCAATCCGGTCTACACGGTCGGCTCACAGATCATCGAGGCGATTCGGCTCCACCAGAGCATCAGCCGACGCGCGGCGAAGGCGCGCGCGATCGAGCTGCTCGACCTCGTGGGCATCCCAGCGCCCTCCGAGCGTGTCGACTCCTACCCCCACACGTTGTCGGGCGGCATGCGTCAGCGGGCGATGATCGCCATGGCGCTCGCCTGCGAGCCCCGACTCTTGATCGCCGACGAGCCCACGACCGCTCTCGACGTCACCATTCAGGCGCAGATTCTCGATCTCTTGCGGTCGCTGCAAGAAGACCTCGGCATGAGCATCATCTTCATCAGCCATGATCTCGGCGTCATGGCCGAGTTCAGCCACGAGATCGCGGTGATGTATGCCGGCAAGATCGTAGAGCACGCCGAGACGACCGAGCTCTTTCGAGCGCCAAAGCATCCGTACACACAGGGGCTCCTCCGAAGCCTGCCGAGCCAGCGCAATCGTGGCGAGCGTCTGCCGACCATTCCCGGCATCGTTCCCGACCTTCGCTCCCTCCCGCCCGGCTGCCGCTTTCAAGATCGGTGCGATCGGGTCAGCGATGCGTGCCGCGCCGAAGAACCGCATCTGCTCCAGGTCGAACAGACCGACGTAGCCTGCTTTCACGCGGAAGGGCTCGTATGAGCGAGCAGCCGATCGTCCGTGCAGAGGCACTCCGCAAGTCGTTTCGCGGGCCGTCCCGGGGTTTCGGCCGTGGCCACGCGGAGCTCCGCGCGGTCGACGGCGTGTCACTGGATGTGATGCCAGGCGAGACGCTCGGCCTGGTCGGCGAGAGTGGCTGCGGCAAGAGCACCCTCGGGCGCTTGCTGCTTCGCCTCTGCGAACCGACCAGCGGGCGGATCTACTTCGAGGGACAAGACATTACGGGTCTCTCGCAATCGGCGCTTCGACCGTTTCGTCGGCGAATGCAGATCATTTTTCAAGACCCATACAGCTCGCTCAATCCGCGCATGACCGTTCGTGCGGCGCTCGCCGAAGCGTTACGGATTCACGGTCTGGCTAGCTCGGCTTCGGAAGAAGAGCAGCGCGTCGCCTCCTTGCTCGAGCGTGTTGGACTCCGGCCCGAACACATGCGGCGCTACCCCCACGAGTTCTCTGGTGGGCAGCGCCAGCGGATTGGCATTGCGCGAGCACTCGCGGTCGAGCCGCGCTTCATCGTCGCGGACGAGCCCGTCAGTGCGCTCGACGTGTCGATCCAAGCGCAGATCGTCAACCTGCTCGGAGACCTGCAGGAAGAGCTCGGCCTGAGCTTTCTTTTCATCGCCCACGACCTGCATGTCGTCGAGCATGTGAGCCGTCGTGTTGCCGTGATGTACTTGGGACGCGTGGTCGAGCTTGCTGGTTCAGAACAGATCTACGAGAAACCAAGGCACCCGTACACGCAGGCACTGTTGAGCGCGGCGCCCGAGCCGGATCCGACAGCAGCGAAGAAACGCTTGATCCTCCAAGGCGACGTGCCGAGCCCTCTTGACCCGCCTTCGGGCTGCGCATTTCACCCGCGCTGCCCGATCGCGGAAAAAGGCTTGTGTGATCGGGAGGTTCCGGCGCTCCGGCTCATCGAGCCCGGGCACGAGGTAGCCTGCCATCTTGCCCGATAGCGCTTGCTGCGCCGAGACCGGGTAGGCTAGCTACGATAGATGACGGAGTCGGGCGACGAGCTGCTGGTCGAGCGCTACTACCGGAGCTTTTCGGCGGGCGCGACGCTCTACTATGCCGGTGCGCCCGCCGATGCCCTCTACTTGATCCGCGACGGTCGGGTCCGCCTGGTGAAGCGTGCTCGAGGTATCGAGCGAACGATGGGCGTCTTCGGCGCTGGCGATATGGTCGGCGAAGAGTCGCTCGTTCCGGGCGCCCACCGGACGGCGACGGCGGAGGCGATCGAGCCTGTGAGCGCGCTCGTGGTCGAAAGCGATACCTTTCGGGCCCTAGTCCGGAAGCGACCCGACATCGGTGAGGGGGCGATGCGGCAGCTGGTCCGTCGGCTGCGGCGCGCAGAGGAGCAGATCGAAAATGCGACGCTTCCCGATCCGACCCTTCGGGTACTGAACACCTTGTTGCGCGTCGCAGAAGAAGACCCCGGGAACGCGATTCCCTTGTCACCGCTCGAATTATCCACCCGAACTGGACTCGACCTCGACCAGGTCAAAGCGGTCGTGGGGCAGCTCCGGGACCGGGGCTACCTCGAGCTCGGCGATCAAACGATCAGCATTTTCGACCCGTCCGCCCTGCGGGAGCTCCATGAATTGCTGGCGCTCAAGGAAGACGTGCGACACGGACTGAGCTGTCGGTAATCCGACACCCCTTCTTGACCAGGGTCCTGCGGCTAAGTAGACCCTTGGCGTGGTTCACTTGTGGGGATGGGTTGTTTGTGCGGTGTTTGCCGCGGGCTGCGTGACGGCGTCGAGCGCCGGAACGCCGAACGAAGAGCGCTCGGTGAAGGAGTTCCAGCTCGCTGCGGGGCTCCGGGACGAGGGCCAGATTGCGGGGGCCATTCAACACTTGCGCAAGGCCCTCGAGCTCGATCCCAGCAACGCCGAGGCCGAGCTCCTTCTTGGCTTCATCCAGATGGAGCGCCGAGATTACCCAGGCGCGGAGGAGCACCTCCGAACGGGAATCAAGCTCCTCGAGAAGCAGAAGCGCGGCGGCTCGACGCTGGCTGAGGCGCGAAACATCTACGGGCTGTGCCTGATAGAGCTCACGCGCTACGAAGACGCCATCGTCGTCCTGCGCCAATCAGCCCTCGACGAGTTGAACTCCGCCCCACATCTGGCCTGGGGGAATCTCGGCCTGGCGCAATTGCGACTCGGTGAATACCAGGAGACGGTCAAGTCCACGATGGAAGCGATTCGGATCGAGCCGAGATTCTGCGTTGGCTACTACACGATGGCCCAGGCGCTGTGGCATTTGCAGCAGCTCCAGGACGCGGAGCGAGCGCTGGTGAGCGCGCTGGAGTCCGATCCGAGTTGCGGAGACAGCCGACAGCTTCAGGGGGCTTGGCGACTCCGAGGAGAGGTCCGCGCACGGCTCGGCCATCGCCAAGACGCGGTTGCCGACTTGGAGCGCTGCGTCGAGCTCGATCCGTACTCCAACGACGGACGCATGTGCCAAACCCTATTGGGATCATCGCGATGAGCCGCGATTCCATCGGACGCGTGTTGAAGCAGGAGCGGGAGGACCGTAGCCTTTCCCTCCAAGAGCTGTCGAGTACGACTCGCATTCCGCGAAAGACACTGGAGTGCCTCGAAGAAGATCGCTTCGAGGATCTGCCGAGTGGTGTGTTCGTTCGAGGCTTCATCAAGGCCTACGCCTCTGCGGTCCACATCGACGCCGCTGAGGTGCTTGCCCGTTTCGAAGAGCAGCGTCCGCAAGCAGCGCCGCCCGCACCGCTCGCCACGGTCGATAATCGTCCTGGATACAGGGCAATCCTACTTGCTCTGGCCACTGCGGCACTCTTTGCCATCATCGTGGGCACCTTCGTTCTCGTTCGGCGCGCGCCTGCACAGCGCGATCCGATTGAGCTATCCTCCGCGCAGCCGTGCCAGGTCGGAACCATCAAAGTCGCGCGCTCCTATTGCGCTCCATCGACTACCGAGACTCTGATCGGATCGTCACCCTCCTGACCGAGGACCACGGCAAGATCTCCGCGTTGGCTCGTGGTGCACGCAAGAGCGCGCGACGGTTCGGTGGCGCGCTCCAGCCGTACGTGTTGATGCAGGCTCACTACCGGACCGGCCGTGGGAGCCTCGCTCACCTCGAGCAGGTTTCCGTCGACCGCTCGTTTCATGGGATCCTCCGGCGTCTCGATGCGATCGGCTCTGCCGGAGCGGCGATGGCGGTCATCCGTGAACGTCTCCCCGAGCACGAGCCTGAGCGCGAGGTCTTCGACGTCGCCATTCGTTTCCTTGCGGCGCTCGACGAAGGTGCGCCTTCCGAGGAGTCGCTACTGTCTTTGCAGATTCGGGTTCTCACGATCCTCGGGTTCGCCCCGACGCTCGATCGCTGCGTCGGGTGCGGAAAGGTGCTGGCTCCCGGACGTGCCGCCTCGTTCGATGCAGCGCGCGGAGGGATCGTGTGCCGCGCGTGCGGGGGAGGGCGCTTGGTCCTCTCGGCCGGTGCGCTTCGTCTTTGGGCGACCATTCAGTCGACCGTCGAGTTTTCTGAAGAGTCTTGGCCCGACGCCGAGCGAAAGCAGATTCATGACGCGCTCGAGCAACTCGACGCGCTGCACGCAACCGTGTCCGTCCGTGAACGGACGGCCGCTGCCTCCGGCAAGTGGGAAGGTCGAGTCCAATGAGTACGCCAGCACCGGAACCAGTCGAACTTCGGGCTCCCCATGGCGCGCGCGTCATGGAGATAGACTGGGCCGACGGGCATCGGAGCGTGTATCCCCACGAGATTCTCAGAGGCTACTGCCCCTGCGCGCATTGCCAGGGGCACGAGGGCCCAATCTCCTTCATCGAAGGTGGGGACTTCGAGTTGAGTGACATTCAACCGGTCGGCAATTACGCGCTCCGGCTGGTCTGGCGCGACGGTCATCAGACCGGAATTTACAGTCACCGATTTCTGCGCAGGCTGTGCGCCTGTTCATCCTGCTCGGCTGACGACCCCAAGACGCGTTCCTTCTGGCGTGAATAGAACCAGTCCCCCCTCCGCGCGCTCTGTTACCATGTACCTGGGGGATTCGAGTGTCATTTCACGCTCTCATTGTCGATGACAGCAGCGCCGTGCGCGCATTCGTCCGCGCCTCTTTGGAGGATGCGGGTTTTGCCCGGGTGCAAGAAGCCGAGACGGGCTTCGAAGCGCTACGGCTGCTTGCTTCCAACACGTTCGACGTAGTGATCGTCGACGTCAACATGCCAGACATCAACGGGCTCGAGTTGCTGGCGTTCATGAAGAAGAGTCCTCGGCAACAGGCCGCGAGGCGGATCCTCATCAGCACCCAGGTCGATGGGCCGGACTCCAAGCGCGGGCTCCAACTCGGTGCCGATGCGTTTCTCCAAAAGCCATTCGAGGTGGAGCAGCTTCGGTCCCTGGTGCGGGAGCTCCTCGAAGGGGTCGAGGAGGCGTCCAGTTGAGTGACCCGCGCGACAATGTCCAACAGGAGTTCTTGGCCGAGGCCCAAGAACTCGTCGAGGCGTTGTCACGGGACCTGCTGCTATTGGACGAAGCGTATCATCGCGACGAGCGGGTCGAGCCGGCCCTCATCAACGAGATCTTCCGGAGCGTCCATACGCTCAAGGGGATTGCCGGCATGTTCGGCTATCGGCATGTGGGGACCGTCGCACACGCCCTCGAGGACCTCCTCGACGACCTTCGACTCGGGCGCGCTGCAGTCGGTCAAGAGCTCCTCGATGTACTCTTTGATTCAGTCGAGCGATTCCAGCGGCTCCTTGCACTCGATGATCCTCAATCTCCCGGAGAGGACGCGAGCGTCCACGAGTACATCGCTGCCATTCGCTCGGTCGGCATGGAACCTCAAGCCGAGATCGGCGATCCGCTCGACAAGTACAACATCGAGGCGGAAGTCCTTGCCGTCCTGACCGAATACGAGGAGCACCGGCTTCGTGCCTGTATTCGCGAAGGTCTCTTGCTCTATCGGCTCCGTGCCGCGTTCGACCTCGCCGCCATCGACGACTCGATCGAGAGCCTCCGCGACGACGCCCAGAGTGATGCGGAAATCATCACGTACCTGCCGAGCATGGAAGGCGGCAATGAGGACACCATCGAGTTGGTCGTGTTGCTCGCGAGCGGAGTTTCTCACGAAGAGCTCCGCACCAAATTCGAGAGCCGCTACGGCACTATCGAGCCCATCGAGGAGCGCACACATCTGCCGACGCTTCCTCCACAAGCGACCTCGATTCCAGCAGCGCCGCCGAGCATGCGTGCTCACACGGAGGATGAATCGGCCCAGGCATCGCTTCGATCCGTCGCCGACTCGGTTCGGGTCGACATCCGAAAGCTCGACCACCTGATGAATGTGGTCGGCGAGTTGGCCCTCGTACGGAGCGCGGTCAATCGTGTGGTCGACGGACTACAAGGCGACTCGATCTACCGGCAATCGATGATGGACCTCGACCGTATCGGCCGGAGCTTCGAGCGACAACTCTCCGAGCTTCGGACCGGAATTCTCGACGTCCGCATGGTCCCGCTCGGCCAGGTGTTCAACAAGCTCGCTCGCATCGTCCGGCAGTCCGCGCGAGACAACGACAAGCAGGTTCGCCTCGTCGTCACCGGAGCGGACACCGAGGTCGACAAACTGATCGTCGAAGAGCTCACCGACCCCTTGATGCACCTCGTGCGAAACGCCATCGATCACGGGATCGAGCCATCCAGCGATAGGGAGCTCGCTCACAAGCGGTCCGAAGGTACCCTCGCACTCAACGCCTATCACAAGGGAAGCAACGTCGTCATCGAGGTCGAGGACGACGGGGGCGGCATGAACGCGCACAAGCTTCGTGAGACCGCGCTTGCCCGCGGCCTTCTCGGAGCGGAGGCCAGCCAAGAGCTGAGCCGCCAGGACATGCTCAACTTGGTGTTCCTTCCGGGCCTCAGTACGAGCAAGGAGGTCACGGACATGTCGGGCCGCGGTGTCGGCATGGACGTCGTGAAGACCAACATTCTCCGGATGGGCGGCATGATCTCGATCGCGAGCGAGGAAGAGATCGGTACGAAGATCACGATCACGCTTCCGATCACCCTCGCCATCATTCGCACTCTCATCGTGACGATCGCTTCGCGAACATTCGCGCTGCCCATCACCGCGGTTAGGGAGGCGATCCCGTACGTCCCGAGCGAGGTGCGGAGCATTCAGGGGCGTGAGGTCATTACCGTTCGCGGCGAGACGCTTGCGATCTGTGACCTCGCACGCGTCTTTGGCCTCCGTGGGCCGAGTGAGCGAGAGGGGAGCTTCGTAGTGGTCGGCTCCATGGGGAACCGGGAGCTCGGCTTCGTCGTCGATGACCTGCATGGGCAGGAAGACGTGATCATAAAGTCGCTCGGGAAGAGTTTGTCGTCGGTGCGTGGATTCGCCGGCGCGACGGACATTGGCGATCAGAAGGTTGCGCTCGTGCTGGACGCTCCCGCACTCTTCGCGGAGTACTTCGACGGCCCGGAGATCGTACCCACACTGGAGACCCGGCCATGAGCCCGGGGACTGTGCGAGCGACGGCGACTCTGGCGCCCGACCCGACCAGCGAGACTGGGGCGGTCCCCGTGTTGGCGGTCTGTGCGGGGGAAGAGGTCTACGGCTTTCCGCTCTCGTCTGTTCGGGAGATCCTCGTGCCTCCACCGATCGCGTTGGTGCCTCGTGCGCCAGACGCGGTGTTGGGAGTGATCTCCGTTCGCGGTCAAATCATCACGCTTCTCGATCTCCCGAAGATGCTTCATCTCGAGCTCGAGCAAGTGAACCCCTACGGCCGAGTCCTCCTCATCGACAATGGGGATGAGCTGATTGGCGTCGCAGTGGATAGCGTCATTCAGGTCTACCGAATGGAGCCGAATCACATCGAATACGCGAGTGCCATGAGTGCCGAACTTTCGGACTACGTGGTGGGCATCGGCCGTATTCCTGCTCGGGACCAGGATGCAGAGCCGGAGATGTTGATCCTCATCGACCCCGTGTCGCTCCTGGGAGGCTGATGTGAGCGGGGGACGAGCATACAGCGCGACCATGGCCAAAGACCTCGTACGGGTCGAGATCGACGGGGTCAATTATGCGCTCGAGGTCGGCCGGATTCGCGAGATCGTCAATCCCCTGCCGCTCATCGAACTTCCGCGCGAGCGCGTCTTCGTGCTCGGTGTCTCGGACTACCGCCAAGAGGTGCTGCCGGTGGTCGACCTGCGCCGCTTCTTCGGGCTCACTCCCATTGAGCCAAGCCGCCGCACCAAGTGGATCGTCATCGAAGCGGGCGGCCGTCTCGTCGGTGTTGTCGTGGATGCGGTTCTCGACGTGTTCTCCTCGGCGGGAGATCAGCAGCGACCGGTGCCGGTTCTCGACGAACGCCATCGAGAGCGTGGCATCACGAGCGCGTATCGACACCAGGAGAGTCTGGTGTTCCTGCTCGATGCTGACCGCCTCGCTGAGCCCGCTATGCGGATTCCCCCCCGCGAGCTTTCCGAGCTTCCGTCGGAGGCGCCGTGAAGAGCGACCAACTAGAGAGGGCCTTCCACTCGGCCGATCCGGATGTCCGCCGTCAAGCGGTGCATGGGATGAGCCTCCGTCCGCAAGGGGCTCCACTGAACCAGATTCTCGAGGCCCTTTCGGATAGCGATTGGCGTGTGCGTCGGGAGGCGATCACCCTTGCAGCACAAAGCCCAGAGAAGGCTGATCTGATCGACGCGCTGCTCGTGCGCGTCGTCTCGACCGACAATATCGGCCTTCGCAACGCGGCGATCGAAGTGCTCGGGATGCTTGGCCAGGGTGAATCCGAGAAATTCTCACGCGCCTGTGAGGGGGCCGAGGTTGGCGGACGGAAGTTCCTCATCGAGGCCATGGGTAAGACACGCGATCCTCAAATGGTCGACAAGCTCGAAACCCTGCTCCGAGGGGACGATGCGAACGCCGCCGCGGCTGCCGTGGAGGCGCTCGTGTGCATCGGGGGAACCCGTTCGGAGACACTGCTTCAGGAGCAGCTCTCCGTCTCGAATCTTTTTCTTCGGATTTCCATCGTCGAGGGTCTCACCCGTCTTGGTACGCGAGTTCCTTGGCCCCAACTTCAGCCCGCCGTCGAGGATGCCATCGTGCGACGCATCTCGGCGGACCTTCTCGGCCGAACCGGGGACCTAGGGGCACTGGAGTTCCTTTTGGAGCTCGCGACCGATGCTTCGTCGCAGACCTCATCGGCGGCGCTTTGCGCGATTTCGTCGCTCGCTCGGGAGGGCGAGGCCGATCGAGTCGAGATCGTCGAACGCCTGAGCGCGTCCACGGACTCCTTCCGCCTGGCGGTTCACGACGCGATTCTGCACGGGGATACACAAACTCGGCTCGGCTCTGCGTACCTCGCAGTGTTGTGTCGAGACGAGAGCTCCCTCGAAGCCGTGTTGCAGGCCGTCGCCGACGATGTGGTGGGTCCGGAAGTGATTGAAGCGCTGCGCAGCTGGGGGCCCCAACTGGTCGAACCACTGCTGATGTTTCACCGCGGCGAGCCGCGCGTCTGGGCCATCGCCCTCGAGCTCGCGGCAGAGCTCAGCAATCGCCACAGCGACGAGGTGCCCGCGGCCACCCGCGACCGAATCCGGGGTCTCATCGAGCGTGACCTCGTCGAGGCCGGCGACGACGTCCGTGCCGCCGCGGCGGAGAGCCTTCGCTGGTGGGGAGACCTCCGAGACTGTCGGGCGCTCGTCGCTTGTCTCGACAGCACCTCGTACGTCGTGCGGGCGGCGGCCACGCGTGCCCTCGAGGAGCTTGCCGTACGCGTTCCCGAGTCAGTCGAGGCCGCGATGCAGACGGCTGACCTCGATGGCCCCGGCGGCGCCGATATCGCCCAGGTTTTGTCACGGCTCGATTCCAGCGGCGCCGTCGAGGTGCTCAAGCGTGGGCTGAACAGTGGGAGCCCACGAACTCGCCGCGCCGCCGTCCAAGCGCTGGCTATGGCCAACGCGACCGATGTGGCGCAGCTCATCGGCTATGCCGTCGCCGACGAAGACATCGACGTTCAGATCGCAGCGGTTCGGACTCTCGGGCAAATGAGTACGCGCGAGGCCAATACACCGCTTCGAACGGCCCTCGATTCCCCCTTTGCTCCGATTCGCGCCGAGGCTGCGCTTGCCCTCGGCCAACGGGAGGCCGCAGGAGCGATCCCGAGGATTCGCGAATTGCTGGACGACGGGGAGCCCGTCGTCGTCGCGGCCGCCCTCGACGCACTCGCCTGGCTCGGAGACCCTGTCGTCGCCCAAGCGGCCGAACGCGCGCTCGGCGACGAGGATGACGAGGTTTTTCAGGCGGGGCTGAGGGCCGCGCGAACGCTTCCCACACGGGACGCCGAGAGGCTCCTCGGAAGCGGTCTTCGCCACTCGGCCTGGAATGTCCGAATGCTGGCCATCAAGCTTCTGTTGGAGCTCGACACCGATGGCGCCCGACAGCTGTTGAGTGACGCGCGGCAGAGCGAATCCGACAGCATGGTCCGGCATGCCATCGAAAGCGGCCTCCAGCCCGGAGAATGACTTGACCTTGCTGCACGACGCCGGGCCATCTCTCGACCTGAAAGAGTTTCGCTTGCTCCGCGATCTCGTCAATCAGTTCTGCGGAATCTACTTCGCGGACGACTCCGCCTACATCGTCGCGAGACGCCTCCGTGAACGGCTTCGCGACCTCGGACTCGACAATTTCTCGGAGTACTACCGCTACCTTCAGTATCACCCGAAGGCGCAGGCCGAGCTCGAAGCGGCCGCCGAGGTGCTCACCACCAACGAGACGTACTTCTTTCGCGAGGCGTATCAGCTTCGCGCGTTCACCGACGAGATCCTTCCCGTCGTTCGCGGCCGGGCCCTCGCCCGGGGTTCGAAGCGTCTCGACGTGTGGAGCGCCGGCTGCTCGAGTGGTGAGGAGGTCTATACGATCGCCATGCTGATCGACGCGACGGGTCTCTTCGACGGCTGGGACATTCGCGTCTTCGGCAACGACATCTCGCGTCGCGTGCTCCGCAAGGCGCGTGGCGCAACCTATAGCTCTGCAAGCTTCCGGGCGATGATCCCCGACTACGAACGCTACTTCATCGATACGGATGAAGGTCGGCAGGTCCATCCGAGAATCCGCTCGATGTGTCATTTCGGGCACTTGAACCTCATGAACCAGAGGCGCGCCGCCATCGTCGGTCGCATCGACGTGGCTTTCTGCCGCAACGTGCTCATCTACTTCGACGACAGCTCACGCCGCA
>Ga0316191_10000344_pt1 | contig 29608 bp, 28 predicted proteins | sample Eddworburr2cm_MG_FD_204928 | JGI IMG/M metagenome (GOLD analysis project Ga0316191, IMG submission 204928) | Coastal sediment microbial communities from Maine, United States - Eddy worm burrow 2 cm | ecosystem: Environmental > Aquatic > Marine > Coastal > Sediment | place: USA: Maine...
CTGGAGTCGGAGAATCTTCTCGGATAGCGCGTTCATCGCCTCTTCCATGCGATCGAAATCGACCCGGTAGGTGCCGGTCGCGTCGTCCCGGGAGAAGACGCCCATCTCGTTGAAGAAGTTGAAGCGAGCCAGGTTGGCGCGACCGTGGGCGCTGGAGGCCCCGAAACGGATCGACCGAAATACGCTGCCCAGGAAGGTGACGAAGTTGTCCTGCAGGTCCTTGCCGTCGAGCTCGCCGTGCTCGTCGAGCCAGGTGATCATGTAGAGGCCGAGGATGTCGGCCTTGCCCTCCTCGAGGGCCGATGACTGCTCCTTGAGGGCCTGCCGCACGGTGCTCCGCCCCGAGAGGGTGTTCTTGATGCCCAGACCGTGGGCGACCTCGTGGAACATGGTGTTGGCGAAGAAGGCGTCGAAGGTGACGTGTCCGCGCTGGTCTTCGGCGATCAGCTCGTTCACGATCGGCACGAGGATCTTGTCGAACTTGGCCCGCATGGCGTTTTTGAGCTGGAGTCTGCGGGTCCCCTTTTGAAGCTGGACCTGCTCGTCATTGGGGAGGTTGATGGCGATGGTCTTGGACCCGGCGTTGCAATCACCGGCGTAATAGACGACGTCGTAGGCGTTGAGGTCGGAATCGGTGCCCGGGGTCTCGCGCTTGTACTCGTCGGGTACCGGAAGACCCTTCTGGAGGTCCGGCAGGAAAGTGGCGTAGCGCGCCAGCCGCTCGCTCCACTCCTTGTCCTTGATCAGGACGTAGGCCTCGGCGGCGGCCTTGTAGCCGAAGAGCTGATCTTCGTAGGTCTCGATCGGTCCGACGACGATATCGAGGGCGTTGTCTTTCATGTCCATCCAGGCGAGGTCGCTCTCGCGGTACCGGTCCGACAGGAGCGCTTCGGCGCGCAGCTCGAGATAACCGCGAAGACCGGGATCCTCGGCCAGGGCCGACGCCTCACGCAACTTCGCGGCAGCGAGAGCCATCGGCTCCGGGTAGGCGGCGCTGTAGCTGACGATCTGGAGCTCGCCCTGTTCGTCACGGCGGAGGACGTTGTACTGGCTCTGGAATTGCGCCATCTTCGCCGGATCGCCGGCGACGGCAGCTTCGTACTCTTCCTGGGTCATGTCGTGGGGATAGAAATTGGCGCCCTTCGGCTTCGGACCCACCCCCTCCACGAAGGGGGCGTTGCCGTCCAGACGGTCCCACGGTCCATAGTTGATCTCGGCGAAGCGTCTGAGTCTCTCGTCGGAGATCGACGCCAGGAGCTCGTCACGGTCGCCGTAGGCCTGCATCCAGAAGATCTCGTCCATGGCCTCGGCCGCCTCGATGAGCAACGGGATCATCTGCCGTTCGTTCGACGTCAGGTCCGAGAGGTCGGCGGTCAGCCGCACGGCGGTGTACTTGCCGAGAAGGTCGGGGGATTCCACGGCTACCTCTTGGTGATCGGTCGTCTGGACACCGCAGCCGGCAAGCGCCAGGAGAACGAGAACCGGAAGAACGCGGGAAGAGTGTCTCATGTTGAAACTCCGTGTGGACCGAGCTGTGTGGAACGAAACGGCATTCTAACCTGCCCGCCCGGCGCCTCCAAGTCGCCCAACCCAGGAGAATGGTCCGTTTGCCTGCGATCCTGGCCAGACGGCTACGCTACAATCCCATTCTGGTGCACGGGTCGCCGGGCAGCCTCGCTGGCCTGGCGACGCGGTCAACCTCGGGGAGGTATCAATGACTACCGACGAGCAACTACACGAGGCGGCATCCATGGCCGGTCTCATCGATTACCAGCCCGGCACGGTGGCCAGCCGGACGATCGTCAAGGGCAAGACCGGGACCGTGACGGTCTTTGCCTTCGACGAGGGCGAGGGTCTCAGCGAGCATACCGCTCCGTTCGACGCCCTGGTTCACTTGATCGACGGTGAGGCCGAGATCACCGTGGACGGCCGGCCGCACGTGCTGAAGCAAGGAGAGATGATCGTGATGCCAGCCGACCGGCCGCACGGGCTGAAGGCCATCCGGAAGTTCAAGATGGTCCTGACCATGATCCGTTCCTAGCCGGGCGGGACGGCAGCGCGGTGCGGTATGATGCCGCGCCATGGCCGACACGATGGTCATCTGCGTCTTCCTGCCTTTCCTCGTCGCGCTCGTGGCGCCGGCGGTGGCCCGCATGCTCGGTCGCCGCAGCGGCTGGCTGCTCGCGTTGGTGCCCGCCGGGATCTTCGTGTCGTTCTGGCGGTCGCTCCCCATCGCTCCGGGCGAAACCCACACCTGGCGCATCCCGTGGGTGCCCGATCTCGGCGTCGAGCTCGCATTCCTGGCCGATGGCCTCTCGACGACCTTCGCGATCCTCATCACCGGCATCGGTGCTCTCGTTCTGATCTACGCGGGCGACTACCTCGCGGGTGACCGACGGCTCGGACGTTTCTACGGCTTCATCCTCGCTTTCATGGGGTCGATGCTCGGCGTGGTGCTGGCCGACAACGTCGTCACCCTATTCGTCTTCTGGGAGCTGACCAGCGTCTGCTCCTACATGCTGATCGGCTTCAACAACGAGACGGAAACCGGTCGAGCCTCGGCCCTGAAGGCGCTGATCGTCACGGGAGCGGGCGGCCTGCTCTTGCTCGCGGGCCTGATTCTCATGATGATCGCCGGCGAGCAGCTCGGCCTGTCGTCGGCCGACGCCGGTCGGATCTCGGCCCTCACCACCGTCGATTTGCGCGGCCACGAGCTCTACCCCGCGATCTTCGCGCTCCTGGTGCTCGGCTGCGTGACGAAGTCTGCCCAGGTCCCGTTCCACTTCTGGCTTCCAGCGGCGATGGCGGGGCCCACCCCCGTTAGCGCTTACCTGCACTCGGCCACGATGGTCAAGGCGGGTATCTACCTGCTGGCACGAATGCACCCGATACTTGGCGACACGTGGTTATGGACCAACGTGGTGACGGCCTTCGGTCTGGTAACGATGCTCGTTGGAGCGATTGCCACGCTGGGGCAGAAGGACCTGAAGCGCATCCTCGCCTATTCGACGATCGCCGTGCTCGGCACGCTGGTGATGCTGATCGGGGTGGGCACCGAGATGGCGGTCAAGACCGCCGTCGTTTACCTCGTCGCCCACGCGTTCTACAAGGCGTCCCTCTTCATGGTCGCCGGAAACATCGATCACGAGACCGGCACCCGGGATGTCACGGTTCTCGGGGGGCTGCGGCGTTTGATGCCTTTCACCGCGGCCGCGGGCCTTCTCGCCGCGCTGAGCAAGGCGGGCGCGCCCCCGATGTTCGGCTTCATCGGCAAGGAGCTGCTCTACACGACCAAGCTCAGCATCGAGAGCGTCGGAGCCTATCTCGTCATCGCCGCGGTGATCGCCAACGTCGCGCTGGTCGCTTCGGCGCTGATGGTCTCGGTAAAGCCGTTCCTGGGGCGCAGCCGACCGACGCCCAAGAAGGCTCACGAGGCGACGGTCGCGATGGTCGTGGGTCCCGTGCTGCTCGCCTTCCTGGGCCTTGCCCGCGGCCTGTACCCGGAGCCTTTCGAGAACAATCTCGGCTCCGCTGCGGCAAGTGCGATCCTCGGCGAGAACGTGACCATGAAGCTCAAGCTTTGGCACGGCGTCGACCCGGTCGCGATGGCCGTCCTGGGATTGAGCCTCCTGACACTGGCGGTGGGGTTCGGCGTCTACACGATGGTGAAGACACGGCTGGAGCCGATCGGGAGGGCGATGCACCGGCTCGAAGCAATCGGTCCGGGGCGCGCCTACGAGCTGTCCCTCGAAGGCCTCTACCGCGGTGCCGGGTGGTTCACGCAAATCATCCAGTCGGGCTACCTGCGCCATTACCTGCTGGCGACCCTGGCCGTTGCGGTCGCCGTCGTGGCCTCCCCGCTGGTACGCGGGCTGAGGGAAATCTCCGGTCTCCCCGTGGGGAGTTGGCGGGTCCATGAGGTCGTGGTAGCCGCGCTCGCGATGGGCGGCGGTGTCTTGGCGGCTACGTTACGCTCGCGACTGGCGGCGGTGGCGGCGCTCGGGACCACGGGAGTGGCGGTGGCCCTGCTGTTCGTCCTGTTCAGCGCGCCGGACCTCGCCATGACTCAGATGGTGGCCGAGGCCCTCACGGTGATCCTGCTGGTGCTCGTCTTCTACCACCTGCCCCGCGTGGTTCCGCGAAGCCGGTGGGGCTCCCGGGTTCGAGACCTCGGCCTGGCGATCGCCGTCGGCGTCGTGATGAGTGTGCTCGTGCTCACGGTCGCCACGATCCAGCCCGACCTGGCGGTCTCGGAATATTTCCTTGCCCAGAGCGGTCCCGCGGCCCACGGACGCAACGTCGTCAACGTCATCCTGGTGGACTTTCGCGCCATGGACACCCTCGGCGAGATCACCGTGCTGGCCGTGGCCGGTCTCGGCGTCTTCGCCCTGCTGCGACTGAGACTCTCCCGACGCAAGGAGGAGGTCTCGTGAGGGGCTCCCTCATCCTTCAGACCGGAACGCGGCTCCTTCAGATGCTGTTGCTGTTGTTCTCGGTCTTCATGCTGCTGCGGGGTCACAACGAGCCGGGCGGCGGCTTCGTCGGCGGGCTGCTGGCGGCGGGAGCGTTCGCGCTCTACATGCTCGCCTACGACGTCCAGGCCGCTCGCCGAGCGCTGCGCGTGAACCCTCTGACCCTTGTCGGGGTGGGCTTGCTCATCGCCGCCGCCAGTGGGGCAGCGGCACTGATTGTCGGACGTCCGTTCCTGACGGGGCTGTGGCACGCGAAACCGATCCCGGGAATCGGCAAGGTCAGTACCGTGCTGGCCTTTGACATCGGAGTCTATCTCGTGGTGGTGGGGACGGCGCTGCTGATCGTGTTCACGCTCGCCGAAACCGAAAGGGACGGCTGATGCTGCTGGTCATGGCACTCGTGATCGGTGGGCTCTACGCCACGGCGGTCTACCTGATGCTGCGGCGTAACATCGTCAAGCTTCTCTTCGGGCTGATGGTTCTCGGCTACGCCTCGAACCTGCTCTTGTTCACGGTGGGGGGCCTCGTCCGCGGAAAGCCGCCCCTCGTGCCCCCGGGAGCCACCGCGCCCCCACCCGGCGTCGCCGACCCCCTCCCGCAAGCGCTGGTGTTGACCGCGATCGTGATCGGCTTCGCGCTCACCGCATTCGCGGCGGTACTGGTCAAGCGCGTTTACAAGGTAACCTGCACCGACGACTCGGACGCGCTCAGGATGACCGACTCGTGAGCACGCTTCTCGTCCTTCCCGTCCTGATCCCGCTGGTGAGCGCAGCGACGTCGCTGGTGGCGTGGCGCTCGGAGCGGGCGCAGCGCGCCATCGGCGTGGCCGGGACGGGGGCGCTGCTGGCGGCGTCGCTGGCCCTGGCGAACGCCGTGGTGCGCGAAGGAGCGATCGCGACCGGGATGGGCGGCTGGCCCGCGCCCTTCGGCATCACCTTTGTCGCAGACATGCTCAGCGCGCTGATGGTCGCGGTGACCGGGTTGATGGGATTCGCGGTGGCGGTCTACTCGACCGCCGAGGTGGATCGCGAGCGTCGATCGTTCGGCTTCTACCCGCTGCTACACGTACTGCTGATGGGAGTGTGCGGGGCCTTCCTGACGGGCGACCTGTTCAATCTCTACGTTTGCTTCGAGATCATGCTCATCGCCAGCTTCGTCTTGCTGGCCCTCGGCGGCGAGCGCGCGCAGATGGAGGGAGCGCTCAAGTACGTCACCCTGAACCTGGTCTCCTCTTCCATCTTCCTCGCAGGCGTGGGCCTGCTCTACGGAATGACCGGCACGCTCAACATGGCGCACCTCGCGGAGCGGGTGGCCGAGCTTTCGCTGACGCATCCGCACCTCGTCACGGCCGTGGCCGGGCTGTTGCTCGTGAGCTTCGGCATCAAGGCGGGAGTCTTCCCGCTCTATTTCTGGCTGCCGTCGAGCTACCACACGCCCCCGGTCTCGGCCTCGGCGATCTTCGCCGGCCTGCTGACCAAGGTCGGAGTTTACGCCATGATCCGTGTCTTCACGCTGGTCTTCGCCGACGTCGCATCGGTCTACCGGCTGCTGCTGTGGGTCGCGGGCCTGACGATGGTGGCGGGGGTCCTGGGCGCCGTCTCGCAGTTCAACGTCCGGCGGATCCTGAGCTTCCACATCATCAGCCAGATCGGCTACATGGTGATGGGTCTTGGGCTGCTCGCCTCTCCGAACGTCACGGCGCGGCGCCTGGGACTGATCGCGGCGGTCTTCTACATCGTCCACCACATCGTCGTGAAGACAAACCTGTTCCTCATCGCCGGGGTCGTCAGACGCCTGCGCGGCACCGAGGAGCTAAAGAAAACCGGTGGGCTGCTGGCCGACGCGCCGTGGCTCGCGGCGCTGTTCCTCGTACCCGCCTTCAGCCTCGCCGGCATCCCGCCGCTGTCCGGCTTCTGGGCCAAGCTGGCGATTATCCGCGCAGGCCTCGAGGCCGAGCAGTGGTTCCTGGCCGGCGCGGCAATCTTTGCCGGGCTCCTGACGTTGTTGAGCATGATCAAGATCTGGAACGAGGCGTTCTGGAAACCGTTACCCGAGGGAGCGACGGTGCCCGCCGGCGGAGGTCGTGCGGGGCTGGTCGTCATGGTAGCGCCGGTCGTCCTGCTGGCCGTCGTGACGATCCTGATCGGCCTGTTTCCCCAGGCGCTGCTCGAGCTGGCCGGACAGGCAGGGGATCAGCTCCTCGACGCGAGCGCGTACCACGCGGCGGTCGATCTCGCGACCGGGCCGGGGGCGCCATGACCGGCTTCCTGCTGAACCTCTTGCTGGCCATCGTATGGGCGCTGCTGATGGGGTCCATCGATCTTCAGAACCTGATCGTCGGCTTCCTGCTCGCCTACGCCGTGCTGTGGCTCGTGCAGCCGGTGCGCGGCAAGACGAGCTACTTCCGGCGAGTGCCGCAGGCCGCGCGCTTCCTCGCGTACTTCCTCAAGGAGCTCGTGCTCTCCAACCTGGTCGTCGCCCGCGACGTTCTCTCGCCTCGTCCGCGCCGCCGTCCCGGGGTCGTTGCCGTGCCGCTCGATGCCCGCACGGACGGCGAGATCACCTTTCTCGCCATCGTCGTGCTTCTGACCCCCGGAACCCTGGTCCTCGACGTCGCCGAGGATCGCTCGGTGCTCTACGTCCACACGATGTTCCTCGAGAGCCCCGAGGCGCTCTGCAAGAAGGTCAAGGAAGGCTTCGAGCGACGGATTCTGGAGCTGATGCGATGACGGGCCCGGCTTTGATCGTTGCCGACCTGCTGCTCGGCCTGCTGGCCGTTGCATTGCTGCCCGCGTTCGTGCGCCTCGCTCGCGGGCCCGACCTGACGGATCGGGTGGTGGCCCTCGACCTCATCACGATGATCGCGGTGGCGATCAGCGCGCTCTACGCCACCGCCCATGACGCGCCGGTGTTTCTCGATGTGGCGATCCTCATGGCGCTCATCACCTTCGTCGGCACGATCGCATTCGCGCATTACCTGGAGCGCCGTCGGGAGCAATCCGGTGATCGCTGACCTGATCGCTCTCGCCTTTGCCGCCGCCGGCACGGGGCTGATCCTCGTGGCGAGCCTCGGGATCGTTCGCATGCCGGACCTCCTGACCCGGATGCATGCGTCCTCCAAGGCCGGCACCCTGGGCGCATCGCTCATCCTCGTCGCCGTCGCATTCACCCTCCCCCACACCGGCATCGTGATGCGCGTCGCGTTGGTCATCCTGTTCCTGTTCCTCACCGCCCCGCTATCGGCGCACATGATTGCCAGGGCCAGCTATCGGCGGGGCGCGCGATTGTGCGACGAGACGGTCGTCGACGACTACCGGGAGGCCTGTGGGAACCGGCCACCAAAGGCCGGAGAATGATCGATCGAGGCAAGATCGAAAGGAGGCGATAACTAATGTCGCTGTGTGCCAAGTGCGGTAGCGTCATGGGCGAGCGGACATTCCGCGAAATGCCGCTTGAGGTCTGTCCGGAGTGCGAGGGACAGTGGATGGACCACACGGTGCTCGAACACATCCTCAATCGGCTCGCCGCGGACCAAGTCGCGGGGAGCTTCCAGTTCGGAGCTCTGGCCGAATTCATGAACCGCGTGGAGAGCGTGGAGACGGACTACCCGTGCCCCGCCTGCAAGCGAACGACGCTGGTCCGTCATACCCATCAAGGGATCGAGATCGAGTGGTGTCCGACCTGCCACGGTGTGTTTCTGGATTGCAACGAGATCGGACTGCTTGCCGCGTGGAGACGATCCAAGTCTCCCGACTCCTCCCCCGCCTACGGGCTCGATACCGGCCACGGGTTCTTGTGGTTTCTGTCGGAGCTCTTTCGCTAGCTTTGCGCCATGGCCCGACCCTGGCGACACAGGCTTGCCTTCCCACTCCTGGCGGGGTATACCCAGGGTAGAAAATCGGAAAGCGAGGCACGCCATGAGAAGAATCTTCGTCGCGGCCGTCGTCGTCGTGATCGCGCTCGCATTCGTGACCGCTCTGCTGGTTCCGACGCCCGCCGGGATCTGCTACCACCAGAACAAAGGGAAGGGCAAGACGCTCACCTGTCACGCCAATCCCGCCAACCCGCCGCCCTGTCCGCCTTGCCAGGTATGGGATCAGTGCATATGCGGGTGCCGAAACATCCCAGGGTGCCCGCCTGACCCTAGCGGGGAACCACTGCCGTCGTCCACGAAAGGCTGAACGCGCCCGGCCAAAGACCACGGAGTCGGCCATCCGGCCCGAGCATGGCACGTTTCCTGGTCACGACCTTCATCAGCGCCTTTCTGCTGTTTCAGGTCCAGCCTGTAATCGGGAAGTACATCCTCCCGTGGTTCGGGGGAAGCCCGGCGACCTGGACCGCCTGCATGCTGTTCTTCCAGGTGTTGCTCCTCTTGGGCTACGGATACGCCCACCTGACCCTCACGGTCCTCACTCCGCGGCGACAGGCGATCCTGCACCTGGCGGTGCTGGCTGTTGCTCTCGCGCTGCTTCCGATCACACCCTCCGAGGCGTGGAAGCCCGAGGGCTCGGCGTGGCCGGTGGCCAGCATCCTGGGGCTTCTCGCCGGTAGCATCGGGGTCCCGTTTCTCGTGCTGTCGGCGACCGCCCCGCTGCTACAGGGCTGGTTCAACATGACGCGGCCGGGAGCGTCTCCCTACCGCCTTTACGCCTTGTCGAACCTCGGATCGTTGCTGGCCCTGCTGAGCTATCCGTTCGTGGTCGAGCCGACGGTCGCGCTGCGGGCGCAGACCCTCGCGTGGTCGGCCGGGTTCGTGCTCTTCGCCGTGGGTTGCGCGTGGTGCGCGTGGGGCGTGCTGCGTGCGGAGGGCGGAGAGACGTCGAGTCGCGAGACAGGGATCGCCACCGCAGGGAAGCGAGGCGCTGCGCGCATCGGCGAGAAACTTTCTTGGATCACCCTGGCCGCGCTCGGCTCCGTCATGCTCCTGGCCACCACGAACCACCTGTGCCAGGAGGTCGCGGTAGCCCCGTTCCTGTGGGTCCTGCCCCTGAGTCTCTACCTGCTGTCGTTCATCCTCGTCTTCGAGAGCGATCGCTGGTATCGGCGCGGCGTGTGGGGCGTACTGTTCGCCGCCGGTGCCGCCGCCACGTGCTGGGCCCTCTACAACGACGCCGACATCTCTCTTTCCCTGAAGATCGCCGTCTTCGCCTCGACCCTGTTCGGTTCCTGCATGATCTGCCACGGCGAGTTGGCGCGACGCCGGCCTGCCCCCGATCGGTTGAGCGGCTTCTACCTCGCGATTGCCGGCGGCGGTGCGCTCGGCGCAGCTCTGGTCTCGGTCGTCGCGCCGCGAGTGTTCCCGGGGTTCTGGGAGCTTCACATCGGGCTGGGCGCGGTGGCCATCGTGCTGCTGTGGGTCATCTTCGATGACGCATCGACAAGAATGGCGGGGCTGACACGCGGAGGCAGGATCAGGGCCGGTGTCGGATGGGGCGTGTCGCTGGTGGCGCTGTGGGCGCTCTTGGCCGCGTTGATCTTGAACGCGAGGGTCGGTCTCGAAAACGTCGTCGCGAGCTCCCGCAACTTCTACGGGGTGCTGCACGTCGAGGAGCTCGGCGAACCGGGCGGCCCGGGCTGGAGATACCAGCTGACGCACGGAGGGACCGTACACGGGGTCCAGTTTCGCAACGATGCGCTGCGTTCCCGGGCGACGTCCTACTACGGCGAGGGTTCCGGGATCGTGTTGGCGCTCGAGAACCACCCCGGGCGGATTCGCGAGGCGAACGAAGGGCGAGGTCTGGAGGTCGGGGTGGTAGGCCTCGGCACGGGGACGCTTGCGGCCCTCGGGCGACCGGGCGACTCGCTCAGGTTCTACGAGATCGACCCTGACGTGGTACGGCTCGCCGAGCGGTACTTCACCTACCTCGAGGACAGTCCGGCCGAGATCGAGATTGTCGTCGGGGACGCGCGCCTCGTGCTCGAGCGGGAGCTTGCCGAAGGTGCCAGTCGACGATTCGACCTGCTGGCCATCGACGCGTTCACCGGAGGCGCCATTCCGGTGCACCTGCTGACCCGCGAGGCCTTCGAGATCTACTGGAAGCACCTGAAGGACGACGGCATCCTCGCAGTCCACATCTCAAACCTGTACCTGGATCTGCATCCGGTGGTCGCGGGCCTCGCCGCGGAGATCGGCAGGTCGTCCGTCCGAATCGACGGCGAGGCAGGGGCCGAGCTCGGCCTCCGGCCGAGTACCTGGATGCTGGTGACCTCCAACCGTGCCTTCCTCGAGTCGGCGGAGGCCGTGTCGCGAGACGAGCCGCTGGTCGGTGAGCCAATCGTCTGGACCGACGATTTCAGCAATCTGTTCCGGGCCCTGCGGTAGCGGGCCGGCTCGGATCAGGTCGGTCGTTCGTCAGGAACCGTGGCGCGTGAGCGCTCGACGCGCGACGTCGACGACGCGCTCGGGCGCGGCGACGAATCTACGGGCGATCGACTCCGACGCCGCCCTCGTGTGGTGCTCGGGAGTCCACAGCATCTCCCCTACCGCGGTCAGGCGCTCCCTCCAGCTTCCGAGCTGGGAGAGCAGAAGGCGTTCCGCAAAGTAGGCCCCCGGCGAACGGCCGCGCAGCACTTCGCCGAACGCGCGGTCGACCCACCGTCGGCGCGGAGGCTCGAGCCGCGCCATGAGGTTTCCGGGAGCCGGCGCGTCGAGTCGCACACGCGCCGCGGCCAGGGCGTAGTAGACGGCGTCGGCGGTTCCCTCCCGGCGTGCGCGGTCTTCCACCACCTCGGGGTCCGGGGATGACTGACGCCAGCACTCGGCGATGTCCACCATCCGGATCAGCCGGTCGAAGGAGTGCTTCACCAGGTGGGTGGACAGCAGGATCACCCGGTCGGACGGGCAGGGCTGCAACACCGGACGGCCGGCCACGCGAGCCTCGATCGCACGCCTGTGGACCCCGGCGGCGTCGGCCCGGATGACTCGCCCGCGCGAGGGCACCCGCGAGCGGTCGTACGGGTCGTGGTGCAGATCCACGGTGACGTCGTCGCGGCTGAAGACGTCGCCCGCCTCCTCGCCGTCCTCGAAGCCCAGCCGGCGAAGCACCTTGCGCGCCTCGGGCATCTCCCGGTGAGGGACCAGGAGATCGTGGTCCAGCTGGGGTCGCAGCGAACCGTCGGATTCATATAAGGATGCCACCAGCGCGTGTCCCCGGAGCAACACCGGCGAGAGGCCGGACCGCCCGAAGGCGTCGAGCACTTCACCGAGCGTCGCTTCCTGCCACGCGTGGGCCGCGGCCTGCTCCCGCGCGATCTGCTGAAGCTCGATGCGGACTCGTTCGGGAACCAGGGCGGCCGCGGGATCGTCGGTCAGAGCCCGACCGATGAGACCCGCGACCCCCTCGCGACCGGCGGTCGTGGCGAGCCGCTCCCAGTCGTCCTGGTCGAGCCGGAGCGCCGCCGGAGCGGAGACGGGCTCCACCCGGCACCACGCCTTCAGAACCGCCAGGATGTCGGATTCCCTTGAATCCAATGGTGTTCTCCCCGGGGGAACCTAGGCCCCGAGCCTGCCGTCGGCAACCCGGGGCGCGGGGCCCGGGGGCTCGCCCTCCCCGGGATTGACTGCCACCCCCGGCGAACCTAAGTTCCACAACGCGACGTCAGGGGGGTAAGTGCATGAAGATTCAGGTATCTGGCGACGTTGTCACCCGAAATCTGGCGGGCGAGGCGGTCCTGCTCGACCTCGCCTCGGGAACCTATTTCGGGCTCGATGAGGTCGGCACCCGCATCTGGCAGCTTCTGGGCGAGCACGGCTCCGACGAGCCGGTCGTCGCGGCGCTCCTCGACGAGTACGACATCGATGAGGCACGGATCCGTGCCGATCTGGACCGCCTGGTCGGGGAGCTTCACGAGAAGGGATTGGTTCAAATCGATGAACCGCAAGCTCGCGAAGCTGGCTAGCCTCTCCCCCAGGGAGTGGCTGGTCCTGCCCCAGCTCGTCGCCTTCTCGCTGGGGATTCACGTCGTGCTGCTGGCGGTGCCGTTGGAGCGCCTGGCGGCGGCACTGTCTCGGAGCGCCGCATGGCCTCGGCTGCGGTGGTTCCCTCTCTGCCATCTCCCCCTGGAACCGGAACGCCTGACGACCCTTGCCGATTGGGCCGCGCGCGTCACGTCCGGGCGCCAGCGCTGTCTTCCCCGCTCGCTGTTGCTGCTGTGGTTGATGCGCGCGCGTGGAGAGCCGGCGGAGCTGCTGGTCGGAGCCGCGCGCTCGCGGGGTACCGATCTCGAAGGGCATGCGTGGATCGAGATCCGAGGACGGCTCTTTGCCGACAGCCCGGCGCTGACCGGTCGCTACTCGACCTTCCTGAGGCTCTGAGACGATGAGCGGGATCGCGTGCATCTACAACGTGGACGGCGGGCCGGCCGACCGCTCGCTGCTCGAGCGCATGATCGAAGCTGCCGCCCATCGCGGTCCCGACGGTGCCGATCGCTGGATCTCGGGACCTGTGGGGCTCGGCCACCAGCTTCTGCGAGCCACGCCGGGGTCGCCGACGGCGACGGGCGTGGCAGCCGATGATTCCGGCGTGTTGCGGTTGACCTTCGATGGTCGGATCGACAACCGGGACGAGCTGCGGACCCTGCTGAAGGCTGAAGGGGCGCGTGCTGACGCGGCCAGCGATGCCGAGCTCGTCTTGAGATCCTACGAGTGCTGGGGACCCGACTGTCTGGAAGCGCTGCTGGGCGATTTTGCACTCGCGATCTGGGACGGGCGCCGGAAGAGACTTTTCTGTGCCCGCGACCCGATCGGCGTCAAGCCCTTCTACTACCATTTCGACGGCCGGAGACTGCTCGTGGCTTCGGAGCCGGCGCAGATTCTCGAGGGCATCGAGACGCGACCCAACCTCGACCTGGTTGCACGGTATCTGACGGACGACTACACCGAGCGGGAAGAGACGCTCTACTCGGGGATTCTCCGACTGGAGCCCGCGCACACCCTTTCCGCCGGACCCGAGGGATTCGAGATCGAGTGCTACTGGGACGTCGATCCTCACCACGAGATCCGATACGCCAGCGACGAGGCCTACGACGAGCATTTCTCGGAGGTGTTCCGGCGTGCCGTTGCGGCGCGACTGGAGACGACGGGGACGGTGGGCGCCCTGTTGAGCGGCGGCCTGGACTCGTCTTCGATCGTCTGCACGGCGGGCGATCTCTACCGCACGGGAAGATCGGAGCATCGCGGTTTCGAGACCTACTCGATGCTGTTCGACACCCTGCCGTGCGATGAGCGCGAGTTCATCGAGGCGGTCACGCGCCGGACGGGTTTTCCGTCAAACGTCTTCCGGTACGAGCAGGAAGACGCGGTCTCGGACATCGACGCTTGCCGCGCCTGGCCTGACGTGCGTTACGCCCCGATCACCGTTGCGCTGCTGTCCGCCCTGGACGACGCGCAACGCAAGGGCATCCGCGTATTGCTGTCGGGAACCGGAGGGGACGAGTTTCTGGCCAGTGGATTCCACCACCTCACGGACCTTCTGTTCGCGGGCCGGTTCTGGACGCTCGCGCGTCAGCTCCGCTCCGACGCGGATCTTTTCGCGACGTCGGCGGCACACCTGTTCGGCGACTACTGCTTGAAGCCCTTGATTCCCGCGCCGCTCCGCAACCCCCTGCGTCGCATCCTGCGTCGCGTCAAGGGCGACGGCCCGCCCGATTGGCTCACCCCGGGCGCTCTCGAGTCGGCGGCAACCCACCCGCCGGCGCAGAGACATGACCGGGCCTTTCCAACGCATACGCAGCGCTACCTCCACGAGGTCCTGCTGTTCAACTCGAACCTGACCTACGCCATCGGAGAGAACGACGCCCTGGCGTCGCGTTTCTCCCTGGAGTACCGCTACCCGTACCTCGACCGCCGCGTGGTGGAGTTCCTGTTCGCGATCCCCGAGAGGCAGCGCTGGTGGATGGACCGCCCCAAGGCGATCGTCCGGAGGGCCCTGCGGGACGTGCTGCCGGACGAGGTCCGCGAGCGCCGTACGAAAGCGGAGTTCTCGGTGATTCTGGATCGAGAGATGCGGGGACGGATCGCGGCGCAGGTAGAGAAGCTGATCCGCGAGTCGACGCTTGCAAGCCTCGGGGTGGTGGACAGCGGGCGGCTGCTCGGCCGGTTCAACGACTTCGTCGGCGGGCGGGACGCTCCTGGATCGCGATGGGCGCTCTATAACTTCATAGGTCTGGAGCTGTGGTCCCGATCGATCCCGACCGGCGCGGTCCGAGGAGGTGTGGCTTGAACGAGGAACGCGACCGCGAACGCGACGAGACCAGAGAGCGCAAGACCTGGAGCTCTCCGCGGCTCGTGGAATACGGCGACGTCCGCAAGCTCACGCAAACCGGGGGCAGCGGCAGCAGCGACTTCGGCGGTCCCGGTGTCATGGCGATCCACCACGGAAACAGCGGGAACTGAAATGGCCAACGAAGCGTTCCTGATGTCGTTTCACCGGGACCTGCTGTCGGACACCGACACCCAGGGCCGGTTCCGGAAGGCGATCCTCGGCGCGGTTCAAGAAGGCGACGTCGTTGTCGACCTCGGGGCCGGTACGGGAGTCCACGCGGTCTTCGCCTGTGAGGCAGGCGCGTCGCGCGTCTACGCGGTGGAAAGCGACCGCGTGATCGATCTCGCCCGCGAGATCGTCGATCGCAACGGTTGCCGCGACCGGGTGGTCTTCGTCGAGGGAAGCTCGACCGAGGTCGAGATCCCCGAGCGCGTCGACGTCATGGTTGCCAACCTGGGATTCGACAGCACCGTACGGTACCTGCCCGACGCGCGAGACCGTTTCCTGAAGGAAGACGGCTGCATCATCCCGCGCTCGATGGAGCTGATCGGCGCCCCGGTGGAGTGCCCCGACTCTCACGCCAGGGACGTCGCGTTCTGGAAGGCAGGCTGCTTCGGCGTCGATCTCGAGCCGATGTGGAAGGCCGCCGTCAACACGGTCCACGTTGATCGGTTCGACGTGGAACAGCTTCTTTCGCTTCCGCAGGCGCTCGTGCGAGCGAAGATGCGGGAGATCGACGGCGGGAAGATGTCCGGGCGCGCCTCGTACGTCGCCCGACGGCCGGGTGCGATGCACGGGCTGGCCTCGTGGTACGTCCAGCACCTCGACGACGACACCGAGGTCTCGCTGGCCCCGCCGCTGGAGCTCCCCTACCCGCTGTGGCACCACTGCTTCTTTCCGCTGCGTGAGCCCGTTCGACTCGAGGAAGGCGACCGGGTCGACGTCGAGATGCGTCTCGCTCCGTACGCCGCGGCCGGGACCTACATGACCTGGGAGGTCACGGTCGAGGGACGTGAGGTCTCGATGGCCTCGCGGCACTCCACGCTGGAAGGCACGCCGCTGTCGAAGGAGGCGCTCGAACGGCAACTCCCCCGGTACCGCCCTTCGCTGAGCTCTCGTGGCGAGGCGGCCCGAACGGTGCTCGACCTCGCGGCCGGCGGCCGAACCCTGGAGTCGATCGAGATCGAGACCGGCCGACGATTTCCGAGCCTGTTCCGCGAGCGGCGGGACGCCGCGGCCTTCGTATCGAAGGTGTTCCGGGACTTCGGCGCGTGAGCTACCGGGTCTACGGGCTCGTGTTGGCGAGCAACCTGCCTTTGCCGGAGCTGGCCGCGGTGGCCGCGCCCACGAACGAAGATCCGGATGTTCGTTTCCGTCGCGCTCCATTGTCCTGCCTCTACCCGGATCCCCCCGAGTGGTTCATGCACTGGCGAATGCCGTCCGGCGAGCCGTGGTTGTCCGCCGCTAGAAACGACGACGGCTACCTTCTCCGGTTCCACGATCACGCCGACTTCGTCATGGACGACGGCGGCCGGGAGATCGTGTGCAGATACTGGAAGGAAGGTGCGCCCGAGACGTTGCGCCACCTGCTCATCGACCAGGTCATGCCGCTGGTCCTGAATCTGCGAGGCGCCGAGGCCCTCCACGCCAGCGCCGTGCTCGTCGATGGTGGCGCGGTCGCTTTCACGGGTCCGACCGGCTCGGGCAAGTCGACGCTGGCGGCAGAGCTGGCGCGGGCCGGGCACCCTGTGATCTCCGACGATTGCCTCGGGGTGGTCGATGGCGGGGCGGCATTCGAGGTCGTGCCCGCCTATCCGGGACTCCGACTGCGGAGTGACGCGCTGCATCACCTCGATCTCGACGAGCACCCCGCGCAGCCGGTCGCCGAGTACACCGACAAGTGCCGACTCACCGTTGAAGATTCCGCTGCCGATCCGTCACGAAGACGACCACTGAGCGCCGTATTCGTTCTCGACGATCGCTGTGGAGCAGACGCCGAGGCAGTCGTTCGGGAGCTGCATCCGCGCGATGCGGCGATGGAGCTGATCCGCAGCGCCTTCAGGTTCGAGGTCGAAGACCGGTCGATGCTGGAACGACAACTCGAGTTCTTTACCCGCGTGGCGGCGGCGATTCCGGTGCGGCGGATCTCGGCGCCGAGAGGTCTCGACCGGCTTCCCGGTCTACGCCGCGCGATCCTCCAAAGCCTGTGATTCTTTCCGAAATCCCGATTGACACATTCGAGCCGACCCCCCTAAGATCGCATGGCTCGGTCCGGGGGGAGCCAACGCCCTCATTAACCTTGATGCTCGATCGAGAATCGAGCCGTGGAGGGTTCAAGGATGAAGAAGTGGACGCTCGTGATCGTCGTGCTCGTCGTGGCCGCGATCGCTTTCGGCGGAATGACGCTCGCCAGGGGCAAGCCGAAACCGACGAAATGCCCGTGGTCGGATCTGAACTGCCTGGACGTGTGGGATCCGGTGTGGTGCGACGGCGTGGTTTACAGCAACTCGTGCTACGCGCTTCGCGCCTGCGCGACGAACTGCACCTCGGGAGTACCCTGGTAGGCAAGTAGCTCGAAGGGGCCCCGCGACGCCGCCCGGCGCCGGGGCCCCTCCTCACCTCGTCGCCACCCGGTCGATTCCTTCGCCCCCCTACAAGTCAGGATTCCCCGCGCCCTCGCGTTGGGACGTAAGATAGACGCGTGCTCGTCGGACTTGCGTTGCGATGGCTGGTAGTGGCGACGGTGGTCGCCGTTGCCCCCCTGTGGGCGGCGGAACCCAAGGAACGGGCCCCGGTCAGCGTTCTTCTGGTCACGCTGGACACGACGCGGGCCGATCGTCTGGGTTGCTACGGGGCGGATCTCGCGACGACGCCGAACCTGGACGCCGTGGCGCGGAAAGGCGTCAGGTTCGACGAGGCGATCAGTCCGGCGCCTCTGACCCTGCCGAGCCACGCGAGCTTGATGACGGGGAGGGTGCCGCGGCGACACGGCGTGCGGAACAACGCGCTGTTCAGGCTCTCGGACGAGCCGGAAGTTCTGGCCGAGGCACTGAGACGGCACGGTTACCACACGGCGGCGTTCGTCTCGTCCGCGGTCTTGGACCGGATCACCGGGATCGATCGCGGCTTCGAGCACTACGACGACACCGTGCGGGTCGGGTCGCGGCAGGCCTTCAACTACGAGGAGCGTGCGGCGAGCCAGACGACCGACGCGGCTCTCGGGCATCTCGACGATCTCGAGGAGCCGTTCTTTCTGTGGGTCCACTACTTCGATCCACACCTGCCCTACGTTCCACCGCCGCCGTTTGACGAACGATTTCCCGATCGTCCCTACGACGGCGAGATCGCCTTCATGGACGACCAGGTCGGACGACTTCTGAAGGCCGTGAGAGCCCGGACGGAGTCCCTTCTGGTCGTGGTCGCCGGCGATCACGGCGAGAGCCTGGGCGAGCACGGCGAGGACGCGCACGGCATCTTCGTCTACCAGGCGACCCAGCGCGTTCCCCTGATCGTCGCCGGCCCCGGCGTGCCGCGGGGCAAGGTCGTCGACCGGCAGGTCGGTCTCGTGGACGTGGCACCGACGGTGCTGGATCTGCTCGACCTGCCTCCCCTGCCCGACACGGACGGGCGATCGGCCGTTTCACTGCTGCGCGGCAAGAAGGTCGATCCCCGTGGCTACGAGATGGAGTCTTTCTTCCCGTCGTATGCGTACGGCTGGTCGCCCCTACGCGGCCTGGTGCGCGAGGGATACAAGTACGTTGACGCCCCCCGAGGCGAGCTCTACCGGTTGCCCGCCGATCCCGGCGAAACGAAGAACCTGTTTGCAGACGAGGCTGACCGGGCGTCCGCGCTGGCGGAGGCACTCGGCGCGCTCGTCGAGGAGGACTCTGCAACGATGCCCACCGTCGACCCCGAGCTCGAGGAGCAGAAGCAGCGCCTGGAAACGCTGGGCTACGTGGGCGGCAGCTCGACGCACGAGGATGCCGCGATCGACCCCAAGGACGGCGTTGCGTGGCTCCCCGATCTGGAAGCCGGCCGGAGGGCGTACCAGACCGGCAAGCCCTCGGAAGGAATCGAGCCTCTGAAACGCCTGCTGTCCAACAACCCCGGCAACGTCCCGGCGCTACTCGCCCTCGGACTCTGTTACCTGGGTTCCGGCAAACCCGACATGGCGGTAGCTACCGATCTCCGGGCTCTCGAGATCGGTCCCGACGATCCTCTCGTGCACTTCAATCTCGCCAACGCGTTTGCGGCCCTGGGCGAGACGAAACCCGACAAGCTACCCGAAGCGCGCAACGCCTTCGAGAGAGCTCTGGAGCTGAACCCCCGCTTCGCCGACGCCTACCTCAACTACGCCTCGCTGCTCGAGCGCGGAGGCTCGGACGCGGACGCCCTCATGTGGCTCCGACGTGCCCGCTCCGCCGGCGTGCGCGATCCCGATGTCGAGACCCGCATCGCCGTTCTCGAGCTGAAGAAGGGCAACGTCGAGCCGGCGAAGGAGGCGTTTCGGCGGGCGCTGGAGCTTCACCCTCGAGCCGCGGGGCCGCTCGAGGCGATGGCTCGCATCACCTACCGTCAGGCACGCTGGCCGGAGTCGGCGAGTTACTTCGAGAGGCTGCTGGAAGTCTCGCCGAGGCTGCCGGTCGCCGCCACGCTGGCGTCGATCCGGCTCGATCACCTCGACGACCGCGAAGGTGCGCGGCGAGCTTACGAGCGCGCGCTGGAGCTCGCGGCACCCGACGATCCGAATCGGTCGCTGATTCTCGAGCGGATCGAAGAGCTCTCGCCCGCGGAGTAGAGCTCAGGGCCCTTCCTGGCTGCAGGCATTGACCGCGCGCACCTGAAAGAACGACACGGGAGGCGTGATCACCGCGCCGTCGTCGACGGTCAGGGTCGTCGGTCCGACAGTACGGCCGGTTACGTCCACGGAGGCTTCGAACGTCGGCGTCGTCGAGTGCAGTACGTGGTACCCGGCCGCACCGGTCACGCCGCTCCAGGAGAACCCCAGATCGACGGAACCGTCGCCCCCGTCCACGGTCTTGTCGACGAGGAAGTCCGCGGGCGCCTCGGTCGGATCCGGCTCCGAGCACGTGAAGACCTCGCAGTCGAACCCGGTCGCGGATGTCACGTGAAGGGTCCAGCTCTGGAGGGTTCCGAATCCAGCCGAGCCCAGGATGGCATCGTCCACGGACAGCGTCCACGTACCGAGGATCGACTCGCCGTTGAAGTCGGCCATGACGCCCGGTCCGTCGGGCTCGGTCTCGAGATCGTAGCGGGTGATGAGGTTCCCGGGGCCCCCCGATCGGTCGTGGAGCCGCACCGTCGTGCCCTCGGGCGAGCTGAGCTCGACGATCAGGTCGGAGGCGTTCGAGTGGGAGATGTTCACCGAGACGTCCAGCGCGGCGATCGTATGATCTACGACGATCTCCTGCGTCGACAGGACCGGGTCGGGTGTGAACCACGGGATCAAGACGGGATCGTTCTCGGGGAAGTCACGGTCCAAGGTACCCAGCGTGAAGCCGAATTGTCCGGTTCGGGTCGCGGCACCCTCGGCGTTCATCTCGAGCTCCAGCGGAACCGTATCGCCGCATGCCACGCCCGACTCGAAGAGGGTCAGCTCGAAGTGCGGGGCGGCCGACTCGAGCGCCGTCCCCGGCGCCATGTCGAGGTAGTCGACGACCGGTCCGACCACGCGACCCTGGACGGGATCCAGAGTGCGAAGTCGGGCGGTCACTCCCAGCGCGTCGGCGATGCCGCCGTTGAACAGCGTCGCCGGCACCTGGACGGTCTCGCCGGGATCGAGGAAGCCGTTGCCGTTGACGTCGGGCCCGGTCTCGATCATGCGGTGGTCGTTCAGCTGAAGACGCGGCCCGCCAGGGGTATTCTCGCAATTCGACACGGCACTGCGGCAGCGGGAGTTGACCCCGACCGCCTCGACCCTGTAGTAGCGCGGCCGGTCGAAGCCGTCGAGGTCGTCCAGCCAGCTCGTGGTCCCGCTCGGGACCGTCGCCAACGGCACCTGCTGGCGATTGCAGCCCAGATCGCCGCCATAGACAACGTACGCGTTCGCGCCGGCGATCTCGGCCCAGGCAATCTCGACCTGGGACGATGCCTGGGTGACCGTGATCGACGGAGTAGCCAGCGCCGGGCAGCTCGACGTACTCTGATTCTCTGGATCCTCCGGCAGGCCGCAGGCGATGTTGTGACGGGCGAACGCGGCGTAGAGCTCGGCGGCGTGCGGCGTGCCGTTCGACGGGTTCGAGTCGTCATCGTCCGCGATTCGCATCCTCTGATACCAGCTGCTGGCCGCGCAGCTGTCCGAATCGGGCAAGGCGCAAGTGTAGATCGGACCTCCCGAGCCCGCGCGGGTCGAGTACCACAGGCGCTCGACGAGTTGCCACGCGGTGTCCGCGTCCATCCCTGAGGCCGGGAGGTCGCGGGTGGCGAAGTCCCAGATCGACTCGTCGATCGGGTAGGACTCGCAGTGCACTCCGCCGCCACACGGGCCGCTCCCCTCACCGCAGTTGTTCGCCACGAACGTCTGCGGTGTCGCGGGGGTGTTCGCCTGGCGCGCAGCCCAGTCGTGGTCGCGGAAGCCGGTACACGTCAGGCACGTGTCGCCGTATCCGGAACAGACCCGGCCGTCGGTGAACAGCCCGGGGCCGAAGCACGAAGCTCGCGATGCCAGCATCGACACGACATCGCCGTAGGCCTCGGAGGTGTTGTCCCACCCGCCACCGTCGTTCTGGTCGTAGCCGTGACCCCACTCGTGCACGACGATGCCCTGGATCTCGCCGCTGTTGGCGCATTCCGCCCAGCTCGTCCCGGAGCGATACAGGTAGATCGCGTTGCCGCCGTAGCTGGCGTTGCAGAGCCCGTCCCAGTTCGAGTGCACCGTGACGACACCGTTCAGATAACCGTTGTCCGGGTCCGGGTTGTAGAATCGCGCGACCTCCGCGACGCGGTTGACATGGTAGTAAGCGGAACGCGCTGCCGCCGTGTTGCCGGGTGATGAGCCGGGTGCGACGTCGCAGTTTTCGCCGGCCTTGAGGCCGAGCGCCAGCGTCTCGCCACAGTCGGCGGTCTCGGATACGGGTCCGCAGGTGTCGTCGACCCGCACGTATTCCCCGCTGAGGTTGGTCTCGAACGTCGCCCCGGGGGCGTTGCAGGTGAGGTTGCCGAACTCGTCGGCGTAGGCCTTGGCCTGACCGCTCTCGGTCCAGTCGGCGTAGGGCATCGGGAAGTCGTCGATCTCGCAGCTCCCCGAAGCGCATCCGACTTCGGGTGCTTCGGGAAACACGCCGCCGCGAATCGCGCTGTAGTGCGCTCCGTCGTAAAACGAACGGACCTCGCCACTGTGGGCGTCGATCTCGGCTACCCACACGGCCGGGCTCTCGGGATCCTGGAACTGCAGTCGCCACACCAGCACGTGGGTCAGCCCGGCACCGCGCGCCCCGGTCCACCTTCGCGGCCGGTCGAGGGCCGGCTCGGCGTCGAGGGCCATGAGCACGAGCTCGGGCTCCTTGGCCTCGTCGTACGCGCTGGTTGCGACGCCGAGATAGGCATCGATGAAATCGCGCGCGTCGGCGGCGTCGATCGCCGGCACCCCGCCGATGGTCGGCATGCCCCAGTTCGACGCCCCGAACATCGTCAGTTTCCCGCGATCGACGTGGAAGTCCAGCCGTGCGTTCTCGACCCGCACGCCGTCCACGGATTGGCGGAATACGATTTGCCAGTGATCCTTGCGAAGCTCGACGCTGGCCTCGGTGTCGAGCTCGAGGAACGCGGTCCAGTCGCCCAGAAGGGCGACCTGGTCGGCCAGGAACGTCCGAACCGCGGTCTCGATCTCATCCAGCGTCGCGTCCTCGAATCCTTCCGCCGAGAGCAGCTCGATGCCCCCGCCGGAGATCAGCGTCGGCATGCCGGTACGCTCGTCGAGGTAGACGCTCCACCGCCCCGCGTGGCGATCTCGGAACTCCTCCCACCCGGTGCGCAGCCCGTCGCCCGCGCGCAGTTCTTCGACGGCCCGCGGTGCGACGGCGATGACGCCGCCCTCTCGGGCCCGGACGAGCCCGGCGAAGGATCCGTTCGCGGGATCGTCGCGAACGGCCGACGCCGCGTGGGATGCGCCGGACAGCGCGAGGCCGAGCGTCGTGACGGCGATAGCGGTGCGCAGCGAACCGGCGAATCGCATGAACGACTCCTCCACAAGCCGCGCGGCGAGGGCACGGCTACGAGCCAAGTGTACGCAGAAAGGGAGGATGCGGCGGACGGGGTATCCCCGACTTTCGGGCAAAATCGACCCTATGCGGGTCTTTGAGAGCTCGATCGCCGCCTGCTGCTTCCGGGCTGCAGCCTTCAGGCGGCCGGTGGACGTCGCGCTGTCTTGACGCGCGACCGTGGTTCGAGATCGCGGTCGCGTTCGGAACCCGAGGCGGAGAGCTTCGTGTCACCGGTGACGGGTGCGCCACCTGCCATCCTCGCCCTGCCCTCGATCGCCTCGCCGACCTGCCTCATCAACACACCCGATCGAATCGCGAGCTGACGCAGATCCGCCGCGGTGAGCTGCCCGACCTCGACCACACCGTAGAGCGCGGCCAGGGCGACGAACCCCAGCACGTACTTGGCGTGGGGCATCACCAGTACCCCGGGCAGGGCGCTGAAGGCCAGGGCCAGCCAGAAGGCGATCTCCATCGACCGACGCCTCGGTCTCCACGCCGCCGCGAGCAATCCGATGTTGGCGAAGAACAGGAGGTGCCCCCCCATCGCCCACAGCTTCGCACCCACCGTGCGGGCGACGAAGCCGGGACGCTCCCTCGCGATCCGGGCGACCTCGCCCCGCAGGACGGCTTCGTACCGCGGCGTGAGATAGCCGGAGTCGGGATCCAGCTCTAGCACCTTGGAGATGGCGATGTCGTCGCGGTACCGGATACCGAGGTCGTTGGGCAGGTAACCGAGGCCGATGTAGATCGAGTGCCACTTCGGGTGCTGCTTCAGAGGCTGCACGTAACCCGGTTGTCGCTCGGCCAGCCACGCGTCCCGGCGATCCAGCAGCACGTTGAAGTAGGTGAGCGGGACCAGGAACCCGGCGACGACCAGCGCCAGAACCGCGATGCGTCCTTTCGATGACTGCCCGCGATCGAGGATCAGGGCGCACGCCATGAAGAGCAGGATCGGGGTCGCCGATTGCGCTCGAATGAACTGCCCCGCCCCGAGCACCACCCCTCCGAGAAAACCGAAGACGAGGAAGCTCCGCTCGAATCGCTCGTTCTTGACGTAGGAGACAAACCAGGGAACGACCGCCATGGCCAGGCACGGTGGCACGAGATAGACGCTGCCGTGGTCGAAGCACTCGAAGGCGACGACCACCAGCATCACCGCCGCCCACCCCTTGGCCCACCACGACCGGAAGCAACGGAAGGCGCCGAGCAGCCCGACGGCCAGCGACGCCAGTACCATCCCGATGAAGAAGACGTCGATCGCCTGCTCTACCGTGAGTCCCAGGCCGTGTGCAATCCGCGGGATGAAGTCGTACATCCCGACGTCGTCGCTGAACCCGGAGGGCTTGAAGGTCTGCCCGTCGTAGGCAACCAGGGGTACGCCGGTAGTCTCGTACCCGCGCACGGCCTCGGTGAGGCCCTCATAGCGGCTGGGAGAGACCTGCACGGCGCTCAGGCCGCCTGCGAGCCGAGCCGGGCCGCGGCCCCGTCGCCCTTGACACCCGCGACGCAGTGCTGTGCGCCCAGCGGCAGCCAGCGGAGACCGCGCTCGACGCGCGCCGCCAGCCGCGAAGGGAACGGGAAGAACAAGATGTATTCCCGCAGGACTGGGTCGAGGCCCGTCGTCTTCATCAGGCGCGCGACGGTCCGGCGGTGGAGCAGGATCGCATCGGCGTCGAACTCGCAGCGGAAGACCGCGAGGCGCGTCAACGGATTGAGAGGGTTGTGCTCGTAGATCACGACCAGTCCGCCGGGCCGGGTCACGCGGTGCATCTCACGCATCAGCGGCACGCGCGCGGCGAGAGGGACGTGGTGGAAAACGTTGATGGCGAAGGTCAGATCGAGCGCGTCGGCCTCGAACGGCAGTGCCTTGCCGTCAAACGACTGATAATGGACCGACGGGTTCTCCCGCGCCGCCCGCTCGACCGCCTCGTCGGCAATGTCGACGCCGTGCAGTTCACCGGCTGCCGGAGCCAGGTAGCGGTCCATGGTGCCAACGCCGCACCCGACGTCCAGGAACCGGAGCGTCGAGGGTTCGCCGACTCGCTTGCCGGCCAGCTCGATCAGGTGGCGGGCCTTGACCTCCATGAAGAACTCCGGCTTGGTGGACACGAAGTTCTGAGACTGTCGGACGGCCCGGTAATAATTGTCGGTGTAGGAGTTGAAGTCGGCCACGTCGGCTCCGTGGGTCAGACGGCTTCGCGGTCGCGGGCGTCGTAAGCGGTGAAGACGTTCTCGGGGCGGCCCGCGGCCTCGTGGCCGACGCCGTGCATCCGCCGGATCACATACAGCGGACGGTTCTTGACCTGCTCGTAGATCCGGCCGATGTACTCGCCGATCATGCCCATCACCGTGAGCTGGATCCCGCCGAGGAAGAAGATCGCCACCACCATCGACGTCCAGCCCGAGACGGTGTAGACCCCCGCCAGCTTCAGCACGATGCTTGTGATGCCCGCGAGGAAGGAAACCGCCGACACCAGGAAGCCCAGGTTGAGGACGAGCCTCAGCGGCGCTCGCGAGAAGCTCAGGATCCCGTCGATGGCCAGCTTCGTCATTCGACGCCAGGGGTACTTGGTCTCGCCGGCGGCGCGCTCGGAACGCACGAAGCGGACGCTGGTGTTGCGGAACCCGATCCAGCCGAACATCCCGCGGACGTAGCGATCGCTCTCGCGCATCGCCTTGAAGGTGTCGAGCGCCCGGCGGTCGACGAGTCGGAAGTCTCCGACGTCTTCGGGGATGTCGACGTCGGTCAACCGGCGGAGCAGGCGGTAGTAGGCAGCGGCGGTGAATCTCTTCAGGAAGGTCTCGCCGTGGCGCTCAGCGCGGACGGCGCTGACGACCTCGAAGCCCTCGCGCCAGCGCGCGGCCATCTCGAGGACGACCTCGGGAGGATCCTGGAGGTCGGCGTCCATGACGATCACCGCCTCGCCGCGGGCGTGGTCGATCCCCGCGGTGATGGCCACCTGGTGCCCGAAGTTCCTGGAAAGGTGGATGATCCGGAAGCGCGGGTCGCGCCTGCGGATCCCGAGCATCAGCTCGTAGCTGTGATCCCGGCTGCCGTCATCCACGAAGATGACCTCGGCCGGGGCGTCGAGCTGGTCGACCACCTCGGCGAGGCGCGCGTGAAGGAGAGGCAGGACCTGTTCTTCGTTGAAGACAGGGACAACCAACGAGTAGGTGACCACTGGCCCTCCATACCCATCGCGCCGTGGTTATACAAGGAGGCGCGATTTCAATACTGAAACCTAGTGTCCGGGGTCGTGGAGGGCAAGATGCGAGGGACGTCCGAGGCTTCGGACTCACAAAGCTTTGACACCACTCGACTTACGAGCTAATTCGGGTCCGCTTCGGCCCAGGCGATGCTCGGGACCCCGGTGCGCCAGCTCGAGGGGTCGGCTCCCATCTTGCGGCCGAGGTCCGACAGCGCGGTCATGATCTCCGCGTCGAACATCTCCTCGCCCTCGATCGGGGTGTAGTCGTCCGGGATGGCCACGTACCGGAACTCGATGTCGACTTCACCGCTGTTCCTGTACATCGCCGCCGTGGCCTGAAGTCGCTGGAGCGTCGAGACCAGCGAGGCCCGCATGAGGGTCGAGAGGCTGCGCCCCACGATGTCGACCCACTTCGGCTGCGTGATCGCGGGAGCGAGCTCCAGCTTGGTGTTGACGATGATCCAGAACCTGATCTTGGGGAGAGGGATGCCCGGGTATCGCTCGCGCCAGATCCGGGCGGGGTTGTTCTCCTCGTTGGTGTCGCCCAGGGCGTAGAGCTGCTCGCTGGCGCCCCCATCGACGTACATGTCACCGTCGATCTCGACCGGCGGGAAGGCCGCCGGGATCGCTGCCGACGCCAGGAGCATGGACTGGATGCGATCCAGGTCCCCGGATTCGAGAGCATCGTGGGCCTCGGTGCAGAGATTCCAGACGCGCATCCTGCCCTGGTCGAGGTTCGTCGCCCCGACCAACACGATCCGGTCCTCGTCGGCGCCCTCGGCTACCGCGCGGACGAGATCCTCATCGAACTGATCCCGAACATAGGCTTCGAGATTCTGGTTGTCATACATCGAGATGCGGCTCGGCCAGAACGCCAACGGTCGCCGTTTCTTGATCCAGTCGCTTCCGGGATTGCGGTAGAACCGGTCGATCGTTTTGTAGGCCTCCGAGGTTCCGACGAACGCGAACGGCGCGATCAGCGCTCCCGTGCTCACGCCCGTCACCGTGTCGAACTCCGGCCGTGCCATCGGACCGGACTCGATGGTGCCCCAACCTGCGAGGAACCCGGCGCCGAACGCGCCCTTCGCGCCACCCCCCGAGAGGATCAGGATGTCCTTGACCGGAGGCTCGCCGCCGTTTTCGACGTACCGGTCCCACTCGCGCTTCGCCCGGTCCAGGCCGATCTCCGTCAGCTCCAGTCGCTCTTCGGCGACCTCTCGGAGGTACTCCTGCTGTTGCCGGTGAAGCTCGTCGGGCGGAACCAGCGCCCTCTTGGGTGCGCCGCAGCCCGCCGCCGCGACACACGACACGAGCAAGAACATCGATACGTTTCGTCGGAGCTTCATGGCGGACCATCATACCGCAGAGACGGTCTGAATGGAGCCCATCGCCGGCCGGCACGGCATCGGAGGTAGAATCCGGCGCGCAAAGGAGCAACCCATGAGCCGTACTCGTCTGCTCGAAGCCGATCGCAGCGCTGTGGTGGTGATCGACCTCCAGGGAAAACTCGTGGAGATGATCTGGCGTTCCGATCTCGTGCTCGCCGCAACCCGGCGACTGATGAAGCTTGCCGCCATCTTCACCCGACCCGTGATCCTGACCGAACAGTACCCCGAAGGCCTCGGAGCGACTCACCCCGATGTTCGAGCGGTCTACGACGACGCCGAGACGGAGAAGCGCCACGTCGAGAAGGTCAGCTTCGGTTGCTGTGGCGACGACGGGTTCAACCGGGCCCTCGACGAGGTTCTCCCAGGTGTCCCCGTCGGCGAAAGGCAGATCGTCGTGGCGGGAATCGAGGCGCACGTCTGCGTGATGCAGACCGTTCTCGAGCTCTTGCGGGCCGGTAGCGAAGTCCACGTCTGCTGGGAATGCGTCAGCGGTCGTGGCGAGGAATACCGCCGCCATGCCCTCGACCGCATGCAGCAGGCCGGAGCCGTGATCACCAATCACGAGTCGGTGGCCTTCGAGTGGGCTCGCACCAAAGACCACGAGGCCTTCCGCGCCGTGAACCGCCTGCTCCGGGAAGGCCAACTCGAGGGGTGATCGCCAGAAATCAGTCCATGGTGGCGCCAAGACTGTTGCGTCCGGATGCGGGCGCCATTGTCCATTCGGTGCCCGGCGGCGGACACTAGAGCCCGTGCCCGGATTTGCAAGTCCTTGTTTTTTAGAGATTTGGGTTAACGCCTGCACCCGGCACGCTGCTTGCCCTAACACGCGGCGTGGACTGGCCGCGCACACCCGTTGATCGATTGCAGGATTTCCGTCCGCGTTTCTGCCCCAGAAGAGACTGCCGTCACCATACCCAACCCGAGGGCTTTCGCTGCCGGAAGCACGGCTCCTACAGCACCGCGCGCCGTGACGAAGTTCCTCGCTACCGCTGCATGGGCTGCGGCAGTACGTTCTCCCGCCGTGCCTTCTCCCTCACCTACTACCGCAAACGGCCCGAGCTCCTGCGACCCGTGGCCGCGGGACTCCAGGCCGGCTCCGCTCATCGCCAACTGGCCCGCACGCTCGGATGCGCGCCCTCCACCGTCACCCGGATCAGCGCCCTGCTCGGTCGTCACGCCCTGCTGTTGCTCTGGCGCGCCCTGACCGCACTCGAGGGCCAGGTGGACGAGCCTGTCGTCCTCGATCACTTCGAGACCTTCGAGCTGACCCAGGATCTGCCCTTCGGTGTTGCTACGCCCGTCGGAGCTCATTCGTGGTTCGTATACGGGATCGATCCCGCACCACACGCCCGCACCGGGCGCCGATCGCCGAGGCAGGAACGACGACGGAAACGGCGAGCTCGACGTCCGAAGCGAGGTGGCTACCGCGGTTCTGCCAGCCGAATCCTGGACCATCTGCTTCCCCTTTGCCCCCCCGGTCGCCCTCTGCAGCTCATCGGCGATGGCCATCCGGCCTACGACCAGGCCGTCCGGCGGCATCGCCGTGCCGACTCGATCGAGCTCGAGCGGCATCCCAACCCTCCGAGAGGACCGAAGGGCTCACCTCGCTCGGCTCGCGCCGTCGCCCGGGATCGGGCGATGTTTCCGGCTGACCTGCTTCATGGATTGCTGCGCCATTCCCTCGCCGCCCACAAGCGAGAAACGATCGCCTTCGGAAGGCGACTCAACGCGATCGTCGAGCGGCTGTTTCTTGTCGCGATCTGGCGCAACTTCGTCAAGGGGGTCTCCGAACGTCGCGGCGACCCGACAACGCCGGCGATGCGCCTGGGCCTGACGGACCGGCCGTGGAAGTGGGAACGAGTGCTGGGTCGAAGACTGTTTCCGGACCGCGAGAAGCTGGACGGAGTCTGGCTAGAGCTCTACCGCCGCGACTGGACGACGCCGGAACTGCCGTCCAACACCCGTCACCGAAGGGTATTTACCTTCTGAGAAGCTGCCGACCGTGCTCGGCCGGCCCATGGACCCTTCAACGCAACAATCTGCGCACCACCATGG
>Ga0316191_10000346_pt1 | contig 29595 bp, 29 predicted proteins | sample Eddworburr2cm_MG_FD_204928 | JGI IMG/M metagenome (GOLD analysis project Ga0316191, IMG submission 204928) | Coastal sediment microbial communities from Maine, United States - Eddy worm burrow 2 cm | ecosystem: Environmental > Aquatic > Marine > Coastal > Sediment | place: USA: Maine...
ACGACGGGCATTAATTACACGACGGCCATTCTTGGTGCTCATACGGGCACGAAAACCGTGAGTCCGCTTGCGCTTCAGGTTACTGGGTTGATAGGTTCTCTTCATGGCACGTCACTTTCAGCAGGTTGTACACTCGGGTCACGCCAGGCTGGCGCGAAAGGGCGCAAAGATTACAGTTCTCAGGGTCTTAATGTCAACATCAATACGTCAGATTCGTTTCGCAACAGGGTGTGGATAACTTTTTTCGACAGGTATAGACTCCCCCTCCTGCGGTCAAGGTTAAATAAAAAATTCAAGGGGAGATAAACGGTGGAAGCATCACTCTGGCAACAGTGTCTGGTTCGCCTTGAAAACGAACTGCCGGAGCAACAATTCAACACCTGGATTCGTCCGCTGCACGCCATTGAAAACGGTGACAACCTGCGGCTGCTGGCACCCAACCAGTTTGTTCTCGAATGGGTTCGCAAGCACCATTTCGAGACGATTTCACAAACGCTGCATGACCTCGGCCCGCAAACGGCCACCCGGGTGCAGCTCGATATAGGCAGTAGCAAGAGCACCTCGCAGCCGGTTTCAGGTAGCGGTCAGCAGGTACCGGTTACCTCGGCCTTTTCCACACCGCAGCAGCAACCGGTCACACATAAAAGCAACATCAACCCGGAATTTACTTTCGAAACCTTTGTCGCCGGCAAATCCAACCAGCTGGCGCGTGCCGCATCCATGCAGGTGGGCGAAAATCCCGGCGGAGCTTATAACCCGTTATTCATCTACGGCGGTGTCGGCCTTGGCAAGACACACCTCATGCATGCTATCGGTAACATGATTCTTGACAACAAGCCCGGTGCACGCGTGGTCTATTTGCATTCCGAACGCTTCGTGGCCGACATGGTCAGGGCATTGCAGCACAACGCCATCAATGCCTTTAAGAACTTTTACCGCACGGCAGATGCGCTGCTCATTGACGATATTCAGTTCTTTGCCAAAAAAGAACGCTCACAGGAAGAATTCTTTCATACTTTCAATGCATTACTTGAAGGCCAGCAACAGGTAATCCTGACCTGCGATCGTTACCCCAAGGAAGTAGATGGCCTCGAGGACCGGCTTAAATCCCGTTTCGGCTGGGGCCTGACTGCCGCGATCGAGCCGGCCGAACTGGAGACACGCGTTGCCATCCTGATGAGCAAGGCGAGCCAGAGTGACGTCGAATTACCCAGTGATGTTGCCTTTTTTATTGCCCAGCATATTCAGTCGAATATTCGTGAACTGGAAGGCGCCTTGCGTCGCGTCATGGCCAGCGCACGTTTTACCGGCCAGGTCATCAGCCTTGACCTGGCTAAAGAGGCGCTGCGTGATTTGCTGGTATTACAGGACAAACTGGTCACCATCAGCAATATTCAAAAAGTCGTTGCCGAGTATTTCAAGATACGCGTGGCAGACTTGCTGTCACCGCGTCGCAGTCGTTCAATTACCCGGCCACGACAGATTGCCATGGCACTGGCAAAAGAATTGACGACCCACAGCCTGCCGGAGATTGGTGACGCCTTCGGCGGCCGTGATCACACCACGGTATTGCATGCGACCCGCAAGGTCGTGGAACTGCGTGACAGTGACATACGTATCAACGAGGATTACAACAACCTGTTGAGAACACTGACAACATAGCGTGGATAAGCTGTGGATAATTTTCAGGGTTAAACTTATCCCCACTTATCCACAGCTTGCCAACAAGACAAAGGTAGGCCAGGCGACCACTTATCATTGATGCAATAGATTGAATTTTAACTTGTTTATTAGGTTATACACAGCGATCATGGGTGCTTAATAAACATAATAACCAAAGTAATTAACTTAAAAATATTATTTATTAATTATGAAATTCAGCATACAGAGAGAAGCGTTATTAAAACCTCTTCAACATGTCATTGGCGTTGTAGAACGTCGCCAGACGCTACCTGTATTGGGCAATGTGTTAATCAATGCCAGCAAGAAAAATGTTTGCCTGACGGCGACAGACCTGGAGGTTGAACTGCAGGCACAGGTTGCCGTTTCCGTTACCGAGGTCGGCGACATTACCTTGCCGGCACGCAAGCTGCTTGATATTTGCCGAACCTTGCCCGATGAAGCGCAACTGGATATTTCAGTGAAGAAGGACCGTGCCCTGATCACGTCCGGCAAAAGCCGTTTCACCCTGTCGACCTTGCCAGCCACGGAATTCCCCGTCGTTGATAAAATCAAAAGTGCGCGAAAATTTTCGCTTCCCGAAAAGCAGCTGCACCAACTGATTGAAAGCACCGGCTTCGCGATGGCACAACAGGATGTGCGTTATTACCTCAACGGACTGATGCTGGAACCCGGCGCGGGTCTGTTGCGTGCGGTCGCAACTGACGGTCACCGGCTCGCACTCTGTGACCTGGCCGCCGATGTTGGTGAAGGGGAGAGCCAGCAGGTCATCGTGCCGCGCAAGGGCGTGCAGGAATTACAGCGACTGCTGGAGCAGAGCGATGACGAGTTGGCGATTGAAATCGGAAGCAATCACATTCGGGTGACAACGAATGATTTACGTTTCACATCCAAGCTGATTGATGGTCGCTTTCCTGATTATTCAAGGGTTATCCCCAAGTCGCTTGATAAGCGCCTGTTGATCCAACGCGATTCATTACGCCAGGCATTGACGCGTACCTCCATTCTTTCCAATGAGAAATATCGCGGTATCCGTCTTGAAATATCAAAAAATAACATTAAAATTCAAGCACATAACCCAGAGCAAGAAGAGGCTGTCGAGGAGATTGATGCCATCTATGACAACGATACCATTGTCATAGGTTTCAATGTGACCTACTTGCTGGAAGTGCTTAACGTCATTGACACAGATGAGGTGGAGATCTCTCTGGGTGATGCCAATAGCAGTGCTCTGGTCAGGCGGCCGGGTAGGGAAGACTGTCGTTACGTGGTCATGCCCATGCGGTTGTAGTGTGTTGTACAGTCATTCAACGATCAGCATCCTCGATGCTGGTGCGCACAGCGGCTTAGTGACCCATGGGTTTACAGTCGCTGGAAATCTGTGATTTTCGAAATATCCGGCATGCCGCTCTGGTATTCTCCCCCGGACTGAACCTGGTTACCGGCGAAAATGCCTCCGGTAAAACCAGCCTGCTGGAAGCCATCTATCACCTCGGACGGGTTCGCTCCTTCCGCACACATCACGTCAACCAGCCGATTCGTGATGGACAGGCGGCGTTTCGCCTGGTAGGCCGCTTGCTGCGCGAGGAAGGTCGGGTGGTGCCCATCGGCATCGAAAGGCAGACCGCTGGTTTGCAAGTGCACCTGGACGGTCACGTGGTACGGCGTCTCTCGGATCTGGCCGGCAGTTTCCCGGTGCAGGTGTTGAGTGGTGATACCGCAACCATTCTCAGTGGCGGGCCGCGCTATCGACGACAAACGCTCGACTGGGCGTTGTTTCACGTGGAACAGGCCTACCGCGATGTCTGGCAACGGTACACGCGCGCACTGCGCCAGCGTAATGCGGCGTTGCGCGCCGGGATGCCAGACAATCAAATTTCAACGTGGGATTCAGAACTACTGGCCGCGGCAGAACGGATCCATCATTTCCGTCAGCTGTACTTTGAAGATCTCACACCCCACCTGCAAGCGGAGGTGGGTCGCTTGTTACCCTCCGTGGTGCTCCACTTGAGTTATCACGCGGGGTGGCCCGCTGACTCGACCCTGGCCGAACGGCTGGAACGGGCGCTCGAAAAAGACCGTGCCCTGGGTAGCACGCAGTACGGACCGCATCGCGCGGATTTCAAGCTGACGGTGAACGGTCAGCCATTGCAATCCCATTGTTCCCGGGGGCAGCAAAAGGCTGCCGTGGTTGGTTTCATGCTGGCACAGGTCAAATGTCAGCAGGCTCGATCGGCCCCCATGGGTGCCTTTTTGCTGGATGATCTGGGTAGTGAGCTTGATACGGCGCACCAGTCCCGGGTGCTGGAATCGCTCCGCGAACTTGGTATCCAGGTTTTTGTGTCCGCCATTGAATCGGGGCGCACAGAACTGCCTGACTGGCCGCATATGAGAAGGTTTCACGTGGAACGTGGCGAGATACAGGAAGTGGTATAATCACCGGCTTTACCATAGCGGCTTTAAAAACCCGACAATCAGGCATTCAGGACATCCAAATGGCAGAAGAAAATTCCTATACTTCATCGAATATCAAGGTTCTGAAGGGGCTTGATGCGGTGCGTAAGCGTCCCGGCATGTATATCGGTGACACCGATGATGGCACCGGATTGCATCACATGGTGTTCGAGGTGGTTGATAATTCCATCGATGAAGCGTTGGCGGGCCATTGCAATGAAATTAACGTGATCCTGCATGGCGATAATTCTGTAACGGTCAATGATGACGGACGGGGCATCCCCGTGGATATGCACTCGGACGAGGGGGTATCGGCGGCCGAGGTGATTATGACGGTGCTGCATGCCGGCGGCAAGTTTGATGACAATTCCTACAAGGTTTCCGGTGGCCTTCATGGAGTCGGCGTGTCCGTGGTGAACGCACTTTCCGAAACCCTGGCGATCACTATCAACCGGGATGGCAAGATCCATACGCAGCAATATCACCTGGGCGTGCCGGAGGCTCCGCTAGCAGTGGTCGGCAATACGGACCGGACCGGTACTGAAATTCACTTCAAGCCCAGCAGCGAAATCTTCACCCAAACCGAATATCACTACGATATTCTTGCAAAACGCTTGCGAGAGTTGTCATTCCTGAATTCCGGTGTGCGCATTCGCCTCAGGGATGAGCGCACCGATAAAGAGGATATCTTTGAGTACCAGGGCGGTATCCAGGCATTTGTGGAACACCTTAATCGCAAGAAAACTCCCTTGCACCCGACGGTGTTCTATTTGAGTGCCATGAAAGATGACGTCGGTGTTGAACTGGCCATGCAGTGGAACGATTCCTACCAGGAAAACATCTTTTGTTTCACCAACAATATTCCGCAGCGCGATGGGGGTACCCATCTGGCCGGTTTTCGTGGCGCACTGACGCGCACCCTGAACCAGTACATGGAAAAGGAAGGCCTGATGCGCAAGGCCAAGGTAACCGCCAGTGGTGATGATGCCCGCGAGGGCCTGACAGCGGTGTTGTCGGTCAAGGTGCCCGATCCCAAGTTCTCATCGCAGACCAAGGACAAACTGGTATCGTCCGAGATCAAGGGTATTGTCGAGTCAACGGTGAGTGAGAAGTTCCAGGCCTATTTGCTGGAAAGTCCCACCGAGGCAAAGGCGATCACATCGAAAATCATTGATGCCGCGCGTGCCCGGGAAGCGGCCCGCAAGGCACGGGAAATGACACGCCGCAAGGGGGCGCTGGATATCGCCGGACTGCCGGGTAAGTTGGCAGACTGCCAGGAACGGGATCCAGCCTTGTCTGAATTATTCCTGGTGGAGGGTGATTCAGCCGGTGGTTCAGCCAAGCAGGGACGTGATCGTCGCACCCAGGCGATCCTGCCGTTGAAGGGCAAGATCCTGAATGTCGAGAAGGCACGCTTCGACAAGATGCTGTCATCGGCCGAGGTCGGTACCCTGATTACTGCGCTGGGTTGCGGTATTGGACGGGACGAATTCAATATCGACAAGCTGCGTTACCATCGCATCATTATTATGACCGATGCCGATGTTGACGGTTCTCACATCCGTACCCTGTTGCTGACCTTTTTCTACCGCCAGATGCCGGAACTGATCGAGCGCGGTTATGTTTATATTGCCCAGCCACCGCTGTACAAAATTAAAAAAGGCAAGCAAGAACAATATGTTAAAGATGACATGTCGCTGAACGCCATGCTCCTCAACAGCGCGATCGAGAAGGCACAGCTCTACGTCAATCCGGATGCCCCCGCGCTAGGGGGACCAGCACTGGAGTCACTGGCCAATACTTACATGGCGGTGATGGCCTCTATACGGCGCCTGTCGCGCCGCTATGACGCGACCGTGCTGGAGCGCATGATTTATATGCCAGTGATGGACCAGGACAGCCTGACAAATATGCCGCACATGACGGACTGGTTTGCGGAATTGGAATCACGCATCAATGCCACCCTGGGCAGCGGCCAGCGCTATCAATGTTCAGTCGAGGCGGGTGCAGAGGAAGCGGGTTTCGTCGCCACCATCAGCAAGTGGACGCACGGCATCGTCGCCTCGGAACAGGCACTCGGTATGGAGTTCTTCATTAGCGTGGAGTACCAGCAAATGATGGCGCTGGGGCAGCAGCTCGATGGACTGCTCAGCGAGGGTGCCTATGTCCAGCGTGGCGAGCGCCAGACCTCTGTGTCGTCCTTCAAACAGGCCCTGAACTGGCTGATGGAAGAGGCCAAGCGCGGCCAGCATATTCAACGCTACAAGGGGCTCGGTGAAATGAACCCGGAGCAGCTCTGGGAAACCACGCTCGATTCTGAGAATCGCCGCTTGTTGCAGGTTCAGATTGAAGATGCCGTTGGCGCCGATGATATCTTCACGACCCTGATGGGCGACCAGGTTGAGCCGCGTCGTGACTTTATCGAACAAAATGCCTTGCTGGTCTCGAACCTGGATGTCTAGCCTAAGCCTAAAATACACTATAGCCTAGAGTTTAAATATTTATATATCATTGATAAATATAATAATTATTATATAATACACTCTAATTATAGAGAATAATATAATTATGTGTTGTTTGTCACATTGTATAGCAGCGGCGTCCTCGCCGCGATTCGAGGTATAACAAAAAACAGCAATCGCGGCGAGGACGCCGTCCCTACAAGGTTGTGATTTCTTGCATGCGCTCTTCAATCCAGTCGGAAGCTTCAGCCAGTAGCTGCTGGGCCGATTTGCCGGCTGGATCGATGGGGGCACCGATGCGAACCTGTATGACCCCGGGACGCTTGATAAAGCTGCGACGCGGCCAGTATTCGCCGGCATTGTGTGCAACCGGCACAATGGGATATCCGGTCTGTTCGGCCAGTACGGCACCACCGATACGGTAGCGCCCGCGTTGTCCGGCCGGAATGCGGGTACCTTCCGGAAAGATGACCACCCAGATGCCTTCCTTGAGCCGTGCCCGTCCCTGGGTGACCAACTGCTTGACAGCCGCCCGGCCACTGCCACGTCTAATGTGAATGCATTTCATCAATGCAAGCCCCCAGCCAAAAAACGGAATCCACATCAATTCCCGCTTGGCGACCCAGACCTGAACAGGGAAGATTTGTTGCAGTGCAATAGTCTCCCAGGTGGACTGGTGCTTGGAAAAGACAATGCCTGCATCCTTGGTGATGTGTTCACTGCCCTGTATCTCGTGTGTGAGCTTGCAGGTGATCTTTAGCCACCAGAGGATGAAATGCACCCATACCTGTACCAGTTGCCAGCGTGTTTCGAGAGAAAAAAACACGGTAAACAGCAGCAGGGTGGCAAAGATCACCAGCGAAACAGGAAAGACAATCCAGAAGGCCAGCGATCGTAACCAGAGTACAAAATAGGAAGTGTTGTCTGTCGACATGTGGTTCTTCAGTGGGTGCCTGTGTTTAATAAATGGTTAACAGCGCTGTAGAGATCATCGAATACAGCAACTTCCGGATCCAGTTCCGGACTACTCACGGTACCAAACCCTTTACCCGTTTTGACCAGAATCGGAGTTGCACCCGCGGCCCTGGCTGCCTGGATATCGCGCAGTGAATCACCAATAACAGGTACGCTGCGCAGATCAGTGCGCAACCGTTCTGCGATATCCAGAAGCAGGCCCGGCTTTGGTTTGCGACAGTCGCAGCCATCATCCGGCCCATGCGGACAGAAGAACACGGCCTCGATCATGCCGCCACTTTCGATGACGCGGTGCAGCATGGTTTCATGAATGCGGGCAAGGGTATCGAGGTCAAAAAGCTTGCGTGCAATGCCTGACTGGTTGGTTGCCACCACCACGTGCCAACCCGCGCGATGCAGGCGTGCTATGGCCTCGAGGCTGCCGCGAATCGGCTGCCACTCCGATGGCGACTTGATGAATTCATCGGAGTCTTCATTGATGACACCATCACGGTCGAGGATGATCAGTTGCATCAGGTGTCCCTGAATTCCGACACCCGTATACGACCATTGATCATGCGCGAGTTGCGCTGCTCGAGCTTTTTCATCTTTGCCCAGAAGGCATCGTCAAGTTTGAAGTCGGCCGCAATGGCAGTGCCAAGCAACAGGATCATCAGGTCAGCACATTCCTCGGCGAGACTGTCGAGGTCCTTGCCCTTGGTGACACAGGCGGAAATTTCACCCAGTTCCTCGGTCATCAGGGCGATGCGATAGGCCAGCTCTTCGCCACCGGTATTTTTAAAGTCATGCTTGTCATGGAACGCCTGTACTGCTGCAAGCATATCCCGGTATGAGTCTTTGTTAGGCATTTTAAATTGTGTATCTATTTAGCTGGCCACAGAAACAAAAAGGCGAAAAGCATTTATTCGAACATTTTGCCACGGAATCCACGGAAAACACGAAAAAATAAAAGCCTTGGAAGTAATATTTCCGTGTTCTTCCGTGGCTAATGGGGTTATCCCTGCAGCAGGGAAATGTCGGCAACCTGCAGAAACAATTCAGACAGTGCCTGCAGCAGGGCAAGGCGATTGTCACGCAAGGCAACATCATCCGCCATCACCATGACGTCATCAAAAAATGCATCCACGGGTGTTTGCAGTGCGGCCAGCTGGCACAGGGCGTTGGTGTAGTCGCGTTGCTCGAACAACGGGCGTGTCTGCGTGTCGAGTGTCTGTAGCGCCTGTGCCAGCGCCTGTTCCGCAGGTTCCTGCAGCAGCTTCGTGTCGTAACTGGCGGGAATCGACGTATCAGCCTTGCGCAGAATATTGCGTATGCGTTTGTTCGCCGCCGCCAGGCTGTCTGCTTCAGGCAGTTCTCGAAAGGCCCTGACGGCACGCATGCGTTGATCAAAGTCCAGCGGTCGATGCGGTTGCCTGGCTAGCACTGCTTCGAATACCTGTACCGCATAGCCGGCATCGAGATACCAGGCACGCAGGCGATCCATCATGAAGCTGAATAAAGGATCACCGATGCTGCCGGCATCAAGATCGGCGGGAAAATTGTTTGCCGCGCTGTCGATGAACGCGCGCAGATCCAGATCGAGTTGCTTTTCTATCAAAATACGCAGCAGTCCGAGTGCCGAACGGCGCAGGGCGAACGGGTCCTTGTCACCCGTTGGTGTCTGTCCAATGGCGAAGATGCCAACCAGCGTATCCAGCCGTTCGGCGATTGCCAGTAGCTGACCGGTAGCAGAGGCTGGCAGGGTGTCGCCGGCAAAGCGTGGCTGGTACTGTTCGTCCAGTGCACTGGCGACGGCTTCGTCTTCGCCATCGTGCAGCGCATAGTAACGCCCCATGATGCCCTGCAAGTCAGGGAACTCGAACACCATGCTGGTGACCAGGTCACACTTGCACAGGGCTGCCGCGCGCTGTACCTGATCGACGTTGAAACCCAGTTGCCCGGCGAGGGCAGTGGCAATGGCCGCAATGCGGGTTTGCTTGTCTCCCAGCGAGCCGAGCCTTTTCTGGAAGGTCATGCCGTCCAGTTGTGCGGCACGGCTGTGCAGCGATTGCTTGCGGTCCTGGTTCCAGAAGAATACGGCATCCTCAAGGCGGGCCCGGATGACGCGTTCGTTACCGGCCTTGATCTGTTGCGGATCCTTGCTGGCAATATTGGCGACCGTGATGAAGTGGTGCAGCAGTTTGCCGTGTTCATCGACGACAGGAAAATATTTCTGGTGGTCCTGCATGCTGGAGATCAGGGCTTCTGCCGGCACCTCGAGAAAGTGCGGGTCATAACTGCCGCTGATGGCCACCGGCCATTCCACCAGTGCGGTGACCTCGTCGAGCAGCGCAGCATCGATCAGTGCCTGGCCGCCGAGCGCAGCAGCGGCTTCCATGACCTGTGTGCGTATGGAATCCCGTCGCCGTTCCATGTCAGCCTCGACCATACCCTCCTGTTCCAGTGTCTGGACGTAGGCGCCTGCCTCGGCGATTGCAATCGGTTCGTTGCGATGGAAGCGGTGGCCGCGCGAATAGCGGTCGCTGCTGATACCCAGCACGTTTGCTGATATGGCTTCATCACCGAACAGCAGCACCATCCAGTGGAGCGGCCGCACGAATTCGATATCTGAATTGCCCCAGCGCATGCGTTTCGGCATCGGCAGGGTTTTCAGTGCCTTTTCAACCAGCCCGGGTATCACCTCGTTACTGGCCTGGCCAGTCTCCGTGGAGTGATACACCAGCCAGCTACCCTTGTCGGTCTGCAGTTCTTCGAGATCGCTCACCGTTACACCACAGGAACGCGCAAAGCCCTCGGCCGGTTTGGTCGGCTTGCCATCGGTATCAAAGGCGGCTTTCAGTGCCGGACCGCGTTTCGTAACCTCACGGTCAGGTTGCGCCACGGGTACATCCCTGATGAGCAGCGCCAGCCGCCGCGGTGTGGCATAGGCATGGCTGCTGCCGTGCGTCAGCCGGTTTTCATCCAGCAGCGTATCCAGTGAAGTCTGTAGCGCATCGCGCATGCGACGCAGTGCCTTCGGCGGTAGTTCCTCGGTCCCGATCTCGACCAGCAAATCTCGACTTGGCGTCATACGGCACCGCCGTTGTCGGTGAGCATGGGGAAGCCGAGTGCCTCACGGGCTGAAAAATAGGCCTCTGCCACCTGCCGCGAGAGGGTGCGTACGCGCAGGATATAGCGTTGCCGTTCCGTCACCGAGATGGCATTCCGCGCGTCCAGCAGGTTGAAGGTATGCGAGGCCTTGAGCACCATTTCGTAGGCCGGCAGCGGCAACTGCGCCTCGATCAGGCGGTTGCTCTCGCGTTCGCAGGTGTCGAACCAGTCGAGTAATGAAGCCACATCGGCATGTTCGAAATTGTAGGCCGACATCTCGACTTCGTTCTGGTGATAGACGTCACCATAGCTGATCGGGCCATCGGGCCCTTCGGTCCACACCAGGTCAAAGACGCTTTCGGCTTCCTGCAGGTACATGGCAATGCGCTCCAGACCGTAGGTCAGTTCGCCGCTGACCGGGCGACACTCGAGGCCACCGACTTGCTGAAAATAGGTGAATTGCGAAACCTCCATGCCATTCAGCCAGATCTCCCAGCCGAGGCCCCAGGCCCCCAGCGTCGGTGATTCCCAGTTGTCCTCGACAAAGCGGATATCGTGCACCAGCGGATCAATACCCAGTTCACGCAGTGAACCCAGGTATAGTTCCTGTATATCCAGAGGCGATGGTTTCAGTAGCACCTGGTACTGGTAGTAGTGCTGCAGGCGGTTCGGATTTTCGCCATAGCGGCCATCGGTGGGACGGCGCGAGGGCTGTACATAGGCCGCACGCCAGGGTTCGGGACCGATGGCGCGCAGGAAGGTGGCCGGGTGAAAGGTACCGGCACCGACCTCCATGTCATACGGTTGCAGCAAGGCGCAGCCCTGCCGGCTCCAGTAGTCTTGCAGCGCAAGAATCAGGCCCTGAAATGTTTTAGCTGTCTCTGCCACGGTTTTTTCAGATTATCGTTATGCGGTTTGCAAGCCGCACAGTATAGCGTGCAGTGCCTCAAATTTCGCTACAGCCGCGACCGCGAGGCCAACAATAAATGCACTTTCGTGACAATCTGCGTGTCTCTATGGTAAATGTGACAGATCGATGTGCGCGGCAGGCAGCTTCAGCAGCCGTCACCGCTGGTCGACACATTATTCAGTACCCAGGTGGAGGAAAAGCATGTCCCGGCTAATTCTCGAACCCACACCGCAGGCCCAGTGGCAGGCCCTGGTGCACGAGGCACAGGCAGTCTGCCACCGGCACCTGGATGAATCACTGGAAAGCTACCTGGTGTTCTTGCTGATGCGTTTCGCCGACAGGCCGTACTGTACGGCGCGCATCATGGCTGAAGACTATCTCAATTCACAAGCGCTTCACGGTGAACAGCGTGCCGGGCAGCTGCGCGAGGTCGGGGACCACTGCCTGCTGTTCTCCGGCCTGTTCCCGCAGCTGGCCGAACGCCGCCTGGTACCCGTCAGTTATTTCGTCAACATCGGACGGGGTTCCTACCGGCAATTGTCGACGGTGCTGGATCGTGGCTGGAGTTCGGTCTACAGCCATCTGTCCGAGGCCTTTGTGGTACTGATGGATATCCTGCACGCCATGCGCGGCCTCGGCGGCGAGACCGTGCTGACACCTATCCAGGCCATGGATCTGTGGCAGGATACCGGCAGCCGCCGCTGCTATGAGCAGATGTGTGCTGACGGACATATCAGCCCGGTCCCCGCAAGCACCGACAAACACTGAATCTCCCGGAAATAGTCCGGGTTTTCTGCCGCAGCGAGTCGCGCATGCGGTAGAATCCGCGGGCACTCCTCAACACGCCCGTTGATTCACCATGCCCAGACAAGCAAAAGCTGTTGCACTGATTTCCGGTGGTCTCGATTCATTGCTTGCAGCACGCGTCGTGATGGAGCAGGGCGTTCATGTTGAAGGCATCAATTTTTATACCGGCTTTTGTGTCGAAGGGCACACCCATGCCATCCGCAAAAAGGACCGGCAACGGCCAAAGCGTAACAATGCCCTGTGGTCGGCGGAACAGCTCGGCATCAAGCTGCACATCGTCGACATTATCGAAGAGTACAAGGAGGTTGTTATCAACCCGCAACACGGTTATGGCAGCAACCTCAATCCGTGCCTTGATTGCAAGGTCTTCATGGTCAACAAGGCACGCGAATGGATAGACGCGAACGGTTTCGATTTCATTATTACCGGTGAAGTCATCGGCCAACGACCCATGTCGCAGCGCAAGGATACGATGCCGGTCATCGCGCGGGACTCGGGTGCCGGTGAGCGACTGGTGCGGCCACTGTGCGCAAGGAATTTGCCTGCAACGTTAGCCGAGAAAGAGGGCTGGCTGGACCGCGAGCACCTGTATGCTTTCAATGGCCGTTCGCGCAAGCCGCAAATGGCGCTGGCAAGGCAGTTCGGTTTCGAGGATTATGCACAGCCGGCCGGTGGCTGCTGTTTCCTTACCGACAAACAGTATTCGGTGAAGCTGGCAGACTTGTGGCAAACCCGCGGCACGCGTGAGTACGACCTCGACGATATCATGCTGCTGAAGGTCGGGCGGCACTTGCGGCCTCGAGCGAATTTCAAAATCATCGTCGGCCGCGAAGAAGGCGAAAACCGCTTTCTCGAGGGCTATAGAAAGCGCTTTATCAGTATGATCCCGACCAGTCATACGGGGCCGCTGGTACTGGTCGATGGCGAGGTCGAGCCTGATGATATTGAACTGGCGGCCCGTCTGACGGCACGCTTCAGCCAGGGACGTGATGCGCAGCATGTTACGGTAGAGGTCAGGCACACAGATGGGATGACACAGTCACTGCAGGTCACACCCATGCCAAGCGAAGCGATACCGGGGGACTGGTATGTCTGAGTGCAGACTGGCACTGAAGCGTTGCCTCGTGCGCCAGGTGCTTTCCTAGCATGGCCCCGATCATCGTCGATGCCCGTAACCTGCTCTGTCCAATGCCGGTGATTCGCACCCAGGACGCCGTGGTAAAGTTGCAGCCGGGAGATTCAATCAAGGTGCTGTGTACCGACCCGGGGGTGCTGCATGACATTCCCGCCTGGTGCCGGGTACACGGTCACGAGGTCATTGACATCGAAGAGCATGAGCATGAAATTTCCATTACCGTCCGAGTCGGCCAGTCCGGCTAGATTATTATGAGTCATACGCATCTCCCCGATCCGCTGGATAACCGCTACCAGGACATTCGCAAGGTGACACTGGTTGGCGCAGTTGTCGACCTGGTGCTGGGTGTTGCCAAGATTATTGTCGGTGTTATGGCCAGTTCACAGGCGTTGATTGCAGACGGGATCCATTCATTATCTGATCTGGCAACGGATTTCCTGGTGCTGTTTGCTGCCAAGCATGCGCATCGCCAGGCCGATGACGAACACCCCTACGGTCATGGCCGCATTGAGACCGTGGCGACGGTGGTGCTGGGCGTGTCACTGGTCGCTGTTGCCATCGGCATCTGTTACGACGCAGTACGGCGTCTGATGGCGCCGGAATTACTGCTGCACCCGGGCTGGCTGGCACTGCTGGTCGCGGTGATCTCGGTGCTGTCAAAGGAACTAATCTACCAGTACACCGCAGCTGCGGCGCGTCGTCTGCGTTCAAAGATGCTGCACGCCAATGCCTGGCACAGCCGCAGTGATGCCATTTCCTCGGTCATCGTCGTCATTGGTGTCATCGCAACCATGCTCGGCTACCCCTCTTTTGATGCGCTGGCTGCCGTGGCGGTTGCGCTGATGGTTGCCAAAATCGGCTGGGACCTGCTGTGGCAAAGCCTGCAGGAATTAATTGATACCGCACTGGATCCGGAGAGGGTCGAGGCGATCCGCGAAACCATCATGGCGGTAGATGGCGTGCGTACCTGTCATATGCTGCGTACACGTCATAGTGGCAGTGATGCCCTGGTGGATGTGCATATCCTGGTGGACCCGGCCCTGAGTGTTTCGGAGGGCCACCAGATTGGCGAGGCGGTTCGCTGGCGCCTGATTAAAACCATCGACGATGTCTCGGACGTCACGGTGCATATCGATCCCGAGGATGATGAGCTGGCCTCGTCCTGTGCGGGACTGCCGTTGCGCGACGAAATCCTGCGGCGGCTGGAACAGCAGTGGCAGCACCTGGATATCGGCGAGCGTCTCGACAAGGTGGTGGTGCATTACCTCGATGGCAAGGTACATGTCGAAGTGTTTCTGAACAGCACTGGCGAGGATTCACGGCGGCTGGCCGAGCTGTCCACGGCGATCCGTGAGTCGGCGCAACAGGCGCAGGACATTGGTGATGTGAGTGTCTATGTCCAACACAAGGATGCATCATTATGATGCACGCTCTCGGCTGAATGCACTATAATGGTGCGTCTGTGAATAGAGAGCAATAGCTAACACCGTGAATTACCGGGAGTTGCCCACTGCCGCCGCCATGGCATAATTCGTGCTTCAACAAGAAGCACGATCGTAAGGATTTTAGTGTCCGCCGTTGTCGCTTGATAGCGGCGTGTTATTTTTTAGCGCAAGTTGAATTGGAGGAGTTGTAATGTCTGTAGCAAAAGTTACGAAAATGATGAAGGACAACGAGGTTAAATACGTTGACCTGCGGTTCACCGATACTATTGGCAAGGAGCAGCATGTGACCATGCCCGTGAGCCAGGCAGGCAGCAGCCTGTTCAAGGATGGCAAGATGTTTGACGGTTCCAGTATCGCCGGCTGGAAGGGCATCAACGAATCAGACATGGTATTGATGCCGGATACGACCACCGCCGTGATGGACCTGTTCAGTGACGAGCCGACCATCAATATCCGCTGCGACATTCTTGAACCGATGACCATGCAGGGTTACGAACGTGATCCGCGTTCCATCGCCAGGCGTGCCGAGGATTACCTGAAATCCACCAAGATTGCCGATACGGCTTATTTTGGCCCGGAGCCGGAATTCTTCGTGCTCGACGATGTACGCTGGGGTGCCGACATGAGCGGTTCCTTCTGCAAGGTGGATTCAGAGGAAGCCTCCTGGAACTCAGAGCGGGTTTTTGAAGACGGCAATATCGGTCACCGTCCGACGGTCAAGGGTGGTTACTTCCCGGTTCCGCCGGTGGACTCGCTGCACGATCTGCGTGGCGCCATGTGTCTGGCCCTCGAGGAGATGGGCGTTGCCGTCGAGGTACACCACCATGAGGTGGCGACTGCTGGACAGTGCGAAATCGGTACCCGTTTCGATACCCTGGTCGCGCGCGCCGATCAGAACCAGATTCTCAAGTACGTGGTGCATAACGTGGCACACGGCTACGGCAAGACGGCCACTTTCATGCCGAAGCCGATTGTCGGTGACAATGGCAGCGGTATGCATGTGCACCAGTCGCTGGCCAAGGCCGGCAAGAACATCTTCACAGGTAACAAGTACGGCGGTCTGTCTCAACAGGCACTGTATTACATCGGTGGTATTTTCAAACATGCCCGTGCCCTGAATGCCTTTACCAATGCCAGCACCAACAGCTACAAGCGCCTGGTGCCGGGATTCGAGGCACCGGTGATGCTGGCCTACTCTGCGCGTAACCGTTCCGCCTCGGTGCGTATTCCGTTTGAATCCAATCCGAAAGGCCGCCGTGTCGAGATTCGTTTCCCTGATTCAGCCGGCAACCCCTACCTGTGCTTCTCGGCCATGCTGATGGCCGGTCTTGACGGTATCAAGAACAAGATCGATCCGGGCGATGCCATGGACAAGGACCTGTACGACCTGCCGCCGGAAGAAGGGAGAATGATCCCGACCGTGTGTAGCTCGCTGGACCAGGCGCTGGATGCGCTCGATGCTGACCGCGGTTTCCTGACCGCCGGTGGGGTGTTCACTGACGATATGATCGACGGCTACATCGACCTGAAGATGGAAGAAGTCACGCGCCTGCGCATGACCACACATCCGGTCGAGTTTGATATGTACTACAGCCTCTAATCGGTCCGCAGTGTTGTACCATAAGGCCCCGCTCAGGTAGCGGGGCTTTTTTGTGGGTGTACAACCAGGGGTGAAGCGATGCGCGTGACAGGAATACTGCTATTGATTGTTGCGCTTGCCGCTCGTGCGGAAGTCTACAAGTCCATCAATGCTGATGGTGAGGTCGTTTATTCCGACCGGCCATCGCGGGGTGCCGAGCGCGTGAAGATGCCACCGCTGCCTTCATATACGCCACAGCCGGTAAGGACACTCAGTCGATCTGCAGCGGCGGTTGAGCAGCGGGTGCAATATGAAAGCTTTACTATCTCCAGTCCTGCCAGCGACGCCACAATCAGGAACAATCTCGGCACGGTCGAGATAGACACGCAACTGGCACCGGCGCTGATGACATCGCTGGGCCACGGAATCCAGTTTTACCTCGATGGCGTGGCACAAGGTGCCTTGCTTGACAGTACCACGCTGACCCTGAGCAATGTCGAGCGCGGCGAGCACCGGCTCTCGGCCAGTGTCGTTGATACGGCGGGAAACGTTTTGATAACAACCGCAGAGACAACGGTGTACGTGAAGCGTGCTTCCAAGTTGCTCACTGACAAGCAGGGGTCAGTGACAGATAACCCGGGTTACATTACGGACAATCCGAACCTTGTCGGCGATGACACCTTTCAACCCTATCGGCGCAAGGACATCGCTGATTTCAGTGGCCATGCAGCCGACAACGATGACCCTGATCTGGCGGAGCTACCGGCAAATCCCGGTTTTCGCAACCGCAATCCGAATATTCTCAGTCCAAACCCGAATATTCTCAGTCCAAACCCGAACCTGATTAATCCACCGCAGCCCAAGAAAGACTGATTGCACGCACCAATCTGGTGCGTTCGGTCTGCAGTCGTTATACTGCGGTGATTCCCCCTGTTGCCCACATGTTTTCTTTTACACATAAGTTGTTGTAAATATTGGCCTATATTTTTATTTGTGGAATGGGACCCGTTTTGATGATGTTGGTTTGGTTTTTGCAGAGAACCTCGCTATGACCGCAGATTTCCCTCTATCCGAAGTAAGTGCCGAGCGGATACTCGATAGTATGGGAACCGCGGTACTGGTGTTCGATACACGGTTTCGGCTGATATCGATCAATCAGGCGGGTGAGGTCATGCTTGCCCACAGCGCGCGCCATGTCTGCGGACGCAGCGTCAGCGAACTGGTCCTTAATGCAGAGGAAATGATCGAGCAGATGAACGGCACCCTGTCTTCCGGACGGGTTGTGAATCAGCGCGGCTGCCTGCTGGAGTTACCGGATGCGGCAGACCTGCGCGTCAACTGTACCTTTACACCGATAACAGACAGTGCCGGCAGTTCCCATGTGCTGATCGAGTTGCGCCAGATAGATCACCACCTGCGTATCGAGCAGGAGGAGCGTCTGATCATGCAACAACAGGCCACGCACGAACTGCTGCGCGGACTCGCACACGAAATAAACAATCCGCTGGGCGGATTACGCGGTGCTGCACAATTACTGGAGCGGGAAATCAGTGAGGCTGCGCTGAAGGAATACACCCACATCATTATCAGCGAGGCAGACCGCCTGCAGTCATTGCTGGATCGCATGCTGGGCCCCAACAATTTGCCCAATATCCAGCCAGTGAATATTCACGAGGTGCTCGAGCATGTGCGTGAACTGGTGCGGGTCGAAGCGGGTGAAGGCCTGCGCATCAAGCATGATTACGATCCCAGCCTGCCGGACTTTCAGGCCGACAGGGACCTGCTGCTGCAATCAATCCTTAACATTGTGCGCAATGCGGCACAGGCGCTGGGAAACGAGGGCAGGATCACCCTGCGTACCCGCGTACGGCGTAATTTTAATATCGGCAGCGTCAAGCATCGCCTCGTTGCACGCGTAGAAGTCATTGATAACGGCCCCGGCATTAATGAAGAACTGCGCAAGCAGATTTTTTACCCGATGATTACCGGTCGCAGTGATGGCACCGGTCTCGGGCTGTCTATCGCGCAGGCACTGATCAGTCGTCACCAGGGCCTGATTGAATGCAGCAGTCAACCGGGAAAAACCGTATTTACTATTTTGCTGCCACTGGACGGAAAGCATGAGCCATAACGAAACAATCTGTGTCATCGATGATGACAGTTCAATTCGCTGGGTGCTGGACAAGGCGCTCGTTAATGCCGGATTGCAGGTCGCGCAATTTGATTCTGCAGACAGTGCGCTGCGATCTATCGGCAAACAGGAGCCGGCCGTCATCGTAACCGATATACGCATGCCGGGTATGGATGGCCTGGCCCTGCTGGAGCACATCCATGGCCGTTATCCGGACTTGCCGGTCATTATCATGACGGCCCACTCCGATCTGGATAGTGCTGTTTCGGCCTACAAGGGCGGGGCCTTCGAGTACCTGCCTAAGCCGTTTGACGTCGATGAAGCCGTGGCACTGGTCACACGGGCACTTGAATTGCGCGCCCAGCAACAGATCGAGACCGTACCGCAGGTACTGGAGAATGCACCTGAAATTGTTGGCAAGGCAGCCGCGATGCAGGAGGTGTTTCGCGCCATCGGCCGCCTGGCGCACTCCAATGCGACGGTCTTGATCAACGGTGAGTCGGGTACCGGAAAAGAACTGGTAGCACTGGCATTGCATCAGCACAGTGCGCGTGCGAAGCAGCCGTTTGTGGCGCTGAACATGGCGGCGATTCCCCGTGATTTACTGGAGTCCGAGTTATTTGGACACGAGCGTGGTGCGTTCACCGGCGCGCAAAATCGTCGTGCCGGACGTTTTGAGCAGGCGAATGGCGGTACGCTGATGCTGGATGAGATCGGTGACATGCCGGCCGAACTGCAGACACGCCTGTTACGGGTGCTGGCGGATGGCGAGTTTTATCCCGTGGGTGCGCACACCCCCAAAAAGGTCGATGTGCGCATTATTGCAGCGACTCACCAGAACCTGGAGCAGCGGGTACGTGACGGGCAATTTCGTGAAGACCTGTTTCATCGTCTCAATGTTATACGCATCCAGATTCCACCGCTGCGCCAACGACGCGAGGACATACCGCTATTAATGCAGCACTTCCTGCAAAAGGCTGCCATTGAACTGGAAGTCGAGACGAAAACCTTGACCGTGGAAGCGGCATCCATACTGTCGACACTGGACTGGCCCGGTAATGTACGTCAGCTGGAGAATTTATGTCGCCTGTTAACCGTGATGGCGCCCGGCCAGGAAATCCATGTTGAGGACCTGCCGGATGAATTGATCGCGGCAGATGCCAGTACGTCACAGACGACAGCAGACTGGCAAGGTTTGCTGCGACAGTGGGCACAACAACAACTGGCCGGCGGGGCACAGCAATTGCTGGATGAAGCGTTGCCAAACTTTGAGCGCGTACTCATAGAGGTTGCGCTGCAACAAACCGGCGGACGACGCCAGGACGCGGCACGCTTGCTTGGATGGGGGCGGAATACCCTGACGCGCAAGCTGAAGGAGCTGGAACAGAGGTAGTCTGTTTACATTGGACGTTCATTGGGGTAGTGCGACTTGACCTCATAATGGACGCATCACGGCGTGTGTGCTTCAATCCGCCGTACCGTAATAACCTTGTAGTTATTCTCTCAATGGCTAGCCTGTTTACAGCGCTCGATGCGAACCAGTCTGCGGCTTAAACCGCTGCATATAACGCGTGTGTTGTGGTCTGCGCTGCTGCCACTGTTTGCGCCTTCGGCGGTCGCGGATAACGCTCTGGCGCAATCAGCAGCGTCTGCTGCTGAAGCCACGTATGTTGACCAGCTTATTGATCCGGCGTTGGCCGATGATGCGACGGCAGACGTCTGGCAGAAAGAAGAGCCGCAAGTTCAGGGCCGGCGCTTTTTCAGTATTGAATACCAGCACTATCAGGAGCGCTACGATAAAGCAGGTGACCTTGACGAGGATGGTGTTCAGCTGAACTGGCGGCGTGAGACGCTGGATTACGGCGAGTTTCATCTTGATGCCAGCGGTTACCGTGGGAATAACGATCAGCTGCGTTTCGATAATTCCAGTGGTGGTCGTTTCACCTTGAATCAATACGGCTTCGTTGTGGATGAAAACCGGGTCATGGATAACACGCTGGGTGTTCTGCGCAGCAGCACCGATCCAATGATCACCAGCAGTTTCCGGCTGAATCTGTCATCCACGCTGCTGGCTGGTGGCCAGACACGGGTCAGCCAGGATGGCCTGTCGACGGTGTATGCCACGGCAGGACGTATTGGCCGGCTGGATCCCAGCCAGTTACAGGGTTTCCATCTGGAAGACGGCGAACAGTACGGACTCGGTTACAGCCGGCAATTCGCCGGCAACTGGCGCGCTGGCGCACAGCTGGTCAGTGTGAACGGGTCAAACAATACCCCGGATCATCAAAGTGTCGCTAGCGCTGTGCAATACCAGTCACCGGATGAAAACAATCGATATGTTGGCCATGTGCTGGTTGACAGTGAAGGTCAGTACGGTGTGTGGGCGGACGGTGATAATCGCGTCAATCGCTGGCGGCACCGCTATGGTTTGTTCCGCCTGGACCCGGACCTGCTCTGGTCGGACAACCAGCCGAACAACGATCAGCAGGGCGGCTACCTGCGCTCGGAAATGACAACCCTGCGCTTTAATTTCACTACCGGGCTGGACCTGACGCAGACCAACATTGACAATCGTGCCGATCGCGCCGGCAACAATCTGTATAACGGTTTTGTTAATGGCTCGTGGCGCATGAACCGTGCTACCAGCCTTGGTGGTACACTGACACTGCGTGGCCGTGACGCCCGCGATGAACTCAGCGGGGATGATACTAAAAACATTATCCTGTCGACTTATATATCACGTGCGTTACCGATCGGTACTACGCGTTTGCAGCTGCTGGCCTCACGCATCGAGGAAGTCGGCGATAGTGGTAACGGCTACGGGGTGGTCTGGGACCAGGACTGGAATGCCACGCGCAACCTGTTGTTCTCATCGACGCTGTCGCACGAAACCGAGAGCGGTCTCGATGATAACGAGAAGCGCAGTTCTGCGGCATTGCTGTTTCGCCATGATGTCACGGCAAGCTTGCAATGGAACGGTGACGTTTCTTATGTCCACCTTAATAAGGACAAGGGCGGCTCCCAGAACAGCACCAATGCCTCGCTCGCGGCCGTCTGGCGATTCCTGCGCAACTGGGATGCCAGCCTGAGGATTACCTATAACAAGATCGATAATGCCTTCGATAATGTTGGCGACGGCTTTAGCGGTGATGAGAAAACCCTGTTGCTCAATATTCGCTACAGTCAGAGTCAGGGTCAGCCATTTGCATTAATGGGTGAAGACACCGATGCAGCCGGTTATGGGGACGTGACGGGTGTGGTGTACTTTGATGAAAACGGGGATGGTCGTCGTCAGGCCGGTGAGCGTGCTGCAGCCGGCGTGTTTGTCTATCTTGACCGGCGTTACCAGACCGTGACCGACCGGGACGGCCGCTACGTCTTTGACCCGGTGTCGGCCGGCGAGCATGACGTCACACTGGCCCAGGAAGATCTGCCGTTACCGTGGGGTCTGCTGGATGAATCACCCCGGTCCATATCGGTCAGCGTGCGCAGCACGACGGAACTTGATTTCGGATTGCGTCGCTTGAATGAGTAATACGTGCGTGTCACTCAACACGCTGTGAAAATTTCTCCTTGCCACCATCCCATTCAATCGTGCCGTTGAGCTGCAGTGGTGGTGTGAATGGCGGCGGCGGTTGTTCATCGAACACCGGCTGGAACAGGGGTACCCGCCGTGTCTGCCCGGGCAATATTGGCAGTGGCGTAATTTCGAACTCAAAGCGTTTGCCGGTGGCATCGACTGCGTTGACGAATCCGGTGGTGCGCCCGTGTGCATTACCGCTATTGTGGACGACTACAAAGGGTGTTGGCAGGCCATTATTTTCCGCCAGCAGCGTGTCTTTTAGCTGCAGCTCTGGTGCCGCATCGCCGATGGTCAGGTAGATGATCACCGCAATACGTCCTTTTACCGGCAGATTCAGCGAGCCCGCCTGGGCCTCAATCACGTCTTCCGGTGGGGCTTCAACCAGCAGCGCCGAGCGGCACTCACCCGCCGGTGCATCATCGGGGACGTGTATCTCGAAGCGATAGCGTTTATTACCCTGTGCCGGCAAGCGGATTTCATGGCGCTCAATGCGCATCCAGGGGCGGCAACTGCCCGGTTGCAGCGCCGCAGGATGAAAGGTGGCGGCACCATCCTCGGTCAGGTCCCAGTCGGCGGTACGCATCAGGAAGGTAACCGGCTGGTTTCCGGGGTTATTGATACTCAGCTGCTCGCGTACCACGTCGCCCGGCTTTGCCTTCAGTTCATAGCGCGGTGGTGCGACCAGCACGGAAAAGCCTTCAGCGGCCGTCGTCGACGGAGTGACCAGCAGCAGGGCAAGAGCCAGTAGCAGGTAATCAGGGCGAAATGATTTCAATTTCATAGACTGGTTCCAGGCGCAGCATCCCTGACAGGAAGCGTGCATCCATTTCGAAGGTGAAGTTAAATATATCCCGCATCACGGGTTCTGTAATTCTACCTTCAAAGATTAGCCGGCGGTTGCCGGGTGTAACCTCACCGTTCTGGAACAGTCCGTTGGTCGTCCAGGAAACAGATAGACGTTGCGGATTGTTCAGGCCGCGCACCTGGACAGGTAATACGAGAAAAATGCGCGCCGTTGTGTCGACAAAATCAGAGGTATCCAGCCGGGTATCCACGTTACGCGCATAGGCAACGACAGCATTGATTTCCTTTGGGTCCAGTTCATCGCCTGCTGTTTGGTGTTTCCAGTCAAATTCGATGTTGATTTGCTGCTGCGGGGACAGGGCGTCAGACAGGCGTTGTGCCTGCGAGGGCAGTGCCTGGAGACAAACGAGTAGCAGCAGCAGTCTGCCTAGGGTGCGAACCATGTATAGGTAACCTGGCCGTTATAGGTGCCGGCATCGTAGATATTCCGGTTTTTATAGCTGAAGGTATGCCTGTCGGACACCTCGACCGAACGGGTGAAACTGGCAAGTTGCTGGCTGCTGGTACCGGCAAAGCTGTCGGAAGGGATATCGCCGCTGCTCGACGTCCAGCTGATCTCGGATACCGGGATAGTGGCGCCGCTGCCGTTGTTCAGTGGTGTGGATGAGTCAACCGTAAGAAAACCGGTCAGCGGGTTGGCTGCCGGCGCACGGATGAACAGTTGGATGTCAATGCTGCGGTTACCATTGACAGGATTACCGCTGCCCACATCGTCAGCGTCTACACGGAACCTGACACGACTGATGGATCTACGTTTCCCGACCTGTATGAAGATCTCTGCCGGAGCGTCGTTTTCAATATTGACTACGATGGCCGCGGCCGGATTGTTGACGGTATCGGCCATCCAGCAGGTCAGTACAGCAAAGTTCAGCAACAGCGGCACTGTAATGTCCCTGATCGGCAGGTGTCGGCTTAGCATCATGGTCTTAATCATAGGGTAAGCAACTTGCGCTATGCAAAGCCTGTGCAGGCTAGGGACTGACCGCAGTATAGATAATTTCCGCATCATAACTCCCGGGTTCGACGGGGTGGCTGTTTTTATAGGCATAGGACCAGGTAGCGCGGCGGTCAGTGATATCACCGTCTGTCAGGGTTGCCGTGGTGGTCGTCGCGCCACCATCGCTTAGTTGTGGTGTTTGCAAGTTGCTGGAGTCACTGTGTGCGGTTATTTCTGACAGGCTGATGGCGCCGCTGCTACCGAGTCCGCCGCCGCCGCCATCATTGTCAGCGACGATGGTAATTTGACCGGCGTTGCTGCGCAGCACCACGCTGGCGCCACTGCCGCCACTCGCATTTCCTCCAGTGCCGGGAACAGCGACACCATTACCGACGGCATCCGCTGCAGGTTGAAATGAAATGCTATCGACTGAGGCACCTGCGTTGCCAACCTGAAACTGCAGGAAGCGCGGGATAATGACACGTAGTTTTAGGCGTGCTGAGCTGGTCATGTTGCCACCGGGACCACTCGTTACGCTGCCGGTTTCGGCGTGGACGCCGTATGATATGCTGCTGCATATGCACAGGAATGCTGTAGTAACTACTTGTTTTATAAAGCCATTCATTATTATTATTCCAGGTGACTGCTGGCCGATAGAGCCCTGCATTTTCCTGGTTGCGGCTACCAGCAGGGCCGGCTGCCAAAACCCGATAATCAAAGCTTAGCACAGGCTGTCACTATGCTCACGTGCGCCTTGTAGTGCCTGCTGTCTACCCACCAATGGTCGGTGGTGGTTTGCGGTTGCTGCCTGATAGTAATCTGTACGCTGTGAATCTTCGGACAGCTAAAAAAATCCCCGCACGTGGCGGGGATTGACTGGTTGATTCAGACGAATCGGTTCAGAAGTTTGCTGCCGTATAGGTGATATCGGCATCGTAGTTACCGGCGGCTGGTGTGGTGTTGTTGTCGTAGGCATAGGTCCAGATTGCCGTACGGTTGGTGACGTTGCCATTGCTTAGCGTCACAGTTGTCGAGTTGCCACCACCATCACTCAGCTCGGGGGTGGGCAGTGTGTTGTTGTCACTGGTCACCCTGATCTCCGTGAGGGAGATCGCCCCGCCGGTACCCAGGCCACCGGCACCATTGTCATTGGCTTCGCTAATGGTAATCTCGCCGCCGTTACTGCGCACGGCCACGTTCGCGCCACTGCCAGCGCCGGCATCACCACCGGTACCGGCGATGGGGTTGCCGTCACCGACCTCGGCATCCGTGGGTGCGAAGGTAATGGTGTCGACGGAACCAAGGCTACCGACGCGGAATAACAGGAACCGCGGGATGGTGACCCGCAGGTTCAGGTGTGCATCGGCACTCAGGTTGCCGCCACCGATGTCGGCACCGGAATCGGCCATGACGGCTGCGGGGACACAGCTTGTCATTAGCAGAGCGGCTGTAACCAGCTGTTTGTAAATCTGTTTCATGATTTCTCCTGCATGTCTTAGATGATCCGGGCGTACGTATATCTACGTATCGGTCAGACGTGCGGGAGCTTTAGAGTGACTCTACTGGCTGCAGATGATGGGGGTTGGCCTGAAAAAACTGGCCTGTCAGGGGGATTATCCGCCGGCGCAGGGTGCGGGTGGCGGGGTATGCAGGGTCAGGCTGCCAGTGAGGTCGCTGACCGAGGTCAGTTGGTGGCGGTCAAGGTAGTCCACGATTCCATTGTTCATCTTGCTGCACACCAGGGGGTCATAGAACAGGGCGGTACCGACCCCGACGGCGCTGGCACCGGCAATAAGGAACTCGATGGCATCCGTGGCCGTGGTGATGCCACCCTGGCCAATGATGGGAATGTTGTGCGCCTTGCAGACCTGGTAGACCTGGTGCACCTTCAGCAGTGCTACCGGCTTGATGGCCGGACCGGACAGCCCGCCCTGGTTGTTGCCGATGACGGGGGTGCGTTTCTCGATATCGATAGCCATGCCCATCAGGGTGTTGATCACGGCGAAGCCATCGGTGCCGGCGTCGATGCAGCGGCGGGCATTGTCGCTGATGTCGGTCTGGTTGGGCGACAGCTTGGTGATCAGCGGCTTGCGGGTGACCGCGCGGCAGGCGGCGACCACGCGCGCTGACATGTCCGGGTCATTGCCGAAGGTGACCCCGCCTTCCTTGACGTTCGGGCAGGAGATATTGATCTCGATGGCGTCGATGGGGGAATCATCAAAGCGGCGTGTCACCTCGGCATATTCCTCCACCGTGGACCCGGAGACATTGGCAATAAAACGGGTTTCGCTGAAATCCAGCGACGGCAGGGTTTGCCTGATGACATGGTCTGTACCGGGGTTCTGCAGACCGATGGCATTGAGCATGCCGGCAGGTGTTTCAGCGACCCGGTGTGGCCGGTTGCCGAGTCGCGGTTGCAGCGTGGTACCCTTCAGGCAGACGGCGCCGACATCGCGGTTGGAAAAGCCGGCAACCCGTGTATATTCTTCGCCAAAGCCGACGCAGCCTGATAACAGGATCAGTGGTGATGCCAGCGACAGCCCGCAGAAGTCCACTGCCAGTTTTTGCCGTTCAGTTTCCGTCATTAGTGTCAAATAATGTCACGCTTGCAGGGGTTCCCTGATGTTCCATGTGGTGTTATATCAGCCGGAGATTCCGCCGAATACCGGCAATATCATACGCCTTTGCGCCAACACCGGCAGTGTCTTGCACCTGATTCATCCGCTCGGTTTTGTACTGGACGATCGCAAGTTGCGTCGTGCGGGACTCGATTACCGCGAGTGGGCCAGCGTGCATGAGCATGACTCACTGGATGCCTTTATTGAAACCATCAAGCCGACCCGGTTATGGGCCGTGTCGACCAGGGGCACCCGTCGCTATAGCGAGCCTCGTTACGAGGCGGGTGATGCGTTCCTGTTCGGACCGGAAACGCGCGGCCTGCCTGATGACGTGCTGCAGGCAATCGGTCGCAGCGCCGTGTTGCGTGTGCCGATGACAGCGAACAGTCGCAGCCTGAATCTCTCGAATACCGTTTCCATACTGGTATACGAGGCCTGGCGACAGCAGGCATTCAAGGGTTCAATTGATGGACTCTGATCTGATTTCGCGCGCCAGCAGGTTATGCACGGCCTCTGCAGGTGCCAACCCTTCGTGCAGCACCCGGTAGACCTGTTCGGAAATCGGCAATTCAACCCGGTATCGTTTGGCCAGTTGCACCACTTCCCGGGCCGTATTGTAACCCTCAACGACCTGTCCAATTTCCTTCAGGGCGATATTAATTTCGCTGCCTGTTCCCAGAGCCAGCCCCAGGCGCCGGTTGCGCGACTGGTCATCGGTGCAGGTCAGTATCAGGTCGCCGACACCCGCCAGACCCATCAGCGTTTCACGGCGTGCACCCATGGCATCGCCGAGGCGGATGATTTCTGCAAGCCCGCGTGTAATCAGTGCCGCACGGCTGTTGGCTCCGAATTGCATGCCATCGGCAATTCCTGTGCCAATCGCAAGGACGTTCTTCACCGTTCCACCCAGCTGCACACCCACCATGTCGTCACTGGTGTAGGCACGCATGGTGCCACCATGCAGACGGCTTGCCATGTCATTGGCAAACACCGGGTTGTTGGACGCGACGGTTAGCGCGGTCGGTAGACCGGCAGCGACTTCCCCGGCGAAGGTCGGTCCGGATACCACGGCAGCTGGATAGCTCGAGCCCAGCACATCCTCGAGGACATCGCTCATAAACTTGCCGCTGACATGTTCCAGGCCCTTGGTGGCCCAGGCGATGCGCGATTTTTCATTAAGCAGAGGCGCAACACCGGTCAGCACTTCGCGAAAGGCATGGCTGGGAACGACGATTAACAGATCACGATTGGCCTGCACAGCCCGGTCCAGACGGGCCTCTATGCTGAGGTTTCCAGGAAATTGAAAGCCGGGGAGAAACTGCCGGTTCCGGCGTTCCCGGGACAGTGTCGCCATGAAGTCTGCGTCATGGCCCCAGAGGCAGGGTGTATTGTGATTGCTGGCCAGCCGGATGGCGAGTGCAGTGCCCCATGATCCGGCACCGAGGACTGTTATTCCCTTGTCGCGCATTAATTCGCAGTGTCTGCCGTGTTTCCGTTAAGCCGCCTGTAAAAGCTAGTGTTCTGCCGGCGATGTTTCTGCAGACTGCATTTCCTCAAGCCGCTTTTTATACATGAGATCAAAGTTGATAGGTGACAGGAGTAGCTGGGGAAAACCGCCCTTTGTGACCAGGTCGGATACGGCGGCACAGGCATAGGGATACAGGAAGCGGTTGCAAAAGACATTGTGAAGGTGTTGAACTTCGTGGGGTTCATGACCTGTAATAGAAAAGATCCCTGCCTGGTGTACCTCGGCAAGATAGGCGGTTTCGCCGTCTACAGTCACGGTGACGGTGAGCGCGAGTACCACCACGTGCTGACCATCATTGGTCACCGCCGCACTGTTGCCGATTTCGAATTCAAGATTGGGTTTCCACTCTTTAAGGAAAATAGCGGGTGAGTTCGGCGTCTCGAATGATACGTCTTTAAGATAGACCTTTAGCGGCTGAATGGATTTCTGTTGTCCCTCGTTCTGGGGAGCTGCCGATGGGTTATCCGCCATGGTTAGGATTCCTGTTCATTTTGTTCTGATATGGAAGACCAGTTAAGTGTTTTTGGTCAGTGGCAGTTCCGCCTTTTGCCAGGCCAAAACACCGCCTTTAAGGTTATATACCGACTCAAAACCCTGTTTGCTGAGCTTGTTGCAAAACGCTATTGAGCGTTGTCCACGCTGGCAATAAACAACCACCGGACGTTCACGGTATTTGCTCAGGGACGCCGGAATGTCTGCATTCCCTGTTGGCACGTTAACGGCATTTGCAATATGGCCTTCACGATAGTCCTTGTCGGTGCGCATATCAATCATGGTGGCATTCTCATGATTGAGCAGGCGGGTGGCTTCGGCGGGGCTGACCTCTTTGACCCGGCTGAGGCGCTGCTGTATCTCGGACACAATCAGCATCACGACAATGGCAAACAAGGCCAGCACCAGCAGACGATGGTTACCGGCAAATTCTATCAGCTGCTGCGTATCCATCAGGCTAGAAGTCTTGGTTGGGAGAAAAGAGTGTTCAGGGTGTTAAGTTGAAGGGTGTCACTAAGGGCTATGGCAAAATACTTCACGCATCATGCCAATCAAGCGCAAGGTGCGCGAATCACCGACACGGTAGTAAACGCGGTTGGCGTCCTTGCGTGATGCAAGAATGCCCTTGTCCCTGAGAATAGCGAGATGCTGGGATATATTGCTTTGCGAAGTGCCAACACGCTCAACGATGTCCTGCACGCTGATTTCCTGATCGCCGAGCGTGCAAAGAATTTTCAACCGTAGCGGGTGCGACATGGCCTTCAGGGAGCGCGAGGCACGGTCTATATCTTCATCACGCGTGATGAGTGATTCGCTGCTTATAATCATGCTTCCGCCCCTCAAATACCTGATTTAATTGTAGCTTACTGCATTCATTATTAAAACATTATACAATAATAAGCCGT
>Ga0316191_10000348_pt1 | contig 29573 bp, 28 predicted proteins | sample Eddworburr2cm_MG_FD_204928 | JGI IMG/M metagenome (GOLD analysis project Ga0316191, IMG submission 204928) | Coastal sediment microbial communities from Maine, United States - Eddy worm burrow 2 cm | ecosystem: Environmental > Aquatic > Marine > Coastal > Sediment | place: USA: Maine...
ATCGGTTGAAACCGCAGCCAGAAGCGGACAGTCCCATGTTGGAGGAAGGCGCATAATCATCGCTACATCGTCATGACCCCGCCAAACAGGAGAAAAGCGATCAACAATACAATTAGCGGCGAAGCTGCGGCGCCGATCACGACGAGGGGCCGCTGATCAACTCGCTCAAGGCGCTTAATATCCGAATACTGGATGGTGACCACCTCACCGCGCGTAATGTCAGTACTCGTATCGCCAACCAGCTCCGTCTCACGTATCTCGGTCACGCGGAAGCTGAGTTCCCGACCACTTTCGAGTTCAACCTCCACCCGATCGCCAGGTTCTAACTCTGTCGCAATCTTCTCGTAAGTACTCTCAACGGACCGATGTGCAACGCACCCAACGAAGGCCAAACAGGCGACCAGAACTGTGGCTCGAAAGAACATCTTTCGGAATATCACTACGGCCTTTGACATTGTTGTTCTCCCTGAACACGGGCGGCATTTCGGCACGCGTCACTATAGCGGCGACGGAGGGTGCGTGTCATGGCTCGGAGCAACAGGATCTTTGGCTACATCTGGTAGTTTCCAGCCTTCCATATCGGCAAGATATTGGGAGCGGCTAAAGGGCTGCTTTGGGTCGGAAACAGACGCTCAGACCGGATCTGGAGTAAGGTCTGGATAGTGCCTGCACTGAATGTCCGTATTTGGACAGAAGAAGCAGTGGCGCGGCAAAGAAGACCCCGCCAGAACGGCGGGGTCTTTCGGGGTCACAAAGTCGACCTTAGTGAGTGCTGTAGCCTCTTCGGCCCACAGAAACGCTGCATTCGGCAAGTCGAGCATTGAGCTTGCCGGCCACGGAGTCGGCATCGGCTGACTCCTTCTGCCAGGTATCATAGGCCTTGCCGAATGCTGCGGAGTCCGCACTCCTGCCAAGCCAATAATAGCTTTTCATGTCATGACTCTGGATCGGCGCAGCGACTTCCGCGTGGTAAGCGTTCTTCTTGCCCCATTGCTCATTGAAGTCGTTTGCGATGGCACGATAGTCGGCCAGACTGCACCCTTCCTTAAGTTCGAGCTGGATGACATCCAAATGGTCGCCTAGGGCTGCAAACGGTATGAACATCAGCGCTGTTAATAGTATTTTTCTCACTTTAGCTCCTCCCATCGATGAATAACAAAGACCCGCGACCGCACCAGATAGCGGTCTCTTTCTAATACCCACTATGTCACTGCGTGTCGGAGGTCCGACCCGAGTGTACTCCACATGGATGAGTGGCATCGGCCCCCGTGAAGCGTTGGGCAAGTGCCCTGACTTGTTCACTGCCTGGACGGGTCAAGAGCTCCCAAGGCCTATGAGTGCCACCGACGCGCCCGGGTCTGGCGGCATGGAAATCGAGACATTCAGATTTCCCCACGGCATGAACTGCATGCCCAGGCCTGACATTGGGCTTCCTGCTATCGGCCAAATGCAGACCTCTACTTGTAGTGCCACCAGCGCGTCACTAAAGCTACACGCCGTGTACATTGGCTAGACTCAGAAGGCCGCGGCGCGGCGCTCCCGTCAGCCAGCCGGCCTGGCCGGCGAATGGCAGACAAACTGCTCTCGCTAAGGTTTCATTGCGCAGGTGTTGATGCCGAAAATTGAATAGACCGGGCAATTGCCGATAAGACCCGTGACCAGTGGCACTACCCCAACCCAGCCCCAGGCAGTTTTCGGGCCGAATAAGGCCAGGCTCAGCAGTACGGCGCCGAACACGACCCGCAGCACTCGATCGACAGTACCCTCGTTCTTGAACGCCATCTCAGGCCTCCTTTCTTAATAATGGTGGACGTAACCTGTGTATGGTTGATTTCGTTTTCCGACGAACCGGATTTCGGCAACTTAGTCAGGCAGACCCGAATCGGTCATGATCTGGATACGCCTCTATTTCAAAAGTAAGAGGCCCTGGAGAAATTGACTATACGTAGTTTAGGAAATTACGAAGTACTGTTTTGGGTCGGAAGCAGACGCTCACAGGCAATCGCACAGCGGGCGGTCCTTCCTCTCCCGGGTTTCCGCAACTTGCTGTCCGCGTTTTCTCTCGTCAGTGCGGCGACTACGCGAATAACCCACGACGATTCAGAAATCTCTCGAAAAAGTGACGAGGTTCTAACAAATAAGTTAAAAGACAGATATAGAATGGCAATCGCTCAGGGTGCTCGGGACACAAGACAATGTTGGGAAAACAGCTGCTTGCGATTGTCGTGCTGGCGATATCGTGGAATGGCCACGCCGGCGCGACGGAAGTCGCGCCATATCTGGAGTCTCCGCTGGAGGGACATCCACGAGCAAACGCCGGTTTCGCGATCAACGACGGCACGTCGAGTATCCGTGCGAGTGTCGCCGTGAGGTCGGATTCGGCTGAGACGAAAGCGCTCCCGCAGGTCAGCTATGAACGGGCCCTGGCCGACAGGATCGGCCTCGTAGCCCGCGTGAAACTGCCGGACTGGAATGGCGATGTCGGCCGATCCAGCGCCGCATTCGACACCCGCTTACAGTTCGAGCCGCGGACTGCTTTCGTAGATCGCATCGAGGGCCGAATTCATCGTGCTGTGGACGGCGTCGAGCGCCACTCGCTCAGACTGGGTTTCTCGGACAACCTGGGGCAGGATGATAGCCCCGGCTCCCTGGTGGTCAGGGGCAATGCCATCATAGAAGAGACCCTGCGACCCGCGGACGGAAACTCCCTGGGGATGGGCGTAGAGGCGACCGTGACTGGCTTCTCAACACCAGGGCTCGGACTCGATTTTCTGGAGTTCGGAGACGCCTCGAGCAGCTTGAGCCTCAGTTTGCGGCGGGCATCCGATGTCGCCGCGGAACAGGGAAGCGTGGCCTCTTTTGCCTATGACCATGCCTGGGCCTTCCAGGATTCCGCTCAGCTGCGGCTGAAGTTGCAGGCCATCCAGGCAGCCGATCGCGTCGAGCCGGTCATGGGGATCTCATGGCAGGGGGCCTTCTAGGCAATCTGCGATCCCACCACGTCGTCGGTATCGGCTACACGTTCGCCGTCTGTTAATCGTTGCGTCCGACCGCGGCCAGCGCTCCCTGGACGCGATCGGCATGCTCCGCGAAAAGCACATTCCGCAAGGGCTGCAATCGTGACCCGTCGCTCCGCGGGCCGAAGGCGATTGCTCAGCGGGGTTGGTGGACGGGTCCGGCCGGGAACCCGTCTGGACCGTCGTCTTCAGCCAGAAGCAGCCTTTGTTATTGATGGCCTGGGCCGATTACTAGGACGGAGCGTCTGGCTGCTGTTCGCGCTCCAGCGCGTCGGCGTCGGCTGGGGACAGCCCGAGCGACTCGCGCAGGTGGTTGAGAAGCGCACGCTCCTTGTCTGAAATACCACCCTGTTGCCGGGCGTCAGCGAGGGCTGCCTCGTAGACCTGCATCTTGCGATGTGCCACGTACTCCGGCGTGTTCTGCGTGTTGGGCATGGCTGCGCTGGCGATGCTTTCGGCAAAGCGTTGCAACGGTGTCAGGAAAAACACGACGACCGCGGCCGCCAGCAGGCCGGCAAAGTCACCCAGTTCGGCCGACAGGAAGCGGTCCGCGCCTTCGGATAGTAGAAATATGATCGTCACGACGACCGTGGCCAGCGTTGATTGCTTGATAGTCCAGCGGATACGCAGGTCGATGTCAAAGAGTTGCGCGCGCAGGATGCCATAGGCAATGAGCGGGACGGCAAGGAGTGTGCCGAGCGCATAGACGATCTTCACCAACCACTCGAAATTCGTCTCCATCGTTGTGTACGTCCCGGTCCATGCCATCCAGATCGAGGCTCCGTAGACGAAACCCCAGCAGACATCCCGGATTCCGAAGGCGATTGTAAATGCACGGGCGCGGTCGCGAGCCACGCCTGGCGCCGCAATGCGCCAGGCATGAATCGAGACCACCAGCGCATAGGTAAAAAGCAGTGACAGCGCCAGGTACAGGAACGTGGCTCCGATGAGTGAATCCCAAAAGACAGCAGAGCCCAGCGTGACAAAGAACAGCACGACCGCAGCGGCCGCAACACTGACGCGCGCTCCTTTTGCCGCGAACGGGTGGGTGAGTTTCGTCTGCAACGCCGCGGCGAGGAACGGCGGATAGAGCGCAAACACCGCGGCATCTGCCATATGGTGAGAGATAAAACTGACAATCCCGAGAACCGGATACTGTTCATAAACACTGTCCGGCACCCCCAGCGCGAACTCAGGGAAACCCGCCGTGGCGAGGCACAGGCCTTCGACGACCAGCAGCAGAGCGAGCTTTCGCGCGGTGCTGCCAGCGGATCCGACGCGGTAGAGCACGACCGCCAGGGACCAGCACGCCGCAATGGCCGCGAGGCCGAGGATGCCAATCAGGGTGACTTGCTGCATTCGTGCAATTGATCCCGCCCATGAGGTTGGGGTCAATAAGCTAATTGGTATCTAGAAAAATCTCAATGCGCGACTCGGGTCGCAAGCAGGCCCGACAACGGGCGGAGACCACCCGCGCTGCAAGAGTCACGTTCTATCCGAATCCACCCAATACCGGCGCCGTAGCAAGACGCCTCCAGGCACACAAGCCTGTTGCCCGTCCGCCAATGTGGAAACGACGTTTCAGCGGGGTCCCGGCAGCCCGGTTCCAGACTGCTGGATTTCGGCGGCAGGGGTGCTGCCAGGCCGGCATGCTCTCCTGCGGATGGACTACATTTAGATTGATGCGGGTGTTACGCGAGTCACGGGGGCAACAGAAATGACTGGCGCCGAAAGTGCTCCGACGATGGTGGATATCGGCGTCCGGGAGCCGGTATGGGATCGGTTTTTCTGGGTCGCGCCGCTGGTCATCGTGGGTTCCAGAGAGGCTGATGGCGGGTACGATCTGGCGCCCAAACACATGGCGTTTCCCATGGGCTGGCAGAACTACTTCGGATTCGTCTGCACCCCAAGGCATGGCACCTACAGCAATGTGGTCAGGGAGTGTGCTTTTACAGTCAGTTACCCGCGACCCGGCCAGCTGGTAGAAGCCAGCCTGGCGGCGTCGCCGCGTGAGGAGGGCGGCGAGAAGCGCATCCTGACCGCCTTGCCGCAGCATCCGGCCACTGTCGTCGACGGACAGTTTGTTGAAGGCGGCTATGTGGAGCTCGAGTGTCGACTCGAGCGTATGGTGGATGGTTTTGGCGAGAACAGCCTGATTGTCGGCGAGGTGGTAGCCGCCCGCGTCGCCGAGGATGCTCTGCGGGTGTCGGATGGAGACGATGCCGACTTGCTGCGATCGGCACCTCTTCTGGCGTACCTGCATCCGGGCAGATTCGCGCCCATCGGGGATACACTTTCGTTTCCGTTTCCCGCGGGCATGAGGAAGTGAGATGGACGGATCTTCACGCCCCGCAGCAAGGGAAGTCCTCGACTACGTTCAGACACGACGCGACGACTTTATCGACTTGTTGAAACGCATGACCCTGGAGGAGTCACCCTCGGTCGTGCCCGAAGCGCAACACGAGATCCGTGCGGTCATCGCGGCGGAGTTTACGCGGCGTGACATGCGCGTGCGCCCTGTGGCCGGACGGACGAGCGGTGGCATGCTGCTGGCGGCGCCTGCAGCCCGCCAAAGAAAACGGCCGCTGCAGCTCGTCCTCGGTCACTACGATACCGTCTGGCCGATCGGCACCTTGGAGCGCATGCCGTTCGAAGTCGACGGCGATTGCGTGCGTGGGCCCGGTGTCTATGACATGAAAGGCGGCATCGCCCAGACGCTGATTGCGCTCGATGTCCTGCGCCGCTTCGAGGTCGAGGTCTCTGTCACTCCGGTGTTCTTCGCCAATTCGGATGAAGAGATCGGCAGTCGCGACAGCGGCCGCTGGATACACCGCCTGGCCCGCAGCATGAACCGCGTCTTTGTTCTTGAGCCTTCCCTAGGACAGGCCGGGCGACTCAAGACCGCTCGCAAGGGCATCGGCCGATTCACGGTCGTTGTCGAGGGCAAGGCCGCCCACGCAGGGCTGGATCCTGGCGGCGGCGCCAGCGCCATACTCGAGCTGTCGCACGTCATCCAGCAACTGTTCGCGCTCAATGATCATGAGCGCGGGATCACGGTCAACGTCGGCACTATCGACGGCGGATTGCGACCGAATGTGGTGGCGCCCGAAAGTCGTGCGGTTGCCGATGTGCGGGTCGAGACCTTGGCTGACGCGGTACGAGTGGAGCAATCCATCCTCAAGCTGCAGTCGACAACGCCGGGTACCCGCCTGGCGATCGAGGGCGGATTCGGGCGGCCCGCGCTCGAACGCACGCCGGCCAACCGGAAGCTCTGGGATCTGGCCGTGGATCTCGGTCGGGAACTGGGCATGGATCTCAAGCAGGGTCTCGCCGGCGGCGGCTCGGATGGCAATACCACCAGCCTGTACACGGCGACTCTGGATGGGTTGGGTGCGATCGGAGACGGCGCCCATGCGCCTCACGAGCATCTGCTCATCGGGCCCAGCCTGGAGCGAGCCGCGCTGCTTGCGACGCTGCTCATGGCAGATCCGCTGGAGATGGAAGAGAGGCAGAGAGCAGGAGTCGCATGATGGCCCCCTATCGCTTTTTCGCATCGGTCACCCGCAAGTCGGACCTGTGGAATAACCCGTTCGAAGTCAACATCCTGCCGAAGAAAAACTGGGCTACCGGGGACTTCGTCCTGGGACGCGTCGCCGGCACCCGCAACCGGCTGCACCAGTGTGAAACCAAGACAGGCCGTACCGCAGAGATGGTCCGGGGCGACGTGCTGGTCGGAGCCCTTGGCAGGCGGGCCGCCACGCTGGAAGGGGTCGGCGACTGGCGTGAGATCGGACCGGATCTGGAGATGGATGCGCTCACAGGCGCCGGGCTGTTTGGCAAGGCCACGTCCGTGACGCCGTTGCTCCCCGACCTGATGCGACTGACCTACCTGGGCCACGCGGTACGTGAAGGCAAGAAACTGATGATGGGGGATTTCGTGACCCCTGTGCCGGAGCGCAAGCTGATCATGCCGGTGATCCTGTTGATCGGCACCTCTATGTCTGCCGGAAAGACCAGCGCCGGACGGGTGGCCATCCGGGCGCTGAAACACGCGGGTTTCAAAGTGGCCGCTGCCAAATTGACCGGCGCCGCGCGCTACCGTGATGTCCTGAGTTTCAGGGATTCCGGCGCAGACGCGATCTTCGATTTCGTCGACGTCGGTTTGCCCTCGACGGTCTGTGAGCCGGACGTGTTCCGCTCCGCGATCGGCCAACTGTTGTCGCAGATTCAGGCGACTGATGCAGATGTGCTGGTGGCCGAGGCCGGCGCGTCCCCGATGGAGCCTTATAACGGGACCATCGGCATGGAGATGATCAGGGATGTAACGGCATTCACCATCCTCTGCGCTTCCGACCCGTATGCCGTGATCGGTGTGAAAGAAGCGTTCGGCATTGAGCCAGACCTGGTGGCGGGGCCTGCGGCCAACACGACTGCCGCCGTCGAACTGGTGAAGCGGTTCACGGGCATACAGGCTCTCAATTTGCTGGACCGCCCTTCCTATATGGTGCTCAAGGACATGCTGGTAGGCCGACTTGAACAGATGCGTGGCTTGAGAGCCTCGGCCGCGGGCAGGCGCTGATCAGGCGCGAGCGGCTCCCCTTGACCGACCGAGTAGCGACCCGAGCAGGTGGAGTAGATTGTTGGTGGTCCAGTAGAGCACCATCGCTGCCGGAAACGTGTAGAACAGCACGAGGAACAGGGTGGCCAGGAAATACAGCTGGCGACGTCGCGCCTTGAGCATGACCGGATTGAGATGCGGGTCCTGGTGGATGGCCGCCGCGACCACCGTCAGTAGCGTCATCAGCCAGGGCAGCAGGTTGAGGTCTTCGCCGAAGAACGGGATATGCAACGGCAGCGGCAGGAGAGCATCTGGTCTGGCCAGGTCTGCCACCCATAACCAGGACACGCCGCTCAGGAAAATATTTTCGCCGAGCATCGCGAATGCAGCGATGAAGACCGGGATCTGGATGGCGTATCCGATGAGGCTCTTCAGCGAATACCACGGACTGATACCGTGGTCACGGTAGACCGCGAGTATCCGCTCATGACGCTCCTCACCGCGGAAGCCTTCCCTGGCCTTGTCGATTGCAGGCTGAAGGATCGAGCGTTGCTGGTCGACCCGGGACTGCAGTCTTTCCGCCAGGCGTGTGACCGGCCACATCAGTAGCTTGACGGCCACTGACAGCGTCATGATAGCCAGTCCCGCATTGCCGATTACGCGCTGTATCCCGTCGAGCAAGAGCAGCAGGCCCGCGGATACGGGCTTGAGCCACCACCACAGATGGGCGAACAACAGTGTTGACAGGCCGCCCCCCTGTTGGCGCAGGGTCTGCCTGTCGACCGGCCCGGAATAGAGTGTCAGCGACATGCTGGTGGCGGCGGAGTCCAGTGGTGTCAGGCTGAGGCTGTTGGCCTGCTCTCCGGCAGCGCCCGTCAGTCCGCTGGAGTCGACAAGAGGGCTCGCCAGTAAGGCCCAGAAGCGACTGCGAACGCCGGCCCATTGCTGCGGGTCGACGGTCGCAGGCCAGTCTTCGCCGTCATCCAGCCGGGTCTCGCCCGCCGCGTAGATCCGCACGCGCCGCACACTGGCATAACCGGCGCTGAAGCCCGGCATGGGTGAGGGGCGGAAGGCCGAGTCGGTGGACAGCTTGTACCGAAGGCCGCCGACCGGGCTCGTCGCGGCCGAGACTTTCACCAAGTAGCGTACGCTGTAGCGGCCAGGGATCAGTTCGTAGGTCTGGCGCAGACGCTCTCCGGATGGCCTGACAGACTCGAAACCGATCAGTATCCGATCGGGACCGTCTTCCCGCCATTGGCGCACCGGCTCACCCGGGTCAGCAAGGCCCGCCGGTATCCCGGCGTGATCTGTGTCGACATCGCTTAGGAAGTGGCGGCAAATCGCCCGGTCCTGCCGAGCGGATCGATCCTGCAGGCAAGCGCCCCACTCGAGCGGCCGTCCCACGTCGTCGAACCTGATCCGCAGTGTCTCCGTCTCCACCAGTGTCGCGGTGGCAGCGGTGGCCCAGGACGCCATCGAGACCGCCAGCGCAACAACCATGATCGCGGTCTTCATCAGCGATAGAACCTGCTCATGTCAGCGAGTGCGCTGCGCAGAAGATCGCCGTCCAGGTCGACGTCATCGAGCAGTCGATAGTCCCTGTCGCGGAGTTCGAACACGGCTCCCGGGTAGCTGACCACGACGTAGCCCGGCGTGAGTACCGCCCGGTTGTAGTAGCTCCCCAGTATCAGGTAATTCCAGTCCTGCTCTCCGAACAGATTGGTGCCGACGGAGTAGGCGCGGGCCGGTCCCTGGCAGCCGAAGATCTCTTGCATGAGCGTCGGCACGAAGTCGTAGTGCGAGGTGCGATGGGCGAACATTCTCGGCGCACGACCGGGCCAGTGGATGATCATCGGAGTACGGACCTGGAAGTCCGTGAACCCCGATCCGTGGAACCACAGATCCTGACCGGAGTCGTTGAACTCCTGTCCATGGTCGCCGGTCACGACCACCACTGTGTCTTCAGTGAGCCCGGCGCCGGCGAGTCCCTGCAGCGCTCGTTTGACGAGATGATCCGAGAAATAAATGCGACGAAGATACTCGAGCCGATGGAAGGCCTGGCGGTTGCCCTTCAGCCTATCCAGGTCATCGGCGGTCAGACCCGCCGGCATCGGGAAACTAGTCGGGACATTAAGTGTCGGCAGGTCCAGTTGCAGGTAGCCGAACAGCGGGGCGTTGGAACGCCTGTCCCGCAGAAGGCCTTCCCATGCCTCCACCGCCGTCAGGTCACGCGAGGCATCCCCGTCATTGTCGTGATCCTCGAACTGCGACAATCCGGTCACGTTTGCGAAGGCGGTCCGATCCAGGTGGGCCGGGCTGCGCAGGGTGTATCCCGCGATGATGCTGAAATCGTAACCAGCCTCCAGCATGGCCTCGGTCAGTACCGACGGGCGCTGGACGTTGTAGAAGGCGTCGAAGTAGCTGGAAGGCAGCCCATAGAGCAGCGAGAATAGGCCCATCCTGCTGGAATTCCCTCCGCTGTAGTGAGCGAGGAACTGCAGGGACCCGGCGGCATACTCGGACAGGAACGGCATCTGATCCGGGGTGATGGAGTCGAAGCGCAGGCCGTCGAGGAGGATGACGAGGACGTTCGGCCGGGCAGGATTCGCCTCGCATTGGAGTGGCTCCAGCGGGTAAGAGAGTTCTCCGCTATCGCCGTCGCCAACCCTGCGCGCCAGACGCGCTTTCCTCGCCGTCTCCGGGTCCACCCATCCGGCTCTTGCCAGGTAACGTTTGGCCGTCAGGGGATAGTAGAAGGGCAGATAGCGGGCGTACGCCGTGACTCTGCCGTCGTAGCGGGCGTCCGCCCAGGCATGCATGGCGTGACCGAGCAGCAGCAGTACGAACGGCACGGCGATCAGCACGCGCCTGCTGGTGGCGCTGCGCGTCCCGGCCAGGCGGCTGGCATTGGCTGACAGCACGACGAACAGAGCGCCGAAGACCAGCAACAGGACGGCTCCGAGCGACCAGGTCGATGCGTCAAACAGCGCCGCCGTGAAGGGGTCGATATGGAACCTGTGCTGTGCAAACACGATGCTGTCCATCACCAGCAGCGTCAGCCACGAGGCCGCCGCGAGGATCGTTAGCGGACGCGCCAGCGACCGCAACGGTGGCAGCAGCCGGCAAGGCAGCCAGGCGATCACGAGGATTATGATCGTGACAGAAGACAGGTGGCCCACCGTTGCAACGAACGGGAACGCAATACCGGCGAGCGTGGAGGGCAAACGGTACTCGAGCACATATCTGAGACCGACGAAAGAAACGATGGCGCTGGCGAGAATGCAGAACCATGCCAGCCAACCTGCGGGTGCTGCGCCTGATCCTGCGGCTCGGCTCTCGCTCACGAACCCGGGCCTGCGGTGCTTTGGAGGTGATCCGCCAGCCCTACGATAGCCTCGGCAGCCGCCTGGGCGCTGTGTCCCAGGTTGTAGACGCATTCGGATCGCAGGCTGGCGATGTGTCTGCGGAAGGCCTCCGGATCAGCGAGCAGGGAATGTATCGTTTCGGGCATCTGCTCGACCTGCTGCATCCTGACGATGCGTCCGATCTTCGAACGTATAGAGATCTCGAGCGGCTCGATATCGAGCGCAGGCCACGAGTCGTTACGCGACTTGGGCGGCAGATCGACAAAGACGACCGGCTTCTCGAGGCCGAGTGCGTAGTCCATCGCCGCACCTGACCAGTCGGTGACCATGACGTCGCTCGCGAACAGGGATTCGTTGTCGCTCATCCGGCCTTCGAAACGAAACCGCGGATGCGATCCATACTTGTCCAGCAATCCGCGGATGACTCCGGGGACCATCACCTGACTCTGCCAGTGAGGCCGCAGAGTGACGACGAAGCCACCGTCGAGTAACACCCTGATAACGCGATCGCCGCAGGTGTGAAGGATCGTATTCTCGCCCCACGACGGTGCGAGCAGAATGTGCCGGGGATCTTCGCGCTCATGCCGCGGCCTGAGCTTGCGCTCCTCGATCAATTGTTCGATGCGGTGGTAGCCATGCGGGACGAGATTCTTGGCGGCCAGGCCGTGGATCTGTTCGCGCTTGCGGATCTCACGCAGCTGATGCGGACCGGCACACAGTATGGTGTCGTAGTGGTCGTAGGAGTTCTCGAAGTCCGCCATATGAGTGCTGATCAGGGAATGAAACATGAACACATAGTGGACCGGGTTAATCGATCTCTTGAGCTGCAGGTTGTGAAGATCGATCATGGTCATGACCATGACGTCGGCCTTCAGGAACTGGAACAACGCCGTCCGCGCGACCCCAGCGCCGATACAGAAGCCATCGACCGCCGGTATCGCACCCGCGAGCCCCGGGTCGTCGGGGTCGGACGTGACATAGCACAGTCGGCGCCCGAATCCCGAGGTGATCGCATCGATCACCGGCGCGAAGTGGTGCCAGTCCTGGCCGCTCTCAGAGTAGAAGACGATTGCCCTGGCCGGCGCGGGCAGTCGCCGGAAACTACGTAAGGCTCTCCAGTGTTTCAGGACGCCCATGCCGGACCGCGGACAACCGCTCAGCCGCTGTCGCGGCCGGCCTGTTCCTGTTCGTCTGCTTGCCCATCCTGCTGCCCGGTCTCCGATTCTGCCGGACGGCGGGTAATCAGCCGTTTGAGGCGATACCAGTAGGTCTTGATGGCCAGCGCGGCAGTCGCGAAGAGTCCGATGATGGCCGACATGATCATGCTGCCGGTCCCGGGGTCCAGGTAGGCGAGCGCGGCTGGCGCATAGGCAAGAGTCGCGAGCAGAATGAGAGAGCGGGTGAGTTTCGGATCGTTCATGAACTGGCTGCGTCCCGCGAGGAGTCTGTGTTCCCGGCCGGACTTCGCACCTGCGAAGCACCGTTGTCTTGCGTGGCTGCGATGGTATCAGAACCCACTGTTGCTCCGTTCACTCCAGGCATGCAATCCGCGGATAGACGATCTTCCGGGCGCGCTCCAGATGCACGGCGTCATCTATTTCAGCCCAGACCAGGTCCGGCACCACGGTACAGCAGAGCGCCGAGCGCTGGCGGATCGCGACCAGGCCGTCCACCTCGTACTCCAGTCCCGGAGCGAGGACTGTTTCGGTATCGGCCCACTGTTTGAGCCTCAACTGCGTCTGCCTGCTCAGCCGACAGATGCCGACGAGCTCGCCTGCGATATTGCCGAGCTGCGTCGGATCTTTGGACATTGCGACCAGCTGGCCGCGATCGTCGCTCTCAACGAACACTTCATCGCCGGCACCGGTGGCACCGGAGAGCAGGATGGCATCGGCCGGTCCGTCCTGAACGATACGCAGGGCCCGGGGCTCGTAGATGAGATCCGATTCCAGCAGCAGGGTGTCTGCGTTCAGTCGATCGATGGCGATGAGCAGAGATAGAAGGCTGCCGGTGTCAGCAAAGCGCTCGTTGTATACGGTCTCTACGAAGCCCCCGCTGGTCTTCGCCAGAGCCTCGTAACGCTCGGCGAGGTGGCCGGTGACGATCAGCGTCTTGCGGATGCCCGCATCACGCAGACGACGGAGCGACTCCTCGACGATAGGCGTATCGCCCAGCCTCAGGAACCCCTTGGGAATGCGCGTTCCCTGATCCCCGAGTCGGATGCCGCGGCCAGCAGCCAGGATGACGGCCTGTTCCACAGCCTGGTTCATGGCCGCATACCGCCAAGGCAGTCCTCGAGCGTTCTCAGTAACCGACTCATGTCCTCGTCGGAGATCTCGCCCATACAGGCGACCCGGAAAATGTCGCCGCCGAGATCGCCCTGACCACCGTAGATGATGATGTCCTGTTCCCGCAGTTGGTCGTGCAGCGACTGATAGCTCATGGCCTGCGGCAGCCGGTAGGAGCGCAGAACACAGGAGTAGCTCTCCACCGGCAGTAGCGTGTTCACGCCTGCATCGCGCAGGCACGCTGTAACCCGCTCGGATCGGTCGTGGTAAAGCGCCTGCCGCGATTTCCAGCCGCCAGCCTCGTCGAGTTCCACCAGCGCCTCGCGCAGCGCGAAGACGGAGTTCACCGCCGGGGTAAAGGGCGAATAACCGCTGTCTCTCTGGGGCCCGAAATAGCGGCGCAGATCCAGGTACACACTGGCGACTTCCCGGTTGTCTGCCTGCAGCAGATCCGTTCGCGACAGCACGAAGCAGGGACCGGGCGCCCCATGCAGACACTTGTTCGCGGTGCCGGCAACGGCCGCCACATTCCATGCATCGACGTCAACGGACTCGGCCCCGAAGCTGCTCACCGCGTCCAGCAGCAGCGGGCGATCATAGCGGCGACACAAGCGCCCCAGCCCGGCAATGTCGTTGAGCCTCCCGGTCGTCGTTTCATGGTGAACCGCTGCCACGTAACTGATGGCAGGATCTTCCCTGAGGCGCGCCTCGACCGCTTCGAGGTCGATCGCCTCGAGCCAGGGGAAACTGAGCTCCGACACAGGCTTGCCGTGGGCGCGCAACATGGCTGCCATCCGGTCTCCATAGACGCCGTTGTTGACGACCAGCGTGATCCCGTCGCGGGGAGCCAGGGTTGCAAGCATGGCTTCGACCGCACAGGTGCCTGAGCCGGCAAGTAGAACCGCAGCGTGCCTTCTGCCACCGTGCGGATAGACATCGCGCAGCCGCTCGAGAACTTCGATGGTGACGGCCGCAAACTCCGGTTCGCGATGGCAGGCGTCTCCCGCCGCGAGGGCGGCGCGAACCCGGTCGCTCAGCACCACCGGGCCCGGATTAAGCAGCAACGTCCTACCGCGCATCGCCGGATCCCAGGTGGGACATGAATCTCTCGGCGACGTCCTCCGGCTTGATCTCGGGCCGAGGCAGGTCCGCCGGAATGCCGGGTAGAACCATCGCCCTGACGAAGCGCAGGCCCCGCTCAGGTGCGGCGAGGAGGGCCGTCATCGCGCCTGGATCGCCGGTACAGACGACCCGTGGGTATCCACAGGCGGCAGCCACCGCGCACAGGTCTGCGGACCCCGAGCCGGTCGCCTGACCGCCGGTTGACTCGTGGATCTGGTTGTCGAGCAGCACGTGAAACAGGTTGTCGGGCCGGCATCTGCCGATCGTAGCCAGCGCGCCCATGCGCATGAGCAGGGCGCCATCGCCGTCGAGCACGATGACTCTCCTGTCCGGCCGCGCCAGCGCCAGACCCAGGCCGAGACTGGAGGCGCAACCCATCGAGCCCACCATGTAAAGCTGGCAGGGCAGATCGCCACAGGCATAGAGTTCGCGGCCGGTGTATCCGGTTGTGGCGATGACCAGGTCGGTCGGCCTGAGGGCGGACTGAATCGAATGAAGAAAGGCGCGCCGGGGATGCGTCGCGGTGACCGGTCCTGCAGCGGTGGCGACCGGCCAGCTATCCTCGGGGGGCAGGCCGAGCGCCACGGGCTGCACGGTCCCTTTCCGCAGCACGAGCGCGTGCGGCCGCCGGCGCTCCTTCATGGACTTGCGGGCGCGGTCCAGGCAGTCGCCCACATGCTGCACATTGTCCGGAAAGATTTCCCAGCTAATGTCGAGCATCTCCAGAAGCGGTGCCGTGATCTGGCCCATCAGCCGATGCTGCGGCTCATCGGGGGAGCCGTCCGGATCGCCGCGCAGCGTGACGACCAGCAGTACCGGTAAGCGGAAAGGCCAGTTCAATGACGACAGCGGGCTGACAGCGTTGCCGAGGCCGGAGTTCTGGAGCATCACCACTGAGTGCAGACCGCCGAGCTCGGCACCGGCTGCGATTGCCACCGCATCCCCTTCGTTGGTAGCCGCCACATAACGCAGGTCCGGGTCATCGATGACGAAGTTGATCAGCGGTTTCAGGAATGAGCAGGGCACGCCGGTGTAGAGGCCGAATCCGCGGCATCGGGCAGCCTCGACGAAGGCCGTCGCCGGGATCATCAGCCGAACCTGCCGGCAGAGACCACGTCGTCAACCGTGTCCACATCCAGCCAGTGACCGGTGGTGTAGACAACGCGGAGCTGTTCGCCGGATTTCACCATCGCATCCAGCAGGTGATGCAGTTTCATCTGTCGGCCCGCCGGTTGCGCCAGCAGCCGATCCACGTGCCCGCGCAACCGCGCCATGGCGCCCCCGCGTATCCGCAGGAACCCCATCCATTCGCCATCGATCTGATCCGCGTCAAGCTCCTCTCCACAGGCTTCAAGTAACACCCGGCGATAGAAACTTTCACGGCCGTGGGCCTCCGTGCAGGAGACGTAGTCGGCGTCCCGGTCTCTGTTTGCGGATGCGCGCCAGTTGGTATCCACGGCGATGACGAAGTCCTCATCCTGCAGTTCGAGCAGCTGCAAGATGTAGCGATTGAATATGACGTCGCCGAACGAAACGGTCATATCGCGACCGTCATCCGGGCTTGCCGCCAGCCCCATTGACAGCGAAGCGAGTTCTCCGGTCTCCCGGTAGGCGTCGTTGTCCACGTAGGTCAGTCCCGGGATAGACACCTGCTCCTTGGCGAATCCGCGGACCACCGAGATGTCACGGATCCCGGCTCCGCGATATGCGTCAACGATGTGTTGCAGCAAGGGCCGGCCACGGATCTCGACCATGGCCTTTGGCACCTGCTCGGTCAGAGATCCCAGGGCGCTGCCCTGGGAAGCAGCCAGCACCATGGCCCTGGAATCCCCCTGATTATCAGGCAGATATCGCTCCTCAGCCGCCTCGAGTTCTGCTGCGCCCTGCAGCCGGAAGATCTCGCCCACGGGGGCGATCCGGTCCTCCAGGGCGAGCAGGTTCTGGTGTGTGAACAGATGCTCGGCCGTGTTCTGCATAGCTCTCACAGCGGAGCGCAGCATGTGGTTAGCCCAGATCACCATCGACACGCCCGCGTCTTTGTAGACCTCGGTGGGGGTGGCGTAGTAGCGGGTGGGGACAATAACGACCGGGGATCGGTTCTCCCATCGACTCGTGAACTCCAGGATTTCTTCGCTGCTAGTCAGCGCGCTATGGATCAGGATGCCGTCGGCGCCCGCGGCATGATAGGCCTCGGCCCGACGCACCGCCTCGTCCATCCCCCAGCCCGCGATCAGCGCTTCGACCCGCGCCACGATGCAGAAGTCATCGTCGCTCTGGGCGTCCTTCCCGGCCTTGATCTTGCCGCAGAACTCGTCGATGTCCGCCAGCTGCTGCCGCTCCCCCGCGATGAAGCTGTTGGTCTTGGGGAATAGCTTGTCCTCGATACAGACCGCGGCGACGTCCCGTTGCTCCAGCTTGCGTACCAGCCGGCGCATGTTGTTGAAGTTTCCGTAGCCTGTGTCGCCATCGAGCATGATCGGGATGCGCGTGGCCTCGGCCATGAACTCGACCATCTCGAGCACCTGGGTCCAGCTTGCCTCGTTGCTATCGCGAACACCGAACTGGGCGGCGACCGACAGGCCGCTGGCCCACAGGCCCTTGAATCCGGCTTCCTCTCCGATGCGGGCGCTGATGCCGTTGTGGGCCTCGAGCAGGAACTCAGTGTGTCCCGACCGTAGCAGCTGGTTGAACTGGCTCGTCCTGCGGACTGAATCCGTATCGCCCGCCGGGCGGCTGTCACCTGAAGCCGTGGAGTCGTTATTCAAGCCACTGTCCTTGCGAGCCTGCGCACGTGCCGCAGGTCAGACACGGAAAACATATTCCTTGCCGGGTTCGCGTTCTATGTCTGGCGGGTAGCTGTCCCGCTTATCCGCGTAGTAGCGGGCACGCTGGTCACCTTCCGAGGCCCTGCCATAGGTGAAATAGAGGATGCGTCTGGGTCTGTCCGTGTCATTGGGGGCAGACCGGTGCGGAGCGTAAGAATCGAAGAACACCGCATCGCCGGGCGCCATCGGCAGTTTCCGGTAAGCCTCGTCTGACAACTCGGTGTCCGACAGCGGCTTCCATTGGCTGCCGATCAGCCCCCTGTCGTGTGCCGCAGGCGCGAACTCGAGACAGCCGTTGGCCTCCGTACAAGGGTCAATGGCGACCATCGCTGTGATGTGCAGGCTGCCGTAGCGATCCCAGCCGGCCTGGACATCCTGGTGTGCCGCGAACCCGTCGCCGCCGGGCATCTTGAAGTTGATCTTGTCCTTGAACAGTATCGCCGGTTCACCGAACAGCTGGGCGACGGCACCGATCATCTCGCGGCACGTCATCAGGTCCTTCATGCCCGCGTGATGAGACACGACGTCCTCTACCCGGTTGAGCACTCTGCGGCCCGGATCGTCCAGCGCGGTCTCGAAATACATCATGTGAGCGCCCGGTATTTCCCGCCAGTTTTGGATCTCGGTCGTCCATGCCTGCAACTCGGCGAGTCGGTCCGCTCCGAACAGGCCTCTGACCACCACGAATCCGTCTCTGCCGAACTGGCCGATCTGTGAAGGCGTCAGGGGCCCGGGGGCGGATGCTTCGGCGGACTGGTTCACGATGACCCCCGGTGGGGTGGTTGGGTCAGTGGATCATAGCACGGTCCGGACTCCATGCTGGTCGGACCAGGCCGAGGAAACTCGATCAATTACAGTCGGTTACCCGATCACTGTGGCGAGTGACGATGGTCGTTCGAGCAGGCCCGATGGACCGGCCGGTAGCGGTCGGTCGCAGGACCGGCAGGCGAGACATCAATACGGGTTCGCCAATGCTCTGCCTTGACAGCGCAAAACCGGCCGAGGACAATCTCCGCCCCCTCAAGGGCGCCTGCCCGATCCGGGTCGTGGCTATGTAGCTCAGCTGGTTAGAGCACGGGACTCATAATCTCGGGGTCGGTGGTTCAAGTCCACCCATAGCCACCATTTACCCGCCTTTGGCGAGTCTGACGCCGATACGCCCGGTAGCGTCGCCAGACCGCTCGCCGCGCCGCTCGGGAGTTAACCGGAAACGGATCTCAGATCAGCGTCTTCAGCCGTTTCCTGATCTCCTCGGCCCCGAGTCCGACTACGCTCTTGGGCACGCTTTCGACGACCAGCTTGTCGGCTGCCGATGTGATGGTCTTGCGGAGTCTGCCCAAAAAGTCCGGCGGCGCGAGCACGATCAGGCGTCCGAAGTTACCCCGCGCGCGGCCGAGTTCGAGGGTCTCGCAAACCTCGCGGGCGAAAACGTCCGCTTCGTGTTGCCTGGGATCGACCTGCGAGGACATCGCGTGCCGGCCTTGTCCGGAGCTGTCGAACGCCCGACCGGGCCGGTCTGTCGTCAGATCCTGACCCTTGAGCGTGGCCTCCGCGTGAGCGAGGGATCTCACCGGTCTGAATTCCCCGCCGATACGATCGACTTCAAAGAATTCCGCTTTCGAACTGTCCGCAGTTACAACCCAGGTCACCGTCATGTTGGTTTCTCCCGTCCGTCTGGCGGGCACCGGCGGCAGACCGGTGCTGCTACCTAACATGTAGCGCAAGTGGAGGTGTCTTTGCCAGTAGCAGCGCTGCAAGCTGGTGTATTCTCTCCGGCCAAGGTCCCCCACTGACATCAAGGCGGAGCAAGAAATTCATGAGCATAGCCGGTTCTCCTCATCCACTACCCACGAAACGGCTGGCCTGGTCCATATCCTTGTGCGTCGCGCTGCTGGCGCATTCCGGGGTTCAGGCTCGCGACGCGGAAGCGCTGGCGGAACAGGCTCGACCGGTGATCGAGCGGCTGGAGCTGCGTGAGAGCCGGCAACCGGTCCGTGAGATGGCCGGCTGGAGGCGCCCGTCCCGGATCGTAGTCCGTGGTGACGCAGATCGCGTCCAATGGCTGCAACCGGCGGCCCCCGGCGTGGAACTCGTAGCGGCGTCGTCGGTGGAACAAGCGACAGCCGCAGCCGCCGGGGCCGACGGGGTTATCGGCTTCTGTGCTGCGGAACTGTTTACCGCGGGCGCCGATATCCGATGGCTGCAGTTACCCTATGCCGGCGCGGAGAACTGCCTCGCCATCCCGGCGATCCGTGAGCGCGGCGTCCTGGTCACCAACGCCCAGCGAATCTACGGCCCGGAGATCGCCGAGCACGTGATGGCGATGATCCTGTCGTTCACCCGTGGACTGCACCGTTACATCCCCCGGCAGGCGGAGGAAAAGTGGGACCGTGGACTGGTTGCTGAAGAAAACCTTTGGGAACTGGAGGGCAAGACGCTCCTGGTGGTGGGCCTTGGCGGCATCGGCACCGAAGTCGCAAGGCTGGGTCACGGCATGGGGATGCGCATCATCGCCACCCGCAACAGCTCTCGCCAGGGCCCCGACTTCGTCAGCCACGTCGGGCTGGCGGACGAGTTGCCGCAACTGGTGCCGGAGGCGGACGTGGTAGTCAATGCGGCGCCACTGACTCCGTCGACTGACGATCTGTTCGACGCGAAGTTCTTTGCCGCGATGAAGACCACGGCTTACTTCATCAATGTGGGCCGTGGCGGTAGCGTGGTGACCGACGACCTGGTGTCAGCTCTGCAGAGCGGTGACCTGGCCGGGGCGGGACTCGATGTCACCGACCCGGAGCCACTGCCGGAGGGTCACCCTCTATGGAAGCTGCCGAATGTGATCATTACGCCGCACGTCGCGGCCGGCTCCGATCTTCGCAGCGAGCGGCTGTGGATCGTCATGCGGGAAAATCTGCGGCGGTATGCGGCCGGCGAACCGATGCTATCGGTGGTAGACACCTCGAAAGGTTATTGAAACTCCGCGCCGGGTCGAGAGTAGCGATAGCAAGGGTGGATGACCGACGCCTTCGCTGACGATGTCGATAACGGCCGGATCGTGCCCCGCCGACCACCGGCGGGGCACAGATTCGGAAACTGACGACCAACTACTTGGTCTCGGCCTCGGTGTCGGCCTTGGCCTCGCTGGCGCTTTCCCCGGTGGCTGTCCGGTTCAGCTTGGTGTATTTCGAGCCCTCAAGGCTCAGGTTGGCCATCAGGCCCTTGTTGCCAAAGATGAAGGCGACGATGGGGTCCTTGATCTCCACGGTGCCGAGATCTTCTCCGGCGCCCCACTGGACGACGGCGATCGAGCCATCCACACCGGCCTCCCAGCCTTTACTGGCCCGGAACTTGTCCAGAACTCCCTGCTCCAGGAAGACGACGATCTCCGAGCGGGTCTGTACGCCGATCTGCAGGCCAATAGAAGCGGCCGCAGTGCTGTAATAGTCGACGGTCTGGCCGCCGATCCGCATGGCGCCCTCACCATAGGCTCCGCCGATCACCAGCCCTGCCTTGCCGACCTTGGGGAATACCAGGACACCCTTGGACTTCTCGAGGAACTCCTTGCCGCCCTTGACCTGCGAAGCGAAGGCCTCCAGGGTCGCGTTGACCTCGATATCGATCTCTTGAGCGGATTTGGCGGACGCGCTGCCTGCAGCCATCAAGCCGAGGACGGCGCCGAACCATATAAATCTACCTAACCTATTGAATTTATTGAAATTCATGGGGAATTAAACCTTGGGGTATGTGATGAGTCCGCGAACAGTAACCCGCACTCAAGGCCACATCAAGTGCCCTGAAACCGATCTCCGCCGATCGGCAAGCTGGTTATTCTCTGAGCGGCCTTCATCGCGGCCATGGATGCCGGGCAATGACTGAGCTTGCGCGGGTGTCGCGTCACAGGCCGTCCGCGGATCCGGTCGGGACGTGTCGGGCATGACGCCCACGACCTCTGTCCGGCATCACGATTCAGACCCCTGCATGGCTGTTGTTCGAGCGCGTCGGCCCGACTCATCAGGGAAGGTGAGCGGACGGTCGAGGCCATCGCGGTTTGCTTCTGCCTGGCCGCCAATGTGGCCGTGTCCGATGGCGGACTGATGACAGAGTGGCGAACAAGCGCTTACAGGTGCGGCGACTGTGGCGGGCCGTCACGCGGGATAGAATAGTGTTTCCGGATATCCGCTCGGGTCGGTCGAACTGACATGCCGCGACTCTTCGTCGAACAGCTCTGCACCCTCGACTTTGCCTGGCTCCACGGCGATCGCGGGTTGCTGGGAGACACCTGGATCGTCGATGCGGATCTTGAGGGTGATCTTGACGAGCAGGGCATGATCTTCGACTTCGCGAAGGTCAAACCCACCATCAAGGCGGTTCTCGACGATGTTGTTGATCACCGGTTGCTCGTGCCACTTGGCGCGCCGGGGCTGGAGATAGAACGGAACACCGGAGAGATCCGCCTGCATTTCCGCTACGGTGATCGCACGCTTCGCCACCGATCGCCGCCCGAGGCGGTCTGCCTGATCGACTGCGAGTCGATCTCCGCCGACACCGTCAGTCGGCATCTGGAGTCTGCAGTCCTGCCCGCGCTGCCGGGCAACGTGACTCAACTGCGCCTGGGATTACGCGAAGAGTCCATCGACGGCCCCTGGTATCGATACGCACACGGTCTGCGTCAGCACGATGGCAATTGCCAGCGAATCGCCCACGGCCATCGGTCGAGGATCCGGATCCTGAGGAACGGACAGCGATGCGAGGCGACCGAGAGATGGCTCGCGGACCGGTGGCGGGACATCTATCTCGGATGCAAGCAGGATCTTGCCGAGGAATCAGTGCTGGATGGGGTCGACTATCGGCGATTTGCCTACCGGGCCCCACAGGGCGAATTCGAGCTACTGGTGGAGGCCGGGCGCAGCGAGTTGCTGGATACGGAATCCACCGTAGAATGCATAGCGGATTACATCCTGCGTCTATTGAAGACCCGGGACAGCACCGCTGATTACGAAGTGCGGGCATACGAGGGGCTGAACAAGGGCGCTATTGCCTCGACCTGAAGGCTTCGATATGGGCAGGGACATGAATAGCCAGAACACCATCGGCCGGACCCGGCAGAGCATGCTCAACTTCCTCGCGATGGAGAGTGCTGGCGGCATACTGTTGGTGATCGCCGCCGTCGTTGCGATGCTCCTGGCGAACTCGCCTCTGGATCACCTTTACCTGAAAGTCCTCGGCGTCCCGGTGACGGTTTCCGTGGGTCAGTTTGGTCTGAGCAAGCCACTGCTGTTGTGGATCAATGACGGCCTGATGGCGGTGTTCTTCCTGCTGGTGGGCCTTGAGATCAAGCGGGAGGCGATGGAAGGCGAGCTTTCGAGCCGCGAGCAGCTCATCTTGCCGGCGATCGCCGCTGTCGGCGGCCTGGCGGTGCCGGTGCTGTTGTATGTCTGGCTCAACCATGACAACGGCGACGCGATCAACGGCTGGGCGATCCCCACCGCGACCGATATCGCCTTTGCGCTCGGCGTGCTTTCACTGTTGGGCTCCCGAGTGCCCCTGGCGCTGAAGGTCTTCCTCACAGCGATCGCTATCATCGACGATCTCGCCGCCATCCTCATTATCGCGATGTTCTATTCGGACGACTTGTCCACCCAGGCGCTGTTGATGGCCGGCGTGGGATTCGTCGCCATGATGATCATGAACAATCGCGGGGTGACAAGGATCGCCGCTTACGCGGTGCCCGGAACGCTGATGTGGATCTTCATGGTCAAGTCAGGTGTCCATGCCACCCTCGCGGGCGTCCTGACGGCATTCTGTATCCCCCTGAGTGCAAGGGACGCGCAGGGACACTCTCCGGCCAAGCACCTGGAACACAGTCTGCATCCGTGGGTCGCGTTCGGAATCCTGCCGATCTTCGCCTTCGCAAACGCTGGTGTTTCATTCGGTGGGCTAACGATGGCAGACCTAACCGGACCCGTCCCGTTAGGCATCATGCTTGGCCTGTTTGTCGGCAAACAGGTGGGAGTATTTGTGGCGACCTGGCTAACGGTAAAACTCGGACTCGCGAGACTCCCGGAGGACGTCGGTTGGCTACATATCTACGGAGTCGCGTTGCTCTGCGGCATCGGCTTCACGATGAGTCTGTTCATCGGCACGCTGGCCTTCCAGCACGGCGAGTTCGATTACGCGGCGCAGGTGCGACTGGGGGTCATCGAGGGGTCGATTCTCTCCGGTATCCTCGGGTACGTGGTTTTGCGGATCGCCACGAGGAAGAAGGTGGGCCGGGCAGAAGCGCCGGGATCATGAGGACTTGAAGACCCCGCGCCACGACCCAATGAACTTCATCTCGGTCCGGCGAGCAATCCGCCGAGGACCCAACAGAGGGGAGAAAGAGGCATGAAGCGAATCCTGCTTTTCCTGGCGACGAATATCGCCGTGCTGGTGCTTCTCAGCATCGTTCTGAGACTGCTCGGCGTGGATTCCATCCTCGACGAACAGGGCGTCGGTATCGACACGAATGCGTTGCTGGTGTTCTCCGCCGTCCTCGGATTCGGGGGCTCACTGATCTCTCTGGCGATGTCCAAGTGGATCGCCAAGCGCAGTACCGGTGCAAGGGTGATCGAGCAGCCTGCGAATGACATCGAAGCCTGGCTCGTCAGCCGGGTCAAGCAGCATGCCCAGCAGGCCGGCATCGATACTCCCGAGGTCGCCATTTACGATGCACCGGAGCCCAATGCATTTGCGACCGGAGCCCGGCGCAATGCCGCCCTCGTGGCCGTCAGCACCGGCCTGTTGCGGAACATGCGGCGGGAGGAGGTGGATGCGGTCCTCGGGCACGAAGTGAGCCACGTCGCCAACGGCGATATGGTGACGCTGACGCTCCTGCAGGGCGTGGTGAACACGTTTGTGGTATTCCTGTCGCGTGTCATCGGCGTGGCCGTGGATCGGGCCATATTCAAAACCGAAAGGGGTCACGGTCCCGGTTATTTCATTACGGTGATCGTGGCGCAGATTGCGCTGGGGATCCTCGCCAGCATGATCGTGATGGCGTTCTCCCGTTATCGCGAGTTTCATGCCGACGCCGGCGGTGCCAATCTGGCTGGACGCGCCAACATGATCGCGGCGCTGGAACGTCTCGGACAGGGGGCTCCCAGCGAGCTGCCGGATCAGATGAAGGGATTCGGCATCTCCGGGAAGATCGGCGGCGGATTCGCTCGTTTGTTCATGTCGCATCCGCCCATCGAGGCGCGGATCGCCGCGCTGAGGAATGCCGGCTAGCCGCCGACACACCGCAACACAAACGTCACATTGGGCGCTTAATCTCCGATTCAAACCCCGGGCAGTGACACCTCGCCCCCGGGGTTTGCTATGGATCCGCCCTGTCACGAGATCGCAATATGAACACAATCCGTGCCGCCGCCGGCCTGCTCGCGCTCTGCTGGGCGCCCGTCATGGCGGCCCCCCTGACCGTGGTGGGTTTCAACATCGATTCCGGCGATGCTTCGGATCACGTGATATCGCTGCAACTCAAGGAGTCACTCGGGGTCGACCTCTGGGGCCTGGGCGACGTCTGGGACTCCGGTGACTGGTTACGGCGGCTCCGGGAAGGCGCCCAGTCCGGTGAAGGCAGCGACTTCGGTCAGGTGCTCGGTGAGACCGGCGGCGATTCGCGCTTACTGGTGCTTTACCGTCAGTCGCGCCTTGAGCGGGTCGGCCACGAGGAGATCCTGGCCGCGCGCGCGTCATCCCGGCAGGCCGCTCCGCTGGCTGTCCGATTCAAGCTCGACGGCGGCGAGGAGTTCTATTTCCTGGTGGCCACTCTTGCGGGCAATGAGGAACGTCGCAGCGATCAGGCCCGGGCGATCGCCGCATGGGCAGAGGCGCGTGACGCACCCATCATTGCCGTCGGCACGTTCAACTTCGGTGTCGCAGATGACGGCGCCGGCGGCGATCGAGCGATGGAGTTGCTGAAGGCGGCCGGGTGGAAGTGGGCGCGGCCCGAGACGCTGGCCGGGACATCCTGTGACAGCCGTGGTCTCGTCCAGGACTATGTGCTGCTGGCCGGTGGCGCCGGTGAGTGGGACTACCGGGCCGCCACGATGTATCCCCAGAGCAACTACTGTCCCGACGACGAGCGGACCAGCGGTCATCGGCCGGTATTGGCGAACCTGGAGACGTCAGGGCAGGGCGTCGTTGTAACTGGATCGATGCCCGCCCGGCAGGTACGCCCCTTCTTCCCGGACCAGGCAGAGATGAGCTTCGGTTCCGCTGAATTGGCCAGCGAGCCGCAACTCGTCAGTCCCGCGCCATCAGCCACAGGGCAGTCGGCCGCTGAGGCGATCCCCTCCGCGCAGAGTCTCCATTCCGGGCCGCAGGCGGATTCCGGCGATCCGGGTTCGACCGCTGCTGGCGAGAGTTCGACCGTCGGCGAGAATCCCGGCAAGGAGCAGATGCTTCGGCGCCTGGAGGCCCTGGAGGAAGAAGTACGCGAGCTCAGGAAGGCGTTACAGGAACAAGAGTAGGCCCTCAGTCACCGGGGATGCCGACTCTTGCGGAGCGGATATTCGACGGCGGGCCTACGTCCGTCCAGGCGAAGATCAGCGAGCCGTCGGCGACTACCATCTGGGGGAAACCTGACGACCTGGCGTCGCTCGTCCTTGCGAGCATCATGCTACGACCCAGGGTGCCGGACCCGGTGATCCGCCGATAGCGAATCTCGCCACCGTCAGCCGAGCCGGCCAGCCAGCTGACGATGGCGCTGCCGTCTTCGAGCAGCGCCAGATCCGTCCTGCCGAGAGGCCGATCCCTGGAGATCTCTACCGGTTCAGAGAACGTGTCTCCCGCATCCTCCGAGAATGCGGCGCGGATCACCGGACCTCCAATGTCGGTGAACCAGGCCACCACCACCCGGGATCCGGCGGCCTCTACCACCGGTCCGTTCACCGGGCAGGCCGCGATTCGCCAATCGTCACCGGCCACGCGGCGGGGAGCCGTCCACTCTCCCTGCCGGTAGCTGACAATGTAGATATCCCGGATCTCGTCTTCCGACCTGTCCCTGTAGACCACCACCGGCCCGGTATCCGTCACGGCGGCTCCCGTCTGGCAGCAGTCGCAGGTCAGACCGTCGACCTCTTTGCCGGCGCTGACCCGGCCGTCCGCGGAGATCCGTGCGGAGCGCAGCGTCATGCCGCCATGACCGTGCCCCGATACATCAGTTGTATTCGCTTGCATATTGCGACCGTCCAGCCAGACGGCTCCGAAGTCTGCGCCGAGATCGTACAGGCTCACGAAGCCGTGTTCGGTGGGAGTGCCATCATCATGGGGAGAGAAACTCTGACCCCAGTTGTCGCCGCCGTCGTTGCTGAGCGCCATGACGACATCGTAGGCATATGGCGCTGAGGCACTCTTCACCAGCCAGTGCGCGAGCATCCGGCCGTCCCCGGTAACGATGACAGACGGGAAGTCAGCCCAGTTGACGAACCACTGGGTGCCTTCGGCAATGGTCCGCGACCCGGCCCAGCGGCCCTGGTCATAACGGGCCAATCGCAGCTTGCTCAGGCCGTCCTGCGACGACTCCACCCAGCTCAACCATGCGGAGTCACCCGGCCCGCTGGTGAGTCGCGGCAGGCTGCTCGCCTCCACAGCGGGCGACCGAATCTCCTGCGACGGGTCTGTTGCGGGCGAGTCTTCGGTCGAGCACGCGACCAGCCAAATGATGCAAGCAAGAGCCGTCGTCACGCGGAAATTCATGAAATCATGGTAGCAGGCCGGCGCGGGACGCGTGACGTGAGTCATTGTCAAACGCCTGTCCTTCGCGGTAGCCTGTTTGAGTGAGCAACTTGCTGATCCACAAAGGAACCCTCTTGCACCGACTGCGCCGTATCGGCCGGCGCGGCGGGACAGCGGTGGTGATCCTGTTCACCGCCGTCTGGATCAACATGGCGCTGCAGCCGTGCCTGATGGCCGCCGAGCCCTTGCTGCCAGGCCAGCATCAGGACGCCGGATGTCCCCATTGCCCGCAGGTCCAGGACGCCCATTGCGGTGATCAGGCCGCGGACGCATGCGCCTACATCGATGGATTTGATTTCGACGGCCGGTCTGCGCAGCTTGCGGATCTCCAGGGAGACCTGCTGGCAGTGCTGGCCGGCACCATGGAAGTTCCCGGAGCCGGCCCGCCGGCCTGGATCGGCCCGCCCTCCGCCTGCTTGCGACCCGGACACACGGGCCCTCCGTTGTTCGTCAGGAACTGCGCCTATCTGAAATAGACATCCCTTCCCAGTGATCCCCGGATAACGGATTTCGCGGAAGGAGTGTCCCATGCAATTCTCATCTATCGGCGCGTTGCGCCTTGTCCTCATCGGCATCCTGGTCACCTGCACGCCCGGCCTGGCGGCCGCTGCTGCGTTGACCCTGGAACAGGCCGAATCTCTGGCGGTTGCCCGAGACGCCGGTGTCGCCGGCATCGAAGAGCGCAGCGCCGCCTTGAGCGAGGCGGCTGTGGCGGACCAGCAGCTGCCGGATCCCGAGCTGCGTTTCGGCGCGGTCAACCTGCCCGTAGACAGTTTCTCTCTCGATGACCAGAACATGACGCAGATCCTCGTGGGATTGCGCCAGCGCATCCCTCGCGGCAAGACCCGCAGCCTGCGTCGTGAACGGACAGAGACCATGGCCGCGGCCGAACTCGCCATGGCGGAGGACCGCCGTCGCGAGGTCGTCCGGGCGGTGAGGAGCACCTGGATCGAGCGTGCTTTCGTCGCCAGAGCGATCGCGATCGTGGAGCGCCAGCAGTCATGGTTCCACCAGCTGGAGGATGCATCCATTGCGGCCTACGCGTCCGGTGGAGGGCGCCAGCATGAGCTGTTCCGCATCGCCATGGAGCGGGAACTGCTGGAGGAGGACAAGGAGCGGCTGCGGCAGTTCGGCAGGACGTGGGACGCGGAGCTTGAACGGTGGCTCGGACCACAAGCCGGCGCCGCCACCCCATCTGATATCCCGGAGCTGCCGCCGCCGCCGCCCAAGCAGATGGCGGCGGCCACCCTTACCGGTCATCCTACGCTGACGGCTCAGGCGCGCCGGGCGGAGGCCGGCAAGTTCGGCGTGGACCTCGCCAGGCAACAGGCGCGCCCCAACTGGGCCATTGACGTGTCTTACGGGTTCCGCCAGGGCGAGGACCGCGCGGGCGATGATCGGCCTGACTTCTTTTCCGCGATGCTGAGTTTCGACATGCCGATATTTCCAAAGAATCGGCAAGACAGACGAGTGTCCGCCGCGATGGCGACTGAGCTTGAGATGAAGAGTCTGCTCAAAGACCGGCAAAGGGTCATCCGGCGCTCCTTCGAGTCCGCGTGGGCTGACGAGAATGTGCTGAAGCAGCGCATCGAGTTGTTCGAGAACCGTGTACTACCTTCTGCACTGGCCAATGTGGAAGCGACACGCCATGCATATCGCAACGATGTTGTGTTGTTTGACGAGCTTGTCAGGTCGGAGAAGTCTCTGCTCGATACCCGCATGCGCCTGTTGAGGCTGCGTGCGGATCACGCGCTGTCCACCGCCGAGCTGCTCTATCTGACGGGAGAATCACGATGAGCCGTCAACTGCAGAGCCTGCTGCTCGCCTTGGCCGCCACGCTGGTCGCCTGTGGGCCTTCGGATCCGCCTGTTGGAGAGACCGCAAGGGAACACGCCCTGGCGCATACCCAACCCGGCTACGTGTGCCCCATGCACCCGCAGATGACCAGCGACGAACCGGGTAGCTGCCCGGTCTGCGGCATGGACCTTGTGAAGCGAACATCGGAGACCCCGGAAGGCGAAGTGCAACGGCTGCTCCACTACCGTCACCCGCACAAGCCGAACGTCACCTCGGATGTGCCGATGAAAGACGAGATGGGGATGGACTATGTACCGGTCTATGCCGGACCCGCGGCCAGCGGCGAGGGCGTCCTGATCAGCGCCGAGGTGCGCAACAATCTCGGCGTGCGGGTCGCGGAGGTCAGCCGGGGCCTGCTGCCGCGGACAATCCGTGCCGTGGGCCAGGTCTCTTACGATCAGAGCCGCGTCCAGCACGTCCACGCCCGGGCCGAGGGCTGGGTCGAACGCCTGTTCGTCAGTTCCGTCGGCGATCGGGTCAATCGGGGGGATCCGTTACTCGAGCTCTACTCCCCGCGGCTTGTGACAGCGCAGGAGGAATATCTGCAGGCCCTGCGCATGGGAGGCGAGGCGCTGATCGGTGCGTCGGAAACCCGTCTGCGGGCCCTGGGAATCAGCGATGAAGAGATCAGGCGCGTGCGGGAAGCAGGCAAGGTGGACGGCCGTATCCTCTACCGTGCTCCCGGTGACGGTGTCGTGACCCGGCTGGAGATTCGAGACGGGATGTTCGTCAAGCCGGATACCGACATGGTCGTGCTGGCGGATCTC